>VFSW01008157.1_pt1 | contig 15090 bp, 14 predicted proteins | sample 5358111 | NCBI WGS metagenome assembly VFSW01 (sample SAMN11554181, study PRJNA540505) | mine drainage metagenome | isolation source: sediment from site ElyBrook_90M | place: USA: Ely Copper Mine, Vershire, VT | collected 2017
TCACCTTTGGCAACGAAATCCGTCTCGGAGTTCACTTCGACCATGGCGGCAAGCTTGCGGTCGGGGCTAACGTATACCCCGATTGCCCCTTCCGCCGCCGTCCGGCCAGCCTTCTTTTCAACCTTGGCGCCGGCTTTCTTGCGCAACAGCTCAATGGCGGCATCGATGTCGCCATTCGTCTCTGTCAGGGCACCCTTGCACTCCATCATTCCGAGCCCGGTGCGCTCTCTCAACTCCTTAACCTGACCTGCCGTAATTGTCATCGCTAATCCCCGCAAAAATCGTGAAAACCAGAATCAGATTGCGTTAAGAAAAAGGGGGCCTCGCCCCCTTTTTCTCATTCGCCCGGATCAGCCTTTCTCTTGTCCCGACCCGCAGGGGCCTTGGACTTGGGCGGTGCGGGTGTTCGTACCTCGGCAGCACCCTTCTCGGCAGTCTGCTCGCCATCCATCAGATCAGCGGAGGCATCAGACAGCTCCGGTGCGGCACTCGCCGGCTTGCGCCGGGCGGCAACCTTTACCTTTGCGGGCTCTTCGGCAACTTCCACAAATTCCTCATCATCAGCCGGCAAGGGGGTCATCACAGTCTTGCGGCCTTCGATAATCGCGTCAGCCGCACCCCGGGCATAGAGGCGAATGGCGCGTATCGCATCGTCATTGCCCGGAATAACGCGGTCGACGCCATCAGGCTTGCAGTTCGAATCGACCACTGCAACGACCGGTATGCCCAGTTTGTTTGCTTCGGACACGGCAATGTATTCATGTCCAACGTCAATCACAAACAAGGCATCCGGCAGGCCGCCCATATCCTTGATGCCCGAAAGGCTGCGATTGAGCTTGTCGCGCTCGCGCGCGAGCAGCAGCGTCTCTTTCTTGTTGAGTTTCTCGAACGTGCCGTCCTGCTCCATGGCCTCAAGCGCCTTGAGCCTCTCGATGGATCTCTTGACGGTCTTGTAGTTGGTCAGCATACCGCCGGTCCAGCGATGGTCGACAAAGGGGCAGCCGCAACGCATCGCCTCTTCGCGAATGATCTCACCCGCCTGGCGCTTGGTCCCGACAAAGAGGATGGTCCCCTTGTTGGACGCAAGCTTGCCGAGATAATTCATTGCCTCATTGAACATAGGCAGGGTCTTTTCGAGGTTGATGATATGGACTTTATTGCGCTCGCCAAAAATGTAGGGGCGCATCTTGGGATGCCAGAAACGCGTCTGGTGGCCAAAATGTACACCGGCCTCCAGCATCTGGCGCATGGTGACTTCGCTCATTGATAATCTCCGATCGGGTTTTTCCGCCGTGATTCCCGGACATCCAACTCCGCACCCGCTTTGCAGTCATGAAACCCTGCCGCCAGGATCGCCGCAAAGCGACGTGGAGCACCCAGATGCCTGTAACGAATCACGTGTGTTAACCGGCAGGGGATCCGGAATTGGACCGCCACCGGGGTTATTTAAAGCCTTAAAAAACGCGCCTTTATACCATAGTTTGGGGGCCTGCGGCAATGTAAGACCGGCGCCGGATCGACGCCCCAGACCGGCGCCGCGTGCCTTCGTCCTGCGCGCCCGTACCGGCAGCCCATGAATTTAGACCAATTTGAATGTAAAGTAGAGGCGAAACGACCCCTGTAATATGAAAGTATTCGTTATTGCGAGCCCCTATTTATCATGCCTGTCACCATTAAAACCCCGGAAGAAGTAGAGAAAATGCGCGTCGCCGGCCGTCTCGCGGCCGAGGTCCTCAAAATTGTCGCGCCCCATGTTCAGCCGGGCGTCACGACCGATGAGCTCGACCGCATCTGTCACAACCATATCGTAAACGTCCAGCAGGCTATCCCCGCGCCACTCAATTACCACGGTTTTCCGAAATCGATCTGCACCTCGGTCAACCACCAGGTCTGTCACGGCATACCGGGAAACAAGGTCCTCAAAAAGGGCGATATCGTCAACATCGACATTACCGTGATCAAGGACAGTTTTCACGGCGATACCAGCAAGATGTTCTTCGTCGGCGAACCTTCGATTCAGGCGCGGCGCGTCACCCAGATCAGCTACGAATGCATGTGCAAGGGGATCGAAATCGTCAGGGCCGGCGTGCATCTCGGTGATATCGGGCATGTCATTCAGCGTCATGCCGAGCAGAACAGTTGCGCCGTCGTGCGCGAGTACTGCGGACACGGCATCGGTCGCCAGTTTCATGAAGACCCGCAGGTGCTGCACTACGGCAAGCCGGGCACCGGGATGGAGCTTGCTGCCGGCATGACGATCACCATCGAACCGATGATCAATGCCGGAAAAAAGGAAGTGCGGCTGCTCCCGGACAACTGGACCGTCGTCACCCGCGATCACAGCCTGTCGGCCCAGTGGGAGCACACAATATTGGTTACTGAAACGGGACATGAAGTCCTGACGGTTTTTCCGGGAGACAGTCTGTAGCTGGCCTACACCCGCGAACGCCAGCCGGCGCGACAGGCGACTGCCCGATGCATAAAGCAAGACCCAGGGGATCCTTTCATGCCCGTGCATAAATCCGACATTTTCGATGCCAGACGCTTCGACATCGAGCTCGGCGCACTCGCGGCCATCGGCCCGAAGTCAAAACGCGCCTCACCCGAGACGCTCGCGCTTTTCCGAAGCACATTGCGTTCCGGGAGGGCAGCACTTAAGAAAAAATATCTCAATGGCGAACCCGTTCAGGATGTCATCACGTTTCACGCGTGGCTCGTTGACCAGCTCCTGATCCGCGCATGGAATCTGCACCGGCCGCTCGCCAACGACTGTTGTGCTCTCGCGCTTGCGGCGGTCGGTGGCTACGGCCGCGGTGAACTCTATCCGGCGTCGGACGTCGACCTGCTAATACTGCTTGAAAGCAGCAGGCACAGGAAGGCGCATGAATTCGTCCAAATGGTGCTGCAGTTTCTCTGGGACATGGGGCTTGAGGTCGGACACAGTACCCGCACGCTCAAGGACTGCGTACGAGAATCAAAGAAAGACATCACGGTTGCCACCAACCTGATGGAAGCGCGACTGCTCGCTGGCGACTCCGCACTGTTTGAAGAAATGCGCACCAGGACGGCAGCGCCAAAAATCTGGCCGAGCAAGAAGTTTTTTGCGGCCAAGTGGCAGGAACAGGTTGAGCGTCACCATCATTTCGACGACACCGCATACAACCTCGAGCCGAACATAAAGGAAGGCCCGGGCGGCCTGCGTGACATCCAGATGATTGCGTGGGTGACGCAGCGCCAGTTCGGCAGTGCCGCCCTGCATGATCTCGTTGCCCTCGAATTTCTGAGCGAAGCCGAGTATCGCGCCCTTACACGCGGCCGGCACCTGCTTTCGCAGCTGCGCTGCGGCATTCATTATCTCGCGGAACACCGTGAAGATCGCCTGCTGTTTGATTATCAGCGGGCCTTGGCGACACAGATGGGCTATGTCGACAACACCGACAGCCTCGCGGTGGAACAGTTCATGAAGCATTATTACCGGACTGTCAAGGAACTGGCGCTGCTGAATGAAATCCTACTTCAACACTTCCAGGAAGCGATTCTGAGCCAAGGCAAAGCACGCGTGCAGCACATTAACCGGCGCTTCCAGGCGCGCGATGCCTTTCTCGAGATAACGCGCAGGAACGTCTTTGAAAGATCGCCTTTTGCCATGCTCGAGATGTTTCTGGTTCTTCAGCAGAACCCGGATCTGAAGGGCGTACGCGCCCAGACCATCCGCCTGCTGCGCGAAAGCCTGTCGCGCATCGACGACAAATTCCGCGCCGACATCGCCTGTCGCAGCCTGTTCATGGAAATCCTGCGGCAACCGCAGGGAATCACTCACGCACTGCGTCGCATGAATGCCTACCGGGTACTCGGAGCCTACATTCCCGCATTCGGCCGTATTGTTGGCCAGATGCAGCACGACCTGTTTCACGTCTACACGGTCGACGAACATACGCTGTTCGTCGTGCGTAATCTGCGGCGCTTCACAGTGCCGGAATTCCGCCACGAATTTCCCTTCGCGAGCCGCCTGATCCAGCACGTGGTGAAGCCGGAGCGGCTCTACCTAGCCGGTCTTTTTCATGACATTGCCAAAGGGCGCGGCGGTGACCACTCGACACTGGGTGAAGCTGACGCGCGCGCATTCTGCGAGCTGCATGGTCTGAGCGAATATGACACGCGCTTCGTATGCTGGCTGGTACGCAGCCATCTGATCATGTCCTGGACCGCACAGCGCCAGGACATCATGGATCCAGGCGTAGTCATGGAATTTGCACAAAAGGTCGGCGATCAGGAGCACCTCGACAATCTTTATCTTCTGACCGTCGCCGACATGCGCGGAACCAGCCCCAAGGTATGGAACCCATGGAAGGACCGGCTGCTGTCACAGCTGCACGCTGCCACCACACGCGTACTGCGCCGCGGCTTCGGAAAACCGATCGATCTCGAGGAGCGCATCAGCGATCTTAAAGAGGAAGCCCTGCTCGCGCTTGCCGAAAAGGGAGTCGACTCCGTGCTGGTAAACAAACACTGGGCGCGCATGGATCATGATTACTTCCTGCGTCACGACGCCGATGCAATTGCCTGGCATGCCGAGAAAATCAGCGCAACTGCGGTTGCCGAATTGCCGCTTGTGGCAGCCCGCTACCATCCCGAGGCCGGCGGTACGGAATTCCTGGTATTCACGCCCGACCGCGACGATCTGTTCGCGGTGATCACCGGCGGATTCGATCGTCTCAATCTGTCCATCATGGACGCACGCATACATACCACCGCCTTCGGGTTCGCCCTCGACACCTTCGTGGCGCTGGACCACACCGGCAATCCGGTGACGGAGCCTGCGCAACTCGCCGATCTCGAGGCGGCGATGCGTACGCAACTGCTGAAGCCCCAGCCCGGCCGCGACCTGCGCGGCGCGTCCCTGCCGCGCGTGCTGCGCCATTTCCCGATCGCGACCAGAACAAGCTTCAGCAATGCGCCTGGCGGGCAGCAGACCATGATGGAAGTAGTCGCCCAGGACCGCCCTGGACTTCTCTACCAGGTGGCGCTGGTACTGCAAGAATGCCGTGCGCGCCTGGTGACGGCGAAGGTTGCGACTTACGGCGAACGTGCCGAGGACATCTTCTATATCACCGACCGCGACGGCCAGCCGATCGCCGCCGGAGAGGGTCAGACCTGCCTCGAAAGCGGAATCAGGGAGCGCCTGGATCAGCCTGACCCGGAGTCTGCAGATGCAGCACGCGGCGGCGGTGAAGCCATCACTTTCTGATTCACGCCGCGCTGCGGCGATCAGGCTTTCAAAGCACTATGGCGGCGTGAATAACTGAAGTAGATGACAAGCCCCACTGCAAGCCAGATCACAAACCGCAACCAGGTGATGAGTGGCAGACTTGCCATAAGATATGCGCAAAACAGTATTCCCAGTACCGGGATGACCGGGCTCCACGGCGTTCGGAACGGGCGTTTCAGGTCAGGCCTGGTATGGCGCAGGCTGACGACCCCGGCACATACAAGCACGAAGGCCGCGAGCGTACCGATGTTGACAAGCTCAGCCACATCGCCGATGGGCGTAAAGCCTGCGATCGCTGCAATCAGAATGCCGCTCACCAGTATTACCCGAATCGGCGTATGCGTACGCGGATCGATCGCGGAGAACACGGGTGGCAGCAGTCCGTCCCGCGACATGGACAGGAATATGCGCGTCAAGCCGTAGTACAGGACCAGCATCACTGTCGTGAGTCCGGCAATGGCCCCGGCAGCGACCACGGCCGCCGCCCAGCGATAACCCAGACGCAGCATGGAGTCAGCCACGGGGGACGCAACATTGAGCGTACCGTAGGGCACAATCCCGGTGAGCAGGCCAGCGACCACCATGTAGATCACCTTAAAGACAGCCAGCGAGGCAAGAATGCCGATCGGCAGATCGCGCGGCGGATTGAGTGCCTCTTCGGCTGCGGTCGACACCGCATCGAAACCGATATAGGCAAAGAAAATTAGCGCGGCGCCACCCATGACCCCCGGCCAGCCGAACGGCATGAACGGATGCCAGTAGGCCGGGTGCACGTTAGGCACGGCCACCGCGATAAAGGTGGCGATTGCAACAAGCTTTACCAGAACCATGACCGCATTGAAACGCGCGCTCTGGCGCACTCCGATGACCAGCAACGCGCTCAATACCAGGACGATGAGCGCGGCCGGGAGGTTTATGATCCCGCCCTCTGACGGCACCTTGAGCAGCGCGGCTGGCAGATGCAGGCCGGCCGCGTCGAGCGCGTTATTGGCGTAACCAGACCAGCCGATCGCCACCGCCGCAACCGCCACACCGTATTCGAGAATCAGGTCCCAGCCGATAATCCATGCGACGAATTCGCCGAGCCCGGCATAGGCATAGCCATAGGCACTTCCGCAACCGCCTATGCTCGCAGCAAGTTCGGCGTAGGCAAGCGCCGAAAACGCGCAGGCAAGGCCCGAAACCACGTAGGACAGCACGATTGCCGGACCAGCCTTGGTGGCCGCGGCAATGCCGGTCAGCACGAATATTCCGGCGCCGATAATGGCGCCAATGCCGAGCAGAGTCAGATCGAAGGCGCCAAGACAGCGGCGCAATCCGGTATCACAAAAAAGGTCGGCATTGATGGGCTTGGTGCGAAACAGACTCATGCAGCTCTCTCCCCTTGATCCTGATCGTACTTCTAAAAGCCGCTTGTCGAATTTTCCGGCAATGCGAAACGCGCGGCGCCGGGTTGGCTGGTAACCACGCTCAGCTGCTCCCGCCCCTGTCCGGAATTCGCAGCCTTAGACCAACAGACAGATTATTATCCTTCAGGTTGTTGGCCACACGCAGTGCGCCGACTTCAACATCATGCTCTCTCGCTATCGCCGCCAGCGTGTCGCCGGGACGCACGACGTACTCGCGCGTATCTGACTGTGCGTGTGCGGTATCGACGGGGACACCGCGGCGCGCCAGCAGCCACGGCTCGGCGTGCTTGAGACCGGTAAATATGCCCTCGGCCATCCGTTCCTGGAACTGCTTGTTGCGCAGTTTGCGTTCATCCGACGGATTGGAAATGAAGGCGGTCTCGATCAATACCGATGGCACCGGGGACTTCAGCACCACGAAACCGGCCTGCCCGACCCTATCCTCGTGCAGTGGCGCAACCTGGCGCAGCGCTGGAAGCATGTCATCGCCAAGTTCGAGACTGTCGCTGATGGTGGCCGACTTGGTCAGGTCGCCAAGCACCTTGCCGACGTCGTCGTCCACATTATCGAGGCTGACGCCACCGATCCAGTCGGATGCATTTTCGTCTTTGGCAAGCGCTCTCGCGAGGGCGCTCGTCGCCCCTTTTTCGGACAACGCATAGACCGAAGCGCCGTGCGCACGACCGTGCCGACCAGGTATGGAATCCGCGTGGATCGAAATGAAGACGTCGGCGCCCCTGGCCAGGCGCGTGCGTTCCGCGAGTGGCACGTAATAATCACCGGTGCGCGTCATAATCGCCTTCATGCCAGGTTGCGCCGACACCAATCGGTCGAGATCGCGTGCAATCGCAAGCACGACATCCTTTTCGCGCGTATGGTACAGCCGCCCCGTGGCGCCCGGATCGTCGCCGCCATGCCCGGCATCGATTGCGACCACCAGGTCGCGGGAGTTGCGCGGGGCCGGCTGGGTATCGAGTTTCGCGCGTTCCTGCGCCGCCTTGACGTCATAAAGGTCGATAACCAGGCGATCTCCGTATTCGCCTGCCGGCTTGAGCATGAAGGTACGCAGCTGGGCCTTGGCCCTGAGATCAATCACGATACGCACGGAATTCTCTCCATGTTCGCCGCTACGCATGCCGGCGATGATCGCGCTTCCGGTATCAAGGGACGGCAGGGGTTTACTCAGGCGTGCATTGTCGAAGTCGACGACCACGCGCTCCGGATCCTTAAGCATGAACAGCCGGTATTCAAGCGGTCCGCTCAGATCAAACACGAGTCGCGTGTAATCCGGCGCCGGCCACATGCGCAGGTTTTCGATCGAAACGCTGCCGGCCCAGGCGGCCGCGGCGGGAAACAGAAGAATCAGGAGGAAGACAACGCGCACCGGTCTCATCTCAGACCGCCCAGCAATGCTGCTCCGTTGTCGGTGTTCGAAACCAGTCGCACGGTGCGCCCATGATCAACCCTGTCGATAAAAACGTCAATATCCGGCTGCGGCAGAACGCCCGCGCCGCGTTCCGGCCATTCAAGAAGGCAAATGCCGTCACCTTCAAGATAATCACGAATGCCGAGAAATTCCAGCTCCTCGGGATCACGCATGCGATACAGATCGAAGTGATAAACCGGACCGCAGGCAAGAGCATACGGTTCCACCAACGTGTAGGTGGGGCTTTTGACCGATCCGGCGTACCCCAGGGCATGTAGCAAGCCGCGCACCAGCGTCGTTTTGCCGCTGCCGAGCTCGCCGTGCAGATAGATTACCTGCCCAGGATTGAGCGCGCGCGCGAGACTCGCGCCCAGCGTTTCCATGGCATCGGCATCGGCGACGACACGCGCGACGATCACCAGTCCGCAACCGCGTTGACGCGCGAGCGGATATGCAAGAACAGATCTCCAGCCAGCATGCCGCGCTCGCCAGCGCCAGCGCATGCGTCATCTGCGGCACTTGCATGGCACCACACGCCGAGGCGCGCAGCATCAACCAGCGTCAATCCCTGTGCCAGGAGTCCCGCGATCACGCCAGTGAGCACATCTCCCGTGCCGGCACTCGCGAGCCCCGGATTGCCGCTGTCACACAGCCAGACCGGACCCGGCCGGGCGTCCGCCACCAGGGTCCCGGATCCCTTGAGCACGCATACTCCGCCGAAGCGGCCGGTCGCCGCCTGCAAGGCCGCGAAGCGATCGGCCTGAATATCCTCCGCGTTGCAGCCCAGCAGACGTCCCGCCTCGCCTGGATGCGGTGTTATAACCCAGCCATCACGCGCAAACGGGTCGGCGGCAAGCAGATTCAAGGCGTCAGCATCAACTACAAGCGGCACGTCGCTGTCTTGAACCGCTGCCCAAAGCTCCTTCGCCCAGAGGCTCTGGCCAAGTCCGGGGCCAACCGCGATTACGCTGGCACGACCCATGAGGGCACGCAGTTCTTTGGCACCGGACAGACCATGCACGATGAGCTCGGGTCGAGCGACATTGAGGCAGGCAGCATGCTCCGGGTGCGTAGCGATTGTCACAAGCCCCGCTCCTGCCCGATACGCCGCCTCCCCCGCAAGGCGCGCAGCGCCGCCCATACCGGGCTGCCCGCCAACGATGAGCACGCGTCCGGAATCGCCCTTGTTTGCGTTGCGCGGGCGCACCCGAAGAAGCCCACGCAACGAATCGGCCGTAATACGCAATGCGCGCGGAACGGTGCCTTCAATGACTTCTGGCGGCACGCCCAGCTGATCGAAACAGATATCTCCGCACTGCTCGCGCCCACTACCGGTGAACATGCCGGTCTTGAGACCGATAAAACCGATAGTCGCCGTCGCGTGCACGGCAACACCGAGGATGCGCCCGCTGTCTGCATGCAGACCGGAAGGGATATCCAGTGCCAGCACCGGCACCGCGCAGGCATTGATCGCCTCGATGGCCGCGCGCCATTCCCCGTGGATTTCGCGGTCGAGGCCGGTGCCGAACAGCGCATCGACGATCACGTCGCATTGCGCCAGCAGCGAGGCTTGAAATGGCTGTATCGCGATTCCGGCTGCAACAAGGCGGTCGCGGGCGCTTCCGGCATCCGCGCCCGGGCGGGTGCCGTCTGCGCACTGCATGACGTTAGGCGTCAGGCCAGCTTCGTGCGCGCGGCGCGCAACGACATAGCCGTCTCCGCCATTATTACCGGGCCCGCAGATGACAGCCAGACGGCGCGCGCGCGGCCAGTGCCGGCGCAGCAGATCGAATGCTGCCGCACCGGCGCGTTCCATGAGCGGGTCACCGGACATTGCCAGGTGCCGGACGGCACGCCGGTCAAATTCACGCGTCTGTGCGGCGCTGTACAATGCTTCGGGTAACTCTTCCATGGGGCTATCATATGTAACAAATGGCCGCATCTCCAATGCAACAATCCGATTTCGGGTTCCTGGCGCAAGACATCCGGGCATGGAGCCTTGCGCTCGGCTTCGATCAGACTGGCATCAGCGATATCAAACTCGGGGAAGACGAGGTTCGTCTGCTCGATTGGCTCGCGCATGGGCGCCACGGCGAGATGTCGTACATGTCGCGGCACGGTACCCGGCGCAGCCGGCCGAATGATCTGGTTCCCGGGACCCTGTGCGTGATCTCGGTACGCATGAACTATCTGCCCTCCGATTCTGCCGAAATGGAGCGGGTACTGGGCGAACCCGATCTCGCCTACATCGCGCGCTACGCCCTCGGGCGCGACTATCACAGGCTGGTGCGCTCGCGTCTGCAGGCGCTCGCCGACCGAATCCAGTCGGCAATCGGTCCTTTCGGCTACCGCGCGTTCACTGACAGCGCGCCGGTGCTGGAGAAGGCACTGGCACGCAAGGCGGGCTTGGGCTGGATAGGCAAGCATACCAACCTGATAAACCCGGATGCGGGTTCGTGGTTTTTTCTTGGCGAGCTTTATACCGACCTGCCGCTGCCGCCTGATACCCCGGGCAGCGATCACTGTGGCAGTTGCCGGCGCTGCATCGACATCTGCCCCACGCGGGCAATCGTGGCGCCATACGAACTCGACGCGCGACTCTGCATCTCGTACCTGACGATCGAGCTGCGCGGCGCGATACCAGAGGAGCTGCGGCCGCTCATCGGCAACCGTATCTATGGCTGCGACGACTGCCAGTTGGTCTGCCCCTGGAACCGGTTTGCGGTGACAAGCCCGATTGCCGACTTCGCGCCGCGCCATGGTCTTGATGCACCGCAGCTGGTGGAACTTTTTTCCTGGACCGAAGCCGAGTTTCTGCATCGCACCGAGGGGTCGGCGATCCGGCGTATCGGCTATGAGTGCTGGCTGCGCAATATCGCGGTTGCGCTCGGCAACGCACCGACGGACGCTGCAACGCTGAGGAGTCTTGCGGCACGCGCAGACCACCCGTCAGCGCTCGTGCGCGAACATGTGCGCTGGTCACTGGCGCGGCATCAGGGCGGCCAGCACGCGGATCAGTGTCGCTAACCGCGCCCGTCCGGCGAAAATCTGGCCAGGCAAGTAACGGCAAGCGCCGCCGGTATTACGACAGACGCAGAAAATGTTCCCGGTAATATCTGAGTTCTGCGACTGACTCCATGATATCGTCCAGCGCCTTGTGCGTGTTTTTCTTCTCGAAACCGGCACACAGGCCCGGTCTCCAGCGCTTCACCAGTTCCTTCAGTGAACTCACGTCGAGATTGCGGTAATGAAGCCAGGATTCGAGTTCCGGCATCAGGCGTGCGAGAAACCGCCGGTCCTGGCAGATGCTGTTGCCGCACAGGGGTGATTTGTTCTTCGGCACATGGCGCTGAATGAACTCGAGGGTCTGCCTTTCGGCATCCGATGCAGAAAGTGTCGAAGACCGTACGCGCTCGCTCAGACCGCTCGCCCCGTGGGTGCGGGTGTTCCATTCATCCATACCTGCAAGCACCGGATCCGGCTGGTGAACCGCCAGCACCGGCCCTTGCGCCACGATCTCGAGTTCGCTGTTGGTAATAATGGTGGCGATCTCGATGATCTGGTCGGTAAGCGGATTCAACCCGGTCATCTCGAGGTCGATCCACACCAGGGCATTGGGGTCCTGCGCCATTCGTTTTCTCCGGCTTTTGCTTGGTGTTAAACTGTTTCCAGATTCCATGATAGCACTGCCTGACCATGAATAGTCTTTCCAGGATTTTCCTCGGCGTACTTGTCGCCATGCTCTTCGCGCAGATCTGGCTCAGCTGGCGCCACATGCATCATGTGCTGGCAAACCGCGGTCGCGTCCCGCAGCCGTTCAAGGGCAGGATAAAGCTCGGCGCGCATAGGAAAGCCGCCGACTACACGGTCGCCAAAACCCGACTCGGCATCCTTGACGATATCCTCGGCGCTGCGCTGCTTTTGCTGTGGACGCTTGGCGGCGGCCTCGATCTGCTCGACCGAACCTGGCGCAGTCTTGGCTACGGACCGGTCGCCACCGGTACCGCATTCATCCTGAGCGCGTTCCTGATCATGGGTGCGCTCGACCTGCCATTGACGCTTTATCAGACCTTTTTCCTCGAGGAACGCTTCGGATTCAACAAGACGACGCTGCGGCTTTTCATCGCGGATCTCGTCAAGCAGGCGCTGCTGCTGCTTGTTGTTGGCGCGCCGCTCACGATCATGGTGCTCTGGCTCATGCAGGGCATGGGTTCGCTGTGGTGGCTCTATGTCTGGGCGCTGTGGACCGCTTTCACGCTGCTCATGGTATGGGCCTACCCGACGGTGATTGCGCCGCTGTTCAACAAATTCTCGCCCCTGCAGGACGCAGCGGTCAAAAAGCGGATCCAGGCGCTGCTCAAGCGCACCGGCTTTCGCAGCCGCGGGATTTTCGTTATGGACGGATCGCGCCGTTCCGCCCATGGGAATGCCTACTTCACCGGCTTCGGGAAGAACAAGCGCGTGGTGTTTTTCGATACCCTGCTCGAAACTCTGGGCGAGCGCGAGATCGAAGCGGTACTGGCGCACGAGCTCGGCCATTTCAAGCGCCATCACATTATGAAGCGCATGATCATGACTTTCACTCTCAGTCTCGCGGGCCTGTATCTCCTCGGCTGGCTGTTACAGCAGCAGTGGTTCTATTCCGGACTTGGCGTTTCGCAACCTTCCACCTACGCGGCGCTGATCTTGTTTCTGATGGTCGGTCCGGTGTTTACCTTTTTCCTGCAACCGCTGCGATCCTGGAGTTCGCGTCGGCACGAATTCGAGGCAGATGCCTATGCGGCAGAACAGGCGGACGTGCGCGCCATGATTACGGCCCTGGTGAAGCTTTACCGCGACAATGCCAGTACCCTTACGCCAGATCCGGTCTATTCGGCCTTCTACGACTCGCACCCGCCGGCACCGGTGCGCATTGCACACCTGCAGGCGCTCGCACCCTGATATCTTGACCTGTCACTCAATTAGCGGAGTCAAACAATATGCTGAAAACAGTCACTGCCATCCTGATACTCGCCAGCGCGCCGCTTGCGGCACACGCCTCCAGCATGCTTCTTGGCAATGCCAAGCATGGCAAGAAGCTCTACGAAACACAGTGCGCGGCATGCCACGCCTCGCAATTTGGCGGCGACGGCTCGACGATCTTTACGAGCAAGGACCGCCATGTTCACAGTATCGAGGGACTGATCGGCCAGGTCGGCCGCTGCAACCAGCAGCTCAACAAGCAGCTCAGCAGCAGCGACCAGCACGATATCGTGAAATACCTGAACGAGGCCTATTACAAATTCTGACGGGCACTGGAGAATAACAATGTCGGACCTTACCCGAAAACATTGCAAGGTATGCGAGGGTGGTGCCACTGCCCTCGACCAGGCTGGAGCCGCTGCCCTGCTCGCACAGACACCGGGCTGGTCTCTTGGCACGGACGCCGCGGAAATCGGGCGCACCTTCAAGTTCAGTAATTACTACGAGACGATGGCTTTCGTAAATGCCCTGGCATGGATTGCACACCGCGAGGATCACCATCCCGACATCGAGGTGGGTTACAGCCAGTGTCGGGTACGCTACAGCACCCACGCGCTCAACGGACTGTCGGAAAATGACTTCATCTGCGCCGCAAAGATCAACGAGCTGCTCGGAAACTGAGGTTCATCGCGTTGGCGCCTGGCGCGATGCCATCAGGCCAGGCGCTTTACATGAGGTTACCCGCTAGATGAATGCCGGTGCGCCGGGCGTGGTGGTCACCGGTGGCGGTCAAGGAATCGGAAAGGCCATTGCCCGCCAATTGCTCACGAGCGGCTACCGGGTAGTTATCGCCGAACTCGATGGCGAGGCCGGCAGCGAGACTGCCGCCGAACTCGGCGGCCTCGGCGACATTCACTTCATTGAGACCGATGTCGGCGATGAGCCGTCGGTGCGCCACACCCTTGCGCAGGCGATCGGGCGCTTCGGAAGGCTGGATGCCCTGGTCAATAATGCCGGCTTCGGCATCAATCGTCCCATTGCCGAGCTGACACTCGAGGAATGGAACCGGGTTATCGCCGTCAACCTGACTGGCGCCTTTCTGTGCGCCAGGCATGCGGCTCCGGCATTGCGCAGCAATGCGGGAGCTATCGTCAACATTGCCTCGACGCGGGCGCTCATGTCGGAACCGGGCACGGAAGCGTACTCCGCGAGCAAAGGCGGCCTGCTCGCGCTCACCCATGCGCTGGCCATCAGTCTCGGACCGCAGGTGCGCGTAAACTGCGTGAGTCCCGGGTGGATTGATGTAAGTGGCCTGAAAAAGCGCAGCCAGCGGCAGCGCGCAACGCTGATCGAATCCGACCGACTCCAGCATCCCGTCGGTCGTGTCGGCACGCCACATGATATAGCCACCCTCGTCGCCTATCTATTGTCTGCCGACGCCGGCTTTATCACTGGACAGAATTTCGTCGTCGACGGCGGCATGACCCGGAAAATGATCTACACCTGAACGCCGTCCGCGCCACTTGATGCTGCTGCGTTCGCGCTGTCAGCCGAAACGAAGACCGGCAATCACTGCACCGATGTCCAGCATCCGTATCGCATCCATCGCACACTCGAGCTTGCCGTCCTCGCACAGACCGCTTATGCCGGCGTTCTCATAGCCCGCCAGGGCTGCCTGCAGACACGCAGCTTTCACAGCTTCGGCAATCAGCCGTCGCTCACCTTCCGGAATCTGACTGCTCTGTTCGCCAGTCATTGCCCTCTCCCGTCGATTGACGTGATATCGTGCTGATCGGGTCGTGCCGCGCCCGCCGCGTCGCCGAACTGCAGGGCGGCCAGGCGCGCGTACAGACCGCCCTGCGCGATCAGCTGCGCATGCCGTCCGATTGCGACAATCTGTCCTGCGTCCATTACGGCGATTCGATCCGCCTTGAGTACCGTCGCCAGGCGATGCGCAATGATGAGCGTGGTGCGCCCCTGCATCACCCGCTCCAGCGCCTGCTGCACCATGCGCTCGCTCTCGG
>VFSW01008158.1_pt1 | contig 15090 bp, 10 predicted proteins | sample 5358111 | NCBI WGS metagenome assembly VFSW01 (sample SAMN11554181, study PRJNA540505) | mine drainage metagenome | isolation source: sediment from site ElyBrook_90M | place: USA: Ely Copper Mine, Vershire, VT | collected 2017
CTTCTATTATCCCATCCCCCTTAACTTCTTCTCCACTCAAGACTGAATCGTTACTGCGGTTGCCGCAATCCGGGCGCCGGACGGTCGGACCCTTGCAGATCGAACTTGAGGAAGGCGGCGTCGAGCCAGGAATCGAGGAAACGGCGGCGACACTTTCCTCTGCTTGCCACCGCTTTTGTATCACCATCCTCTGGTCCTCAAAATCCTCGAAACGGTAATGGGCAATCCTCAATCCCCCGTTGTGAGAAAGGAGAGGAGAGCGGCCATGAGCCGGTTGTTTTCCGCGTACCGCTCCCTCGGAGCAGAGAGGATCTCCGCCTCGGATTGGATGTACCTCGCCGGGACCAACTCGTCGCGGCCGTCGTCGACGAGCTCGCGAACCGTCTCCGGGGTCATCTCGAGGTGAAACTGCAGCCCCACGACCCTCCGTCCGTACTGAAACGCCTGGTTCACACACGTCCCGCTCCGCGCCAGGTGAACGGCGCCGGTAGGCAGATCGAACGTCTCCCCGTGCCAGTGGAAGACGAGCGACTCCTCCGGAAAGCGGAAGGACGGAACCGCTTCCCCCGGGAACGTTTCGGGAGCAGGCTGCGAACAAACGGGGAACCAGCCGATCTCCTTTTCCGCGTTCGGGTAAACCCGGGCCCCGAGTGCGGCGGCGATCAACTGCGCCCCCAGACAGACACCGAGAACGGCCTTCCCCCGCCGGATCGCCTGTGCGATGAACCGCTTCTCGGCAATCAGCCAGGGGTGGAGCTCCTCATCGTTGACGCTCATCGGCCCACCCATGACAACGAGGAGGTCGAGGCCCTCCGCATCCGGCAGGACGGCTTCCTCGAAAAAGCGGGTGGCCGTAACGACGGCGCGGCGCGTTTCGAGCCAGGGGCCGATACTGCCGAGCCCTTCAAAGGGAACGTGTTGGAAGAAATGGGCTTGCACGGGTTCTCCTTCAGGATCTCCGGTACGCTTCAATCTCCGCTCGCAGCCAGTCGATCCATTCGGAAATCCCCTCCCCCGTCCGGCACGAGAGGCGCAGGATCCGGATCCCCGGGTTGAGGCGAAGCGCCCTTTCCCCGAGGGCCTCCAGGTTGAAATCGGAGCCGTCGAGGTAGTCGATCTTGTTGACCACCATGAGATCGCTGACGGAAAAGATCAATGGATATTTGAGGGGTTTGTCGTCTCCCTCGGGGACGCTCAGGATCACCGCCCGACGGCTGGCGCCGGTGTCAAACTCGGCGGGGCAGACGAGGTTCCCGACATTCTCGATGATGATACAGTCCAGGGCCGCGAGATCCAGTTCCTTGAGCGCCGCGGCAATCATCGGCGCGTCGAGGTGGCAGGCGCCGCCCGTCCGGATCTGTACCGCCGGGATCCCCTCCCGGGCGACCTTCTCCGCATCCACCATGGCGTCGATGTCACCCTCGATCACGGCGATCCGGTATGCATCCTTCAGCGCCCGGACGGTCCTGAGGATGAGACTGGTCTTCCCCGATCCTGGCGAGGACATCAGGTTCAGCATGAAGACGCCGTGCCGCTTGAGCCCGGCGCGGATATCGCCGGCCTCCTGCCGATTCTCCGCCAGGATCTCCTCGCGGACCTCGATCAACCGTACCTCCGCCATCACATCACCTCGATCTGCTGCACGAAGCACTCCCGGCCGGTTACGAGGGTCATCGCCTCGGACGCGCAACGGGGGCAACGGATCGTCTCGCGCGTCCGGGGATCGGCCGGAAAGACGTCAAAGCAGGCGTCACAGCGAAACGTCGCCGGGATGCGCTCGATACAGATAAGGGCCCCCTCGGCGATCGTGCCCCGGCTGAGATAGTCGAAGTAGCGCTGCATCCAATCGCTTACCAGATCGCTCAACTCGCCTACCCTCACGCTGACGCTGATAACCTTCCCCGCCCCGCCTTCCCCGGCATGGCGGAGAACCACCTGGAGGAGGCTCTCGGTTACGGCAAGCTCGTGCATATCGTTCTTTGCTGTTTCGCTGAAACGCTACAGGAGCTTCCCCAGGGCGTCCCGAACCCGCGCATACTCCTGATCGAGAGCCGCCAGACGGGCCGCGACCCCTTCCAGTGTGTTACCGCGCCCCATCATCTCCAGCTCCTTGCACATCCCGGAAAAGGTCAACGCGCCGAGGTACGCGCTTGACGATTTGAGCGTGTGGGCGGCCCGGTAGAGGGCATCGGCGTTGTTCCCCCCCGCTGCCTCCCGGATCCCCTGCATCAGCGTCAGAGAGCTGTCGAGATAGAGCGAGACGACCTTCTTCAGGATGTCCTCCCCCCCCGGCGGCTGGAGTGCGGTGATCCCCGCGAGGGCCTTCCGGTCTATGACGGGGGGCTCGCTGTGAAGGGAGGGTTCTCCCGCCGTTCCTGTCGGCGCAGCGGCGCCGGGGGATCCCTCCTCGCCCCTTCCCTCCGGAGATCGATGCTGCCGGACCGGGAGCCACTTATCGAGGAGTGCTTGAACCCCCGCGACGCTGAACGGCTTGCTCAGATAGTCGTCCATGCCCGCCCGCAGGCACCGTTCCCGGTCCTCATCCGTGGCCAGGCCGGTCAGGGCTACAATCGGGATGCGGGCGACCGTATCACCGGCCTCCCGTTTGTGGGTTTCCCTCTCCCGGATCACGCTCGTCGCTTCATAGCCGTCCATTTCCGGCATCCGGCAATCCATGAAAATCATGTCGTACCGCTGCCGGGAAAAGGCATCCACCGCCGCACGGCCGTTTCCGGCGACGTCTACCCGGCACCCGAAATGCGTCAGCATCGCCCTTCCGACTTTCTGACTCATGGGATCGTCCTCAGCAAGCAGGATGGAGACTTTCGATCCGCTTTCCGTGTTATTGATCATACCTGTCGTCCCTCCATCGCGACGTGCATCCTGAATCTCTCTCCGCGTTTCCCCCCGGCCTGCCGCCGCACAGGGATGTGCGCCCGGCGGTGCAAATCACCCTTTTGTTCTCCTTCGGGGAGAAAGCAGCGTGCGTACAGCCTTTCCCTCCATCGGCCGCGCAAAGAGAAACCCCTGCCCCTTATCGCATTTGATCATCTGCAATTTTGCCCGTTGTTCTTCCGTCTCTATGCCCTCGGCGACCACATCGATCCCGAGGTTCCCGCCGAGAAGCAGGATGGTTTCGACGATCTTCCCCTGTTCCCCATTGGAAGCGAGTTTATTGATGAAGGAGCGGTCGATCTTCAGCGTATCGATGGGGAGGCTCTGGAGGTAGTTCAACGATGAGTACCCCGTGCCGAAATCGTCGAGAGAGAGGCGGATGCCAAGGGACTTGAGCTTCAGGAGTGCTTCCGCGGTCGATTTTCTCTGGTCCATGAGTATCGTCTCCGTAATCTCCAGATCGAGCAATTCCGGATTTATCCCCGCCTCTTGGACCACCGCGATAACCATATCGGCAAAACCGGGGTGCTTCAACTGGACGGCAGAGATGTTGACTGCCATGCGCAGAGGCTCAACACCTTCATCAAGCCAATTTTTCAACTGCGTGCATACGGTCCTTAACACCCATTCCCCGATGGGGATGATCAGGCCGGTCTCTTCCGCCAGAGGGATGAATTCCAGGGGGGCCATGAGACCCCGATGGGGATGCTGCCACCGCAGCAGGGCCTCCAGGCCGATGATCCGGCCGTCATCGAGGGTAACGATAGGCTGATAATGGATCCGAAATTCGCCCCGTTCTGCGGCCGCGCGCAGATCCGTTTCGAGACGGAGCAGTGCCACGGCCTGCAGCCGCATCGATGGGACGAAGACCTCGCAACGGCCCCTGCCGAGCGCCTTCGCCTGGTACATCGTAATATCCGCGTCTCGGAGAAGATCCTCGGCATGCGCGTAATCAGGCGAGCTGATGGCAACGCCGATGCTGGCCGTGCTGAAAATCTCTGATCCATCCACCTGAAACGGTGCTGCAAAGGCATACTGGATCCGTTCGGCAACCATCTTTGCACTTTCAACATCCCTGATATCTTCCAAGAGCATGACGAATTCGTCTCCCCCGAGCCGGGCGATCGTATCACCCGGGCGGGTGCATTTCTCCAGCCGCCGGGCCATCTCGATGAGCACGATATCCCCGACCGTGTGGCTGAGGCTGTCATTTATCACCTTGAAGCGGTCCAAATCAAGGAAAAGAACGGCACACGCATAGTCCGGCGCACGCCGCGTCCTCCTGAGGGCGTTTCCGAGTCGATCCATAAAAAGCGCCCGGTTGGGGAGACCGGTCAGTACATCGTGAAAGGCGTCACGGAGCAGACGTTCCTCGGCGCTTTTCCTTGCGCTCACGTCCGTCTGGGAACCGGCCATCCGGTATGCCTTGCCTGCCTCATCCCGTACCGCGACCCCCCGGGAGAGCATCCATCGGTAGTTTCCGTCCTTATGGAGCATGCGATGTTCGTATTCGAAATGAGCATTGAGTCCTTCGAGATGCGAATTGAGCTCCACCTTCACCTGCTCCGCATCCCCGGGGTGAATTCGGTTGAACCACTCGTCGATGCTATCGCCGATCTCCTCTTCCCCGAAGCCCAAAAGCAGCTTCCACCGGGTGGAAAAATGGACCTCGTTTGTCATGAGGTCCCAATCCCACAACCCGTCGTTCGCGGCGAGCGAGGCAAGGGCATAGCGCTCTTCGCTCTCCCGGAGCGCCTTCTCTGTTCGTTTCCGCTCCGTGATATCCCGGACAATGCTGAGCGCCTCATCGCCGCCGCTCCTGACCGTCCTGATCTCCCATTCGCCGAACCTTCCCTCCAACACCCGTTCACACTCGAATATCTGGATACTCCCCGTCTCCAGGGTGTGCCCCACCTGGTGCATCAGCTTTCGGGCGAGCTGCGTCGGCAAAACATCGTATATATTGGAGTGAAGCCCTTCGGCGACCCGGGGAAGGCCGAGTTCGACGGGGCCACGGGACTCGAGGACCGTACCTTCTCGCGAAATGCGCAGCATCCCGTCGGGGATGGCGCCCAGAAGTGCCCTGCTTTTCGACTCCGCGCGATAGACGTCATCAAAGGCCTTGCTCGCCCGTAGGATGTAACTCACGCGGTGGCCCAGGATCAACCAGTTTATCGGCTTGGTGATAAAATCCGTTGCCCCGGACTGGTAGGCGCGATGGATCGATTCGGTATCTTCCAGACCGGTCATCATGCACACCGGTATCCGCTCCCGATCAGGTAGTTTGCGGACCTGTTCACAGACGGAAAAACCGTCAACCCCCGGCATCATGACGTCCAGAAGGATCAGGTCGGGTTTCCCGGTTGTCAGAAGTGATATCGCCTCCGCTCCGTTTTCGGCCTCTTCCACGATGCAGCCTTCCTGTTCAAGGGCGGCGCGGGCGAGCATGCGTGTAGGGGGGTCATCATCGACCACAAGGATCCGGGGTGACTCTATTTCCATTTTCATTTCCACTCCACTTTCTCCGCTTCCTCCCGCTCAGGAGGCGGACAGGGGGCGCACTCCCCATCAGTACCGTTTTCCATCCCTTCGCCCCGATCCGAGCAGTGAATCATCCACCGTGTAAGGACGGAATAGAGCTCATTCGGCCTGAACGGTTTGCTCAGGTAGTCATCCATTCCTGCCTTAAGGCACACCTCCCGGTCACCTTCCATGGCATGGGCAGTGAGCGCAACGATCGGCGTGCGCGGATACCCTCGATCTCCGCCGTGGGCGAGCTCCATCTCCCGGATAACCCGGGTCGCCTCGTACCCATCCATCTCGGGCATCTGGCAGTCCATCAGGATCAGGTCATGCCCGGCACGGGAAAACGCCTCAACAGCCTCACGACCGTTTCCCGCCACATCCGTCTGACACCCGAGATATTCGAGCATCGCCTTGCTCACCGCCTGGTTGACCGCATTATCCTCCACCAGGAGGATGCGGAAAGACGTAAAGCATCCCTTGATCGCCTGCAGACCGGAAGAGGCGGGCTCCCCGCACGCCTCCGACACGGGCAGTTTCACCAAAGAAGCGAGGAGATTGTAAAGCTGAGATTGTCTCACCGGTTTCCTGAGATATGCCCGGATGTGGAGCTCGCCGCTCTCCTCCTCAGGATCCGATCCGGAGGTCAACATGATGATCTTCATATCTGCAATCCGCTCATCGGCCCGGATCGCCCGGGCCAGCCCGATACCACCCATGCCCGGCATCGCAGCATCGAGAATGGCCACATTGTATGGATCACGAGACGCGGCGGCTTTCACCAGGATAGCGAGGGCTTCAGATTCACTTTCTGCACAACCGTTCCGGATGCCCCACCCCGTAAGCTGCTTGTGGAAAATTATTCTGCTCGTTATCGCGCTGGCTGCGATGAGTACCCTGAGCCCCTGGAACGACAACGAATAGGGGTCCGCTGAGAGCAAAGCGGTGTCCTGCTTGCCGAGTCGTGCCGTAAACCAGAACGTGGAACCCTCCCCGGGAATACTTTTGACGGAGATCTTCCCTCCCATCATCTGAACCAGTTGTCTGGCGATGGTGAGACCCAATCCGGTCCCCCCGTACCTCCGCGTCGTGGATGCGTCTTCCTGGGAAAAGGCATGAAAAATCCACCCAAGGGCATCCGGAGCAATGCCCACACCCGTATCCTGAACCTCAACCCTCAGAAGAACCGATCGCTCACTCTCCTCTTCGCACGAGACATGCACCGTCACCTCACCCTTTTCGGTGAATTTTACCGCATTACCCAACAGGTTGACGAGAATCTGCCGCAGGCGCACCGGGTCCCCCCGGAGGACTGAAGGTACGCCGGCATCGATATAGCCGGCAAGTTCAACTTTTTTATTATGCGCCTGCTCACCGAAGAATGCAACGACCTCCTCCACAAGCCGGTGGAGATCGAGATCCATCACCGCCATCTCCAGTTTGCCCGCCTCAATCTTTGAAAAATCAAGGATGTCATTGATCAACTGGAGCAGCGTCGCCCCGGAGGTCAGCGCCATGTCGACATACGCGTGTTGCTGCTCCGTCAATCGATCGCCCTGGAGCAGTTCAAGAAAACCGAGAACGCCGTTCATCGGCGTGCGGATCTCGTGACTCATGTTCGCCAGAAACTGCGACTTCGCCCGGTTTGCGGCCTCCGCTACATCCTTGGCCGCCTGCAACTCCGCGACGACCCTTGCCAAGTCCTCATTGGCCCCGGATAGTTCTGCAGTCCGCAGCACGACCTGCTCCTCAAGATGTTCCCGATGCTTCCGCAGTTGTTCATCGCGCAGATCGATCTCGGAGAGCATCTCATTGAAGCCTGCCATCAGAGCACCAATCTCATCACCGCTTTCCCTCTTCACCCGGACGGAAAAATCCTTGCCTCCCGATACGTCCTTCATCACCCCTGCCAGATAAAGGATTGGATCCGATATGACTTTCTGCAACTTCACGGAGAGGAGGTATGCAATAACAGATGAAAGGACCATCACAATACCGGCGATGACGAGGTACCAGAGGAGCCGGCCATTCATCTCGCTCAGATCCGAGTTGATGTAAATCACCCCGAGCAGATCATTTTCGGGTTCGAGTTGGATGCGTCGGGACACTTCGAGCCGATTATTGACAAACAACTCGTGGTCAGTTGACTTCCGGAGCTTTTCCGGCCGGGAACAGGGATCCGATCTGTCAGTGGACGAGGCAAGATGGGAATCGCCCTTCCGGTACCTGGCAAACAACTCTCCATCAGGACTGAACACACATGCCGACACAATATGGGGTTCCGCTCTGAGGGCCATGAGCGTTTCCTCGGCCGATTTCCGGTCAAGAAAAATGAGAGGCGCAGCAATGTTATTTCCCGTCACCTTTGCCAGGGTGTCTACCTTTTCCACCAGGGTATGCCGAAAGGAGCGAAGTTCGTAGGCAATAAACACCGTGGTGGCGAGAAAAAGTGACGCACAGCACGTGATCATGATGATGCTCGTGAGTTTCCGCCTAATGGAAATATCCCGAAGGGTCCGTATCATCTTTCCTCCTTCCCGCCCCGTTCTTTTACAATTTTCGCAAGTTTCAGGATTTGTGAACTGATCTTCAGCTTTGCCCTCTCAGCCGCATCCACATTGATCTCGAATGACACCCTGTTGTCTACGATGACAAAATTGATTATTCCCCCCGCAGAGGCAAACGATTTCATATCCCCGATGGTAAGCACGCCCGCCTTCATCCCTTTCAATAAATTCCCCATTGCTTCTCGCTCCGATCTGCAGAGGTACAAGACCTGGCAGCGGTCGGCCTCCCCCTGCCCTGCAATCCGCCTCACCGAGAGATTTCTCCCATACGCGGTCAGCCCTTTGAGCGATTCGAGGGCGTCCCCCAGTGGATCCTGGCCGAGGACACAGATGGAAATCGGTGCATCCCCGGTTGCCGGGAAGGAATCATGCGGCCATTGGACAAATTTGACAAAATTGTAAACGAAGGCGGCTTTTACTTGAAACTCGGTGGTTTCCGCCGACCCGGCAATGGACGCTCCCGGCCCGGCAAATGCCCCGCAAATAAATATTAGAATGATTGCTCCGAACCCAGCAAGTCTCTTCACGAAATCCCCACAAACCTCTTCTTTATCAAGAATAGCGCCTTTCAGAACCTCCAGACGACCTTTCCATATACCCCGCGGGGAACTTTTGCGGCGACCGTGACTACGCCCATCTGATAGAATTCCTGGTGATCATCCTGGAGCAGGTTCTGCCCAACCACCGAAAGCTCGACACCGGGAAGCGGTTTCCATCTGAGCTGCAGATCGATGGTTGTATAAGACGGCACGTCCAGGCTTGCGATACGGTCCGCATAGCGCAACCAGGCATCGAGCTCTACCTCCTTCGTCAGCTCCCAGGAGGAGCGGAGTGAAATCTGGTTCTGGGGGCTTCTCCCGTCGGGGTTTTCCAGGGCCATAAGGCTCCCCTCCCTCACATCGAGCACCACCTGCAGGTAGGTGTAGGCCCCCTGGAGGCGCCACCAGGGCAGGACTCTCCAGTCCGTTGCAAACTCGACGCCGTAGGTCTTCCCATACATGCCGTTGTCCCCGTTGACCGGGATCACCACATGGGGTGTCGGGGTGAACTCTATTCCGGGGGCTCCGAGGCGGCCCGCAATCATGCTGGAATAGACATTGTAGAATGTCGCCACATCCAGGGAAAACCGGCTGGAGGGGTAATAGCGGTAGCCGAGCTCATAGGCGATGAGTTTCTCCGAATCAAGTTCCCCGTTCCCGACAAGGGTGATGGCGGCAGGCAGAGGGAAATGATTCTCGGGTGTAAACGGGGGGAGGACCATCTCGGTCACCCTTCCATAGGTTTCTCCCCAGCTCGGAGTCCTCACGGCCCGCGAGATCGCTCCCCAGAGGGTATGCCGCTCGCTGGGCATCCAGATGAACCGGCCGCTGGGCTGGATCTCGACGCCCGTGTAATCGTTGTGCTCGAACTTGGAACCCAGGATCAGATGGAGGCTGTTTTCGATCAAGATGAAATCGTCCTGGACGAAACCGCTGAAAAGCTCGTCCGCCTTGCGGGATGGATCAAGAGTGATGAGCGAGTCGGCGGAAAAATCACCCCGCGTGTAGCGATAGCCGAGGCCCCAGACGATATCGTTCCGGCTGCCCAGGGCAAACCGATGCTGCAGATCGGCGTCGATGGTATCCCTGACCTCCCGGTTGTCCGGCGCCCGTCTGTTCATATAGTCATAGTAGAGCTGCAGGGAAAGATCGGAGGTCGCCGAGATCGTGCGCTGCCAGCGGGTCAGGAGATTCGCCGTCGAAAAGGTCGCTCCGGTGAAGCTCTTTCCATAAGGCGAATCCAGAACAGGCGACGTCGTCTTTTCGTCGACATACCCCTGGGCGAGATCCCCCTGGAGAGTCAGGGAACTGTCCTCGGAAAATGCGGAATCCATCCGGAACCCGCCGCTGCCCGCCTCCCAGGCGTCGGAGGTCTTGCTGCCCGCCATGTCCGGGAAAGGCCCCCGGTTGAAATACTTCCCATAGGCCCGCAGGTAGCTCTCACTCCCGACTTTCGCCCCGTAGCGAAGGCCGCCGAAGCCTCTCTCCTGCGTGCCTGCACCGGCCACCAGAATCCCTCCCTGGGTCTCCCGGGCGCTTTTGGTGATGATATTGATCACCCCATTGACCGCGTTGGCCCCCCAGAGGGTCGCCCCCGGTCCCCGGATCACCTCGATGCGGTCGATATCTTCCAGGAGGGTATCCTGGAGGTTCCAGTAGACGCCGGCAAAGAGGGGCCGGTAGACGCTGCGTCCGTCGACGAGGACGAGGAGTTTGTTGGCCAGAAAATTGTTGAATCCCCGGGACGAAACAGCCCATTTGTCTGCATCAATGCGCGCAACCTCAAGCCCAGGCGCCATCCGGAGGGCCTCGGGGATGCTGGTGACACCCGAGCGACGGATGTCATCCTGGGTGATGACGAAAACGGCCGCAGCAGCATCCGAAACCTTCTGCGCCTTCTTCGAAACGGAGGTGACCTCGATCTTCATCAGATCCTCGATGCTCAGCGCCGTCAGGTCAGCCATCCTTCCTTTCGCTGCCGCGGGAGGAGGGCTGCAGGGCAGAGAAAAAAAGAAAAAAAGCACTGCCAGGCAGCTTATCCGGCGGTGCACCCGACCCATCGGAACACTCCTGAGCGTATGATCCGTAACGGCTTTCACCATGTCCGTAAGCACATTGCCACCGATAGCATCTTTATCCGCTGTAGTCTCACAAGACCACCCAGACGACTTGTTCGTTTTATCCCATGTCATTCCTCCCCGTCAGAACCTCCAGGTAATCTTCCCGTATACACCGCGGGGAATTTTTGTGGCGATCGTGAAGGCCCCTGCCTGGTAGAACTCCTGGTGTTCCCCGTCGAGCAGGTTCTGCCCGACCACCGAGAGCTCAACACCGGGAAGCGGCTTCCAGGCAAGGCGGAGATCGAAGGTCGAATAGGCCGGCAATCCCAGGCTCTCGATAGGGTCCACGTAGCGCGCCCAGGCATCAACTTCAACCGTGTTCGTCAGTTCAAACGAGGAGCGAAGGGAGACTTGGCTGTGGGGACTTCTCCCATCTGAGTTTTCAACAACCATGAGGCTGCCCTGTTCAACATCAAGAAGCATCTGCAGATAGGTGTAGGCGGCCTGCAGACGCCACCACGGCAGAACCCTCCAATCGGTTGCAACCTCTACACCATAGGTCTTCCCGTACATGCCGTTGTCCGCATTGATGGGCATGACCACATGGGGAACCGGAGCAGCCATGATCTGGGGAACACCAGGCCGGCCCGCAATTATATCCGAGTAGACATTGTAGAATGTCGCCACGTCGAGGGAAAACCGGTCTGCGGGGTGGAAACGGTAGCCAAGCTCATAGGCGATGAGTCTCTCCGACTGGAGATCCCGAGTGCCGGCAAGGGTGAGAGCGACAGGCAGAGGAAAAGGATTCCCGGAGGTACGAGGAGGAAGAATATCTACGACGGCACTTCCGGAGGTTTCACCCCAACTCGGAGTCCGGACGGCTCGGGAAACGGCCCCCCAGAAGGTATGCTCCATACGGGGCGTCCAGAGGAGCCTGGCGTTGGGCTGAATCTCTACACCCGTGTAATCGTTGTGCTCGAACTTGGAGCCCAGGATCAGATGGAGCCTGTCTTCGACAAGGAGGATATTGTCCTGCACGAAGCCGCTGAAAAGCTGATCCACTTTTCGGGAAGGATCAAGGACGATGAGGGAGTCGGAAGAAAATTCGCCTCTTGTGTAGCGGTAGCCGAGGCCCCAGATGATCTCCTGCCGGCTGCCGAGGGCGAACCGGTGCTGGAGATCCATGTCGAAGGTATTCATGATCTGCCGATTGTCGGGCGCCACTCTATCGTTCCAGTCATAATAGACCTGCAGCGAAAGGTCGGAGGTGGCCGAAAGCGTCCGCTGCCAGCGGGTGAGAAGGTTCGCCGTCTTGAAGTCCGAACCGCTGAGGGTCTTCGAATACGGCGGGGCAAGGGCCGGCCCTGGGACTTGCTCCTCGATATCCCCCCGCGAGAGATCCCCTTGGACCGTAAGTGAACTGTCTGGAGAGAAATCCGAATCCAGCCGAAACCCGCCGCGCCCCGATTCCCAGGCGTCGGCGGCCCTGCCTCCGGCTATATTCGTAAAAGCCCCCCGGTTGAAGTATTTCGCATAAGCGCGCAGGTAGGTCTCTTCACCTACTTTCGCGCCGTACCGGAGGCCGCCGAAACCCTTTTCATCCGTTCCGCCGCCCGCCGTCAGAAGTCCCCCCTCGGTCTCCTTTGCCTTCCTGGTGATGATGTTGATCACCCCGTTGACGGCATTTGCCCCCCAGAGGGTTGCCCCCGGCCCTCTGATTACCTCGATGCGATCGATATCCTCCAGCATGGTGTCCTGCATGTTCCAGTATACGCCGGCAAAGAGGGGTTGGTAGACGCTGCGGCCGTCCATGAGAATGAGGAGTTTGTTGGCCATAAAGTTGTTGAATCCTCTGGCCGTGATCGCCCAATTTTTGGCATCGATGCGTGCCACCTCCAGCCCCGGCGCCATGCGGAGCGCTTCGGGGATGCTGGTTACCCCGGAACGGCGGATATCGTCCTGGGTGATGACGAAAACCGCTGCCGCAGCATCGGAAACCTTCTGCGCCCTTTTCGAGACCGAGGTGATCTCGATTTGCATCAGGTCTTCGATGCTCAGCTTCGCCAGGTCAGCTACCCGACCGTTCGCCGCCAGGGAAAAGGGGCTGCAGAGTTCACCGAAAAAGAAAATGACCAGAACCAGACAGCGTGTCCGCCTATGCACCCGCCCCATCGGAATATTCTCTATTGTGTGTGTCAGATTTTTCCTCGTCATACCCGCAAAAAAACTGACCCTCTCATGGCGCCTTGACACCATAAAATTCATCCCCTTTCCGGTAATGCCGATTCATGAAAATGAACAAATTCTCCCCGACCCACAGGCCGGGAGGTTCTTGAAACAGCATTGACGGAGATGTGAAGCTCCCCGCCCACAGGGCAGGGCTTGCGGGATGCGCTCCCGGTCATCCTCCGTACCCCGCATCGCAAAAGATCTTCGTCCATGGGAGGCGATATTCATCGGCGGACCTCATAAATCGCCTTCATCAATGCAATTTCAGGGCCATACCCTTTTCCTGCCCCCCCGGCATACCGCCGACAAAAGCGATCCCTTTGCCGGTCGGGGATTGGCAACCAGGTATCCGGGAAAGACACGAACGCCGGCAGAGAGGCTTCCCCCATCTGCCTCCCCGCCGCGAGAAAACCGCATGACAGAAGCGTCAAAAAATAGACGCCTTCCGATCGATTCTTGCGACAGGCGCTGCCACATCCTTTTCCCCTCCTCATTACGGCAACGCATCCGGATATCTTTCATTTCCGGGCAAAGACTTTCCCGTGGACCGGGTAAAATTTCCCCGCGGTTTTCAACCCCTTTGTCATTGACAGGCGGCGCGCCCTTCCCTATACTACCCCTACGTCTCCAGACAGGTCTCCATGCATCCTGCGGGAGGCAACAACTTCCCGCGAGGAGAATGGATAAACAACCTATGGCGGACATGCTCATCACCTTCATCGATCTTTTCCTCCATCTCGACCGATACCTGGGGGAGATCCTTCAATACTTCGGCATCTGGACCTACGTCGTGCTCTTCCTGATCATCTTCTGCGAAACGGGCCTGGTCGTCACCCCGATCCTCCCGGGGGATTCCCTGCTCTTCGGTCTGGGGGCTTTTGCCGCCAACCCCATCCTCAAGGGACCGCTCGAAGTGGAGCTGCTTTTCCTCACCCTCTCCCTCGCAGCCGTTGCCGGGGATACGGTGAATTACTCGATCGGCCACTACATCGGCCCCCGTGTCTTTCACGACGGGAAATACCGATTCCTGAAACGGGAGTATCTCGAGAGGACTCATCGGTTCTACGAAAAGCACGGCGGCAAGACGATCGTCATCGCGCGGTTCATCCCGATCATCCGCACCTTTGCCCCCTTCGTGGCGGGCATCGGCGCGATGACCTATCCGCGATTCATCTCCTACAACGTCATCGGCGGCATTGCCTGGATCAGCGCCTTCCTCTTCGGGGGGTATTTCTTCGGGAATCTTCCCGTGATCAGGAACAACTTCACGCTGGTCATCATCGCGATCATCATCCTCTCCGTCCTGCCCGGGGTGATCGAGTATCTTCGCCAGTGCCGGGAGACGACGTGACGGGAAAAGGCAGTGACGGAGACCGGTCGGCGGCCGGGTTCATCCTTCGGGTGAGAGAGGAGGAGACATGAGAGGAACAAAGCTCGGCCTGATCATTCTGCTTGTGTCGGGGCTGCTTCTCGGACCGGGAACGGTCCGGGCATCCGAAGACAAGAACATCATCAAGATCGGCAGCGATGTGACGATCGAGAGCGGGATGAGGGTCCGCAATGTGGTCACCGTCGGCGGTCAGATCACCGTCGACGGAGTAGTGGACAACAACGTCGTCGCCGTCGGCGGCTCGGTGGTCCTGACGAAAAAGGCCGTCGTGGGGGGCAATGTCCTCTCGCTCGGCGGGGTGATCGTGAGCGCGCGGGATGCCCAGGTGAGCGGGAGCCTGACGGAGATCAACTCCTCCAACCTTTACGAAACCCTGACCGCGGCGCTGAGCGCCGAATGGGAAGGGTGGTCCTGGATATTTGCCATCATCTCGCTTGCCATCTTTCTCGTCATCCTGGTCGTGGCGCTCCTGATCGCCGCCCTTCTGCCGAAACCGGTCCGCACCGTTGCGGAAGCGATACGGGAGAATACCTTCAAGGTAGTTCTCTGCGGTCTTCTGGGGCTCGTTCTGATCGCCCCTCTCGCGCTCTTGCTGACCATTTCCGTCGTGGGGATTGCGCTCATCCCGTTGGAGGTGATCATCGTCGTCTGTTCCGTCCTCCTGGGATTCATCGCCGTCGGCCAGCTCATCGGCGGGAAGGTCCTCCATCTGCTCAAGCGCCCGAACCGGGGGATGGTCCGCGAAACCTTCTGGGGGTTGATCGTCCTGTGGCTCGTCGGCTGGCTACCGTACATCGGCTGGATGGTCAAGGCCGTCGCCATCGTCCTCGGCCTGGGAGCAGTCCTCATCACACGCTTCGGGACCCACAAGGGCTGGGAGTGCACGC
>VFSW01008159.1_pt1 | contig 15089 bp, 14 predicted proteins | sample 5358111 | NCBI WGS metagenome assembly VFSW01 (sample SAMN11554181, study PRJNA540505) | mine drainage metagenome | isolation source: sediment from site ElyBrook_90M | place: USA: Ely Copper Mine, Vershire, VT | collected 2017
CCTGCCCATGGTTATACCCGACGCCCGTCAGCCGTTGGCAAGTATATCAATGTCTATATCGATTTCAATCGACCTTTGGTTGGTCTCAAGCTTCCATGGGGATTGAAATCTCTCCGGTTCATTCACGAGTTTAACCAACCTGTGGACACCCTCGAGCTTCCTTCGAGCCTTGAGGTGCTTGATTTCAGTTCCAACTTTAACCAGCCTGTGGCGAAACTCAAGCTTCCATCGGGTCTCAGACAACTTCGGTTTGGTTACCATTTCAATCAACCCGTTGGTGTGCTACCGCTTGGATTACGGGAGCTTCGTTTTGGTGAAGATTTTAATCAACCTGTGGAAAATCTTCGACTTCCACCTGGTTTGGAGGATTTGCGATTTGGTCGCCATTTTGACAAACCCGTGGTCAATCTCAAACTACCATCTAGTCTCAAAAATATTGAATTCGGGTTTACTTTTAAACAACAGCTACCTCCCGGTGTGGACCCTCAAAGAGTGAGCTTTCGAATAAGGGACCCTCGAAGTTATTACTTAATCCAATGAATATCTTGGTGACGTAAACTTGTTGTCTGAAATGATGAGGAAATGATCGGTCACTCGGGGCTCTGGTTCGGTGGAAACAATTTTGACTTGGCTAACCAGGTCCTTTGGAGTGATTACAGCGTCAAGGCAGCTTCGGAACTGATTTCCGTTGGCGTCGACATCACCAGGAAAAGAGACAAATGTGGTAATGTCTAACCCAATATGGTCGACCAATTTGTAAATAGCCAATGAGGCTTCATAAGACGCCACGTCTTCAGTAAACTTATTCATATCACCGATAAGCATGATGTTTTTGTTGGTAGACTCTTTCATTGCTTGGAAAACGGTCTTCCAATAGACCAAACGGTCGTGAATAGGACAAGGCGCATGAGCATTGATGACTCGGAAGGCCGCTCGATGGCCAGAGACATACTTATCATCAGATTCAATAGGAGCAAAATCACTAACAACAGCAGCGTAATCAAGCAGAGGAAACTTCAAGTTGGGCGAGTAGATAACATTGCTTCGAACATGGTGCCATCGACTGCTGTCAAAAAATATAACGCGATAAAAGGCCAGAGCAGATGGATTGATCTTCTGGGCGCTGAATTCCCAGGTGGCACCAAGCGCCTTGCGTATCTTTTCAATCACATCAAAAGGCGATAAAGGGCCCGTTGGTCGCACCTCTTGGACACAGAGTATAGAAAAGTCCTTGGATTGCTCAGAGATGAAATTCAGCAATGTATCCAAGCGCTTCCAAAGAGGTTGACTGCCAGCTTCATCAATCTTTGAGCAAGCAATGTTGAGCGAAGCGATCTTGACACAAACAGAATCGTTCATTTGAAATAATGATCATCTGGTCTTTTAAAAAACCAAGATGACCCAAAAGGCCCCAAAGTATTCAAAACCTGTTGTAAAACAGGGAAATTTATGTCGATCATCAAGGAGGGTTGAAACAGTTGGATCGAGCTCTTGGTGGGCCTCTTCTAAAAATTGAGTGTCACAACAATTTTAAAAGTTCCTCACCCTTTTTAAAAATGAGAGAGAGCTCTGCTCACTTTACTATTTCGACAAACGAGAAAGGAGTCGCCTTCCAGGCGCTCTAAACAAGGAAATAGACATCACACATGAAGGAGGGCACCAAATATATTGATGTCTTAGAAGGGTTGAAACAGTTTGCTCGAGCTCTTTTGAGGGACCCAACAGTTGAACCGGTTTGATCGAGCTCTGGAGAGCTGCTGGGAGCCTCTCCTTGTTTGAGTGCGCCTGGAAGGCAACTTGTAAAAGAAAAATTATCGTCTGTTGTATTGGTAAAAAAAAATAAAAAGCTACCATTTTTCCAAAAATACTGAATGATGTTTGGAGGCGAAATACCTTTTGATTTGTTTGTTTCCTTCGCGGTCGCAGGCGGTCCTAAGTTGGCAGTAACGTTGGCCGAGACATGTAAGGCTGTCAAACGGCGCATCGATGAAAGATATGAAGTGACACAGTTGTTGCTTGACCCTGATATGGTGAGACGCCCGGGAGTGGTTGGCAAGCACATCAATGTGCGTGTAAGGACTTTGAAACAATTGAGTCATGTTCCGAATTATGTGCGACGAATAACCCTTGAAGGCTTTAACGCACGTATTTCTGGGCTCTTGCTTCCGACTGGACTAGAAGAGCTTCAATTTGGTGACTTTTTTGATCAACCTGTGGTCCAGCTGCCCAAGGGTCTCAAGAAGCTAGAATTTGGTAGGAGATTCAACCAAGCTGTCGATGGTATTAGACTGCCATCGGGCTTAAAAGAGCTCAAGTTTGGAGACAATTTCAACCAGTCCGTCAACGACCTGCCTCAAAGTCTTGAAAAACTTGAATTTGACCGCGACTTCAACCAGACCGTCAACCGACTACCCCATGGGCTGAAAGAGCTCAAGTTTGGAGACAATTTCAACCAGACCGTCGACCGACTACCCCATGGGCTGAAAGAGCTCAAGTTTGGGAGGAAATTCAACCATCCCGTCAACAAGCTACCTCCGAGTCTTAAAAAGCTCGAGTTTTGCACCAAATTCAACAACCCTGTCGATGAGCTGCCTGCGAGTCTTGAACATCTCAAGTTCGGAGGCGCTTTTAACCAATCGGTCGACCGTCTGCCCTCTGGACTGAAAGAGCTCGAGTTCGGGTGTAGATTCAACCAACCTGTCGGTGTACTACCTTTGAGTCTTGAAAAGCTTGAATTTGGCTACGAATTCAATCAACCTGTGGACGATTTACGACTGCCGTCTGGGCTAAAAGAGCTCAAGTTCGGGTGGAGATTCAACCAACCTGTCAACAAACTAAAGCTACCTTTGAGACTTGAAAGGCTCGAGTTTGTCAAAGAGTTTAACCAGCCTGTGGATGATCTTATATTACCGTCGGGTTTAAGGTATCTCCGATTCAGTGCTTGCTTCAATCAGCCTGTGGTTAACCTCAAACTACCTCCGTGCTTAGAATATCTCGTATTTAGTTTCGATTTCAATCAACCTGTGGCTGGTCTGCCGTCGAGTTTGAGAGAACTTCAATTCGATGGCTCGTTTAATCAATCTCTGGATGGGATCCAATTACCCTCGGGCTTGAAAAAGCTCAGGTTCGGCTCAAGCTTCAATCAACCAGTGCATGATTTGCCTCCTGGTCTCGAAGAGCTTCAATTTGGCTGGGAATTCAACCAGCCTGTGTTCAATCTCGAATTACCTTTGTGTCTCCAAAAGCTTGAATTTGGCAACGGCTTCAACCAGCCTGTAGACGATTTACGACTACCCAAAGGGTTAAAAGAGCTCAAGTTCGGGCGTAGTTTCAACCAACCTGTGGATGGTCTTGGACTGCCATCTGGCTTGAGAAAGCTCGTATTCGTCGGCCTCGACCAGCCTGTGGATGCGTTACACCTTCCGAGTGATCTCGAGGAGCTTCATTTTGGCTACTGGTTCAATCAACCGGTGAATAGACTTCACTTGCCTTTGAGACTCCAGAAGCTGTCCTTCGTTGGGTGCTTCAACCAGCCTGTGGATGAGCTACACCTGCCCAGTGACCTCAGAGAGCTTCGTTTTGGCGGTGGGTTCAATCAACCGGTGAGTAGACTCCGACTGCCGTCAAGACTCAAGAAGCTCGCTCTGGATGGGGACTTCAACCAACCTGTGGACGAGCTGCCCAGTGACCTCAAAGAGCTTTATTTTGGCTTTAGGTTCAATCAACCGTTAAATAGACTGCCGCCAAGACTCCAGAAGCTCTCTTTCGGCGGGTGCTTCAACCAAACATTAATGCAGTTGCCACCGACTCTCAAGACGCTTGAACTCAACCAAACCATGTCTAATTGTGATTTGTAGCCCGATACGGTGAAAGCGCTCTCTTTTAACCTGGATCAATGGTCGGATCAACCACCACCTCTGTTGGATCATTTGATTTTCGAGGTCACTTTTTTTGTTTGAGTAACTTTAAAAATTTCACGTCTGTCGAAATATGAAAAACAGAGCAGAGCTTCATCCCGAACGGTTCAATGTTGTGGCGCCCCAAAATGCCCTAAAGTGTCGTAGAAGTTGTTCATTTTGAAAAACGGGAGCCAGAACTGGCGTGGCGCCCCAAAGGCCCCAAATTATCAAGAGCTCGATAAAATTAAATCCCAAATCTCGTTTGTCGTATTGGTAAAAAATAAATACTACCAGGTCATCATTTTTCCAAAAATACCACATGATGTTTGGAGGCGAAATACCTTTTGATTTATTTGTCTCCTTCGCGGTCGCCGGCGGTCATCAGGTGGCTGTTGCGTTAGCTGGGACATGTAAGGCTGTCAAACGGCGAATTGATGAAAGATATGAAGTGAAACAGCTGTTGTTTGACCCTGACAAGACGATACACCCGGGATTTGTTGGCAAGCACACCAATGTGCGTGTAAGGACTTTGAAACAATTGAGTCATGTTCCGGAATATGTGCGACGAATAACTCTTGAAGGCTTTAACGAACGTATTTCTGGACTCTTACTGCCGAGTGGGCTGGAGGAGCTTCACTTTGGTGAAAAATTTAATCAACCTATGGTTGGACTTTGGTTGCCTCCACAGCTCAAGAAGCTCACATTTGGTTTTCACTTCAACCAAGCTCTCGATGGTCTTCGACTGCCACCGGGCTTAAAAGTGCTCAATTTTGGAGACTATTTCAACCAGTCGGTCGACCAACTGCCAAATGGCCTGAGAGAGCTCAAGTTTGGAGACTATTTCAACCAGTCCGTAGACAAACTGCCTCCAAGTCTTGAAAAGCTTGAATTTGACCGCGACTTCAACCAGTCGGTAGACCAACTACCCCATGGGCTCAGAGAGCTAAAATTTGGATTCTATTTCAACCAGCCCGTTGATGAGCTACCTGCGAGTCTTGAATATCTCGATTTCGGATACTATTTCGATCAACCTGTCTCCAGGCTTCCGCTGAATTTGAGGACGCTAAAATTCGGTTCAAATTTCAACCAGTCCGTCAACCGTCTGCCCTCTGGCCTGAGAGAGCTCAAGTTCGGAAATGATTTCAACCAACCCGTTGGCGAGCTGCCAGTAAATCTTGAAAAGCTTGAATTTGGCGAAAGCTTCAATCAACCTGTGGACGATTTACGACTGCCCTTTGGGCTGAAAGAACTCGAGTTCGGGGTGAGATTCAATCAACCAGTCAACAAACTACATCTACCTCCGAGTCTTGAAACGCTCGAGTTTGTCTATGACTTCAACCAGCCTGTGGATGATCTCATATTACCGACGGGTTTGAAGCATCTTCGGTTCGGTGGTTGCTTCAATCAGCCTGTGGATGATCTCAAACTACCTCCGGGATTAGAATATCTCAGATTTGATAACGAGTTCAATCAACCCGTGGCTGGACTTCAATTGCCGTCGAGTTTGAGAGAACTTCGATTCGATGGAAAATTTAATCAATCTTTGGATGGTTTCCAGTTGCACTCGGGCTTGAGAGAACTTCGAATCGATGGTTCGTTTAATCAATCTCTGGATGGTTTCAAATTGCCCTCGGGCTTGAAAAAGCTCAAACTCGGATCAGGCTTCAATCAACCAGTGAATGGGTTGCCTTTTGGTCTCGAGGAGCTTCAATTTATGTGGAAATTCAATCAACCTGTGTTGAATCTCGAATTACCTTTGTGTCTTCAAAAGCTTGATTTCGGTTATGAATTTAACCAACCTGTGGAAGGACTTCGTCTGCCTCCACAACTCCAGAAACTGGAATTCGGTTATCACTTCAACCAACCTGTGGCTAAACTCAAGTTGCCTTCAAGTCTCCGAGAGATCCACTTTGGCCACAATTTTAATCAACCTGTTGATGAAGTACAATGGCCGTCGGGCTTGAGAAAGCTCATATTCGAAGGTTTCGATCAGCCAGTGAATGGGTTGCCAAGTGATCTCGAGGAGCTTCATTTTGGTTTTCAGTTCAATCAACCGGTGACCAAACTGCCGTCGGGACTCAAGAAGCTTTTCTTCTCATGGCTATTCAATCAGCCTGTGGATGAGCTATGCTTGCCTGGTGACCTCAGAGAGCTTCATTTTGGCCATGATTTCAATCAACCGGTGAACAAACTTCACTTACCGCCGAGACTCAAGAAGCTCTGCTTCTCCGAGGCATTCAACCAGCCCGTGGATGAGTTACACCTGCCCCGTGACCTCAGAGAGCTTCATTTTAATCTCAGGTTCAACCAACCTGTGAATAGACTCCGATTGCCGTCGGGACTCCAGAAGCTCACGTTTGGTGCGGGATTCGAACAGCCAATAGACGACCTCGAGTTGCCGTCGAGTCTCCAGGCGCTTACAATGAATCGACGAGTTTGACATTTTCACTCATAAAGGAGCTAAAAAAATGTTACAGGCTCATAAAATTCCCTTTGACCTGATGGTTCTCTTTGCAGAGGCTGGTGGCGACGCTCTAGCTGTCACACTCGCTACCACATGCAGGGCCCTGAAACAAAAATTAGATCAAAGGTATGTGGTCAAATACACTGGGATTGGTTTGCGGCAGACCAAAAAACATAAACGCCGTAAGGGCCTGGTGGGCAAGTTTCATACCCTATGGATTTATTCAAAGGCCGAGATGAAATACCTGCCCCCAGGTGTCACCGATCTCCACCTGAATTTTCCTATCGAATCAGTGTTCACGGTGCCCTCAACGGTGAAAGCGCTCTCTTTTCACAAAAAGGTATCTATTGAGCACATAAAGTTTCCTCCTGCGCTGGAATCACTACATATTCGATGTGAACCGGTCAAACTTTCTGCACTACCTTGTACTCTAACCAATCTCCATCTGACGAAAAAGATAACCATTGACGAGCCCCAATGGCCCCCGAAGCTTCGTAAACTCGAGTTAACCTGGGTCGGTGGTCGAATCGATCATTTTCCCCCTCTGTTGGAACATTTGACTCTGAAAAACTACACCCACCGCATCAAAAAGTTTCCGGAAGGCCTTATATCTCTTCAACTCCCTCGACTTCTGGGTCCTCTCCCATCCGGGTTGAAATCTTTGACACTCAGGTGTGATGATGAGTTGAAAGGTATTCCGGATGGCCTGGAAGTGTTGGTGTTGCAAGGTTGGTTCAATCAACCCCTTCCAGCGCTCGCCCTGAAGCATCTAAGTCTTTCTTCGGCATTTAATCAGCCCATAGTGGTGCCCTCTGGGTTAAAAGTGTTGCACTTTGGACAAGACTTTGATCAACCCTTGGATCACCTTCCACCCACATTAAAAGAACTTACATTCGACTGGAAATCCGATTTTAATAAAACGCTCCATTGCCTCCCTGATTCTCTTGAAATTCTTTCGATGGGGAAACGTTTCAATCGTCCGCTTCACAGACTCCCCACATCATTAAAAATCTTGCGTTTTGGGTCAGGGTTCAATCAAAGACTCCCAGGGCTCCCTCCACACCTGATAGAGCTCTACCTCGGTTACTATTATGACAAATCACTAGATGATCTCTTGATACCGGAAACACTGAGAAAAATTCAGTTTTTTGACGGAGTACGCTTTAGTGACAGCGATCGGCTTGACAGAGCTATTTCCCGAGATCTCAACGGTCATCGCAAGACTATGTTACGCAATGGTTTTTCTTGGCAACGACATAGTTCAATTATATATTGTGACAGGGTGATTCACAAGGATGATGGATAGATCAAATTTTGCTGAGGTTGCTGCAAATGATGTTCATCCCCGGTGCGTTTGTCGACTTTAAACACGTCACGGTGTGATCGCACTACAGTATCAAACTTGCGGCCATATCGGATGCTGTAAGTCAACCCGTGTTTCTCCCGTTGTTGAAGTTCCCTAAGGCGCCGGTCGAGATATTGGTCATAGACGGTCTTATCTCCATCCATAAATTTCTGGTAATCAATGATTCTTTGGGCCACCTCCTTTTCTTCGTTGATCTTTTGAAACTTGCTCTTCACCTGTTCCAGAGCCTCTTGACAGGCCTTGAGTTCCTCCTCCAGTTCACGATGTCTCTTTCTGAGCATCGGCAATCGTTCAGGAGCACCATAGTTCGCTATTGAGAGTGCCATTGAGAAATGAGTCGGATTTGATGGATTGACTGCTGAAGACCATTTTATTATTTTATATTAAGAACGATGAAGTGTTGGATGGATCAAATGTTGCTGAGGTGGCTTTCGACGACTGATCAAAAGGTGTACGTCACCGTTTCGTTTGTTAACCTTGATTATGTCAATGTTTGAGCACATAATTGTATCGAACTTTCGGCCGCGTCGGATGCTGTAAACATCACCGTGCTTTTCAGTTTGTTGGAGTTCTTTGAGGCGCCGAACAAGATAATAGGTGTAAATGGTCTTGTCTCCCTGGATAAATTTTTGGTAGTCAATGAGTCTTTCGGCCGGATCTTCTTTCTCTTTGATCTTTTGGACCTTGTTCTTGGCCGATTCCATAGCCTGTCGGCAGGCTTTGAGTTCCTCCTCGAGTTCACGGTGTCTCTTACCGAGAACTGCCAGCTTTTCGATTTCATAATCATCAAGAGTGACCGACATGGTTTTTTCGAAAAATAGAGAGATAAATGAATGCCCTATGGTGTCCTGAAACAAAAGAAAATTCCGAGTGCCCTGAAGAACTAAACAACCACCAGAAAAATTCTTCAAAATGTCGAGTGCCCATAATATATCGTTTGACCTATTGGTGCTTTTTGCGCAAGTCGGAGGCAATCATCTGGCTATTGCTCTAGCCACCACCTGTCGGGCAATGAAACGCAAGATTGACGAGCGATATGTGAACCACTCTCGTGTGAATTTCAATTTCATCTGGGATAAAAAAGGCCGACGCAAAGCTGGTGTCCTTTGTAGGCATCTATGTACCACCCTTTCGTCTGTTCGTCGAAGGGTTCCCAAAGAAGTGACCTGTCTGAATATTGATATCTTTGGAGTGGCATATCGCTTACCCTTCATCCCGGACGATGTAAAAACCGTGACATTTTCGAAATTTGATGGTTCCTGGGCTGGCGTTCGCCTTCCGTCAACACTGGAAAATCTCGAATTTTACAGATCTGACCCTGTTGTCCGTATCGATTCACTGCCGAAAGGTTTGATAAAGCTGTCGTTGGGTGAAACGACCGACGAGCCTGTTCACCAGTTACCTCCTCAATTACAAATTCTCAATCTTGGGTTTAACTTTAATCAACCGATTCTTCTACCGTCAACTTTGCGTGAACTTGAGTTTTCGTCAGATTTCAATCAACTGATTGATCGTTGGCCTCCCCGTCTTGAAAGCCTGAAATTTGGCTTTGCCTATAACCAACCTACTTATGATCTTCCAGCCACCCTGTTGACTCTCGCGTTTAGCTTTTCATACGATCACCCGATTGAAAATCTCCCAAAAGGCCTCAAGTCGCTCGACATCGGCTCATATATCGGTCCACTAACCGAACTTCCTTCAGGCCTGGAAACTCTTATTATTGGGCGACGATTCAATCGACCTTTGCAAGCGTTACCTGTCCACCTGAGGCACCTTGAATTTTTTGAGGACGCCGTCTTCGATGGCGTGCTGAAACTGCCTCCAAATCTTGAGACCTTGATTTTCGGTCAATTCTTCAATCAGCCCTTGGCGCTCCCACGACATCTGAAACACTTGAAATTCTGGTACCTTTCTCAGTTTAATCAGAGAATCTCTTGCCTACCACCCAATCTGAAGGAACTAAAGTTTGGTGAGTATTTTTCTCAACCTCTGAGGCATCTCAAGTTCCCAGCGTCTCTTGAGTTGGTTGAATTTTGGGTAAGAACCAGCCTACCCCCAAAGAATCCTCTCTATCGTTTGTTGTCGAACTTGTATGACATCTTTTTCCCGATTGACCATGAAATCGCACTCACACGAGCTGGTTTTTCTTGGGACACACAGTACCCCTGGAAAATTATGTGTTGTCGAAAACATTAAAATAAATTCCAATCTGCTCTTGTACGCGCTTCCAACACCCCGGGTGGTTGAGTGCCCGCAAAAGCCTCAAAATGCACTGGGGACGGACGACGCCTAAATTCGTATGGGACGACTTTGGGCTTGTCCACCAGGGGCACACCGTTTACGACCACATCACCCTGCGGCGATAATTGGACGAAGGATACCGGGAAAAACAGATGCCACCGCTCGAAAGCATAATCTTCGGGATCTGCAGGGATATCACCACACGGCGACAAGTACATCCTGATCGGGCCCGTGTTGGTACGTGATGGGCCATCTCGAAAAGACTGTTCGATATAGAAAGCAATTCCGAACTTCTTTTGGCCACAGGTCAGTTTGGCGACGAAAAAGTGACCCTCCGTGCATAAAGGGCATTGGTTGGCTTTCCATGGCCCCAGTTCCCCGAGGACAAAAGTGCCGTTCAAGTCTGTGACACGCACCGGGCAATCCGTGTAGAGAAACCGACGCCCATTGGGCACCAGAGAGCATGCGGTCGCCCGAGGCATCTTGGACTTGATCTTGCACTGGTAGTCTGGAAAGGCCCACGACATCCCTCCGGTGAACTTGCCACCCGGGAACACCGTTGCAATGAACTCGGCCAGGCGCCGGGTGGGCTCGAGCCCTGCGGGACAACGAAAGCCGTGAGGGCACTGGAACATGAAAAATGCTTTGATTTTTTGTGTGTGTGGCCTTAGAGGGCTGAGGGTTGGCAACCCAGATTCTCATAGATTCCAAACAATTTTGGGGTGGTGAAATTTGTTTGTTTCGATTGAGGTACTTATCCAGGTCTTCTCAGGTGTTTGTTTTTCTTGGATACTGACGTGAGCATCGAAATAATCTCATGTGTTTTGTTAGTTGAATAATCATAATCTCATTAACCCAGGTCCAATGTTCGCCCTTGATGTCGAAACACTCGCGATCGGAAAAACACATGAATCCAAGGATCGCTTCCCCTTTTTGATTGCGCTGTTGAACGGTCAAGGTGAAACACTGCTCAAATCCTGGGTTAAGCCACCCTCCGCTGTCGTGAGCTACTTGACGCCTCTCTCTGGAGTGAAAGCCTCTGATGTGGACCTGTCCACCTCTCCCCCACTCGAAGTTGTTTTGGCGGAGCTACACCAACATTTGCACCCTGATGCTATCTTGGTGGGTCAATATCCCTGGGGCGACATCCAATGGTGTCGGCTGGAAAAAGGCGTGCATTACCGAGATGTGATTGACTTGAGCAACTGGTTTCGAGTCTGGGTGGATGTCAGATGGGTTTATTTCTCGTTGGGACACGCCGTCAAACACCTCTTGAAAAAGAATCAAAACCAAGTGCACGACCCGGTTCAAGATTGTCAATTGACGCTCGAATTGTATCACAAGTACAAAGACGCCTCAGAGGACGAAAAGAGGCGCGTCGGGCGATACCTGTGCAATCAGCCCAAGAGTGTTAATGCGGCATCTTTGTATGATTTTTGTATTAATGGGGTTTGTCTGGCGGGATTCAATCCGAAAAAGTGTGTCTGCGGCCGTCCAAAATTGCAAAATTTCCATTGAATGCCCTCATAATTTCGAAATGTCTAGTGCCCATAAAATACCTTTTGATATCTTGGTGCTCTTTGCACAAGCTGGAGGTGACTCATTGGCGGTCAACATGGCCTCAACCTGCCGAACACTGAAACAAAAACTAGATGAGCGATATTGGATTTCACGTGGATTGTCTGTTTACCAATTTATGGATGAACTACGAGGCAAAAAGCGCTCTGGCGTGGTGGGCAAATGTCATAGTCTTCGAGTTGAATTGTACGAGGAGATGAAACTGGTGCCGAATTATGTGACCCATGTTGTCTTGACGTTTATTCCTTATGGTCCGGTGATCATACCCTCTCATGTCAAAGCAGTCACTTTTGATGATTTATATTCTGATCTTCCTCCTCCGATGCATGAAGGCATAGAAGAACTATACTTCTGTTCGGGTCGCATGAGGCCCGTTCCTTTGTCTTTATTATGTAAACTACCGAAATTAGTGAAATTACAGTTGAGTGTCATGTCGGATGACGAGGGTGATCATTGGCCCGCCAAACTCGAATATCTCAATTTAGGATCCCGTGGTAAACCCGTTTCTAATCTTCCACCCTCCCTTCGAGAGTTGCATTTTGGAAATTGTTTTAATTTTCGGATCAGTCAGCTTCCTCCCGCTCTGGAACACTTGGATTTTGGGTGCTCCTTCAATCAACCTGTTGACGCCCTGCCAGACTCCCTGCGCTTTCTGGATTTTGGATCTGCCTTTAATCAACCGATTGCCCATTTAAAGCTACCCAAAAACCTCACTTCATTATTTTTTGGGCTACATTTTGATCAGCCCCTGGACGGCCTGAAATTGCCTTCCGGGTTGAAAACGTTATATTTTGGTTGGAAGTTTAACCAACCACTCGACGGAGTGATTTGGCCGGACGATTTAAAAAAAATCGAATTTAGGGGAAAATTCAATCAACCTCTAGGGTGTCTGCCTCGCACACTGAGTCGCTTGACGCTTTCCTATGAATTTCAGCTGCCTGTTCGTCTGGAAAATCATCGTTTGGAGCATATTGAATTTGGCCGTTTTTTCAATTCGCCACTTGACTATTTACCGACGACTTTGCGACTCTTGGAATTTAATCCTCATTCGTATTTCAACCAAACAGTCGACCAACTACCTGATTCGATCGAAACTCTCATTTTTGGTCATAGTTTCAATCGACCGATTCGACGATTTCCTGCTCGACTCAAGCGTCTTCATTTTGGAGAAAATTTCAATCAACGGCTGGTTGGACTGCCCCCTGGGTTGATTGAGCTCCAATTGGGTGCCAAGTTCCAAAAACCATTGGATGCCCTGACCGATTCGATTGATATGGTGATTTGGAATTTACCACTGGGCCAGATTAGGACGATACCCGGTTTTTCATGTCTTGGTGAAACAAATCGATTGGTATATATCAGATACGAAAGTATTAAGCGACATTAAAATTATCTTCTTCTTCATCGTGAGTCAAAGCGCCTTCTTCGGTGGGTTGTTGGGCAAACAGATAACGAACCATTATGAAAATCTCGAAAGCAACCAACAAAAAAACCAACGTCAAATAGAGACACAACAATGCAAAGGAGGTATTGTCGCAAATTTGTTGGTCACGATTGTAATCCTCTTGAATAGAACAAGTTGCCAGAATAGGTGTGGTGCCGGTCGATAAATTGAGAAATGGATATTTGATTTGAAAGTTGCTGATTAAAGGTAAGAAAGACGTATCATCACTCCACACCAACAGTACTCCACCATCTTGGGTCACCGGCAGGGCATCTTGAGGACCATAATTTCCCTTGCGTGCCACAAACGCCCAAACGTGCTCTGTACCGTTTGTGACGGCCATGATAAGAGCAGACTCTTGATGAGAGAACGGTAGAGTAACAGAGAAGAGATCGGTTCGAATCCAATTTGGTTCCAGGGTAAACAGGGCATGACCATTAGATAACTCGACCGGAATATCCGTGGGACGAACCAAATGAGTCACAGAACCAGAAATAACACTGCCCTCATCTTGAGCATCTTGACAGACACTCTGATTGGTGCCGGCTACAATCACACATGCCGACAAAAGTCCAACAAAAAGGAAAGTCTCCAACAATGTGCACTGATATGCTGATGGGTAACGGAGACTTCTTCTCGCAGAAATGACAACAAGAAACGCAAGGACGATCAAGCTTAGTACGACGGTACCCCAGATCGAAACCGCGTGCGAAACGAAATAGAGACCTGTCACTGCCCCAAGAACCACTACCCCGCCAAAGATGGAACAAAAATCAAAAGACATGTTGGGAGAATGACAACAAAACAAAGGTGGCATTCAGGGTCCTTAAGAAAATTCCTAGATTCCAATGTTGCCATTCCGTGGGCACTGTTCGCGGGAGTACATTTCCAAGAGTATATGTGTTTATACTCTTGACATTTCTTCAACATGTCTCTCTTTGTCTCTGAGGACACTCCCCAAGCAGTCGCAATGGCTCTGGATGCCAACGCGGAAGAGTTTCAGCAGCAGAGACAAGAGAGAAGGGCTCGCAAGAGACGCGCTGAAGAAGCACTGGCAAAGTGCGATAGGGCCCTGGCGGAGACGCATGAGAAAGTCAAGAAGAAAGCTGCTGCGGAACTTGAAGAGACTTATCGCCGCGTTCAGGACAAGTGCAAGAAGGATCCGGTCGTCGGCATGAAGATGCTGTTCAGTTCAGCCAGAAGCGAACGCTTCACCAAGTTGTACAGGTGTCTTCAGAAGATGCTGGACACCCGCGCGAAACTTGTGGTGGAGTTTGGGATTCTGACTCCTCGGGAAATGAATGAAGCCAAGAGGGACACCAGGGGACGAATGTCGTTGCTGCGTCGCGGTGGGGTCGGCCACTTCAAGTCTAACATCCTCTCCGCCATGATGCGTTGGTTTGGAGACGAAGAACTCTTTGCGATAGAGCTCGGAGAAGCATCCATTGGTGTGCAGCGCGCCGTGGACAGGTTCCAAGCCCAGGCGAACTACGAGAGAGCCGAAAAAGATATGGAGAAACAGAAGAAAGTCGTCTTGCTGGCCCGCATCAAGGCCGCCTATGCCAAGGCGCGAATCAAAGTGTGTTGGACTTACGGCGCACCATGGCAACCGCTTGCGGGTATCGATCCATTAGCAATCGTGGACGACCAGAACTACCGCCTATGCGAAGAAGAACTCGAGAACGGAGCTGTTCTGGTGTGTATGCTCGATTTGTTCACCAAATTACCCCCGGATCTAGTCGGATACCTGTGGTCGTTTGCGTTTCCGTGTCCCATTGGAGTGTGTCGAGTTTGGAAGCCGTAGTCTCTTTCGAAAACTATTATGTGTCGACTCGACAGAATAAAAGCGCGCTGCGGGTTATTCGTTGTTGACTGAGACACCATCGTTTTTTGATTGAGAGACCAAAAGGCTCGCTTGATTGAGAGACTCGAACCTTTCTGGACTAAGAGACCTAAAGGCTCTCGTTTCTTGATTGAGAGACTCGATCCTCTCTGGACTGAGAGACCACAAGGCTCTCGTAGCTCATTCGGTAGAGCAGTGGTCTTATGAGCCACAGGTAGACAGTTCAATTCTGTCCGAGAGCATTCAAAAATTTT
>VFSW01008160.1_pt1 | contig 15087 bp, 14 predicted proteins | sample 5358111 | NCBI WGS metagenome assembly VFSW01 (sample SAMN11554181, study PRJNA540505) | mine drainage metagenome | isolation source: sediment from site ElyBrook_90M | place: USA: Ely Copper Mine, Vershire, VT | collected 2017
CTTGATGTGGCGCGCGAAGGCGAGCGCAGCCCATAGGACGGCCAGAAAGCAGAGGATCGAGATGGCAAACAGAATTTGCATACCCACGAGAAGAATAGCAAGATGCTGCAATTTAGTGCAGCTTAATTGTTAAGGAGTGCGGTGATTTGGGTTGATTTGGGGCTGGGAGTTGATATTGAGGGTGTGGGAACGTTGAGTGGGATGGGGTGCGGGGTTTGGTACAGCGTTGGGAATAAGGGGTTTTCCACTTGACGGGTGGAGTTGCGAACCTTGTACTGAAGAGAGGATGGTCAGGCAGATATTCAACTTTCAAAACAGCGTACTGTTTGCTCCGTGGCGGTCGACGGGTTCGTCGGGTCGATTGGGGTGGCGGCGGTTTGCTACGTTTGCGGCGGGAGCGCTGGCGGCGGCACTGTTCTATCACGTGATCTTTGGCCAGAACGGGTTGACGGCGTATGAGCAGAAGCGTGAGGAGACTCAGGCGCTGAGCAGTCAGGTGCAGAGCCTGCAGCGGGAGAACGAGTTGCTGAAGAGCCATGTGGACCGACTACAGAGCGACCCTGACGCGATTGAACACCAGGCGCGGGAAGAGCTGCACTACACGCGTCCGGGTGAAGTGATCTATACCTTGCCGGCGACCAGTGGTCCGAGTACGTCTAGTCCTGTCAAAAAATAAGCGAATTTGTATTGAGTGCTGCTTGCGGCGATGGACGGGCTGGTGTGTCTGTTGTTGCGATTGTTGATGCGGCTGCATTGGCGTGTGCGGGCGGTGGTGTGGGTGCGATAGGCTTTGGAATGACGGAGAGTGGCTATGTATTTTGAGATTGAGAAGATTACTGCGCGAGAGACCTACAACCTGCTGATCGGGTTGGTGGCACCGCGTCCGATAGCACTGGTGACGAGCATGAATGAAGCGGGTGGGCTGAATGCTGCTCCGTTTAGCGCTTACAACTACCTGTGCACTGATCCTCCGGTGGTGGGGATAGGGGTGACGAATAAGCCGGGTGGTTCGTTTGTGCCGAAGGATACGGCGCGCAATATTCGCCGGACCGGGGAGTTTGTTGTGAATGTGGTGACAGAGGATCTGGCGCAGCAGATGAACATCTGTGCGACGGATTTTCCTGAGGATGTGAGTGAGTTGGAGATGGCTAAGCTGGCGACGAGTGCCTCGCAGAAGGTGAAGGTGCCGCGTATCCAGCAGGCGCATGCGGCGTTGGAGTGTGTGGAGCATGCCACGATTGAGATTGGCCGCTCGCGGATCATCCTGGGACGGGTGGTGGCGATCTACATTGAGGACCAGTTTGTCGACCTGAACGGACCGTATGTGAAGGCTGAGGAGTTACATGCGATTGGCCGGATGAACGGGCTGGGATCGTATGTGAAGACGCGGGACGCGTTTATGACGATGCCGCGGATTTCGTACGAGGAGTGGAAGAAGAACGAGCGCTGAGTAGCGCGCTTAGCTGAGGTAGTCGCGTAGCCAGGGATCGGTGGATTTGACGAGTTGCATGGTGGTGCCGTCGAAGACGACCTCTCCTTCGTTGAGGACAAGGAAGCGGGTTCGGTCGTCGATGCCATGGTTGGGTATGGGCTCCATGGCGCCGGTCTTCTGGTTGTAGCGATTCATGGCGAGGGTGAAGGCGTCCTGCAGGCGGTGGGTGATGAGCAGCGAGGTGGTGTTGGAGACGTCGCGCTGTTTGAGGATGAGTTCGACGATGGTGGTGGAGGTGATGGGGTCGAGTCCTCCGGTGGGTGAGTCGTAGAGGATGAGGTCGGGCTTGTTGATGATGGCGCGGGCGATGGAGACGCGGCGGCGCATGCCTCCGGAGAGTTCGGATGGGAACCTGGTGATGAACTGATCGAGTTCGACAAAGCGAAGGACTTCGAGGACGCGGCGATGGGCTTCGGCTTCGGGGACGAGGTCTTCGTGGAGTCGATAGGCTACGTTGTCTTCGACGGAGAGGGAGTCGAAGAGTGCGGACTCCTGAAAGACCATGCCGATGCGCTCGCGGAGCTTGAAGAGATCGACTTCGCGCATGCTGCTGACCTGGTTGCCGAGGACGGTGATGGTTCCGGAGTCTGGCTTGAGGAGACCATTGGCGAGCTTGAGGAGGACAGATTTGCCGCAGCCTGCGGGGCCGAGGATGATGCGGGTCTCGCCTTCGCGGACGGTGAAGGAGATGTTGTTCAGGACGGGTTTGACGTCGAAGGTGACGGAGACGTTCTCGAAGACGACGATGGGTTTTGCGGACGTGGCTGTGGGTAGCTGGTCTTCGGTGGCGGGGATGGGTGGGGCTGCGGGCATATCGGGATTTACCTGCCGAAGATACCGCTCATGGTTCGGCTGAGATGGAAGTCGACGATGATGATGAAGACGGAGGAGACGACGACGGCCTGGGTGGTGGCTCGTCCGACGCCCTGGGTGCCGCCCTTGGTGTTCATGCCGAAGTAGCAGCCGACGCTGGCGATAATGAATCCGAAGAAGAGTGGCTTGGTGAGTCCCTGGACGATGTCAGCGTAGTAGAGGGCGCGGTAGGAGTTGTGGAAGTAGGCGGAGGGGTTGAGTCCGAGGAGGGTGACGCTCACCATGGCTCCGCCGGCGACTCCGACGGCGTCGGAGAGGATGGTGAGGAAGAAGAGCATGAAGATGGTGGCGATGAGGCGTGGGGTGACGAGTTTGCGGACCGGGTCGGTGCCGAGGGCGCGCATGGCGTCGATCTGCTCGGTAACCTTCATGGAGCCGATCTCGGAGGCCATTCCGGAGGCGTTTCTGCCGGAGACCATGAGGCCGGTGAGGACGGGGCCGAGTTCCTTGACCATGGAGAGCGCGACGAGATTGCCGGTCATGCTGATGGCGCCGAACTCCTGCAGGGAGGTGGCGGACTGGAGAGCGAGGACGCAGCCGGTGAAGAATCCGGTGAGGACGACGATGGGCAGGGAACCGAAGCCGATGTAGTCCATCTGGGTGTAGATGTCGGCCCAGTAGCGGGGCTTGGAGAAGAGATTGGCGAAGGCGCGCCCCGCAAGGATGGAGTAATCCTGTACGGCGGCAATCTTCTGCTTGGCGAATACCTCTGGGGAGACGAAGGGCATGTCGTTATCAGGCTCAATGTATCAGATGCGAGAGAAAGGGCGAAGATTGTATGACTTGAAAACTTGTTGTGCTGGTGGTGTGGGGGTGTGCATGGGGCTGCACGGAATGAGAAGATAGAGTGTGATGACTACTGAGATGGCAGCCGCGGTTTTGTACGGAAAAGAGGATTTACGGCTGGAACAGGTGCCAGTACCGAGGGCAGCGGCTGGCGAAGTGGTGGTGCGGGTGGAAGCGGCGTTGACGTGCGGAACGGATCTGAAGGTGTATCGGAGGGGGTATCACGCGATGATGCTGAAGCCGCCGATTCCGTTTGGGCATGAGCTGGCCGGGGTAATAACGGAGATTGGTGCGGGGGTGACGGCGTTTGAGGTGGGGGACCGGGTGGTTCCGCTGAACTCTGCGCCGTGCGATGCATGTTATTTTTGCCAGCGCGGGCAGCAGAATTTGTGTGAAGATCTGCTGTTTAACAACGGAGCCTATGCGGAGTATCTGCGGATTCCGGCTCGGATTGTAGAGAAGAATATGCTGCTGGTTCCGGCGGAGGTTCCGCTGGAGTATGCGGCGATGACGGAGCCGCTGGCGTGTGCGGTGCGGGGATTTGAAGAGAGCGGTGCGCGGGCTGGGGACTGGATGATTGTGATCGGCGCCGGGCCGATTGGGCTGATGTTTATGAACGTGGCGGCGCTGGCCGGGGTGCATGTGATTGCGGTGGTGAAGCGCGACGACCAGATAGCGACCGCCAAGCTGTTTGGCGCAGAGCAGGTGGTGCAGACGACGGCAGAGGCGGATGTGGTGGCGGCGGCGCGACGGCTGACTCCGGAGGGTCGCGGAGCCGATGTGGTGATTGAAGCGGTGGCGACGCCTGCGACCTGGGAGTGGGCAGTGGATATGGTTCGTAAGGGCGGGGTGGTGAACTTTTTTGGTGGGCCGCCGAGCGGAACAAAGGTGGCTTTGGATACAAACCGTCTGCACTATGGGGACATTACGCTTAAGGCGAGTTTTCATCACACGCCAGCGACATGCCGGACGGCGTTTGGGCTGATTGCGAGTGGGAGATTCAAGAGCGCGGAGTGCATCACGGGGAAGGTGGAGCTGGGGGAGGTTCCGGCGCTGTTTCAGCAGATGCTGACGCGAAGCGGAGGATCGCGAGAGATCAAGACGGCAGTGTTTCCGGGTGGGGTGGCGCGATGAGCGATGGGGTGGCGGTGAGGAATGAGCTGGAGGGCGCTCCGGTGGAGTACCTGACTCCTGAGGAGCGGCCGAGTCTGGACGAGGCGCGGGCGTGGTGTCGGCAACTGACGACGTCGCACTATGAGAACTTCCATGTAGCTACGTTCTTTTTGCCGCAGAAGGTACGACCCCACTTCGAGAGTATTTACGCGTATTGCAGGGTGTCGGATGATCTGGGGGATGAGGTTGCCAGCCCAGCGGTAGCGCTGCGGCTGCTGGAGACCTGGGGCGGGATGCTGGAGGAGTGCTATGTGGCTCCGGAGCGGTCGCGGCATCCGGTGTTTGTGGCGTTGCGGGAGACGATTGAAGCGTGCGAACTGCCGCGGGAGCTGTTCGCGGATTTGCTGGTGGCGTTTCGTCTGGACCAGGTGAAGACTGAGTATGCGAGCTGGGAGGAGTTGATGGAGTACTCGCGGTACTCGGCGAACCCGGTGGGACGGCTGGTGCTGTGGGTATGCGGGTATCGGGAGGAGTCGCTGGGGTTGCTGTCGGACAAGGTGTGTACGGCACTGCAGTTGGCTAACTTCTGGCAGGATGTGGTGGAGGATGCGGAACGGGGTCGTCGGTATATTCCGGCGGAGTCGATGCTGCGGTATGGGGTGGAGGATGGGCAGTTGGAAGGGCGGGTATTCACTCCGGAGTTTCGCGGGATGATGGAGGAGTTGGTGGTGCGGACGCGCGCTATGTTGACGGAGGGTGGTGCGATTGCCGGGCTGGTCGACAAGGAGCTGGCTGTAACGCTCAGGCTGTTTCGACAAGGCGGAGATGCGATTTTGGATGGGATTACGCAGCAGAATTTTGATGTGTTGCGAGGGCGTCCGGTGGTGACAAAGTGGAAGAAAGTACAACTGCTGGCTGGAGCGCTGCTGGACAAAGTGCGCATGGGGATGTCGCGGTGAGGGTGGCGCAGGCGTACCAGGAGTGTCGCGCGATCGCCCGGCGTGAGGCGAAGAATTTTTACTATGCGTTTCGGGTGCTTCCGCGGCACAAGAGTGATGCAATGTGTGCGGTGTATGCGTTTATGCGGCGGGCGGATGACCTGGCGGATGATGAGAACTATTCGATTGCGGAACGCCGCGTGCAGATGGATGCGTGGATGCAGGCGTGGCGCGCGGTGCAGGAGGGTGGGGCTTCCACCGATGCAGTGTTTATTGCGGTGCGGGATACGCAGCAGCGGTTCGGGATAACCGACGCGTTGCTGGACCAGTTGGTGCAGGGAACAGCGATGGACCTGGAGCCCAGACCGGCTGGTGATGATGGAGTGCAGACGTTTGCTGACTTTGATGAGCTGTACCGGTACTGCTACCTGGTGGCTTCGGTGGTGGGGCTGGTGTGTATCCGGATCTTTGGGTACAGCGATGCTAGCGCGGACCAGTTGGCGGAAGAGACGGGGATTGCGTTTCAACTGACGAATATACTGCGCGATGTGAAGGAAGATGTGGAGCGGGGGCGGGTGTATCTGCCGCTGGATCTGCTGGCGGAGTTTGGAGTGGGAGTGGAGCGAATCAAGGCTCTGGCGCAGGGTGCGAGGATTGAGCCGAACGAGCGGGCGATGCTGTCGACGCTGGGGGCGAAGGCGGATGGGTACTATGGTTCGGCGCGTCGCCTGCTGCCGTTGATTGACGCGGACAGCCGTGCGGCGTTGTGGGTGCTGGTCGCGATCTATCACAACCTGTTGCTGCGGATTGGCAGGATGGATGTGGATGTTTTCTCCGATCGGGTGCGGGTGCCGACGATTACGAAGATGTGGCTGTTGGCGCGGGGAATGGGGATGGCGCTATGGAATCGAGTGTGGGCCTAATGGCGAGATTGCAGGGAGAGGCTGGGCGCGATGTCGTGGTCGTAGGGGCGGGGCTGGCGGGGTTGTCCGCGGCGGCGGCACTGGCTGGAGCAGGAGCGCGGGTGACGCTGGTGGAGCGGCGGCCTTATGTCGGGGGACGGGCGTACTCGTATCTGCATCCTGCGCTAGATGAGGTGGTGGACTCGCAACATGTGCTGCTGGGATGTTGCACGAACCTGATTGAACTATGCGAGCAGGCTGGGATTGCGGACAAGATTCGCTGGTATGACGAGCAGACCTTTCTGGAGCCGAACGGCGGGGTGAGCCGCATTGCCGCGAGTGGGCTACCGGCTCCCTGGCACTATGCGCCCAGCTTTGTGGGTGCGGAGATGCTGGGGTGGAAAGATAAGTTGGTGATGGCGCGGGGGCTGATGGAGTTTGCGCGGGGGTATCCGGCGGACGATGCGGAGAGCGTGGATCAGTGGCTGCGAAGGACAGGGCAGACGGAGCGGGCGATCCGCCACTTCTGGAAGCCGATCATCATGGCTACGCTGAACGATGACGCGGGGCACTGTTCGACCAAGTATGCGGGCAAGGTGTTTCATGAGTTGTTTGTCCGGACGGCGAGTGGCGGGCGGCTGGGGATTCCGACGGTTCCGTTGAGCGAGTTTTATGAGGGAGTCGCGCAGTTGATCGCTGCGCGGGGCGGTGAGGTTAAGCTGCGGACAGGTGTTGAGGGGCTGACGCAGGCGGTGGATGGACGCTGGCAGGTGACGACTGCGGCGGGAGAGCTTTGGGCTGATGCAGTGGTGTTGGCACTGCCGTTTGAGCAGACGCAGCGGCTTTTGCCACAGGTGCAGGGGCTGGCGGGTGCGGAGGTGCGGGACGAGTTGGCGGCGAAGGCTGCGAGGTTCGAGCACTCGCCGTTTACTTCGATTCTGCTGTGGTATGACCGGGAGATCTCGGACCTGGACCATGCGTGGCTACTGGATACGACGATAGAGTGGTTCTTTCACAAGTCGCGGATTCGCCGGTATCCGGCGGAGAAGGGTAGCTATGTGGAGTTGGTGATTGCGGGCTCGAAGCGGCAGTTGCAGATGACGCGCGAGGAGATTCTGGGTGCGGCGTTGGAGGAGTTTGAAGGGTTTTTCCCAGAGGCGCGGAAGGCGCGGCTGGTGAAGAGCGGGATTCTGAAGGAGGCACGGGCGACGTTTTCGGTTACGCCAGGGCTGGATATTTCTCGACCAAGTCAGGCTACAGAGTGGGAGGGGCTGTATCTGGCGGGTGACTGGACGGCGACGGAGTGGCCAGCGACGATGGAAGGCGCGGTGCGAAGCGGGCGGCTGGCAGCAGGAGCCGTGTTGGGAGACCGGCAGCGATTTATGGCGGCAGAGGTGCCGGTGACTGCGCCTATGCGTTGGCTGGTGCGTCGCTAGAGTGCTGTCTGGTTGGCCTGTTGGCAGGTCTTGTTGTGCTTGTGAAGCGGGATTTTATCGGGAGAGCAGGACTACACCGGCACAGACGAAGATGGCTGCGAGCCAGCGGCGTTTGTCCACGTTTTCGTGCAGGAAGAGCTTGGCTGCGGCGGCGTTGCCGATAAAGGTGAGCGAGGCGCTGGCAGGTGCGGCGAGTGAGACGTCCACCTTGCTGAGGGTGAAGAGCAGCGAGAAGAAGCTGAGGGCCATGGAGAGGACTCCAAGGAGAAACATGGGGCTGCTGACGACGGCCTTGATGGCTCCGGTGAGGCCGGAGTGGGCACGGATCAGGTCGAGATCGCCGATGCGGCGCATGGCTCCTGCGGTGAGGATGTCTCCGGCGATGGCCGTGGCGGCTACGGTAAGTATGGTGGCCCAGGTTTCAAAGGTGGAGGTAGCGGCGTTCATTTAGCGGCTCCAGCGGGCTCCGGAGTGGGGTGCTCGGTGAGGGAAGGGCCGTTGGCGACGAAGCCTACACCGCAGACGATGAGGATGATTCCCAGCCAGCGGTAGAGGGAGATGTGTTCGTGCAGCCAGAAGCGGGAGAGCAGGGCGACGACGACGTATCCGAAGGCGGTGGAGGGCAGGACGAAGGTGAGGTCGGCCCAGGAGAGTGCGGTGAGGTAGCTGGCGAAGAAGCCCAGCAGCAGGAGAATGCCGGAGATGACCCAGGGATTGCGGAGCGCGACAAAGAGCAGGCCAAGGTGTGCGAAGGAGACAGGGCCTACCTGCGTCATGCCGTGGGAGAGGAGCGTGTCTCCGATGGATGCCGTGAGCATGACGGCGAGCAGGATGAGATAGCGCTGGGGAGTAAGGGTGTGTTTCATGAGGAATTCCGGGTGGAGCTGGGTTGGAGCGAGAGGCCGTGGACTGGGACGGAGCGTGAATGAAAAAAGCGGTCAGCATAGGGACATGCTGACCGCTTCGGGATGCGGTTGGGTTATGCGTTCATGCTGACGGATTCCTGCGCCTTGGTGGCGTTGGCTTCCTTGATGTCGCGGACGGCCTTGTTCCGTTTGGCGCGCAGCTTCATGAAGGACTTGGCTTCCTCGTAGAGGCGTGGGACATCGCGGTTGACGATGGCCTTCCAGACGACGCGGAATGCAGCCTTGGGGCGGAAGTAGTACTCGTCGTAGAAGCGGTGAACCATCTCGAGGACGTACTCGACCGGCAGGCCGGGGTACTCGATGTGGGCCATCTGGTGTCCACCTTCGTCGGACATGGCTTCGTTGGTGATGAAGCCATTTTCCTTGGCATAGTCGAAGAACTCTGTGCCAGGGAAGGCGTGCGCGATGGAGACCTGCAGGGTTTCGATATCGAGTTGCTTGGCGAACTCGATGGTGTTGCGGATGGATTCCTTGGTCTCGCCGGGGAGGCCGAGGATAAAGTCTCCGTGGATGATGAGGCCGAGTTTGTGGCAATCGCGGGTGAAGTCGAGTGCACGCTGTACGGTGGCACCCTTCTTGATGTTCTTGAGGATCTGCGGATCGCCAGACTCGTAGCCGACGATGAGGAGGCGGCAACCTGCGTCCTTCATGGCTTTGAGGGTGTCGTAGTCGGTGGTGACGCGCGAGGTGCAGGACCAGGTAAGGCCGAGCGGCTTGAGCTTTTCACACAGCTCGATGGTGCGTGCCTTCTGGATGTTGAAGGTATCGTCGTCGAAGAAGAACTCTTTGACGTGGGGGAATAGCTTCTTGGCCTGAGCCATCTCGGCGGCTACGTCGTCGGTGGAGCGCTTACGCCAGGCGTGTCCGGAAAGGGTCTGGGGCCAGAGGCAGAAGGTACATTGCGCGGGGCAACCACGGGTGGAGTAGAGGGCAACGTAGGGATGAAGCAGGAAGGGCACGTTGTACTTGGTTCCGTCGAGGTCGCGGTGGTAGATCTCGGTGGCCCAGGGCATTTCGTCGAGTTCCTCGGGGGTGACCTGAGGACGATCGGGGTTGTGCTGGATGGTTCCGGAGGCGTCTTTGTAGCTGATGCCGAGGATGTCCTGGAGCGGCTTGCCGTTGGCGTAGTCGACGACGGAGAAGTCGAACTCGCGACGGCAGATGAAGTCGATGGCGGGGCACTCGTTGAGGGCCTTGTCAGGCGAGGTGGTGACGGGCGGGCCTACGAAGGCGATTTTGATGGAAGGGTAGGTCTGCTTGATGACCGTAGCCATCTTCTGGTCGCCCTCCCAGCCCATGGTGCTGGTGAAGAGGACGAGAAACTCGTAATCCTTGAGGATTTCGACGACGCCTTTCCAGTCGATGTGGTGGGGCGGAGCGTCGACAAGACGGGAGCCCTCCAGCATTCCTGCCGGGTAGGTGAGCCATACGGGATACCAGTAGGACTCGATCTCGCGGGTAGCGGGCCAGCGAGAGCTGGCACCACCGTCAAATTTCTCGAAGGAGGGCGGGTTTAGAAAGAGGGTTTTAAGTGGCATAACAATACCTAAGTTTACCATTCTGCCAAGGGGTTCGGTGGCTTTAATGATGTGTCGGGTGTGGTTCGATCGAATTGAAGACAGAGGAGTTTTGGTGCTGGACGGCTAAGGAACGGTGGGAGAGGCGGTAACGGATGGCTGGGATGGGACTTGCGCGGTGGATTTGAGCCAATCTTCAAGTTGACCGTTTTGTCGCAAGAGATTGAGTTGGGTCTGTTGTAGCTGGAGTTCGGCGTCGAGGAGTTCGATATATTTCTGGCGCTCGAGGATGCGGGCGTTCTGCTCGTCTTTGGGAGAGATGGGTGCGGCAGCATCACTGGTTGAGGATTGAAGCTGGATGAGGACTACATCGAGCTGGTTTTGTGCGATCTCGCGGTCGATGCCGGCGAGTTCGGCGCGGGCTGCGAGTTCGGCGGTGGCGTGGGAGAGTTTGAGGCGGCCTTCCTGGAAACGATCGCGTGCGGTGCGTGCGGTTTGCTCGGAGTGGACGAGGTCCGCGGTGGATTCGAGCACCTTGTCGCGATGGATGCGGTCGAAGACGGGGACGGTGAGCAGTGCGCCGATGGCTGCGGCGTTGAGGGTGTTGCTATTGAACGCGGGGTAGTAGGTGGCGTAGTTGTTGATATTGCTGAAGCGGCTGTATTGGGCGAAGAAGCTCAACTGGGGGCGGAGAGCGTAGCGTTTGTCGCCAGCGTTCTGGTGGCGTTTGACCTCGACATCGGCGAAGGCGGCCTGGACTGCGGGAGAATCTGGTTGATTCTCGAGAGTCGCGGGACTGGCTGGAGGGAGTGGGATGCTGTCTGCCAGAGTACTGAAGTTGGTTGCGGGGAGGCTGGTGAGTCGAGCGAGGTGATCGGTCTCGGAGGCGATCTGGTCGTCGAGTTGGATCTGCTGGAGGTTCAGTTGCGCAGCGGTTCTGCGGGCGTGGAGCAGTTCGATGGGGGTGTCCTGACCGGCGTCGAGACGAGCCTGGACGATGGTGACGAGGCGCTTGGCGTAGCCTGTGGCCTGGACTGCTGCTGCTCTGCGCTGCTTGGCCTGAAAGAGCGTGAGGTAGGAGACCGCGGTGTCTTCTTCGACCTGGAGGCGGACATCTTTGAGGGCGAGGTTGGCGGCGTCGACTCCGGCGCGGGCGGCGCGGATGTAGTCGCGCTGAGCGGCGTTGTAGAGCAGCGACTGGGAGGTGAGGGAGAAGAGGGTGGGCTGCCCGAGGGGAGGACCGTAGGAGTAGGCCAGTCCTGCGCCGCCGATCAGATTTGGGACGTAGGCATCACGGCTTTCGCGGAGTACTCCGAGCGCGCGGTTGACGTCGGCTTGAGCGGCGAGAACGCGGGGATTGCTGCGGAGCGCGAGGTCGACAGCCGTGGTGAAGGATATCTGCGCCACCGATGGAGGCGTGGCAACCGCGATGATGCAAATAAGAAGCAGATGACGAAGCTTAAGGGACATACGGGCTGATTGACTCCCTCGAAAACGGTTGGAACTCATGGTAACGCGCCTGAGTTGAACTGCAGTGTTCCATGGGGTGAGACGGGTACGTTTGAGCGTGAGTAGCGCTGTTTTTGGGTTACTCACGGTCAATGGGTCTGCAGGGCTTTACGGGCCGGGGCGAAGTTGGAGGCCAGGGCCAGAGCTGCCGCGTATTCGTTGTGGGCTGCGGCGTGGTCTCCGCGTTGATCGAGGAGGTTGCCGAGCTGTAGGTGGACTTTGAACGCGGGGGTGGCATCGGAGCGAGCTGGCGAGGCGAGATATTCGCGGAGGAGACGCTCGGCGAGTTCGGGCGAGCGGTTGGCACTGGTGAGGATGCTGGCTGCATCGACGAGAGCATCGTCTTTGGCCGGGTCGGCTGCGATGGCGGACTTGATGGTGGCGACAGCCAGATCGGGATTGTCGTGACGCTGGTAGAAGCTGGCGAGATCGATGTACGCTTCGGGGGATCGGGAGGCGTTGACTGCAGCTTTGAACTCGGACTCTGCGGTGACGGAGTCTTTCTTCTTGAGCGCGATGAGTGCACGCAGACGGTGGGCCTGAGCGGGGAAGCGAGGCTGGATACGTGCGGCGAGTGCCTCGGCTTTGTCCACGCCGCCGCCGACGATGCCGGGAGCGCCGATGTAAAACTCGCCGAGATCGCTGGCTGCGTGGATGTTGTTGGGGTCTGCGGCGACGGCCTGCTCAAACTCCGACCTGACTTTTTTGGCAAGACCGAGTGCCGTGAACGGACCAGCATGGGAGGCTTTGAGCCCGTAGGCACGTCCGAGCCAGAGGTGGTTGGCGCTGTCGTTGGGAGCATTGGCAACTGCGAGTTCACACTCGTGAATGGAGGGATCGGCGAGGTCCTGGGCGTAGAAGCTGCGACAGAGGAGTTGGTGGGCCTGGGCGTTGCCGGGCTGGTTGGCAAGGATGGTCTGGAGCTGCGCTGTTGCTTCGTCTACTCGGCCATGCTGGAGAGCTTCGTTCGCCTGCGAGAGGCTGGACGCTTTGCTGGCCAGAGGCGCGCAGAGCAGGATAGCGAGGAGACAAATGTTGGTGCAATGTGCCCGAGTGAGCATAACTACTCGATGATCTTTACGGCGAGGCCGTTGGTTAGATCGCGATTGCCGATGGCGTTGACTGCGACGGTGTCCTTCTCCGTAAGTCCACCTGTGATCTCGACCCGGGTGAGGTTGAAGACGCCAACCTGTACGGGGGTGCGGACGAGTTTGTTATCGATGACGCGGAAGACGTAATCGTTTGCGCCCTCAGTATGGAGGGCCTCGCGGGGGATACTGAGGACGTTGAAGCGCTGCGAGGTGGTGACCGTCACGGTTACGTTGGTGTTGGGTAAGAGGTCGCCGTGTGCGTCGTCCACGGTGATGATGGCCTCTCCGACGTTGCGCGTTCCGTAGGTGATGACAGTGGTCGGGGCCAGTTCGATGTGTCCGTGCCAGGTCTGGTTGGGCTTGGCGTCCCAGACGATTTTGACGGCCTGGCCGGGGGAGAGCTTGCCGATCTCGGGTTCGTCGAAGTAGGCACGGACACGGATACGGTTGAGGTCGGCGACGTCGAGTAGGTCTTCGCCTGCGGGCACAAAGTCATACTGCGATACGGGCACAGAGTAGACGGTTCCGGAGATAGGGGAGCGAATGACCGCGCTATCGTAGTTCTTCTGTGCTGCAGCCAAGGTTGCCTGGGCATCCGCGAGTTGGGCCAGAGCGCGGGCTTGTTCCGCATTACTGTAGCGGAGGGTGCTGCGTTGCTGGGTGTTGAGCAGGGTGGTTTGGGCGACGGTGAGACGCTGTGTGGCTGATGCTACCTCACTGGCGGACGCGGCTCCTTTGGATTGGAGTTGCTTGAGCGCGGCGAGTTCTGCCTGGGCCTGGTCGACCTGTAGCTGAGCACGGCTCAGGTCAAGTGAGAGGGCGAGGCGCTCTTCCTGGGTGCCGTTGTGGGCGATGGCATCGGAGTTGGCCTGGGCCGCACGAAGGGCTGAAGTCGCAGTAGCAAGGCGAGCTTGCGCATCGGCAGCATCCATCTGAACCAGCAGATCGCCTGCTTTGACTTTCTCTCCGACGTCGACGTAGAGCTTTTCTACGATGCCGGGGGTTGTGGTGTGCGCCTGAAACTCTTCTACTGGCTCAATCTTTCCGTTGGTTGAGACGGAGCTGACCAGATTCTGATGATTGACCGTGGCTACACGGACTTCTGCGGTGTCTTTGGTAAACGACTTGACCGCAAGAACGATCAGGACGATGACGCCAACCAGAATAGCTACTTGCACCACAGGGGTAATTCGGCGTTTTGTCTCTGTCGTCGGCATCTATTTGAGATTCAGTATATAAGACGCTTCAGGCATGAAAACGAAGCAAGAGATTTGAGATCAGCGGCAAGCGACGGTGAGTACCGCCCAATGCGCGAGGCTGAGGGCCATTTCCACGTTACATTCCTGTCACGAGTGGGGAGTTGTGGGGGCTGAATCAGACCTTCGGATATCGGCGAGTTCGAGATCCAGACCGGGGAAGCGGGGGTTGTTTTTTTCGCGCAGGCGAAAGGCTATGTCTACGTTGACCCCGGGTTGTAGTCCGAGATGGGCGCAACGGGTGGGCCAGTGGGTATGGCGGGTCCAGCCGATGGCGTTCATGGTTGTTGAGCTACCCGATTGCTGCAGCGTGAGACTGATGTGTTTTTCCTTGATGAGGCGTATGGGGATGGTGAGGGTCAGGTTGCGAGCTACCAGGAGGGGCTCTGGATTACCGAGGCCGAAGGGGGCGCAGCGGTTGAGCCACTCCAGAAAGGCGGGAGTTAGGTCGTCCAGGGTGACGGTGAGGTCGCAGTGCAGCGGGGGGGTGAGGATGGGTCCGGTGAGGAGCGATGTGCCGAGGGTCTGCATGCGGGTGCGTAGTAGAGGCAGGTTCTGGATGGGCAGGGAGAAGCCGACGGCGTGGGCGTGGCCTCCGAAGCGGGTGAAGACAGGAGTTGGGTCTTCGGGGGACTGGTGAACGGCGGTGAGGGCGTCGAGCAGGTGGAAGCCAGGGATGGAGCGGCCGGAGCCGTGAGCCTCGCCGTCCTGATGGGTGAGGATGAGGGCGGGACGAGTGGTGCGATCTACGACGCGCGAGGCGAGGATGCCGAGGACGCCGCGGTGCCAATCGGGGTCGTCGAGGATGATGCACTCGGCAGGGAAGCCGTGGTTGCTGGTGAGGAGTTCGGCTAGTTGGGCCTCGATGGCGGTGAGGGCTTGGGCCTCGGTGGCGCGACGGTCGTTGTTGAGGGCGTCGAGCTTCTGGGCCAGGGTCAGAGCGCGGACGGGGTCTTTTGTGAGGAAGAGCTCGACTACTTCGCTGGCGATGTCCATGCGTCCGGCGGCGTTGATGCGAGGGGCGATGCGGAAACCTACTTCGGTGGCGGTGGGGACTCTATTGAAGGGGATTTCGGCGACCTGCATGAGGGCGCGCAGGCCGGGTTGGACGGGGTTGCGGAGTTCGCGCAGGCCAAGGGCGACGATGGCGCGGTTCTCGCCTTCGAGCGGGACGGAGTCGGCTACGGTGGCGATGGCGACGAGCTTGAGAAAAGAGGGGAGGAGTTTGGAGTGGAGGCGGGTTAGGGG
>VFSW01008161.1_pt1 | contig 15087 bp, 11 predicted proteins | sample 5358111 | NCBI WGS metagenome assembly VFSW01 (sample SAMN11554181, study PRJNA540505) | mine drainage metagenome | isolation source: sediment from site ElyBrook_90M | place: USA: Ely Copper Mine, Vershire, VT | collected 2017
GGCGAGGATTCGGCGCAGGGCGCGATCGATGGAGCTCTGCGGGGAGCTCGTGGCGAGGAGCGCGTCAATTCCGAGCTCGACCCGGTCCTGGGCCGCGGAGTCTCGGAGCTCGCGATAGGCGGAGATGACCAGCGTCTTCGGGCGGGGGTTCAGCTTCCGGGCCTCGCGCAGCAGCGCGAAGCCGTCGACGTTGGGCAGGGACAGCTCGGTGATCAGCGCCACCGGCCTCGCGCGCCGCAGCTGGGTCAGCGCGGCGTCTCCGCTGTCCACGCGGAGCGGCGTGAGGCCCAGGCTCCGGACGAGATCCTCGTACTGCTTCGCCCGGGTGTCCTGGGGTTCAGCGATGAGGACCGTGCCTTCCACCGCGATGAATCATGGGGGCAGTCCCCGGCGTTCGGCCAGTATTTTGATCGGCCTCGGGCGCGCCGGGGCGTCAGGCGCTGAACACCGCGCCCTTCGCCTCGGGGCCGCTCAGGGCCACGGCGGTCAGCGCCAGGGCCACCGCGGCGGTCATGCCGCCGAGCACCAAGGCGTAGTTCCCGTCGAGCTGCTTGGCCCAGCCGGCCTGCAGCGTGGCGGTGGAGGCGGCGAGGAGGTTGCCGAGCTGATAGGCGAGGCCGGGAAACGTGCCGCGGACCTCGGGCGGGGAGAGCTCGGTCAGGTGGGCGGGCACCGTGCCCCACGCTCCCTGGACCATGAACTGGAGCGCGAACGCGGAGAGCGCGAGGGTCGCCGCGGTGTGCGACAGGGCCCAGAAGGGGACGAGGAGCAGGGCGAGGCAGGCCGCGGTGGCCATGGCGCGGCGCCGGCCGAGACGCTCGGACAGGGTGCCGAAGGTCCAGCCGCCGAGCAGCGCCCCGCAGTTGTAGATCACCGCCACCCAGCCCACCTCGTGGGGGGTGAGGCCGCGCTGCTTCTGCAGCAGCGTCGGGTAGAGATCCTGCGTGCCGTGGCTGAAGAAGTTGAACGCGGCCATCAGGGCCACGAGATACAGAAAGCGAGGCCAGTGGTCGCGCAGCGCGCGCCGGAGATCCACGGTGCGGGCCCTCTCGCGGTTCCAGGTGGGGGATTCGGGGACCTTGGCCCGGAGGTAGAGGACGAGCAAGGCGGGCAGGGCGCCCACCACGAACATGCCGCGCCAGCCGAGCGCCGCGAAGCCCAGGCCGAACAGCAGCGCGGCCAGGAGATACCCGAGGACGTAGCCCTGCTGCAGCAGCCCCGAGACGGCGCCCCGACTCTCGGCGGGGACCGACTCGAGCGCGAGCGCCGCGCCCACGCCCCACTCCCCGCCCATCGCCACGCCGTAGAGGGCGCGCAGCCCGATGAGGATCGACAGGCTCGGGGCGCCCGCGGAGGCCAGCTCCAGAATGGAGTAGGCGACGATGTTGACCATCAGGGTGGGGTGCCGGCCGAAGCGATCCGCGGCCCAGCCGAAGAGCAGCGCCCCCACCGGCCGGAGGGCGAGGGTGAAGGTGATTGCCCAGGTGACCTTGGTGACATCGGTGCCGAAGGTCTCCGCGATCGACTTCAGGGTGAAGATCAGGATGAAGTAGTCGAAGGCGTCGAGAGCCCAGCCGAGGAGGCAGGCCAGGAACACGTGGCGCTGCGTGGGGGTGAGCCGGCGGAGCTGCCCGATGAAGCCCAGAGGAGTGGCCGGCATCGCGTGGCGCAGCATGGCGTGTCGGGCCCCGGGGGCGCAACCCCGAAGACGCCCAGAAGACGCCCCCTGGAATCGACCCTTGATATGCCCAAGTCCATGATATCCCTGGCGCACGGTGGCTGAGATCGGTCACAGAACCGTCACAAGAGAGTTGCAAGGCGACTTGGCGCCCCAGCCCTATGCTCCGGGCCCATGGACCTCAGCGTGGAAGGGGAGGCCCTGGTCGCGGGCGCTCCCGCGCCGCCCTCCCTCGGGACTTGCATGAAGAGCGACGCCAGGGTCGCGAAGGGGACGGGGAGGATCCCCGACCGGATCTACGACGCACTGCTGGTGGTCATGGCGGCCAGCGTGGCGCTGGCTCTGCTCCTGATCGCCCTTCAGCTCTATGGCCTCGCCCGGCCGGCCCTGCACCAGTTCGGCTGGGCCTTCGTGGGCTCGAGCGAGTGGGATCCCACCTCGAATCTGTTCGGCGCGTATCCCTTCCTGATCGGCACGCTGGCCACCGCCGCCGAGGCGATGGTCATCGCCCTGCCGCTGGGGCTCGGGACCGCGCTCTTCCTCTCGGAGATGGCCGATCGGCGGCTTCAGCGCTGGGTGCGCTTTCCCATCGAGATGCTCGCGGCGGTCCCGAGCGTGGTCTATGGGCTCTGGGGACTGGGCGAGCTCGCGCCGCTCCTGCGGGAGCACGTCGAGCCGCTGCTCGCGCGGTCGGGGTTGGCGCTGTTCTCCGGTCCCGCGCTCGGGGTGGGCGTGCTCGCGGCGGGCCTGGTGCTGGCGGTGATGGTCTTCCCCACCGTGGTCGCGCTGAGCCTCGAGGTGTTCCGCGCGGTGCCGCGGGAGCAGCGCGAAGCGTTCTACGCGCTCGGCGCCACGCGCTGGGAGATGGTCTGGCGGGGGCTGCTGCCGTACTCCCGCTCCGGGCTCATGGGCGCGGCGCTGCTCGCCTTGGGCCGGGCCCTGGGCGAGACCATGGCGGTGGCGATGGTGATCGGCAACAACCCGGACCTGGTGCGCTCGCTGTTCGGCACGAGCTCGACCCTGGCGTCGGTGATCGCCAACGAGTTCACCGAGGCGGTGGACGACGTGCACCGGGCCGCGCTGGCCGAGCTCGGGCTGGTGCTGCTCGGGATGACGCTCGTGCTGGCGATCCTCGCGCGCCTGCTCCTGCGCGCGGTCAGCAAGAACTTCAAGGTGCGGGCGTGACCGCCAGCCCCGCGACGCGCTTCGAACGCGGCCGGCGGCTGGTCGACCGGGCCATGACCGCCCTGTGCGCGCTCGGGCTGCTCCTCGCGCTGTTCCCGCTGGCGAGCTTGCTCTGGCTGGTGCTCTCGAAGGGGTTGCCCGCGCTCTCCTGGACCTTCCTCGTGAGCTTGCCCAAGCCGGTGGGCGAAGTCGGCGGCGGGGTGGGCAACAGCCTGGTGGGCTCGATGATGCTCACCCTGATGGCGTCGGCGCTCGGGATGCCGGTGGGGATCGGCGCGGGCCTCTACCTCTCCACGCACGGCAGCGGCCCGTTTGGCCGGATGATCCGCTTCCTCGCCGAGGTCCTCTCGGCAGTCCCGTCGGTGGTGGTGGGGCTCGCGGTCTACGGGCTGGTGGTGGCCCCGATGCACCACTTCTCGGCGCTCGCCGGCGGCCTGGCGCTCGCGATCCTCATGGTGCCCACCCTGGCGCGCTCCACCGAGGACATCGCGAACCTCGTGCCGCGCTCGCTCTTCGAGGCCGCGCTCGCGCTCGGGGTGCCGCGGTGGCGGGCGTCGCTCCTGGTCGTGGCGCGGTCGGCGGCGGGAGGGATCGCCACCGCGGGTTGCCTCGCGCTGGCCCGCGCCGCGGGGGAGACCGCGCCGCTCCTGTTCACCGCGCTCTCGAACCAGTTCTGGAACCTGCGCCCCGACCAGCCCACGGCCTCCCTGCCGGTGGCGATCTTCAATTACGCGATCAGCCCGTACAAGGACTGGCAGGCCCAGGCCTGGGGCGCGGCCCTGGTGCTGCTGCTCTTCGTGGGCCTGCTCAATCTGCTCGCGCGCTTCCTGTCGGCGCGCTCCACGTTCGCCTGAGCGGTCGTTGCTACAGCGCCTTGCCGGCGAGGGTGAGCGTGGCGAGCTTCTCGTCCACGCTCTTGACCACCGCGGCCGGCAACGGCGCGTACTGCAGGGGCTCGGTGAACTTCTGGCCCTCGTGGTTGCCCCAGCGGAGGAACTTGGCCAGCAGCGGCCCGCGCGTCGCGTCGGTCTGGTCCTTGTAGATCAAGACGTACGTGAAGCCGGCGATGGGGTAGCTCCAGGCGCCGTCGGCGTCGGTGATCGAGACCCGCAGGTCGGCGGGCAGGTTCTTCGCCGCGCCCGCGGCGGCCGCGGTGGTCGAGGCGATCGTCGGGGCCACGAAGCTGCCGGCCTTGTTCTTCAGGGCCGCGGCGGGGAGCTTGTTCTGGAACGCGTAGGCGAGCTCCACGTAGCCGATGGCGCCGGGGAGCTGGGTGACGGTCCCGGTGACGCCCTCGTTGCCCTTGGCGCCGGTGCCCACCGGCCAGTGAACCGACTTGCCGGCGCGCACCTTGGTGGCCCAGGTGGTCGAGACCTTGGCGAGGTAGTCGGTGAAGACGTAGGTGGTCCCGCTCCCGTCCGAGCGGTGCACCACGGCGATGGGGGTCTTCGGGAGCGCCACGCCGGGATTGGTCGCGGCGAGGGCGGGATCGTCCCAGGTGGTGATCTCGCCGAGGAAGATCCTCGCCAGCGTGTCGGCGGTGAGCTTCAAGGCCGGGGCTCCAGGCAGGTTGTAGGTCACCACCACCGCGCCGAGCGCGGTGGGCACGTGGAGCAAGGGCGCGGACGCCTTGCCGAGCTCCTCGTCGCTCATCGGCGCGTCGGTCGCCCCGAAGTCGACGGTCCTCGCGAGGATCTGCGCGATGCCGCCCCCGGAGCCGATCGACTGGTAGTTGAAGTGCGCCGCGGGGTTGACCTTCGAGTACTCGGAGGTCCACTTCGAGTAGAGCGGATACGCGAAGGTGGAGCCCGCCCCGTTGATGAGCGTCTGGGCGGTGGCCCGGGTCGACCCGGCGACCGAGAGGGCGGCCAGCGCGACGGTGGTGAGAAGCGTTCGCATGGAGTGCTCCGAAGATCCGTTGGGGGAGAAGGGCTAGAAGATGAAGAAGCCCGAGAGCTGCAAGCGGTTGTTGTAGGCCTGGGTCGCGTTGTTGAAGTTGTCGGTGAAGCGCGCGTATTCGAAGCCGAACCGGACCGACGGAGTCAGGTCATAGAACACGTTGGCGTCCACGAACCAGGACTGGCTGAGCGTCGAGGCCCCGAAGTCGATGCTGTTGTCGGAGTACATGCTGCTGTAGTTCGCCGACACCCAGAGCTTGTAGTCCGGCGGCAGGTAGAGCTGGAAGCCCACCAGCACCGAGCGCCAGTCGACCAGCTCGGGGTTGCCGCTGCGGTTGAAGGCCATCAGCCCGGGGTCGATGCCCGGGTTGTAGCTCGCGGGGTAGCAGGCCACGCCCGTCGTGGGGCAGGCGGGGTAGCCCGCGGGGGTGCCGACGCCCACGCCGCCCGAGAGGTTGGTGAACAGGTCGGCGTCGCCGCTGCCGAAGCTGCTCTCCCCGATCAGCGTGAGGGCGACCGGCAGGTGGAGGGAAGGGGGGATCGCCGGGATCATGAGGTCGCCGGCGATGACGTTGCCCTGGAGGCTCTTCTCCTGCGGGTTGGTCTTGGAGGCGCTGGTGGCGAGCGTGAACGACCGGCTGGCGCCGGAGATGCCCACCGAGGCCCCCTTGGTCGCCGTGCCGGTGGCGCCGATGGTCTGGAGCCCCTTGAGCGTGTCCAGGGTGAAGCGCACGCCGCCCTGGAAGTCGGGGAGCTGCGCGTCGGCCTGCGGCGGGCGCAGGGCGGCGACTGCGACCTCGACCGTGCCCACGTCGGAGATCTTGTAGTCGTAGACCAGGCGCAGCTGCGGCGTCCGCGAGTAGATTTCACCCGGCAGCCCCTGGATTTCCACCGAGTTTGGCTGGAAGTCGCTCTGGAAGCCGACGAGCTCCCAGGTCTGGCCGACCCAGAGCGAGAAGCCGCTGTCGCTGTCGATCTTCATCACCGCGTGGCGGATGCGCAGGGCGGGGTTGTTCCAGTACGCCCCCTCCTTGAAGGAGCTCCCCGAGCTGGTGAGCGGCGGGGTGCCCGGCTGGTTGCCGAGGAAGTCGGTCTCGAGCATCGCGCTCGCGCGCAGCCCCAGGACCTCGGGGGCGCTCAGGCGGAAGCCCAGCCGGCTGTTGCGGACGCCGAACATGGTGCGAGGGTTCGAGCCCGCCTCGGAGGTCGGGCTCGCCACGGTCGTGTTGCCCGCGAGGTCGACGAAGCTGCGCGTGTCGTCGTGGATCATGTCGGCTTCGATGAAGACGTAGAGCGTGGTCGCGAACTTTCCGACGACGACCGTGGTCGCGCTCCCCGCCTTGTCCCCCAGCTCGGCCATGTCCCGGCGGGCCTGGGCGTACTCGCTGTCCGAGATGAGCCCCTTCTTGAGCAGGAGGTCGAGGGTGGTGAGCTGGATCGCCACCGCGGGGGCCTCGGCCTTGGGGGCGGCCGGCTTCGGCGCCTCGGTGGCCGCGGCGGAGGTGGAGTTCGGTTCAGCTGCCTGGGAGAGCGCCAAGAGGCCTGACAAGGTCAACGCGAGCATGCGGTTCAACTCCGTGGAAAGAGACGGGCGGGAAGCTACTCGCCTCCTCCGATGCGGTCACGTCAGGTCTTTGTGACAAACACGTCTCGAATTCGAGGCTGAGGAAAGTCCCCGGGCAGCGGCGCAGCGGGAGGTCGCCTGGCGAGAGCGCGCGCGGGCCAGGGAGGCTTCGCCCGCGAGGCTCGACGCCAGAGCAATGGCCACGCTTCTGTCGGTGTGTCAGCACCGCGCGGGCCTCCCTTTGCGCGCGCGAAGAGCGCCATGCAACGCTTGTCGCATGCCCGATGACCGCGATCCCTCTCGTCAGCTCCTCGGCTCGAACGGCGACTCCATGGCTCCTCGGAGGGAGAGGTGATGAGGCGGCGCGTCGGGTCGATGAAGGTGATGCGCAGGGGCTACCTCATCGCGCTGCTCACCTGGCCAGCGCAGGGGCTCGCCTCACCGGTCGCGCTCCCCGCCGGGATGAAGCTCCAGCAGGTCGTTCTGGACGCCACCTCCGAATCCGCGCTGCGCGTCACCGGCGCCGAGCCGCTGACGGTCCAGCTCAGCGGGCCGGGCGTCCTCCGCGGACGGGTGTTTCTCGAGCTCCCGCGCCGCGGCAAGACGAGCGGCGTCAGCCTCATGCGCGTGTTTCTCGACGGCCAAGCGATCCAGCAGGTCGTCCTCAATCGGCGGCGGCTGCGGGGCAGGCTGCCCGCCGCGGACGTCGTCCCGTCGGAGGTTTCGAACCTGTCGGTCGACGTGCCCCCGGGCGGTCACAGCCTGGAGCTTCGCCTCCCCGCGGGAGTGGCGGGCGGGGCGGTGCTCGAGTTCACGCCGGCGAGGCCCCTCTCACCGCCTCCGGCGACGCGGACCATCGAGGCCTTCTCGCCCGCTCCGGTGGCCCTGGTGCCTCCGGAGCCCGACGCGGTCGCTCTGCGGGTGCCCCCGCCCGAGCAGGGCGAACGAAAGCACTTTCGGATTTCCGCCCAGGGTGGCGCGGTCGTCCCCTCCTCGGGGCTCTCGGTGGGGGCGGCGGGTGGAATCGACCTCTCGTGGATCCTGCCGATTGGCCGCGGCGCGCGCCTGCTCGATCAGAAGCTCAGGCTCTCGCTCGGCGCGGGGGACTCCATGCTCAGCGCGCAGGGGAAGAAGATCATCAGCGGTCGCGGCCTCGATCCGAACTTTGCGGAGTACGCCGCCGTCGAGCCGATCGATCTCTCGCTCGTCTATACGCTGCCCTTCGAGTGGCGATGGGGGGACGTCTATGTGGGGGCGGGTTACGCGCTGAATTTCGTCCAGGCTCAGTTCCAGAGCTTCGGGCGATCCTCGCAGGTCAACGACGCGGCGAGCGGACTCCTCTTTCAGCTTGGGGTCGAAATCGCCCTCGGCCCCGGGTCGGTCGTCGTCGAAGCACGCCAAAGCATCGTGGGCGCGGACCTCGGGACCCTCGGTGCGATCGGCACCGAAACGCTCAGCGGCACCACTCTGGCCGTGGGTTACTCCTACCTCTTCTAGCGTTCACACCACAGGCCGTACGGCAGATCCCACCACAAAAGGAGAAGCACACATGAACCGCCGAATCCTCCCCGTCCTGACGCTCGTCTTCACGGCGATGGCCTGTGGACCGAAGAAGGTCCCCCCGCCTCCTCCGAACGTCCAGGTCGCGGAGGTGACGACCGAACTCGCGACTGAGCTTGTGCTCGGGACAGCCGAGTACCTCTCGACGGTCCAGGTGACTCGCACGCCGGCCTTCACCGCCACCGAGACGGCTCCGGCCTCGGTGGTCGCCGACCAGTACACGGCCGCTTTTCAGATGGTCCTGCCCCTTCAACCCGGGCAGAACGTCTTCAGCTTCACCGCCACTGATCCCAACGGCACGAGCGCGCCGACTTCGGTGACGATCACCCGCACCGCGGCCGTTCCGACGGCCCTCACCGTCCTGCCGCTCAGCCCGAGGGTGACCGCCGGCAACCTGATCGTGCGCGCCACCATCAGCAACCCCGAGGCGATCGCGCTCGGGGGCTTCGCGATCGACTTCGTCGCCGATCCGGGCGCGAGCTCCGCGTCGGACGGCGGCGCCGCGGCGGTTTCGGCGTCGGCCAGCACCGATGCGAGCGGGGTCGCCGAGACAGTCCTGCAGGGGCTCGAGACGGCCGGTCCCTGGACGATCACCGCCACCGCCAAGGCCAACCCCCAGGCCACCGACAGCGCCGTGGTCATCGTCAACGGCGGGTTCGGCACGGCGCCCCTGGATCTCGTGCTCACCGGGAAAGATGCCGCGGGACTGCCCGTCACGTCGAGGAACGGGGCGATCAGCGTCCCCGCGGGTGCCACGCTCACCGCCCAGATCGCCCCCGCCGGGCAGGATCAGGGGCCGTACCTCTCGATCCCCTTTAGCCTCTCGACGAATGCGCCCGGCTGCGCGGTGCAGGGCAACAGCCTCGTGGGCCTGAACGTGGCCTCGTCGACGCCGTACCAGGTCGTCGCCACCGTGCCCGCCTCGGCGGCCACCGGAGACCAGATCGTGATCCTCACCACCGCGCTCACCGTCGTCCCCGGCGCCGCCACCAAGGTCGCGGTCGCGCTCTCGCAGCAGCGGGCCACGGCCGACCAGCCGGTGGCGTACACCGCCGTGGCCCAGGATGCTCTGGGCAACGCCACGGGCGACGCGCTCACCCCGGCGCTCACCGACGCGGCCGGGAACGTGATCTACCCGGGGGCCTCGCCGGCGCTTGCCCAGGTGACGGGAAACGCCACCAACAGCACGGGGACGGTCCAGATCTACGTCGCCAACACGCTCGCGGGTACGCCTGTCACGCTGAACGGCTCGACGGTGCCCGTGGGGGCCGGCGCGGCGTGGACCGTGACCTTCACGGACGCGGTGACGCCAACGCTGAAGGGCAGCGCCGCGCTCACCGTGACTCCGGGGGCCCCCGCGAGCATCACGCTCACCCTCGGCAACAACTCGCCGAACGGGAGCGCGACCATCGCCGCTGGCACCACGCTGGCAGTCTCCACCGCCACGGTGGACGATCACCAGAACGCGATCCTCGGCACGCCCCTGCGGATCTTCACCTCGGCCCCCGGAGCGATCGTCACCTCGACGAGCCCGGGCAGCGGCGAGATCCTCGGCTTGGACACGTCGAACACCGCGACCACGCCGTACGAGGTCTGGGCGGTCGATCCGGTGACCGGCCTCAGCTCGCCGCTCGTGAACCTCTTCGTGACCGCGGGGCCCGCGAGCGCTCTGCACCTGAGCATCGCCGCGAACAACATTCTCTCGGGCAATGCCGTCCCCTACCGCTGGACCATCACCGACGCGAGCGGGAACCTGGTCGATCTGACGTCCGGCGGCACCCCGGTGATCCCGACGCTGAGCCTCACCGGTCCCGCGGGCGGAGCGCTGCAGAGCCCCCCGCCCGTCGCACCGACGTTCGACGCGGCGACGAACACGGGCACCGGCGAGCTCGCCGTTACCCTGAGCTCGCCGGCGGGGGTGTACACGATCGAGGCCCAGGTGCCGGCCAGCCTCGGGGTGGCCCCTTCGTTCCAGACCGTCCTGGTCTCGGCACCTCAGGACGTACTGCCCCCGACGGTCTCGCTGCTGGTGACCGACGGCAATGGCACGAACCTCGCGGGGTCGACCGTCACCAACGGACAGCTCATCGTGGTGACGGTGACCGCGTGTGACGACACCGCGCTGACCAGCCTCTACGCGCAGTTCAGCGGCGCGTCGAACCAGACGTTCGGCCCCTTCGTGCCGACCAACGGCGCTGTCGGGGGCCCGGGCAGCGCCTGCCCCGGCCAGCAGATGGCCTCGCGGATCTTCACGACGGGCATCGGGGGAGGCGCGGGCACCGTGAGCGTGGTCGCGACCGCCACCGATACGGCGAACAACACCGGCGTGAGCTCAGTCGTGACCTTCGTCTTGAACCCGCTGCAGGTCGACAGCGCGTGGGTCAAGGTGGTCCAGCCGCTCGGTCAAAGCAGCTTGCCGCTGAACGGCCCGATGGGAATCAGCGTCGACAGCTCGAATCCGTCGGATGTCCAGTTCTACCTCGCCCAGAATGGCAGCCCGACGGTCATGAAATACGACAGCGCGACCGACGCTTACGCGACCTTCGCGCTCACCGGCGCGGGGCTGGGGGCACCCAACTTCGACATCGTCGAGATCAGCGGAGTCCTCTACGTGAGTCAGAACAACGTGAACCTCAACGGCGGAGGTGGACAGGGCGCGATCGTGAGCATCCCCGTGCTCACGCCGCAGTCGGCGTCCCTCTTCAGCTCGAGCACCAACGTGCCCGCGCTGATGCCCGAAGGCCTGGCGAATTGTCCGCTGGTGACCACCTCGACGACGGGTGCGCTCCTCACGCTCGACGATCAGACGGCAAGCGGACAGAACGAGCAAGGCGACTTCCTGAGCCTCTCGACGGGCTCTCCGCTCGCGGGCGGGAGCGTGCCGCTCACCAGCGGCGCGGCGCCCCTCGTCGCGCCCTTCTCCGGCCTCACGGGCACGAACGTCGACGGCAGCTGTGCGACGACCGGACTCACCACGGACGTGGTCTTTGCCTCGGACGATGCGATCAACAGGATCTGGTGGTTCAAGCTGAGCCCGACGTTCGCAAGCCAGTCCGTCGTGTCCGCGGCCCAGACGTGTCGGCTCAATGGGGGAGGCGGCTCGAGCTGCGTTCAGACCCCCGCGGGCGTGCGGCTGTCTGCCGGCAATCACCTCGTGTGGGCCAACAACGGAAACGGGACCGTGTCTTACGCCGCGGTCAACCCGGCGACCGGGGGCCTGACCGTGGCCCCCGCGACCCTCGTTCGTGGCCTCAACAGTCCCGCGGGCCTCGCCTTCGACTCGGCGGGAGCTCTCTACGTCGTCGACAATGGCGCCGGGACACCCGGGGGCGGCACCGGTGTCGTCTACCGACTCTCGCTCGCGGCCGGCTTCTGATCCTGAACGAGGACAGCCCCGCTCGCGCTGCGCGGCGACGGTTGCTCGTGGCTTGGCCTGAAGAGCGAGCGGGGTTCCGACGGTGTTGACGCGGCGCACGTCGAGCTCGGCGCGAAGTTTGACCGATCGCGAGCGCGACGAAACAATGGAGGCTCAACGTTTCACCCTGGAGGCTGAATGCATCTTCGTTCTCGGATCGGACTCGTCGTGGTTCTCCTGGCTGGCTGCGGTGGCAGCAGCAACACCTCCGCGCAGACCGTGGCTTTTCAAGGCGGCGCCTGCACCGCCACGCAGAGCGGCTGCGCCCTCAGCTGTGCCTCCGGCCAGAATTGCGCCGGCAGCTGCGGCACGTCCTGCAACGCGCAATGTGCCTCCGGGAGCACGTGCGACCTGACGGCCGCCGACAGCGCGAGCACGAACTGCGATCACGCCACCTGCACGTTCGTGCTCGGGGCCAGCGGCAGCGTCAATTGCACGAACGGAGCGACTTGCCACGTGACGTGCACCGGCCAGTCCTGCTCCCTGACCTGCAGCGGCTCGACCTGCGATCTGACGTGTCCCGGCGGCTCCGCGAAGACCGTGACCGGCAGCGGCCAGTGCTGAGCTGAGGCGCGCGCCGAGGGGCTCCGCTCGTCCGGGGGGCCCTTCGCCGCGGTGCGCTTTGCGGCTTGGGCGCAGTGCGGTCGCAGAGCATCAACCGGGGCGCCGCCCGGGGAGCGGCGCCCCCGATGATCCGGGGAGGCGCTGTTTTACGAGCCCCTCAGTCGAGCTTGGGCTTGATCGGCGGTGAGACGGTGGGGAAGCCCGCGGGCTCGGCCCCCTCGGGGTTGGAGGCGTCGATGCCGTGGCCGAACTCGGTGCGGCCCGTGGTCTGAATGAAGGGGCCGCCTTCCTCCTCGGCGTCAGCGTGATCGTCCGGGTGGGCCTCCTCGCCGGAGGTCGCGGTGCGCACGTACTCCTCGCCGAGCTCCTTCGCCTCGTCCACGTCGGTCAGGGCGTCGACGAAGGCGTGGTCGTCCTCGTCGCCCACGCGCTCCCGGGGCTCGTCGGTCTCGACCAGGTGCCGCTGGCCGACCGGGAGCCGGTGGGAAGGCGCGGCGACCGGCTTGGGCTTGACCTTGGCGGCTGGCTTCCTGGCCAGCTTGCGCTTCTTCGCGACCTTCTTCGCGGGCTGCCCGGTCTTCTTGGCGCGCTTCTTCGCGACCTTCTTGGCGGTCTTGGAAGCGACCTTGGCCTTCTTTCGGGCTGCCTTCCTTGCGGTCTTCTTGGCCTTGGGCAGCGACCTCTTCCTGCTCTTCTTCGCGTCTCGCATCTTCTTACTTGCCACGACTCACCTCCACTGGCGCAAACGAAAGCAGAACCACGGAGCCCTGAAAAGGACTTTCGCGCCGGGCCGGATCGCGACCGCTCAGGCCGAATCGCGCGCGTCGTCCGCGGCGGGCTCCACCCACTCCTCGGCCCAGGCCCCGATCGCTTGGACCACTCCCTGGAGCGCGAGCCCCTTGGTCGTCAGCTCGTAATGCACCCGCGCCGGGGTCGCGGGGATCGCTTGCCGCCGCACGATGCCCGCGGCCTCCAGCTCCTTCAGGCGCTCGGAGAGCATGCGCTCGCTGACCGGGGCGAGCCGCTCCGCCAGCGCGCTGAAGCGCTGCGGGGCTTCGAGCAGGACGTTGAGGATCAGGCCGGTCCAGCGCTTGCCGAGGATCTCCATCGCTGCCTGATAGCGGGGACACATGGCCTTGATGAAACGCATGAAGGCACCCACGAAAGGGCCGACGAGACGACAGCCTCGGTCAATGGTAGCAAGGAACCGTCGCGCATGCACCTCGAAGGCCTCGAAGAGAGGGCCGGGACGGCGGGCCGTCGCTTTACAACACCAGCGCTTGACGGGCCCGGCGGCCGCGGCGTAGAACCACCGTCCCCCGCCGGTCGTGGGGATGCTCCGGCCCCGTAGCTCAGGTGGATAGAGCAACTGTTTCCTAAACAGTAGGCCGCGCGTTCGAGTCGCGCCGGGGCCACCGGTTCCTGGTCGCAAGATATCCACAGAGTTGGCCACAGGCAGACCGCTGGATGGGCCGATGGAGTCCAGGCACCCAAAAAGGTGCTTGTGTTTCAGGTCTTTATGCAGATGGGTCCCCCCCGGCTCCACCTGTGGACAACCTGAGCAGAGATCGCTCCTGGGTGCGCCCATGCACCGACCCTTGGCTTTCCTGCGGCTCCGGCTGTAGGTTGCGGCGCATGGCGAAGCAGAGCCTTCCATCCGAGGTGGGACCGCAGGGCGGACAGAGGCAGGCTGCCTTTCTGCACAGCGTGGCCCACGAGCTCTCGACGCCGCTGACCCCCCTCGTGGGCTACCTGAAGATCCTGCAATCCGGAAAGCTCGGGGCCTTGAACGAGCAGCAGCACAAGGTGATCGAGGCCATGACCCACAGCGCCGCGCACCTGTCGCTGATCATCGACAACCTCGTCGATCTGGCGGACCTCGAGGCCGGCCGGACCGAGCTGCGCCTCGGGGAGCTGCAGCCCGCGAAGCTGCTGGCGGAAGGGTTGGAGGACGCGCGCGTCGCCGGGCGCAGCAAGCGGCTCACCGTGGAGGTCATCGGCGGGGAAGGGCTCGTGGTCCGCGGCGACGAGGTGAAGCTCCGGCAGGCGGTGGCCAACCTGCTCGACAACGCGGTCCGCTACTCCCGGCACGGGGGCGTGGTGCTGGGCGAGATCGTCGATCTCGGCGATCGCTGGGAGGTCGCCGTCTACGATCAAGGGCCGGGGCTCGACGCCGGCGATCTCGCGCACCTCTCGGCGCCGTTCTCTCACGCGGCGGTCGCCTATCCCCAGCGCCGGCCGGGCGCGGGGCTGGGGCTCCCCGTCGCCCGCCGGATCGCGGAGGCCCACGGGGGTGAGCTCCGCGCGGAGAGCCCGCCGCAGAACCAGCCGCGCACGATCCATCACTTCGCGGGGACGCGCGTGTCGCTGATCCTCCCCAAGGCGGGGCCGCTCACCGCGGCCCCCGCCCTGCCCACCGCCTGAGGCGCGACGCGATGGCGCAGCGGGTGATCGCGGCCCTCTCGGGCGGAGTGGATTCGGCGGTGGCCGCGGCCCTGGCCTGCGAGCGCGGGGCCGAGGTCGTGGGCATGACCCTGCGGCTCTACGACGCGCCGGAGCCCGCGGCGCGGAGTGGCAGAACCAAGCTCCCGCTCGCCGCGCGCCACAAGGGCTCCTGCTGCGCCCCCGAAGACATCGAGGACGCCCGCCGGGTCGCCGCGGAGCTCGGCATCCCCTTCTACGTCGTGGACGCGAGCCCGGAGTTCGACGCGGCGGTGATCGCCCCCTTCGTCGCGGCCTACCGGAGCGGCCGTACCCCGCTGCCCTGCGCGGCCTGCAACCAGCACCTCAAGTTCGGCCACCTGCTCGATCGCGCGCGCGCCCTGTCGGCCAGGCTCTGCACCGGCCACTACGCCCGCGTCGCGCAGCGCCCGGACGGCCGCTTCGCGCTCTTGCGGGCCAGGGACGAGCGCCGCGACCAGAGCTACTTTCTCTACGGCCTCACGCAGGAGGTCCTGGCGGCGGTCGACTTTCCGCTCGGCGAGCGCCTCAAGCCCGACGTGCGCGCCGAGGCGGCGCGCCGCGGGATCCCCGTCGCCGAGAAGCCCGACAGCCAGGAGCTCTGCTTCCTCAGCGGCGGCTACGCCGACTTCGTCGAGCGCCGCGGCGGGGCGGGTGAGGCAGGGCCGGTGGTGGATGCCGCAGGCCAGCGGCTCGGCGACCACGCCGGGGTGCACCGATTCACCATCGGCCAGCGCCACGGGCTGCCCATCCCCTCCGCGCC
>VFSW01008162.1_pt1 | contig 15086 bp, 19 predicted proteins | sample 5358111 | NCBI WGS metagenome assembly VFSW01 (sample SAMN11554181, study PRJNA540505) | mine drainage metagenome | isolation source: sediment from site ElyBrook_90M | place: USA: Ely Copper Mine, Vershire, VT | collected 2017
CGCCGGCATGGCCGGGACGAGTTATCCGATTGATCGCGCATTCGCCGCCCGCCTCCTCGGCTTCGATGCTGTTGCCGAGAATTCCCTGGACGCGGTGTCCGATCGTGATTTCGCCGTGGAATTCGCGGCCGCCGCCGCGTTGCTGATGGTCCATTTGGCGCGCTTCTCGGAGGAGCTGGGACTGTGGTCATCCAGCCAGTTCGATTTTGTCGAGCTGCCCGATGCGTTCTGCACGGGTTCGTCGATCATGCCGCAGAAAAAGAACCCGGATGTTCCGGAGCTGGTTCGCGGAAAGAGCGGCCGCGTTGTTGGAGATCTGGTCTCCCTGCTTATCATGATCAAGGGCCAACCGCTTGCATATAATAAGGACAATCAGGAGGACAAGGAGCCGCTGTTCGATGCTGTGGATACGGTGCTCGGCAGCCTCAGGGCATATGGCGATCTGGTACCGAACATCAGGGTCAAGCGTGAATCCATGCTGCATGCCGCACAACGTGGTTTTTCTACGGCCACCGACCTGGCGGATTACCTGGTGCGCAAGGGCGTCGCATTTCGCGACGCGCACGAAGTCGTCGGACGGGCAGTCCGCCACGGCGTTGAAAGCGGCAAAGATCTGGCGGATATGACGCTGGAGGAACTGCGGGGCTTTTCCGCAGCAATCGGCCCGGATGTCTTTGAAGTATTGACGGTGACTGGGTCGGTGGCTGCCAGGAATCATCTGGGCGGTACTGCGCCGGAACAGGTGCGCATGGCCATTGCGCGTGCGCGCGAACGCCTTGAGTCTGCGGCAAGGAAATAGGCTTGCCGGTGGCACGGCCGCCGTGAACTGCCGGGCAGGCAAGCTAACAGGAGCGGGACGGGATGACGCAGGGTCGACGTGAATCCGACAGACGGATCCGGCAGGAGCGGCGCCGCGAGAATCGCCGCCATGGCGGCCGCGTGTGTACGGCGTCCTGGGAGGATCAGCGCGTCCAATACGTGACGCGCTACATGTTTTGGGCCCTTTATCTGCTCTACTTCAGGCTGGGCGGACCGATCGTGCATGCCGGGCCGGAAAGGACCGCGGTGGTGATTGCGGGCGGTGTGTATTTCATCCTGACCACCGCGTACCTGCTGCACGCGCGCCGTTATATACGTTCGGTCGTACGCTGGCGCCTAGCGATGTGGACGGATCTGCTGATGGTATCGTTCGCGGTGATGATGGATCCTAATCCGATGTCGCCCGCGTACCTTGCTTATATCATGGTGATACTGGGCAATGGCATGCGCTACGGCATGAGGCTGTTCGCAGAGACGCTGATCGGCACGTTTTCGTTCGTGGCGATCATCACCGTTCTGCGCTTCTCCTCCTATCTGCATGTTGTTTCGGCCACAACCCTGTTCTTTCTTGCGTTTTTCGCGATCATCATCGTGTATGCCTATTCGCTCATGTCCAGGATCGAGAAGAGCCGACTGCAGCTCGAGGTCGAGAGCAACGTGGATCTGCTTACCGGCCTTCTTAACCGGCGCGGTTTGCAGGAACGGGCCGACACACTGTTCCGGGAGCTCACCGGCACCGGGAGACAGGCAGCAGTCTTGTTTGCGGACATGGACCGGTTCAAATCGATCAACGACGAACTCGGCCATCATGCAGGCGACCGGGTGCTGAAGGAGATTGGAGGCATTATCAGGGCAGCGGTGCGCGAATACGACGTTGCCGCACGCTATGGCGGCGACGAATTCGTGATTGTCATGCCCGATACGGATGTCGATAATGCGGCACGCGTTGCGCGTCGCCTCCAGGAGGCGGTGGCGCGATGGTCGCAGGAAGACCATATTTCGCTCAGCATGTCTGTAGGCATCGGCGTCGCTCCGCAGGATGGGCACGATCTGGCGAGCGTGCTGCGACGTGTGGATTCCGCCATGTACCAGGGCAAGCTGGCGGATGGGCGCGGTGGAATCCGGTGTGCCGGCCAGCAACCGGATCCGGCATGAAGCGGGAATCCATGGACTTGCAGGCATCGACAACCGCATTGGACCTGCTGGTTCAGCGCCTGCGCGGTTTTGCCCGCGAGCGCGACTGGGAACAGTTCCACTCGCCCAAAAACCTGTCCATGGCGCTTATCGTGGAAGCGGCGGAGCTGGTCGAGCACTTCCAGTGGCTGACCGAGCAGCAAAGCCTGCAGCTTCCCGCGAACACGCTTGCCGCAGTGGAACAGGAGCTCGCCGATATATTCATTTATCTCATTCGTATCTCCGACCGGCTGGGGGTGAACCTGGTCGAGGCCGCATGGCGCAAGATCGAGATCAATGAGCGCAAGTATCCGGCCGACAAGGTGCGCGGGAAGGCAGGAAAGCCCGATGATTCCTGACAGGATTGCCCGCTCGTTTTCCGTCAGCACGGGTCCGTGTGACCGGCCATTGCGGACCGATGGCGCGACCCGCCCTTGAACTACCGCCACAGTTACCACGCAGGCAACATTGCCGATGTATTCAAGCACTATGTTCTCACCCTGGTGTTGGAGGCACTACACCGCAAAGACACACCATTCTGCGTGATTGATAGCCACGCCGGTGCCGGACTCTACGAGCTCGGACGAAGCGGAGAATACGAGCAGGGAATAGGACAGCTGTGGCCGGAGCGCGGGGCCTGGACAGCGCTGGCCGGCTACCTTGAAATCATCGCGCGGTTCAACCCTGGCGGCAGACTCAGGTTCTACCCGGGTTCACCGATGATCATACGTGAGTTCCTGAGGACAGGAGACCGGGCAGCGCTGCTGGAGCTGCACCCGCAGGAGTATGCCTGCCTCAGGGAATCTATGCATGACGTCCGCGGCATCGGGGTGCATCACATCAATGCCTGGAACGGGATCAGGGCGTTCGTCCCGCCGAAGGAAAATCGTGGATTGGTACTGATCGACCCGCCCTACGAACGGCCGGACGAATTTACGGCTGTTGCCGCCGCTCTGCGCCATGGCATGCGGCACTGGCGCAACGGCATGTATCTCGCATGGTATCCGATCAAGTCGCGCCGGCCGGTCGAGTCCTTCTACCGTGCAGTGTCTGCCATCAAGGCGCCGGCGCACGCGGTGGAGTTCATCACGTTACCGCTAGATGTGGAACGCCGCCTCAATGGCAGCGGACTGCTGGTCATCAATCCGCCGTGGCGGCTCATGGAAACATTGCATGCCAGTCTGCCGCCGCTCGCCGAGCGTCTTGCCGGCATCGGTGGTTCGCCGCAGGTGCGGCTGGTCGATCTGACGGCGAATTGATTCCGCGTCACCCGGATCGCTGCTGATGGACGGGCCGCCCGGATTTGATCCTGGTCAATGCCGTGGCGTCAGAAGGGTGTAAAGTGCCTATCTCGTCAGCTGGCGAGATGGCCGGCAGATGCCTCCCACAGGGCAGGCTGGGGTGGATGCCACAGGCAACCCAAGCTCTGGGCTCGCAACAGATCCCTACCCGGGATGTCAGGTAACGAGCTTCTAGTCCCGTGGATCTGCCGGCTCATCCTTTTCCGCGCGTTGCCGGAGCTTTCACGGAAGGCGGCAGGGCGGTCGGGAGATTCAGGTTGCCCCTTATCGTGGTGAGTGCAATCACCGGTCCCTGACCGATCCCTTCGCAGCGTCGTGCCTCCGCTTTCCACGCGGCAGGTCGGAGAAGTTCCGGCCACCACGGATAGGTTTTGCACTGCAGCGGGCGTACCGGATACACCCGGCAACTGAGGTCGTCGAGGAGAAACGGACAGCGGCCATCGGCGCCAAGGCGAATTCCTTCGACCTTATCATTTACCGGCACGACGTAACGGCGCCGGAACCAGGGTCGCGAAAGACCCAGATAATCCCGTAACGCCTCCTGCTCCGCCCGTCCTATTTCGACGTAGTGATCGGCACCACCGATGCAGCAGGCGCCGCAGCCGGTGCACCGGAAACGCAAACCGGTCATCCCCTCCATCAGGCTCTTGGTCATTCCGTACCGCAATACCGTGCCAATTTCTGCAGTCGCACCGCTTGCTCCGGTCTGCCCAGTGCCGCAGCTTCTGTGATCTACTTGATACGCCACAGGGCAGCCAGTGGCGAAACCGGACCACTGTTTGCCGAAAGCGGAAGTTCAACGTGCCGGATGTGGTCAAGTGCTCCGGATACACGGTCGAATGCGCCGTACAGGTAGCGAAACAGCCTGATGCGCGCCGGATCCGATTCGAAGTAGGCGCTGTGCCAGAAGGCGCTGCGGCCTTGCTCCAGATAATATCCGAGCTGGCCACGCGCAGCCAGACGCTCACGGAACAGCCCGCTCATGAACAGCGAATATTCACCGATGTGGCGTACGATCAGTGCCTCGCGCGGCCGGTTTACGGGCGCATTGTCCCAGCCCTGCGTACGCCTCCATTCGGCGAGCATGCCGGCGATGCTGGTCACCGGTTCGCCGCTGGCGTTTCTGACGACATCAAGCATGCGCACGTGACTGAAGCGTGTCAGCACGTCGCTGACATAGTCCACGGCGGCCGGTTCGCCGACGCCATGGACCCCGAAACCGTGCTGAACGTGGCGATGGAAAAACTGGTAAAGTCCCGGGACTAACATGCACAAACCCCCTGCCCATGAACGTGGACGCTGGCTGTCTGCGGTGACTCTTCAATGAAATTATAGAACAAGACGGGAAAGCGGGTCACAGCACCAGATTTTAAGGACGGTGCCGGTCTCCGTGGTCCCGCCGAAGCCGGTTTCTGCAGCCGCAAGGGCCGGTTTCTGAGTTCTGCCGCGGTTCGGAGTCGCTGCGTGCTCTTCTACAGGCAGCCGCTGGTAGCCTCGGATCTCGCGGGGCGGCGTTCCGGCATTGTCTTCGGCAGTTGCCGATACCTCCTCCAGAGTGGGCGGCGCTGCGCAGAGATGCCCCGGTCTCTGCAGCCTCCGCACACTGCCCGGGCTCTGGGGGTCGATGGCCGGGGGCGGTGTGCGCGACCGATACCGGACCGGAAGTCCTGCCGTGTGGCCAACTTCGATAGGGTTCTGTAGCGCCCCCTGGCTCGTTACCATTGGCAACCGAAGTACGTTGTGCCCCCGCGGTGTCAGGCCGGCTTGACCGGGGGGTGAGGCTTTGTGATGGAGGCGCGCATAGGTATGATGTCTGGCAAGATCTGGCAGCACTGTCAGTGTGGTGGCCACCAGTGAGGATGGTGGCGTCGGTCACGTGCCAGGGCGGTTTACGTGGGCATGGCCGGACCGATCCTGCGGGACGGTGTGGCATTACCTGCCGGCAGGGAAACTGACAGGCGGATTCCGGGGACCCGGTCACACCAAAAAATCGCGATTCGGCGCCACGGTTCTGCGTCGAGTAAGTGTCGCAAGGTCAGCCTGGGGAAGCGACCGCGGTCCGCAAACGTGGTATGCGTGCGGCACATCGATCATCGAAATCGGGACAAATACATGGTTGTCATCGGAACGCCCCTCTCTCCCACGGCCACCCGCATCCTGCTGCTCGGCAGCAGTGAACTCGGCAAGGAACTTACCATCGCCGCCAAGCGTCTGGGGGTTGAGGTCGTCGCAGTCGACCGCTACCCCAATGCGCCGGCCCATCAGGTCGCGCATCGGGCACACGTGATCGATATGACGGACGGCGATGCCCTGCGCAGGCTGGTGGAGCAGGAGCGGCCGCAAATCATCGTGCCCGAGATCGAAGCCATTGCAACCGGGGCACTGCTTGACATTGAGGTGGCCGGGCTCGCGGAAGTGATTCCTACCGCCCGTGCCGCGCACCTGACCATGAACCGCGAGGGCATTCGCCGGCTTGCCAATGAAGAACTGGGACTTCCGACCTCACGCTACGCATTTGCCTCGAGCCTGGATGAACTTAAGGCCGAGATCGACCAGGGCATCGGCTACCCGTGCGTGGTCAAGCCAGTGATGTCATCGTCCGGAAAAGGACAGTCGCGCGTGGACAGTCCTCAGCAGGTGGCGGCGGCATGGAACTACGCGGGCAGCGGCGCGCGCGTCCGCAACACGCGCGTTATTGTCGAATCGCTGGTCGAATTCGAGTACGAGATCACGCTCCTGACCGTGCGTGCCTTCAACGGCGATGGCCGGATCGAAACCCATTTCTGCGATCCCATCGGACATCTTCAGGTTCATGGAGATTATGTGGAGAGCTGGCAGCCGCACCCAATGAGCGAGCGTGCCCTGGCCAAGTCCAAAGACATTGCTGAACGCGTTACTGGCGCACTTGGCGGACGCGGCATATTCGGCGTGGAGCTGTTCGTAAAGGGTGATGAGGTTTGGTTTTCCGAAGTAAGTCCGCGCCCACATGACACCGGCATGGTGACGATGATCACCCAGGCGCAGAACGAGTTCGCATTGCATGTGCGCGCAATTCTCGGCCTTCCCGTGGGAACGCGCATGCGACGTGCTGGTGCGAGCGCCGTGATTTACGGCGGAATCTCGGGTGAGGGCGTGGTGTTTGAAGGTGTGGACGAAGCGTTGCGCATACCCGAGACCAATCTGCGTCTGTTCGGCAAACCGGTGTCCTATGAGCGCCGGCGCATGGGCGTAGCGCTGGCCGCCGCCGACAACGTTGATGTCGCGCGCCGGCGTGCCAAGGACTGCGCAGCGAAGGTCCGGCCGCGTGCCGCGAAATCACCGCCTCAGTTGAAGTAGCCGATTCCGACGCCAATCCGGAAGCTGGGTTCGGCGCCGGTGTCTGGCTGCTTGGGCCACAGGTGCAGTTGCTCCGCGTCCAGTACCGCGAAGCGGTAAGGAGCCTTGCCCACGAATCCGGCCTTTATCTTCGTGACCGTCCCGACCGCGGTAACGAGGCGGCCGGGTGCATAGTCGACCGTCTCGAGATATCCCCGCTGGCGGAGAATAAAGCGGCCGAGATCCTTCTTTCCGAGTTCAGGCCTTGCCGAGCGGTTCAGCGGGTAGGCCAGTATCTCCAGGTCGGTCCGGTCGCTCAGATTCTTCGCGGCGACGATCACTCCGCCCCACTCGACCCGATGGCCTCGTGCTGTGTCGATGTCGACCACCGCCTGCGCCGGCGGCAGTGCCGTATCGACATTGGTCAGGTCAAATGGCGGGGCGGTGGCGCAGGCCGCAAGCAGGGTGCTGCCGATGCAGGCCAAAGCCAGGGTCGCGGAGAGTCGCATGGGTGCCTCCCGTCAATAGTAGCGGCCATAGGGGAAGGGATAACCCCACGGATACCACGGGTCTGGCCAGAATGGGTTGTAGTAGTAACGCCGCACTGGCTCCGGGCGTGGCCACAGGTGAACCCGCTGCGCCTTGACCACGGGAAATGTGTAGGGGTATTCGCCGATGTCGCGGGACTGGGGTGCCAGCAAGGTGCCGCTGACCGTGATGTCCCGGCCGTTGGCATAGATCGACGGGTCGAGAAATCCCGGTACTTGTACGAGAAAACGTCCGCCTGTCTGGTCGGTTTGCTGTGGTCTGCCGTCGCCATCAAGGGGGCGTTCGACGACCTCTATCCAGGTATCGGTCGCGTGGTTCTCGACGCCGGCGATGGTGCCACCCCAGCGTATCCGGTTGCCAGTGAGCCGCACGCCCGCAGCACGCGCCTCGGCAATTGTGATGTTGCCGGGCGCCGGTTCCCGTATCGACCTGGGAATCGTGGCGGCGCAGCCGGTCAGCACCAGCGCCAGACCAAGCATGACACTGAGCTGCTTCATGGATCCTACATTACTCCGTCATGCTCCCCGACGGTAGACCTGCAAGGCAGGCCGTGCCGGACCCTTCGCGGCGCGCCGGAGGCTGGTCGCACCGGCGGCCATGCTGCGGTCGTTGCGACGGTCTGTCCCGGGCCGCGGACATGAGCGTCGGAATCCGGGGTCTGGCTCCGCGAGGGGGTGACGTGACGTACATGCCGCAGCTAGAATTGCCGGCGAATGGCAGGAAGCGCGGTGTTCCCGTGGTTTTGTTACTGCAGAAGGTGTGATTGATGGGCTGGTTCGTCGACTTCAAGTGCCCGTATTGCAGGTATGAGGAGATTGGCCTCGGAGTGGGCAGCGGACATCATCCGTTTCCGTTTCTTGCGCTGTTCTCCTGCGCTAACTGCAAATCCATCCGCAGCACATGGGTCGATGAAAACAAGGTACCGCGCTGCGGTGCCTGCTACCACGAAGGCGTGACGCTGCTTGCAGACGATGTGCGCCGTGTCGATTGTCCCAAGTGCGGCGAACCGGCGATCATCACCCGCGGCGAGGGGGTCTGGGAGTAGGTCAGGCGATGCGCACCGGCGTGCGGGCCTGCTGACTTATGATGCGCGAGAGCTCGGCAAACAACTCTGTACCGCTTTGATCATTCACCCATTGATCGTCGGCTTCCTGGTAGTCGTAGTGGTAACCGCCGGACTTTGCGGCGACCCAGATCTGGGCAGCTGCACCCTGCTTGTTGACGATGACCTTGCTGCCGTCCGTGAACTCCAGCGTCAGAATGTCTCCGGCATTCTCGAACTCTATGTCTGCGCCGCTTGCCTCCACGGCCTGCTCGATAAGGCTGAGCGTTTTCTCGACCTTCAGGTTGAAATCGGCCTCGTTCATGTCTACTGTCCAGGACTTATTGGTTCGTGTAACGGATGTTACCGGAGTCGCCAGCGGAGCAACAAGCACAGCTCTGCAAGCCGCTGTTTATCGTTGCATGGGGCGGGGCTAAACTAGCGGCTGGTTCGAGATCGGATGCCGAGATGAATCTTCGCTGCTTTGCACTACGCTTATCGCTTCTGGCCGCTCTCGCGGCTGCGTTCGGTCTGACGGGTTGTGGGCTTAAAGGCCCGCTTTATCTGCCGAGCCGGCCGGCGCCGCACAAGGCCGCCCCAGAACCGGCCCCCTCTCGTTGAAGCCCGCCGCCATGGACCCATTCGAATACCGGGACGGCCGGCTGCATGCAGAGGGCGTCGCGCTGCCGGAAATCGCCGACTGCGTAGGCACTCCCTGCTACGTATATTCGCGGGCGGGCATCGAAGCCGCTTGGCACAGTCTCGATGAAGCTTTCGGCACCCGCGACCATCTTGTCTGCTATGCAGTCAAGGCAAATTCGAATCTTGCGGTTCTGGGCGTGCTCGCGCGCCTTGGTTCCGGATTCGATATCGTGTCGGCCGGAGAGCTTGAGCGTGTGCTGCGTGCCGGTGGCGATCCGGGTCGGGTGGTGTTCTCCGGGGTAGGCAAGACGGAAGACGAGATGCGCCGCGCACTGCAGCTTGGAATTCATTGCTTCAACGTGGAGTCCGTGCCGGAGCTCGAGCGTCTGGATCGTGTGGCCGGCCGACTCGGCAAGCGCGCGCCGGTGTCGCTGCGCGTCAATCCGGACGTTGATGCCCGTACCCACCCCTATATCGCCACCGGACTAAAAGAAAACAAGTTCGGTGTCGCCATGGCCGAGGCGCCGCAGGCCTATCGGCTGGCTCTGCAGATGGAACACCTGCAGGTCGTCGGCGTGGATTGCCACATCGGTTCCCAGCTGACCCGGCTAGAGCCCTTCAGTGACGCTGTCGGGCGGGTCATGTCTCTTGTGACGGATCTCGCCTCTGCTGGCATCGAGCTTCGGCATGTGGATCTCGGCGGGGGTCTGGGTATCCGCTACCGTGACGAGACGCCGCCCTCGCCGCGTGAATACGTCTCGGCGCTAGTGCGCGGCGTGGATGCCGCCGGCGGTGGCAGGCTGCGCATTCTCATCGAGCCGGGGCGGGCGATCGTCGGCAATGCAGGCGTTCTGCTTGCCCGCGTGGAATATCTCAAGCACGGTGAGACCAGAAACTTCGCCGTCGTTGATGCCGCCATGAATGACTTGCTCAGACCGGCGCTTTACGATGCGTGGCATGACGTCGCACCGGTGGTGCGGCGCCCCGGTACGCCGCAGGTCTACAACGTGGTCGGTCCCGTCTGCGAAAGCGGGGACTTTCTGGCGCGCGAGCGCGCCCTGTGCGTCGAACCGGGCGACCTGATCGCGCTGCGTTCGGCCGGGGCCTACGGTTCGAGCATGAGTTCCAGTTACAACACCCGCCCACGCTGTCCGGAGGTCATGGTTGACGGCAGGCGGTTTCACGTGACGCGCCGCCGGGAAACCTTCGATGAGCTACTGGCGCTCGAGTCGGTTTTGCCGGAGTACTGAACCGTTTTCAGGCGTTCGTCATCGGTTCTCTTGGCCAAACGACGGAACCAGTCAGTGCGACCGGACCGTGCGGACTTTTGCGGAACTGGATTGCGCGTCGCCATGTTTCTCTGGTCGTCCTATCCGACGCCGTTGGTGCTTGCGGCCTGTCCAAGTCGCTGCCCGGTGGTCGCGTTGCCGGCGTTTTGATGCCTCTGCACCGGTGATGTGGGCGCCGGCCCGTTCCCGCGGGGTGGCTGCAGGGTCCGCCATCCCTGGTGCCCGGCGGCCTGGCCCCCGGGTTTCCTTGCTGCGCGGAGCAGGGTAATCTAGCCGGATATGTACCTCACCTTCACCAAGATGCACGGCTTGGGTAATGATTTCATTGTCTTCGACGGCATCAATCAGAACGTCAATCTTACCGCGGAGCAGGCGCGCGCACTCGCGCATCGGCGTACGGGAATAGGCTGTGATCAGATTCTGATCGTGGAGCGCCCGGTGCGTCCGGATGCCGATTTTCGCTATCGAATCCTCAATGCAGACGGCGGCGAAGTTGAACAGTGCGGCAATGGCGCCCGCTGCTTTGTGCGCTTTGTGCGCGACCATGGCCTGACCAGCAAGGATGAAATAGCCGTGGAGACCCTGGCCGGCATGATCTATCCGCGGCTCGAAGCCGACGGTCAGGTCACAGTGAACATGGGCGTGCCGCGATGGCAGCCTTCGGACGTGCCGTTCATCGCCGATACGGTTTCGCACCGCGGCATCGTCTATGATCTAGATATAGGTGGTGCGGTTGTGCCTGTGAGCATATTGTCCGTGGGTAACCCGCACGCGGTGCAGGTGGTCGAGGACGTCGACCGGGCACCGGTGCTCAGTCAGGGTCCCATGATAGAGTCGCATCCGCGATTTCCGCGTCGGACAAATGCCGGGTACATGCAGGTTGTTGACCGCGGCCATATTCGCCTGCGCGTCTATGAGCGGGGCGCTGGCGAAACGCTGGCTTGCGGTACCGGAGCCTGCGCCGCGGTGGTCGCCGGACGATTACGCGGAATGCTTGATGCGACGGTGGAAGTTGCGGTGCGCGGAGGGTCTCTGCGCGTTGTCTGGCAGGGCGAGGGTGAGCCGGTGTGGATGACCGGCCCCGCCACCCGCGTTTTCGAGGGGCGCGTGGATCTGCAGGTGTTTTCTCAATGAGGGAGGTCAAGTGAGCAACAAGCCGTCGAGTGGAGAACAGAACAAGGAATTGTCGTGGGAGGATGCCGTTGCCCGTTACCTCGAGGGTAATCCGGATTATTTCCTGCGCTATCCCGCTCTGCTCGAAGGGTTGAACGTACCGCATCCGGGAACCGGTACCGCCGTATCCCTGATAGAACGCCAGGTCCAGATACTGCGCGACCGCAACCAGGAACTGTCACAGCAGCTGCGCGAACTGCTGAGCATCGCCCGCGAGAATGATGTTTTGGCCGACCGCCTGCATCGATTCGCACTGGCAATGATCGACAGCAGCTCACTGGACGAGGCGCTCGGCACCGCGCGCGACATGCTTCGCCAGCAGTTCAAGCTTGATGCCGTCGTGATTTTGCTCAAGGCCGGTAGCGAACGTCTGGCCGGACGGCCCGAATTCGTCGATGCCTTCGATCAGCGTTTCGAGCAGCTGGTGCGCCAGCTCGGCGGGGCCGGCGACAGCACGCTGGCGGCAGGCCTTCCAAAGCCGCTGTGCGGCGCGATGCATGGAGTCGACATCATGAGCTACCTGTTTGCAGGTCAGGCCCAGACGATCCGCTCCACGGCGATGGTGCTGCTTTCGGGGGCGGAAATGCGTGGAATCATGTGCCTTGGGAGTACCGACCCGCTGCGCTTTCATCCGCAGATGGGCACAGTCTACCTGGCGCGCCTCGGCGAGATTCTGACGTCGGGCCTGGGGCGCCTGCTGTAGGCCGGAGTCTGTCCGGGGCGGTCCGCATGGCCAGCGCACGCACACCGGAACAGGCGCAGATCGGGAGCTTCATCGAGTATCTGCGCAGTGAGCGGCGCATGTCGCCGCACACTTTATCCGGATACCTTCGGGATCTGAGGTGCCTTCGCGCTTACTGTGACAAGGAGGCAATCAATGACTGGTCTGCGCTTACCGGGCGCCATGCCCTGGCGTACGTCGCCCACCTGCATCGGACTGGCCTCGGCGGCAGGAGCATTCAGCGCGCGCTTTCGGCTGCGCGATCTTTTTATCGCCACCTTCTGCGCTCCGGCACGGTGTCCGGCAACCCGTTCGTCGGTGTCCAGGCGCCGAAATCCCGCAAGCGGTTGCCGAAATCCCTGAGCGTGGACCAGGCCGCGCGCCTGGTGTGGGTGGACGGAAGCGAGTCCATGACGGTACGCGATCGGGCGATCATGGAGCTGCTTTATTCGTCGGGCCTGCGTCTGGCGGAGCTGGTGTCGCTGGACGTAGCGGACGTGGATCTGGGCGACGGAGTGGTGCGTGTTACGGGCAAGGGTGGAAAGACCCGTATTGTTCCAGCGGGACGCTTTGCGCGCGATTCGATCAGGCTGTGGCTCGTGGTGCGGGTGGCCATCGCGCTACCGGGTGAGCAGGCCCTGTTCATCGGGCGCGGGGGGCGGCGCCTCGGACCGCGCTCCGTGCAGTTGCGTCTGAGATACTGGGCGCGTCGGCAGCAGCTCGGGCCGCCGGTTCATCCACATATGCTGCGTCACTCGTTTGCAAGCCACCTGCTGGAGTCCAGCGGGGACCTGCGTGCGGTACAGGAGTTGCTTGGGCACGCGCATATCTCGACAACCCAGATTTACACCCATCTCGATTTCCAGCACCTCGCCCGTGTCTACGACGGCGCTCATCCCCGTGCGCACAGGAGGGGTGGCGTTTCCGTCCGGGGTCGAGGCACGCGCAAAAAAGACGACTGATGGAGGCCGTCCAGGCCGCTTACCGAGGCGCACACACACTCACTCACTGGCGGCAGGGCCGGGCCTTGTGATAACTTAAACCGCCGGTGCCAAGGAGTGCGGCTGGCGGGCATTCGGAGGTGAGAAGTCATGAGTGGCAGCTGTAGCGAATTGGAGCCTTTCGCGCTGCGCGTCCTGGGCGACAGCATGGCGCCAGAGTTCTGGGATGGCTGCATCGTCATAATCGACCCCGGTTCACCTGCCCGGGACGGGGCATACGTGATCGTTGAATACGAGGGGGAGCATATCTTCCGTCAGCTGCGAATCGAGTCCGGCTGCCACTACCTCAAGCCCCTGAATGAGTCCTATCCTCCCGTCGAGCTGGCCGGACCCTATACGGTTCGGGGTGTCGTCATTCAGCGCGCCGGACGGAGGCGCTCGGAACATAAGCACTACGACTAGGCAAACGGACTTCCGGCGGCGCTGAAGCTGCGGGGTGGGCGCAGTGTCACCGGCTGCAACGTGTGGTCGACATGCAAAAACTTTATAGTGCGGCGAATCTGCAGGAGGCCCACCTCATAAAGGGCATGCTATCGGCAGCAGGCATCGAGGTGCGTATTTTCAACGAGCACCTTCAGGGAGGACTTGGAGAGATCCCGTTTTCCGAAGTCTACCCCGAAATATGGCTCGAGGACGAAAGCAATGCGGCGCGCGCGCAGTGCATCCTGGCCGACTACGAACGCCCGGCCTCGCTTGCCAGCCGTCGTTGCCGGTCATGCGGCGAAGATAGTCCGGGGGCGTTTGAAATCTGCTGGAGCTGCGGCAGACCGATCTAGCATGGAAACCTGCCGATTGCCTTGGATCGATGGGCACGGGAGGGAAGCCGTCACCGTGGACTCCATGTGCTTAGGTCACCGGGGCCATCGGTTCCTTGACCCCGACATGACCGATGCAATCGGCAAGGCGATTGCGCATGCTGGGCAGACGGCCACGAGCCCCGCCTGGTTTGGATTCGCGGAATTGCGCGTACATCCAGAGCACTGACGGATTGCAGGGTCCCGGATCAGATTTACATCGGATTCTGCCCAGGGCAGGGTAACCCGACCGGCCGCACGCCCTGGGACGAAGCGGGTGCTTCGCGGTTGCGGGAATTCCTGTAACATTCGGGCCGGTGCCGCGGCACCGATTTCGAAAATGCGGAAGGGATCCGATCATGGCCGCGCTCCTCAATACCTTCGTCATGCTGTTTGTGGTCATAGACCCCATCGGGCTCGCGCCGATGTTTGCCGGACTCACCTATGGCGGTACGGAAAGCTACCGTCGTCGCATGGCAGTCAGGGGTACGCTGCTCGCGGGCACCGTTCTGGTCATCTTCGTGTTTGTGGGCAAGCCTCTGCTGCACGCTCTGGGGATAGGGATACCGGCGTTCCAGATCGCCGGCGGTGCGCTGCTGTTTCTGTTGGCCATCGACATGGTATTCGCGCGCCAGTCGGGACTGCGGTCCACGACCGAGCGCGAACAGCAGGAAGCGGAGCAGCGTGCGGACATTTCGGTGTTTCCGCTCGCCGTACCGCTAATCGCCGGGCCTGGGGCTATCACCACCGTGCTTCTGATGTCCGGAAGCTCCGGACAGACGTTGATGGGGACCATTGCAAGGCTCTTAGTGCTGCTTGCGGTACTGGTACTTGCGTTGGGATCGCTCCTGCTTACCACGCGCATCATGCGATTCATGGGGGAGACCGGCGCTAACACCTTCACGCGCACTTCCGGTGTCATTCTCGCTGCGCTTGCCGTGCAGTTCATGATTGACGGATTGTCCGCGGGCGTCCTGCCGCAACTCCGGTGAGTGCCGCCGCGTGAACGCGGACCGGAACACGGATGCGGTCGTGATACTGCTGAGCGGGGGAGTGGAGAGTTCCACGCTGCTGTACGAATTCTCTGGAGGTTCGGCACCGATCGGCGTTTTCATCGACTATGGCCAGCGCGCGGCGCGCCGTGAGCTGGCGGCTGTGCATGCCCAGTGCCGTGCTGAAGGTGTGCAACTGCAGGGTATCGATATTGGTGCGGCCGGCAGGAGTTTTAGTGCCTGCCAGGTACTCAGACGCCATGTTCCGCTGCCTC
>VFSW01008163.1_pt1 | contig 15085 bp, 11 predicted proteins | sample 5358111 | NCBI WGS metagenome assembly VFSW01 (sample SAMN11554181, study PRJNA540505) | mine drainage metagenome | isolation source: sediment from site ElyBrook_90M | place: USA: Ely Copper Mine, Vershire, VT | collected 2017
TTTTCTTCTTGCGTGCACTGCGTGCTGTCTACGTTCAAGTTAGGCCACCAAAGGTCAAGAAGGCAAAGGAAGAGGCGCCAAGGCCAGTCGTTGATGAATCGGCCAAGAGGTCCGGGTGGATAACTGCGCCCAAGTTACTTGATAGATCAGCCTCTAATCCCCAAGTACGCTTTGGCCTTCACGCAATTGGCGATACTGAAGAAACGGGCGAAGTGTGGCCCATTGACAACTTTGTAACTATTGGAAGATCTGCTGGTTGCACAATTTCGATCCCAGACGATGAATTTAGCTCCTCAGTACATTGCCGACTTACTAAGACCGACACCAACTACTTGATCGAGGACCTTGGAAGCACTAACGGTACGTATTTAAATGGTAAAGTTCTCAATTCACCAGCTGTTGTTTCCGAAGGTGACGAGATTTCAGCAGGCCGTTCGCGATTTAAAGTGGTGCGGGTATGAAGGTTCAAGTTGGAGCCTCGAGCGACCGTGGACAGGTTAGGGCTGAAAACCAAGATTCGTACCTATTAATGAATCATGCCTTCGTCGTTGCAGACGGAATGGGTGGTGCCAACGGAGGTGCTACTGCATCAAAGATGGCCGTTGAGGTCTTCGAGACATCTTTAGGAGATGCTACAGATCATACCGAGGTAGAGCGTGCCCTTCGCGAAGCTAATGCTGCAGTTCATCGACTCTCGCGTGAGGATGCAACCTTAAAAGGGATGGGTACCACCTTTGTTGGCGTAGTGATCGATGGTGATAACCAAGACCATTTAACCTTGATCAACGTAGGCGACTCGAGGGCCTATATCTTGCGTGGTACGGAGTTCATCCAGTTGACTTTGGATCACTCTTGGGCCGAGGAGATGATCAGAGCCGGCAAGGTAAAAGAGAGTGATCCCGCAAGTATTGCATCGCGTCACGTTTTGACCAGGGTGGTCGGTGTTGCATCAGAGGTTGAGCCCGATATGTGGTCCATCGTGGCCGAGGCGGGTGATCGTCTGATCTTATGTTCTGATGGGGTTACTAACGAACTTGCAGATCCTGAGATAGCAACTATCCTGGCGCAAGGCCATAGTGCTCAATCTGCAGCAGAGGCGTTAGTCGCAGGTGCAGTAGCAGCTGGCGGTCTTGACAATGCTACCGCGGTTGTTATCTTTGTCGAGGGCGAAGCACAGCACCCGGATGCCAAAGTTATAAAGTCGCCGATTCCAGTTGTAAGGGTTGCTCCAGAGATACACGAGCTTCGTTCGATCGGAACCATTGCTAATAGAAACCATCATGGACCTATGTTGGGAGCGATTCCAACGCCCATTTCAAAGTCGTACTTTAGGTCTTTGGCGACGGCATTTCGGATATTTACATTTCTCTTGCTATTTGGATTGATAGTTGGCCTTGGTGTATTTGGCATCAAGACCTATGCCAATGGCGAGTACTTCGTTGGAGTGAACAGTACTAGCCACGTTGCGATCTATCAGGGTCGCCCCGGTGGCATCTTGTGGTTCAAGCCGAAAGTTGTATCGACTGAGTCGATTGCGACGTCGTCGCTCTCCACCGCGATCGTCACGAAACTACAAAGTGGAGTAGTAGAGACAAGTTATTCAGCGGCCATCCAATACGTCAATAACTTGAAGAGTCTGCAAGCCTCCTTTGCGAGCGGAGGTGGTGGCTGATGCGAAGTCGAATCAGAATGCTCGCAGTCTTTCTATTCAGCCTCTTTTTGATCCTGTTCCTGCAGCTAAATCATGTTCAGGTCCTTCAGGCACACGAACTCAATAACCATAAGGGCAATTACCGAGCTATCACAAATTCGCTCTCTCAGGATCGAGGTGCGATCTATACCAGTGACGGTCAAGTAATCGCCGAGACCGTGCCCTCCAAAGACGTCTATAAGTATCAGCGTTTTTACCCAAATGGTCCACTGTATGCTCAGGTGAGCGGATTTGATTCGATCAACTATGGCCTCGATGGTTTGGAGTTGGAGTACAACTCGTATCTACAGTCGACCAAGCTACCACCTAAGACCTTTGGAGATCTAGTGACTCCAAAGTACGGAGTCGACAACGTTATAACTACCATTAATTCAAATCTCCAAAAGGTGGCCCAGAGTTCGCTTGGAAAGTTGCAAGGCTCGGTAGTCGCGATCGATCCGAGTAACGGCGACATCCTAGCGATGTATTCGAATCCATCTTTTGACCCGAATCTCCTAGCATCAATCTCGGCCACCGTTGAAAAGCAGGCCTTTGATGCAAATAACTACGGTCCAACCCAACCTGGATTAGCCAGAACTTACAGGCGCAGTTATCCGCCGGGTTCAACCTTCAAGATCGTTACCTCTTCAGCGGTATACGACCATATGCCATCGTTGGCAACTAAGCAGTATCCGGTCGTTAGTTCGATACCCCTTCCCGATACAGTCAATCGACTTCACAACTACGCCAACGAAGTGTGCGGTGGAAACATTGTTCCAATGCTTGCGGTCTCATGTGATACTGGCTTTGGTCAGATCGGATTGGATCTTGGAGCGAGCAACCTAGCAAGCGAAGCCCAATCATTCGGTTTTAATCAGAGCCCACCTATCGACCTACCACTGCCAGCGAAGTCGACATTTCCGGTCGCCTCTTACTTCTCCAATCAACTACCGACACTTGCCTATTCGGCGATCGGTCAGGGAAATGTAGCCGCAACCCCACTTCAGATGGCCTTAGTAGGTGCTGCAATCGCAAACAATGGCGTCATTATGACGCCGCATCTGATGAAGTACATCACCAACAGCCAAAATGCAGTTGTAACTAAGTACAAAGATCACCCATGGTTACAAGCCACATCGCCAGCAACTGCCCAATCGGTTACAAGCCTGATGGAAGGTGTTGTGACGAATGGTACCGCCCAAGGCATCGCCATACCGGGGCTCAAAATAGCCGCCAAGACCGGAACCGCTCAGCTAAGCTTATCGGCGAGTAATCAGGCGAGTCCAAACGGTAACGATAACTGGATGGTTGCGTTCGCTCCGGCAGGTAGTGGTAGTGCGAAGATTGCCATTGCGGTAGTTGTTCCAGCGCAAGCGGGCATGGCAGCAGATTCTACAGGAGCGGCATATGCCGGTCCGGTTGTCAAAGCTATTCTGAATGCATACTTTAATGCCAACAAGGCAATTGGAGGGTAGTTGAACGTGGCTCAGCCTTACGGTAGTCGCTATGAGATTGTTGAAAAGATTGCTCGCGGAGGCATGGCTGATGTCTTTAAGGCACGAGACCTCCTACTCGACCGTAGTGTTGCGTTAAAGGTACTCTTTCCGGAGCTGAGCACTTCAGATGCATTTGTTGAGCGCTTTAGGCGCGAGGCTACTGCGGCCGCCAACCTTAGTCACCCAAATATCGTCTCAGTCTTCGATTGGGGCAAAAGCGAGAACTCCTACTTCATCGTCATGGAGTTAGTTGAAGGCCAGACTCTCTCTGCTCTAATCAGGAACAACGTGAATATGGGCTTCGAGCACGCTGCAGCAATCGCAAGTGACGTCGCCTCTGCGCTTGGATATGCCCATCGCCACGGTGTTGTTCACCGAGATATTAAGCCTGGCAACGTTCTAATTACAAATGACGGCCACGTCAAGGTAACTGACTTTGGCATCGCAAGAGCCCAGAGTGCTTCGAGCGAAGATCTCACACAAGCCGGTTCAGTAATGGGCACGGCAAGCTATATCTCACCAGAGCAGGCCGAATCTAAGTCAGTCGATGGTAGAAGCGATATCTACTCCTTGGGAATCGTACTCTTCGAGATGATCTGTGGCCAACCCCCATTCAAGGGTGAATCTGCCGTATCTGTTGCCATGAAGCACGTCAATGAAGCACCTCCCGCAATCGAGTCGCTAAGGCCGGGTACACCTCAACCCTTGATCAACGTAACGATGAAGGCCCTTTCTAAAGACCCCTCCGATCGTTACGCTACGGCTCAGGATTTCCGAGCAGACCTACTCAGATTTATTCAAGGGCGCCCGGTCGAGGCAGGTTCGGGGCTGAGGGGTGGCGAAGCCACTACGGTCTTTGATGAAGTTGTAAATAGCAGACGGGGCTTCTCTGACGATAGAGCCCCCGACTACCAAGAGGCGACGACCATAATACCGTTGGCTCCAGCCCAACCAAATAAGAAGCGTGAAAACCTCGGAACTATTATCGCAGTAGCAGCGGGTGTAGTTGTCCTTGCAATCTTCTTCCTGGTTTTCTCCCTTGTAAAGGGCAATAAGTTGGCTACCCCAACTACCACTACTCTGCCAGCTATTTCGGTTCCATCGGTAGTCGGTGATCCTGTAAATACCGCCACGAGCTCACTTTCGTCACAGGGATTGGTATATAAGATCTCATACCAGCAGTCTTCTTCGGTACCCAATGGAACGGTTCTATCGCAGAATCCGGTGGCGGGATCTCAGGTAACCAAGGGGGCATCTATTGCGATCCAAGTCTCCTCTGGGGCGGCTCTAGTCGCCTTGCCAAATGTCGTCAATCAGACGATTGGTAATGCGGAGTCACAGTTAGTGCCACTTGGTTTTTCGATTTCAACGACGTACGTTAACTCCTCTACCCCTAACGGAACTGTCATAAAGCAGAGTCCAACAGGTGGCGGAAAAGCGCCGCAAGGATCCACCATAGATCTCACAGTCTCCAATGGTCCATCTCAAGTTAGTGTCCCTGACGTGAGCGGTCAACCAAGTGCTCAAGCGGCAAATGCCCTTGGTACAGCAGGGCTCTCCCTTGGTAATACCACCAATCAGCCATCTGCGACTGTGCCATCTGGTGATGTTATCTCGACGAACCCAACAGCAGGAACTCAAGTAGCTCCTAACTCGAGCGTTGATCTCGTGGTTTCGAGTGGTCCTGCACCGACTACCACGACGACCGCAGCTCCAACCACTACGTCGCCTACCACGACGACCGCAGCTACCACGACAACTGCAGCTCCAACCACTACCGCCGCCGGCTAAGGGCTAGGTTAGCTTTCGTAATTTCAATGAAATTCCGAACTAGTGCCTTGCCGTCGGTGGTGTAGATCGACTCGGGATGGAACTGGACGCCATAGAGGTCGTACTCACGGTGTTTCATCCCCATTACGAGTTCGTCTTCTGAGCGGGCTGTAATCTCTAACTCTGATGGAATCGTAGCTTCATCGACGATAAGGGAGTGGTATCGGGTAGCTATCATAGGATTTGGAACCCCTTTGAAGAGTCCTTCTCCGTTGTGGGTTATCTGAGAGGTCTTTCCATGCATCGGCTTTGGTGCCCGAATAACACTTGCGCCATAGACCTCTCCTATTGCTTGGTGGCCGAGGCATACGCCAAGGATCGGTAGCTTTGGGGCGTAATCTGTGATGATTTGCTTGGTCTCGCCCGCTTCCGATGGATTTCCTGGTCCGGGAGAGATGACGATTGCGTCGTAGTGTCCAGAGTCGATATTGCTGCGATCGACGCGATTATTGCGCACTACATCAACGTCTACTTCAAGTTCTCTAAAGTATTGGACTAAATTGAAGACGAATGAATCGAAGTTATCGACCATAAGGATGCGTGGCGACTTGTTTGTCATACATCAGAGCATAACTTGTCTTATTTAGTGACTTTATCGGAGATCTAACTTTGATCTTGGAGGGAATTTCTTGTCTGAACGGCGAGCGCGGGTAGAACGCAAACGGGAGATGCAAAAGAAGAGGGCAGCGAACAGGGGTGTTACTCCAACTGGTAGGGTCCAAGCCCCTCTTCGTCGCAAGGGGCCATCGCCTAGGTGGATGCTCTATCTAATCTTTGCCTCCCTTGCCTTAGGGTTTTTATTGATCTTTATCAACTATCTTGGCGTCCTGCCAGGTGGCGCCTCAAACTGGTACCTTTTGGTTGGTATCGTCTTGTTGGCGGTGGGATTTTACGTCGCCACTAAGTATCGCTAACTCCAAAGTGTGAATGAATGAAATGACCCTGTGCTAACGTCAATGGGGTGATTGACAGAGAGATACTAAAGTTCATCGCCAAAGAGCGCTACATAGGTACCAGGCAGTGGGTTTCACCCAAGTTCTCCCCCGATGGTAGTAAGGTCTACTACCTCTTCGGTGAAGAGGATGACCCTTCGACCCTCCATCTTTTTGCCTTTGATATCGAAGAGAAAGCTTCAAAGAGGCTAAACGTCGGGGCGCAAGTCGAAGGTGGAGAGCTATCGCTAGCAGAAGAGCTTCGTCGCGAGCGACTTCGAAGCCCCTATCAAGGGGTCAGCGAATTTAGGATCTTCGGGGACGCTGAAGCCCATTTGATCTTGGTAAATACCGATGGACGCTTCTCACTCTTTGACCCGATTACTGAGCGTGTTGTCTTTGAATTTAGCGAAGACGGCGTTGTGGATGTAAAGCCCTTAGAGTCTCTTGATCGATGGGTTGCATCTACAACTAACAAGATTCTGACCTTTGAGGTCTCAAGTGGCGCCACTAACTTTGTGGCAGAGGCACCGGCGAATCACTCCCTTGGAATTGCAGAGTACATCTGTCAAGAGGAGTTTGGAAGACTAAGCGGACTCTTTACCCACTATGGCTCATCGACGTTTGTCTATGCGAAGGTAGATCACTCGCCAACTCCAGTCTTTCCAATCGTAAATCATTCGAGTGGCGAAGTTCGCCTCGAGGAGTATCACTATCCATTTGTAGGTGGAGACAATGAGAAGGTTGAGCTGATCCTCAATGGGGCATCCGGCGAGGTTACCCTAGACCTCGGGGTATGTGAGTACATCCCTCACGTTGAATGGGTAAGTGATCAACTTCTAGTTGTTGCAACGTTGAATCGTGCCCAAACGCTACTTCGATGGATCTTCTTTGATGCAAGTGGACGCGTTGTCTCAACTACTGAGCGAACCAACGAGAAGTGGATTAACGTCTCGCCAGCTTTAGAGGTAGTGGATTCTACAACCATCGCGGTTATCGATGAGGAGAGCGGCTTTGGCCACATCCTATTGATCTCCTCAGATGGTGAGCTAAAACAACTTACCGAAGGCGATTGGATGGTCTCTGATATCGTTGGAGTCGCCGACGGGAGCATCTACTTTATCGGATCCCCCTTAGATCCACGGTCACGACCGATCTATCGAGTTTCGCTTGCCGGCGGCGCCATCGAGAAAGTCTCTTTTGAGCGTGGCCTGCACGTCAGTCAAATCTCACCAAGTGGCACTCACATCGTAGATCTATTCTCAACCAAGGACCAACCGGTCACTACCCAAGTTCGATCACTAACTGGAGATCTTCTCTTTGAACTTATATCTCCGGTTGATCAGGCACCATTTGCGATGGATCCCCCGATCGACCTCGAATACACCACTCGAGATGGGGTAACGCTATATGGCCAACTCTACCTGCCCGATGGTGACACAACTGGGGCATCGCTTTTGGTTGACGTCTACGGTGGACCTCATGCACAACTCGTCACCGATACCTTTGGTGCCACGAAGGATCTAGAGGCGCAGTATCTTCGTTCAATTGGGATCGCTACCCTGAAGGTCGATAACCGAGGGTCTGCAAATCGTGGAAAAGCATTTGAAGAGTGGCTCTTTCACTGTTATGGAACCTATGAGTTGGGCGATCAATTGGAGTTCCTCGACTATGTCATTGAGCTCTATGGCTTTGATAGCGCCAAAGTTGGCGCCACTGGATGGAGCTACGGTGGATTTATGACCCTCTCTCTCCTTCTCAAGTACCCTGATCGCTTTAGGGTTGGTGTCGCTGGTGCCCCTGTAACTGACTTTCGCTTCTACGATACCGGTTATACCGAGAGGTACCTTGGCTCAGATCCAAGTGCAGATTCCTATGTAAAGTCTGATGTGAGGCCACTGATCACGCGCCTCAAGTCGAAGTTACTTGTAATCCATGGATTGATCGACGAGAACGTTCACGTCAGAAATACCCTCTCACTGATGCAGGAGGCGACTGAAAAGGGCGTCATGTTCGAGACGTTTTTGATTCCAAATTCACGCCACATGCCAAGAGGCGAGGGGTTGTTGATGGAGATCGCAGATCGGCGCCTTGGGTTTCTTATTGAGAATCTTTGGTAGTCCATCTAAAACAAATGCCCTAATTGGGGCGTAGTTTTGAAATGTAAACAGGGAGGGCATCTGCCCTCCCTGTTTGGTTATCAGTAGATCTGTTTTTGCGAAGTCTCAGCGGGATAGAGGCTGAACCCTGAACATCGAACCCTGGGCTTTGAGCCCAGAACACCGAACTCTGTGCGTTGAGGTTTAAGATTTGAACCATTAGCCGTTGGTCATGACCAACGGCTAATGGCAGGGCCTTATCTGATCTAGAGCCTCTCGATGATGGTGGCATTTGCCATGCCGCCACCCTCGCACATCGTCTGGAGGCCGTAGCGTCCGCCGGTGCGCTCTAACTCGCATAGGAGGGTCGCAAGTAGCTTGGTTCCAGAGGCGCCAAGTGGGTGACCTAGGGCGATTGCTCCACCATTGACATTCACCTTTGACATATCTGGGTGAATCTCCTTCTCCCACGCTAGAACTACGGAGGCGAAGGCTTCGTTGATCTCGACTAGATCCATGTCTTCGATCGACATCTTGGTTCGCTCCAAGATCTTTTGTGTTGCAGGGATTGGGCCGGTGAGCATGGTAATTGGGTCAACTCCGGCTAGGGAGAATGAGACGAAGCGTGCCCTTGGCTTGAGGTTTAGTCTTGCGGCCATCTCTTCGCTCATAATAAGTGCTGCCGACGCGCCGTCGGTGATCTGTGAAGAGTTACCGGCTGTTACCTTGCCATTCTCTTTGAATGCTGCCTTTAGGGAGGCTAGAACCTCGAGCGAGGTGTCACGGATTCCCTCGTCCGATGTCTGAATCTCACCAGTCTCTCCGCCCTCTGCGCGGCGTACTGCGATCGGTATGATCTCTCGGTCAAAGCGGTTCTCGTCTCTCGCGATTGCGGCAAGTTGTTGGCTACGAAGCCCGAAGCGGTCGAGTTCTTCGCGTGAAAGGTTCCACTGGTCAGCTATGAGTTCAGCTGAGAGTCCTTGGTGTACGAGGCCACCCTGATCGCTGTAGCGCTCCATGACCTTTGGGCCAAAGGGCTTACCTGGTCCATTGGCGGCAGAGGAGCCCATTGGAACCTGGGTCATTGCCTCGACACCTGCTGCAATTACCACGTCGTGAAAGCCTGACATGACAGATTGAGCTGCGAAGGCTACTGCTTGCTGTGATGAGCCGCACTGGCGGTCAACCGTAGTTGCACAGACCGTCTCTGGAAAGCCCGCTCCTAGGACGGCGTTTCTTGCGATGTTGATCGATTGTGCGCCGACCTGCATAACGCAACCCATAACCACATCTTCGATGATTGCTGGATCAATATCGTTTCTAGCTACGAGTGCCTTGAGGGTCTCGGCAGCTAGGTCGGCTGGGTGCCAACCTGATAGCTTGCCATTTCTCTTTCCGCCTGGAGTGCGGACTACGTCTACTATTACCGCATTGGTCACCTTATTGAACCCTCACTTCATAAAACAGTTTGTAATCAAACTAACTAAAGAAGGTATCAGAGTTTGGAGGGGCTATCAAGCGATAGCTAAACCTTGAGAGTCGTTTTGTCAAATGCAACGACGTCGATCAGGCCAAGGTCAGTGATTCGAAGATCTGGTATTACAGATAGTCCGAGGAACGAAAGGGTCATAAATGGCTCTTTGAGAGTTCCTTTTAACCCACTGTGCACCGCCTCTTCAAGGGTTCGTAGCTGTGCTGCCACCTCTGGTGCACGCAATGTCGACATCAGTCCACCTACATTTAGCCTCACCTCGGCCAGGATCTTTCCATCGAGGACGGCTACTTGGCCACCGCCTATCTCTCGTAGGCGTTCAATGGCGATATTCATGTCGTTATTCGATGACTCGTCTAGGCCACCAACCACCATGATGTTGTGTGCGTCGTGGGCTACTGTCGATGCAATCGCGCCTCGTTCGATACCAAAACCTTCGACAAAGCCAACGCCATATCGTCCAGTCTTATGGTGGCGTTCGATGACTGCTATTCGTGAGAGGTTATCGAGTTGTGTTGCCGGTGTGTGTCGCTCGTTCGTAAGAAGTGAATTCTCATGCACGACAATCACCCTGACGATGTCACTGTCGTCGAGGTCGATGAAAAAGTCGTAGTGCTTTTTCTGCTCGGTGTTCACCGATGACAACATCCAGGTAGGTGGGGGACTTAGATTAATTGCGGCGGGTAGGGCAATGTTGTCTTTTGCTACTTGAACACCTCTGTGAAAGACCATGTTGGTCTTGAACGAGACGAGGTCCTCTAAGACTACGACGTCCGCCTGATAGCCAGGCCCAAGGGATCCTAGGTCGTATAGCTGGTGGTACTCTGCGGGATTGGAAGTTGCCAAAACAAGAGCGTCTTCGGGGCTAATGCCACATTCAACGGCAATCTTTAGACAGTCGTTCATGTGGCCATCTTCGATCAGAGTCGATGGTTCGCGATCGTCGGTGCAAAGGGCCACACGGTCGGTACCGCCAACTTTGACGGTCTTTATCAACTCCCGTAGGTTCTTGCTGGCAGATCCTTCACGAATGAAGATCCACATTCCCTTTTGACGCTTTTCGTGGGCCTCTTCAAAGGTGGTGCACTCATGGTCAGATTCAACCCCAGCGGTTAAGTATGCGTCTAGGTCTTTACCCCTAACCGATGGCGCATGGCCATCTACCCTGCGGCCATTGGCACTTGCAATCTTTGCTAATACGTCGTCATCGCCGTAGATGACTCCGGGATAGTTCATGACCTCTGCGACACCTATAGCGCCGTGGTCATCTAAGAGAGAGGCAACTGAATCTGGCCCAAGTGTTGCACCTGGTGATTCAAACTTTGAGGCCGGAACACAAGATGAGGCGGAGACTAAGAATTGAAAGCGCTGCTTCTTAGCTGCGTCGATCAGGGCTGAGACGCCAGGGATCCCAAAGACGTTAGCAATCTCATGGGGGTCTGCTATGACTGTTGTGGTTCCATTAGCTAGAGCTAAGGGCACAAACTCATCGATCCAAAGTTTGGTGGACTCTAAATGCATGTGGGCATCGATAAATGCTGGGACGATGTGGCGGCCGGCAACCTCGATGATCTCTTTGGCGGGGCGATCCCCCCACCCAACGATTACTCCATCCGCAATTGCTAGTGAGGTCTCGACCCACTCTCTCGTAGCGGTGGAAAAGATCTTTCCACCGCGGATGAGTAGGTCTACTTCAACGTCGCCGCGAGATGCGGCAAGGAGTTTGGAACTTCGGGGGGTGCGTGCCATAAGTAATTATTCTACTTTCTTATGGCTTCAAACAAAGTGGCCGCTAGTTGACGGACTCCTTGAGGCTCTTTCGAGCTGAGAGAGCTGCATAATCAACGACACAAGTTGGGCAGTCGTCGTAGTTGACTAGGCCAAGGTTGAATGCAATACCGAAGATCTTACAACCAAGGCAAAATCCCAAGAATCCCTCGAGGGAGGCGGCTATACCGAGGGCGATCAGAACGATGAGTGCTGGTGTGAAAGACGAGAGTGTAAGGGCGAGGATTGCTGCGCCAAAGGAGAAGACGACGCCGATTGCTTGGGCGAAGCGCTTTGGCTTTCCTGCTACGAGCTTTTCGTACTTGCTAAGGCGAGGGGCTACAAGCTTGGTAGCGATAATGCCCAATGGAGAGATCTTTGGACCAGATGAAACTCTCGCTAGAAAGCCGTAGCACAGAGGGATAAAGAGCAGGCGGTTGTGGGTTATCGCGAGGAGGATGACCTGCGCCACTACACCAATAGCTACTGCTCGGGCGGCTACTTCGTTTACTGGATCTGGGAAGGTGAAGAACCCTTGCTTACCCTTTGCATTTGATGCTGTATCCGTCTGTGCCTTTGCCACTGCCATCAATACTCCATCCGTGCCAGCTGTTCTATCTAAAAAATTCTATTGTTGATAAACCTTATCATATTTATTCTATTTCCGTTGTGGGAAGATTTCATGCCATCTAGGGGATCTTGATAGTGTGACTCTTTTGATGAACTCTATCGAAAGGCGTTAGCGTTATCTTCAAGGAAAGTTTGAAGGAAGTAGATTTATGCCTCGATCTAGAGTGGCGTTACTTGGACTCATAGCCATTGCGGTCTCCTCCTGTGCAATTGGTGCCACTAATACACCTGGCGGTGCTGCGAGTGGTTCTGGCGAGAAGGTCACCGTCGATAATTCGCCATTTGGCAAAGCCATGGTTCTTTCAAGTGGGCAGTCGATCTACACCCCTGCTGTTCAAGGATTTGCCTGCTCCGTATCGTGTGCCGCTACCTTTCATCCGATTACTGCGAAGCACATCGTTGCAGCAGTTGGCGTTAGCTCTAGCTTTTTGGGAACGAAGAGCGGTCAACTTCTCGTAGGTGGCCACCCCGCCTATATCTACTCCGGCGATACCTTGCCCTTTGAGGTCTCTGGTGAAGGGTTGACGAAGGATGGCACCAAGTGGTACCTCATCTCTCCCAAGGGTTCTTTGGTCATTGGTAAGGCTGGCGCGAGCGGCTCTGTAATTAAATTAGGCTGATCTTCCTGACGGCTAGCTACGGGAGTCATAAATGGCCAAAGTTGATACTTCGCCATCGCGCGGGATGCGAGATCTACTACCCCGTGAGGTTGCAATTAGAGACCACATGACCTCGGTCATTCTCGATACCTATAGAGAGGCGGGGTTCGTAAAGATTGAGACCCCGGCTGTAGAAGACCTCGATCGCCTCATCGGCAGTGGTGGTGGAGAGAATGAAAAGCTCGTCTTCAAGATCTTAAAGCGCGGCGAAAAGCTAGAGAGCGCCAACGAAGATAGCCTTGCCGATCTTGGGCTGCGATTTGACTTAACCGTTCCCCTCTCTCGTTACTACGCCCACAACTTTGCCAAACTAGGCGGCTCGACATTGCGGTCGATTCAGATTGGACCAGTCTGGCGTGCTGAACGCCCGCAAAAGGGGCGTTACCGACAATTTGTTCAATGCGACATCGACATCATCGGTGAAGCATCCATCGTCGCTGAGTTAGCACTCATCTCAACCACGCTTAGGGCGCTCGGTCGCTTAGGAATTCCATCACTGTCGCTGCGATTCAACCACCGAGCCCTACTCGATCAGATCCTTGACTTCTTTGAGATCGACAGCGAAGCACGTTCTGGAGTTTTGATCGCCCTCGACAAGCTAGATAAGCTGAGTCCTCCTGAAGTTGCAAAGCTGATTGTAGATCTTGGGGTGATGCCCGCCGTCGCAGATGACCTATTAGATCAGATGGTAGCCCTCGGCGAAGGCGGAGTGGTCAACCGAGATCGCTTGGCCAAGGTTGGCATCGCGGATAACGTGGCCGATGACCTTGTTGCTATTGCGGCCTTGGCGCAAGATGGGGAGTTCAAAGATGTCAGCTTTGTCTTTGATCCCACTGTCATTAGAGGAATGGGATACTACACCGGGCCTATCTTTGAATTGTCGTTACCTCAGTTTGGGTTCTCAGTTGGTGGTGGCGGTCGATACGACACCATGCTCGAGCGATTTGGAAGGCCGGCACCAGCATGTGGCTTTTCGATCGGATTCGAAAGAGTCGCCCTCTATCTAGAAGAGTCTGGTTTTGATCCACTCCTCGATCGAAACGTGGTCCACATTCGCCTTGCAGATGCTTCTCTGTTCACTAAAGCAACTCCGATTGCTGCGAAGCTTCGTGAGGCCGGGTATGTCGTTGACTTCGATGGATCAGGGCGCAAGGCGGAGGCGTTGCTTAGAGGGTATCGCAAGGGGTATGAAGAGAGCGGTAGGCGCGGAGTCGAGGCTTTCATCGACTTTGGTGTTGATGGTTCGATCAATGTGAGTCGCGTCGGTGGGTCTGAAGTGGAGATCGACTTGGTTCGGGGATTGGTAGCAACAAAAGAGTAGCGATTGTGTTATCGTCGCTTCGATTTTGTTTGACCAAGTGGCCGCCGTCGAAGTTGTGGAATTGATTTCCCCACGATCGGATCACTCGGCACTACCATGAGATTCAAATCCGAGAGTTTTTAGGAGTTTGTGCATACCAGACGAAGGATTGTTTTTTGGAAAGTTGTTTCCAGTTCCTTTGTGGTGGATGTCTAGGAGTTGAGCACGATGTTGAGCAATCTCGATTTTTTGTACGTATATGGATGCATCCAATTTTTTATCTTTTGAACCGTCTAACTTGGCGCGTAATTTCACGGCGTCAGCAGTTCCAATATGAGCAATTTGGTCTTGAAAATGCAAGATCAGCCAAAGTTCAAAACATGGATTTGATATCGCAAGATTTATGTCCTCGTTGAGGGCTAACCGAACGGCTTCATCAATCGTTTGATGTTCATCAACGTCAAAAGCGCACCAGATTTCGTCTATGCCACCAAGTCTTTTAGATTCGACGGCAGCACTTACAATTCTTAGAGGGTCTCTGCCGGAACCCTTTTCAATGTGAAGCACCACGTCACCTCGATGTCGCAATATCTCTTTAAGGGCGTACAAGTAGGCTGGTTCGGTCACTCTTCCTTCGCAGTGAATTTCTACAACCCGAGGTGATTTTTTATTACCAGCTACTCTTTCAAGACGATTTATGGGACGGTCGCTGTATCGACGGCTCGGTTTACCCATTGGCTATAGCCTGGGATCGGAATCGAGAGCCTTCAGTAGAAGCCCTTCATTCAGAAAGGGTATCCCACCGTATTTACCTTTTAGGTAGGCTCTTTCGAGATTTGCATCCTTTCTTACGACGGTACCGCCGTATTCCGCTAATCCAGTCAATTTCGTGGCTCCAGAGTCGTCCTTTTCAGTGATCCAAATTTCATCGCGATTTAGAGTATTGAAGAGTTGAACATCGTGCGTTGTAAATATCAGCTGGGCGTTTCGAGGATTGGTCTGAGGGTCCCGAAAGAGGTTGATTATGCGTTCGGATAGGTTCGGATGAAGGCTTGTGTCAAGCTCATCTACGACTAATGGCACTCCTCGCTCGAGAGCGTTTAGTAGAGGGCCGATGAGACCAAACCATTTTTGCGTCCCTAGCGACTCCTCGGTCATCTCAAAAGGTACCTGTTCTTTGCCGCTGCTGT
>VFSW01008164.1_pt1 | contig 15085 bp, 13 predicted proteins | sample 5358111 | NCBI WGS metagenome assembly VFSW01 (sample SAMN11554181, study PRJNA540505) | mine drainage metagenome | isolation source: sediment from site ElyBrook_90M | place: USA: Ely Copper Mine, Vershire, VT | collected 2017
CCGCTCGATGACGACCGGCCAACCGACGAGATTTACGCGCTTCCGGCTGACGTCCGGGCTGGCTCGCCGTGAGCCCATAGACACACACGCCGAATCAAAGCGTATGGCAAGTATCGGCTTCCTGTTACGCGTGCTGCGCCAGCGGCTGATCGGGCAGGAGCGCAGTTGTCCCTACTGCCGCTGCGCCAATGCGACCCTGGTCGGAAGAAAGAAAATCGTTCTGGAACTCCAGCGCTGTGACGCGTGCGGCCTGATGTACCGATGGCCGAAGGATACGCCACGGTTTAACCACCGGTTCTACCAACGGCAGTACTGCCAAGGCATGACGACAGGGATGCCCGATCGCGAGTCGTTGGAGAAGTGCAAGACGTCGATGTTCCGCGGCACCGAGAAGGATCTCTCCGACAAGATCGCCGTTCTTAAAGCCCTGATGCCACAGGGGCGAGTGCTGGATTACGGTTGTTCGTGGGGGTACGGGACCTTGCAGCTCGTCGCCGCGGGTTACGACGCGATCGGTTTCGAAATCTCGCAACCGCGCGCCGCATTCGGGCGGGCGCGATTGGGCGTAAAAATTATCTCCAGCGAGCTCGCGCTCGACGGATTTGCCCAGTCGTTCGACGCCGTGTTTGCGTCCCATGTCCTCGAACAGCTGCCCGCGCCTTCGGCCGTCTTCGATCGTCTCGCGAAGCTTCTCAAGCCGAACGGGTTGCTGCTGGCTTTCGTCCCCAACTGCGGCGGCGACGAGGCGCGTAGGCTCGGCGTTAACTGGGGGCCGATGTGCTGCGAGAAACATCCGCTTGCTCTCGACCCGCAATTCTTTGAGCGGGTCCTTCCAAGGCACGGGTTTCAAGTTTTCATTTTTTCGAATCCTTACGCGTTCGACAGCATCGAGGATGCTTTGAATCATCCTGGCGCCACGCGGGATTTGCACGGAGACGAGCTGATGATCTGCGCGCGCAAGATCACTGGACAGCGCAATACAAGTGCCTCCGCGGAGAACCCGGCGCTTGGCGGTTGACGATGCTTAAGCCGTTATGGCTAAGGGTCAGCGGCGGGGGCTTCGGCGCAAACACCTCACTGACGGCCGCAACCAATTTGGTGATGGCTCTGCTGGGCGTGGGCAGCGGAATTCTCGCCGCTCGCCTGCTCGGTCCCATCGGCCGTGGCGAGCTTGCCGCGATTCAGACCTGGCCGAGCTTCATCGCCACGATCGCGATGCTCGGCATGATTGAAGCCACCATCTATTATTCGGCGTGCGAGCCCGAGCGGACCAGCCGTTACATCGGGTCGGGCAGCGCGCTTGCCCTTATCGCTTCGATTCCTTTCATGTTGTGCGGCTATTTGGCGATGCCGGCTTTGCTTGCGGCCCAGTCACCTGAAGTTGTGTCAACGGCGCGCTGGTATTTGTTGATTGCGCCAATCTACGCGCTGGTGGCGCTTCCCGCTCACGCCCTGCGCGGACGCGGTGATTTCGCCGCGTGGAATGCGTTACGCCTCTCGCCTAATTTGGTATGGATCGGCGTCCTCGCGATGGCTTGGTTCATGTCGGTCCGAAGCGCGCCAGATGTGGCGCGGGCGTTCCTGGTGCTCCAAGCGTTAATGCTCCTGCCCTTCTACTACGTCGTGGCCAGACGGGCTCCCGGTTCTTTTCGGCCGGCCACCGAAGATTGGGACAAACTGCTCAGGTACGGATTGCCGTGTGCGCTGACAGGTCTTCCGCAGAGCCTGAACTTCCGGCTCGACCAGATGCTCATGGCGGCGATGCTGCCCTCACGGGCGCTGGGCGAGTACGCGGTCGCGGTGGCGTGGAGTGGGGCCGTCGCTCCGCTTATGAACTCGCTCGGATCGACCCTGCTGCCTTCGGTTGCATCGTCTGGTTCGCGGGAAGGTGGCGTCAGGATATTCGCCCAGGGTGTGCGTCTCGCATCGCTGCTCGCACTCGGCACCTGCATATTACTAATGGCGACGACGCCGCTGGCGGTAGTCATCTTGTTCGGCCCGCACTTCCGGGCTGCCATACCGCCGGCGCTGGTGCTGATGCCAGCAGCGTCATTCCTGGGTTTAAACTACGTACTCGAAGAGGGTCTTCGCGGGCTTGGATATCCTTACCCCGTATTACGCGCCGAACTCGCGGGTTTGGCCGTAACTGGCCTGGGACTTGCGTTGACCCTGACACCGCTGGGTATTATGGGCGCCGCTGTTTCGTCGCTGGCTGGCTATTCAACCGTCACCGTCGCGCTGTTTGCGAGTGCTCGACGACACGCCGGTACGTCGCCTGCCTCGCTTTTGTGGCCTCAGGCAGACGAGCTGAAGCTCGCGCTCAGGCGACTGGACTATATGGTCCGCGGTCTTGCCGCATCGATCGACTAGCGATTGGCAAACAACGTCATGCTGTCACAAGGCGAGGTTATCGTCGCGCATCCAGGAGCACAGCACTCGTACGAGACTGCTTTGGCGGTTCAACAGGCGGGCTTACTCGAGCGCTATATAACCGGGATTTACTACAAGCCCAAAAGCGCTCTGGGTCAAGCCGTACACCTTGTACGACCCGTCGAACGACAATTTCGTCGGCGACACAAACGTGGACTCGCCCAGCGTCTAATCAAGCAGTGCCCGCTGGGAGAGGCGCTGTATCTGACGGGGGTTAGACTGAAACCGCTGACAAGACATGCAGCGCGGATAGTGCGATGGCGAAACAGACGATTCGACCGAATCGTTGCGCGCGTTATTGAACGTGAGAGGCCGGCCGCCCTGATAGCCTATGACACATGCAGTCTGCGGGCCTTCACGAAAGCCAAGAGCGTCGGCACGCTGCGCATCCTTGACCAGAGCGTCGGCCACTGGAGAACACTTGCGGAACTCCTGCGCGAGGAGGCCGAACGGCATCCCGACTTCGCCGATAGTCTGTTGCTCGACACTCCGGAAGAGTTCCTTGCGCAATGCACTGAAGAAGCGCTAATGGCGGACCGGATTTGGGCCGGCTCTCAATACGTAAAAGACACCATGATTCGACATGGAGTCGAGCCGTCCAGAATCAATATCATTCCGTACGGTGCGGATATCGATAGATTCACGCCTGCACCGCGTCCGAAGGACCTCGTATATCGCGTGCTCTTTGTCGGCCAACTCAGTCAGCGTAAAGGAATCAAATACCTGCTGGAGGCCGTAAGGCAACTGGCCGCGCCGGATTTGGAGCTACGACTCGTCGGCGGTATAGTCGGCAGCGGCCTTGGTTTGGCACGCTATCGCGACCGTTTTACACACGTTCGCAACGTGCCTCATTACGAACTACACCAACATTTTCAGCAAGCCGACGTCTTCGTTTACCCGTCGCTCCATGAAGGCTCGGCCATAGCTATATATGAGGCGTTGGCCGCGGGCTTGCCGGTGATTACTACTCTCAACAGCGGCTCGGTGGTGAGGGACGGGGTGGAGGGTTTCATTGTTCCGATTCGCGACGTGAATGCACTTAAGGAAAAGATTCTTCTCCTGCGCGAAGATATTGATCTAAGAGAGCAGATGGGCCGCAACGCGCGAAAACGGTCCGAGGAGTTCACCTGGGCTGCTTACCGGCAACGGATAGCCAAGGCGCTTTACGATCTGTTGCCACGATCGGACCCGCAGTTCGAGGAGGCATTCGCGGCCAACAACGACGCTCACGCCGGGCAATGATAGGACACGAAGGAATCAAAGCGGCGATCATCTTCATCAGTTACGGTCCATATCATATGGCCCGCGGCAGAGCACTGCTGGAAATTCCCGACCTTCGCCCGAGTTTCATTCAACTCGCAAGTTCTATTGACAGTCATCCGTGGCAAATAGAAGGGGGGCTCTGCGCGCCGGAGCTGCATACGCTTTCCGAACTGCCGTACGAAAGATGCGGCTACCATCAGTTGTCTCGATCTCTGCGGAAAGCGTTGAACGAAATCAATCCGGAGGTCGTAGTAACCGCCTCATATCGTCCCTTTATCATGTTGACGGCCGCTCGTTGGGCCCGGTCGCATGGGCAGCGTGCCGTCCTCTTCTTCGAGACGACGCGATCGGACAGGCCCCGGCGTTCGATTGCCGAATTGTTGAAGCGATGGACGATCGCGTCATACTACGACGCCGCGTTCGCGGGCGGTAAGGCGCACCGTGACTACCTTATGCAGCTCGGGATGCCAGGTTGCCGAATCTGGCAGCCTTACGACGTGGTCGACAACGACTATTTCGCTGAGATGGCGGCGCGCGTTCGTAACGACCGCGAGCACTGGCGCAATCGACTCGAACTCCCGCGGGACTACTTTTTGTACATCGGCCGATTTTCGCCCGAAAAGAACCTGCTGCGTCTTCTTCAGGCATACCGGCTCTATCGTGCGAGATGTCCGGCGGGCTGGCCGTTAGTGCTCGTCGGCCACGGTGCGCAGCGTGCGGAACTCGAACACTATGTTTCACACTCTGAGGTTCAAGGGGTGATCCTGCGGCCGTTTGAGCAACTTCGGACGCTGCCGGCATATTACGGGCTTGCGGGCTGTTTCGTGCTACCGAGTACGGTTGATTCTTGGGGGTTGGTGGTCAACGAGGCCATGGCCTGCGGCCTGCCGGTTATGGTCTCGCGGCTTTGCGGCTGCGGCTTCGACTTGGTAAGGGAGGGAAGCAACGGATTCCTTTTTGACCCATACGACATCGAGGCGCTCGCGGGTCTGCTTGGACGAATCTCGTTATTGGATGAAGCCACGCGGCGAGAGATGTCGGCGCAGTCCCGGAAGATAATATCGGCGTTCACGCCTGATATTTGGGCGGAACAGTTGGCCCAGTGCATAAGGATGGTGGTACGGGAGTCCGGGGTACAAGCCGAAACCGAACCCATTGATAGCCTGCAGTGTAGTGGCGGCCACAATCGAGGGACGGACTTCTGCCAGCCACCCCGGCCTCATCTCTGGTAGCCACAACACGTCGAACCACGACCTTCCGCGCACATCATCCGAGTCCGACCGTCCGCCCCCGCGTAAGCGTGGTTTGACTGGCCATGTCAGGGCCCGAGGACTTTTATGAAGGCAGGCGCGGCGAACAGTATTTTCGTCGTTTCGGCGACCCTCGCACCGATATTCTAGGCCGATGCTATTGGGCCAAAACCCGGCTTTCGATAAAACGAGACGATCGCGTATTCGAATATGGAGTTGGTAGTGGAAGAAATCTGATGCTGTTGTCGGTCGCCGAGAGAGCGGGATATGACATAAGCGAACACGCAAGGACGATGGCCGTGCGAGCGGGGCTTTCGATCTATAACTCAACTGACCATATACCCCGGCGGCACTGGACGGTCGTCATATGCCACCACGTGCTCGAACATGTGAGTGCGCCGCTCGCAACTCTTTCTCTTCTGCGGGGGCTGCTTGTTCCGGGTGGCCGGCTGATCCTGACTGTTCCGCTCGAGGGTCACCAACGCGTACTGATAGACAAGAGCAAAGACCCGGATCATCATCTTTACTGTTGGAATCCCACGACGCTGCGAAATCTGGTGGAATGCACGGATTTTGCGGTGCATTCGATCACACGTCGGACCGCGGCGCGGGAGGATCTCTTTGCGCCCTTAGCGTGGTCCCCCGCATTGTTTCGACTCGCGGTGTGGTGTGCCGGAACGGCTCTCCGGCGCGGAGAATTAACCTGCCTTGCCGTTGCAGCCGATCCTTCGCCCGGCGGAGTCTACATACCTTCCAACCCATAATCCCAAAAGCTGAGAGCAGACTTGGCCACCATGGAAGCATTCTATCCGCCATCGACGGAAATCGGCGTGCCCATCGCTCGACAAAGCGGACAATATCTGGCCTTAGCTTGGTCCTTCCTCACGTTAATCGTAGTTGCCTGGTTGTATGTCTGCGTCGCCGGCTGCTCGACGGCCCTGGTACAGATATTGGGCGTTGGGTATCTGATAGTCATTGGGTTTGCGATCACGATCTCCATTCTTCGGGCACCCGACTCAGTCGTTCGTCCAGTGAATATCTTTCTTGTAAGTTGTGCTTTCGCGGTAGTGTTCCATGCGGCGACGCTGAGCTACGTTCGGTCGTTTAGCCCGGAACTGCTGTTGATAGCCGACACTCTGATAGGTGTGTATTTAGTCGCCGTACTCAGCGCGTGTCACTTGTCGGGATCTGGCTTATCTGTCGTAGTCCGTCTTTTCGGCGGTGCGGATCACAACCTGACAGGCTCGACCTATTTTTGGATCGCCGTATTGGTGTTGGTCCTGGAATATCTGGAGCGCCTCTATTCCGTCGGTTTCAGTGGCCATGAACTTTTCGCTGTTATGCTTTCGTCCAAGAACATCCAGGACCCGGGCGCGGGGTTCGCCTTTCGCCGCGGCGCCGGGGGCGGCTGGGAGGTCTTCTTCACGCCGGTCAACAGCCTCGTTCTTGGGCTGCCGGCTTTTGTCTATCGGGCATTGAAGCGCGGCGTGTCTCGGCCGAAAAAGCTTATTCTGGTTATCGTCACACTGATACAGCTTGCAACGATAGCTCTCGCTGGTTCTAAAGAACCATTGTTGGTCGCGGCCGCACTCCCGTTAGCTATTCGGGCTGCGCAGCACGACAAGTCGTCGGGACGCTGGGTCCTGACGCTGGTCTTAGGATCGTTTCTTTTGGCGCCGGTGATGGACACGATGACGCAAGTGCGCGGCCTCGGATGGGCGACGATCTCCGATGTAGAGCACGTCGATTGGAATCTGGGACAGGCGCTGGGGGAGGATGACTTGCGCTGGACCGTCAGGTTCATAGCATATTTGGAAGGCGGCTCCGGTGTGATGGCGTATAAGGGGCCGCTAGGTTTCATCGCGGGCTTGCGCACCGTGGGTTGGCAATGGCTTATCAATCCCATTCCGCGCGTATTATGGCCAGAGAAGCCTGAGCCGTGGAAAAGGCTCGAACCCGGAAGACCATGGTACGCAACTGAATCGGTGGTGGGTGATTTGCTCAGGTATGGCGGAGTCAGCTTTGTTGTTGTCGGAGGGTTTCTCATGGGCTTCTGGCTGAGCCTATTAGAGTCGCTTTACCGGATGCCGAAAAACGACGGCGCGGCCATAGCATACGGCTACCTCCTGGTTGCCACGGCAGTGATGGTGAGGTCGACGAGTCCAATAGGTGCCGTTCCGCCCCTGCTCACTTGTCTGATCATCTTGGGTCTATGGAGATTCATCGGCCTCTTTGCCGCGCCCGTCGACACGACTTACGCGACCTACCGGCAGGAAGAAGTATGTATTGGATAAGGGCTCTAAGCCCCGGCTCGTTCGTTGTTTGACGGACTCTCCCGTAAGGGTCTAATCACTTGTATTAGGGAGCCGTGCTTTCGACACTGAGAAAGCTTCTTCGGTGCGTTAGTACTGGCACCATCGCAAACGCGCGCGGCTGTGAGAACGGCTCCGCCACCTGAAGACTTGTGTAATGTGTGAACTCCTGAATTCGTTGATAGGCAAGCATTGTCACCGCGCCGGACTTTCGATCTGGATACCATAATGAATGTCCCGCGTGTGCTGCGGATCGCGCTGGTCGCACCGGGTATTCCGCAAAGCGCCACGGGCGTGAGCGTATCGCTAACGCGTCTGGCCGAGGAGCTGTGTAATGCGGGGCATAAAGTCACGCTGGTTGCCGCCGATACCGCGACGGGTCCCGGGCCCGTCGAGCCAATGGTCAAGATAGACCCGCGAGTCGATGTGAGATTATTTCCCTTCCGATCGCGAGTGCACAGACGACTTCATCTGTCAGCGGAGATACGGCAGTGGCTGAATAAAAGCGCTGCGGATTTTGACCTGATGGATATCCAGGGCGTTTGGTCTTTCGTAGCGGTGCATGCGGCAGCGGCATCTGTTCGAGCCGGTGTTCCATATGTTCTGACTCCGCACGGCCAGATGGCGCGCTGGGATTGGCAGAAAATGCCCTGGCGCAAATGGGGTTTCTTCGAAGCATTTGTTAGAAGGACCTGGCGCTGCGCCACGGCGATACGCTTCGTGTCGGAGGGCGAGGTCGATAGCTCGATGGCTAAAGCCGGAAATCGCCGTGTGGTTATTCCATATTGGGTGGACCGGCCCGTGACAAAAGACTTGGGCAACTGCAGGCTTGAACTAGCGCGCAGGATGGGCCTTCCGCGCGACGCGGCCGTCATTCTGTTCCTCGGCAGAGTGAGCGCACAAAAGGGCGTCCTTGAGATCGTGAAGGCTTTCGACGCCCTTTGGCGAACGCGGAAACATGTCGTCCTTATTGTGGCGGGACCACTATACGGCGAATATGGGGCGCAAGTGAGACGGGTGGCCGCGCGAGCGGCCGGCACGCAGAATATTCGTCTCTTGGGACCCGTTTATGATGAGAGAAAGAGCGAGCTTTTCTGCGCCTCCTCGCTCTTTATCACACTATCAAAAAATGAAGGGCTCCCAGTAGCCGTGCTCGAGGCCATGGCGCATGGCCTGCCAATCGTCGCTACGAGTCAGGCACATCTCCCCGAGGTATCACGATACAAGGCCGGCGTCATAGTCCGTTCGAACCCTGAGAACGTGGCTTACGCGCTTGATAGTTTGCTGAGCGATCAAGCTCGGCTTCGAGGAATGGCGACGAACGCGCAAAAGCTGGTTCAAGAACGATTCACGGCGAAAGTAGTAATACCACTAATCCTGGCACTGTACCACGACGTGGTGCGGCAGCCGGCTATGCCATTGCACGAATGAGAATCACTATCGTACAGGGGCCGTTTTTTCCGATACCGCCTCTGCTAGGCGGGGCGGTCGAAAAAGCGTGGCACAGCCTTGGCAGCGAGTTCGGCCGCCGCGGTCATGCCGTAACGCATATCTCGCGTCAGTATGGCGGTCTGCCATCAGATGAAATCGTCGGTCGGGTGCGCCATCTCCGTCTCCGCGGTTACGATGCTCCGAAGTCCAAAATACTATGGCGCTTACTGGATTTGCGTTACGCGCTGCGCGTTCTCCCAGCGTTACCCGATGCGGATATTCTGGTTACCAACAGCATCTGGCTGCCGGCCATGGTGCGATCGCCCCGTTATGGCGTCCTCTATGTGCATATGGGTCGGTATCCCAAACGGCAGCCCCGGCTTTTGTATCATCATGCCGCCCGGCTCCAAACCGTATCTAACGCGGTGTCTGGCGCAATTATCGCTCAGGACGCGAAGAGCGCGGCCAAGGTCCGTGTGATCCCGTATCCATTGCCGCAAGCGGTCGAAGTTATCGATGTTCCACGATCATGGGATGACCGAGAAAGATGTATTCTTTTTGTGGGCCGTGTGCATCCAGAAAAAGGCCTCGGCCTCCTTCTAGCGGCTTTCCAGCTGCTTGCCCGTTCAGGGATGCATGACTGGCGGCTGGTGATTGTCGGTCCCTGGGAGGCCAGGTTAGGCGGCGGCGGACGGGGTTTTTACGAGGGGCTGCTCCGGAATAGCCACGAGGTGGCGGACAAAGTAGATTGGATAGGTCCAATATTCGACTCGCACGCTCTAAGTATGTACTACAAACGAGCTACGCTCTTCGTCTATCCCTCGTTGGCGGAACGTGGCGAGTCATTCGGTTTGGCCCCGCTTGAAGCCATGGCCTGTGGCTGTCCCGCGTTGGTCTCAGCCCTCGATTGTTTCAAGGACTTTGTACAGGACGGACGCTCGGGCTTCATTTTCGACCATCGCTCGCCGACGCCCGCGCAGGCTTTGGCTCTGCGCTTGAAAGAGATACTGGCGAACAAGCAGCATCTGGTATCGATTGCCGTTCGCGCTCATGAAGTAGCAGGAACGTTCGCTGTCGCCAAAGTAGCCGATCTATATATTCGGGATTTTGCGCGCCTTCTTGGCGATAATAGCTACTCGGTTGAGACTCGATCATCTCAGTTGGCATGACATTACGGCGACAGTGCTTTGGCCTACGGCGACTTGCGTTGCGGCGGGCTGGATACATTAACTCGACGCCTTTTATCGCTTTGTTCAGGATTATAAAGCATTATTTCGGCCATTCCTTTCACAAAGCATTGTGTCAGGACGCTGACGCGGTCCGTTGGCTTTCGCTATGCGAGCTGAAGCCCTGTTTTCTGAAGATTTCGTGCCGCGGCGCCCGCGTCCAAAGATGATCAGCCTAAAAGCGCGTTTGTGGGCGCGCGTCCTGCGTCTGTGCGTTCAGATACAGAGCGTGAAGGGAGCGGTGGGTTGATCGAGTGCGGATATCGGTCGTCATACTCAGCTATAACTCGGGCATCGCGATGCGGGCCACGATTGAGAGCGCGGCGAGAATATCCGACGATATTTACGTGGTGGACTCTTTCAGCTCAGACGATACATGCGCTGTGGCCAGAGCGTGTGGCGCTAAGGTCATTGAGCATGAATTTACGAATTACGCGGCTCAACGGAACTGGGCCATCGAACAGTTGCCAATGAAGCATCAGTGGGAATTGCACTTGGATGCCGATGAGCTGCTGTCCGAAAAACTGATTGCGGAACTCGAGGACCTTGAGCGGCACGGGGTGCCTCCACATATCAACGGTTATCACGTGCCACGGCTGGTGCGCTTCCTTGGACGCCCGATTCGGCATGGCGGCATGTATCCGATCTGGCACATGCGTCTCTTTCGCCGTGGCAAAGGGCGTTGCGAGGAACGTGAATACGATCAGCACTTTCTTGTGGCGAGTCCGACGGCCAAGCTTTGCGGTCCGATAGTGGATGATATCCGGATGCCTTTGAGGGAATGGGTGAGCCGGCACAATCGCTGGTCGGACGCCGCGGTGCGTGACCTTCTGCAAAACGCCACGACGGGGCGGACGTTGCGAGCGGACCTGTTCGGAAGCCCCCTCGAGCGCAAGCGTCGCCTCAAAAGCCTGTACCACCGGTTGCCGCCGTTCGCCAGGGCGTGCTTGTTGTTTAGTTACAGATACATTGTTCGGCTTGGCTTTTTGGATGGAAAAGAGGGTGTGGTCTTTTTCTTTCTTCAGACGTTCTGGTTCCGTTTTCTGATCGATGCGAAGCTTTTCGAGCATGGCCTTCGGAAACCAGGCGAGGCGGCGCCACAACGCAGAGTGGGTGGCGTTCTTGCGTCGCCCCCGCAACATTAAGAGGCGACCGCACTTATCTAGCGCCGCCATGAAAGCCGTGCTACCTCAGGCGGCTACGGTCGCTACGAGCATGCGAGCGCGATTCAGCATAAGGCAGTGGTCGTGAAGCCGGAAGAAGGGCAGCGGCAATGCAGAGCTCGGTAAAGACTCTAACCGAGCGCCTTTACTACGACCGTTCCAACTGGCTGGATGGCACTTCTCAGTTTGCGGCGCTCATCCGAAAACGCCTGCGTACCGAGTTCCGAATTCTGGACCTCGGCGCAGGTTCGGGAAAGGCCGGACCAGTCAATTTCCAAGGCGAAGCGCGGATCGTTATTGGCGTAGACCCGAACTCGTACATCAAAGGGAACTCGAAGATAGATCATGGTGTGATCGGGCTTGCTGAGCATCTGCCGTTCCGAACTGACAGCTTCGATCTGGTGGTCAGCGACTGGGTGGTCGAACATTTGGCTCAACCGGAAGAAGTCATATCCGAGGTATTCCGCGTTGTGAAATCAGGCGGAGCCTTCGTCCTGCGTACGGGAAATGTTTACCACTATAGCTATGCGGTTGCCGCGGTTACCCCTTACTGGTTCCACCGCCTCGTGGCCAATAGGGTGCGGGGGATGCCCGAGGATAACGGCGATCCTCACGCCACTTATTACCGGATGAATAGCCGGGGCGCCGTGCGCCGTTGCCTAACCCGAGCCGGTTTCGTCGAGGAAGAGATCCTAATGGTGGAGGCGGAACCTAGTTACCTGATGTTTTCCGTTTCGTCGTTTCTGCTGGGTGTTGCCTACGAGAGGGTCGTGAACCGCGCGCGCTTTCTTTCCGGCCTCCGCGCATGCATCTTCGCGTGTTTTCGCAAACCCTGACTCGGCGAGAAGTTCAATAATTCAACGAATATCCAGCCTGCGCTCGCTGCCGGCGGCTTGGCCGGGAAAGTTCCGCGACCGATTCCATCCGCTTTATCGCCTGAGAAAGTCGGTCCCTGGGCGCGCATTTCTTCACTGGCTCGACTTTCCGGTCTGGGTGCGCGTTCCCGGAGTGGATTGGAAGGTGCGCGCTCGATTGGCGAGTCACGCCGGATACTATCTGGTATCCACGCCTCCCGAACTGGAGGTGGCTATTTTACTCTCCGAGATTAATCGGTTGTTCAAGCCACGCTCGTTCTGGGACGTCGGCGCAAATATCGGCTATTACAGTTGGTTTCTCAAGACGCGGAATCCCGACCTTGAAGTTCGTATGTTTGAGCCCGACCCGCACAATGTTCATCTCCTTGAAAACACTATGCGACTCAACCAGCCGTCAAGCACCATGTTGCGTCCGGTTAGTGTGAGCGATCGTGTGGGTAGTATTGAACTGACGATTGACAATCTTACGGGCGCGAGCTCAACCGTTGAGGTGGGTGGAAGCTCATTTTGTCGACAGCATTGGAACGTGCATGGAGTATCAGTCGCAGTCCCGAGCGTTACGATCGACAGCGAACGGACCGTAACGTCACCGGTTCACCTGGTAAAGATCGATGTCGAAAATCACGAAAGAAGCGTGTTTCGAGGCGCCAGGGACACTCTGCGTCGGGATCAGCCGATCGTCGTGGCGGAATGCTTTCATGGCGGCTCATGCCTGGTTAGATTCCTTCGCCCCGAGGGCTACATTGTGATGAACACGGAGCGGATGGACGAAGATCTGAGTCGCGGCTGTAACTTTGTTGCTCTACCGGCGCGCCACCGACATGCTATTCACAATCTCAGGAACTGCTGGCGCGAGAGAGTGGCCAAGACCCGTGCCGGCGCGTTGGTTTGAAGTCGCATTGGCGTCCGCCACTTTCATGGCTGGCCATGCGCGGCGTGAAAGGCGTTTTTAAGTGAACAAGGTGGAGTTTTCCGGCTTCGGCGTGGCTAGCGGTGGCGCTGACCGCCGAGAGTCTCAGCGCCGCTTTTATGAAGAGGAATGCGACCCTGAGTTCGAGATCGCCCGCCCGCACAACTGCGGACGCCTCTATCAGTTCCTGATGGAGCATAAGTTGCGGACCGGGTTGAATATGCTAGGGCTTGAACTTGGCGGTCGGTCGGTGCTGGAGGTCTGCTGCGGCTCGGGCATGATGTCCGAGAAATTCGCGCGCGCGGGGGCTGTTGTCACCGCGAGCGATTTCTCATTCGCCGCCATCTCGCGTGCGCGCGAGCGTGCCAAGCGTCATCAATTTTCCGCCAGCTTTGTGGTTGCCGACGCGGAGAATCTGGCCTTTCCGGACCGCAGCTTTGATATCGTCGTTGTCCATGACGGTCTGCATCATCTCGACGAGCCACGGCGCGCGATCATTGAGATGGCGCGCGTTGGGCGTCAGGCCGTATTGATCCTTGACCCAGCCCGGGCGGCGCTGACGAGGCTCGCAGTACGGCTCGGGGTTGCCGTGGAAGTTGAAGAGGCTGGCAATGAGGTGAAGCGCGTGGTGCCTAGAGAGGTCGCCGCGACTCTGGGTAAGGAGGGTTACCACGACGTCCGGTGGCAGCGGACCCTTATGTACTATCCGCACCGGCCGTTCGGATGGTTCAGGTGGTTTGACAGCGCGCCGGCATTTGCCGCTTTCCGCGCAGCCTTTTGGTGTACAAATCTCGCGTGCGGCCGCTGGGGGAATAAACTAGCCCTGGTGGCGCGACGCTACTGACGCCTGAAAGTCACCGGCTTCGCTGCCGTCACAGGACTGCCTGCGCTTTTCGGCACAGGCAGTTCCTTTTTGTGTGCTGATGCCGCCCGCTATAGAGTCGATTCTCGAAGCTGCGCGTGCGCCGCAGGGCCGAGACCGCCTTCGAGCCGCCAATGATGAAGATCCATTTCGCGCCGGAAAACAATAGCCCAGTTAGTCCGTTAGCCAATAGATTTGAGGTGCTTCGAATGTCACGGTCACTCCCCGACAGCGGCAAGTCCGTCGGCTGGGCTGAGTCGGCGCAGCCGGGTGGTGCGCGATCTACGGCTGTGCGGAGCGGAGAACGAGCAAGCCTGGGCTGGACGCGGTGCGCTCACTTTGCTTCGGTAATCTCGGCACTCCGATGTTGGCGGTAATCGATGGCAATCCAGAACTGGAAGCAGCGCTTAAAAATTAGAACAGCGCGACCGCCTCGGCCTAGTCGGGCCCCATTGGAAATAAGCTCGTTGAAGCGCGCTTGATGCTCGTAGTAGAAGGGCTCGCGCTTGGCGAATTCGAGCCATCTATCCACTTTCAGAGAGCGCTTGAACCATGAGTAGAAACGCATTGCGCGCGGTAACCCCAGCCGGCTACGGCATGGCCTGAGGAAAGTGACCGCGTCAATTAAACATCTCGCTCATGTCCGATGCGGTTGCGGCGCCATTAGGGAACGATGTGAGCCCCAGACCTTCCATCATCAGGCGCAGCGTGTCCTGATGCTGATGGAAGACGTTCGAAACGAAACCTGACTTGAACTTGGGACTGATACCCAGCCACATCACCTGACCGCCGCCGTTGGTGTTGTCGTTGGCCGACTCATCAAACGTGATGATGAGCAGGCCGTCGCCTCCCGGTTGGAACATTGGGGTCTGGAGCAGCGGATCGATGTTGGCTTGGAGCCAGGCATCCATCTGGGCCAGAGACCCGTCATGAGCGTCGTCTTCCTCATCCGGTACCAGAAAAGAATACTGGGGAAGATTGCCAGCCGCTAAGTCTATGGCGAACTGAGTGAATGGTACTATGTTTAGCTGCTGAGCCGGATCGTTTTGTACGTCAGTAAAGAAAACGAAGGGATTGTGTTTGGCTTGGTATGAGGTTGTAGTGTCACCATTGTTACAGCTCATGAATCCGACTGATGGGAGCGATTCATCATAAGACTTCCATGATATTCCAGCAGCATCCATCTCACGCACTATGTTATCAGCTTCTACCGAATGAGTTTCCGGACAGGCATCGAAGCCGTAAAAACCAGCCCCTGCGGTCAACCACAGGTAGTTGGGCAGCGAGGGATGAGTGTCGGCAAAGTAATTGGCCGCCAGGGCGCCCTCGGTTATCAGTCCGTTGAGATAAGGCACGTCAGGGC
>VFSW01008165.1_pt1 | contig 15085 bp, 13 predicted proteins | sample 5358111 | NCBI WGS metagenome assembly VFSW01 (sample SAMN11554181, study PRJNA540505) | mine drainage metagenome | isolation source: sediment from site ElyBrook_90M | place: USA: Ely Copper Mine, Vershire, VT | collected 2017
GAGGCCATCGTTGCGGATGGGTCGGACAAAGGCGAAATCCGCAAGGTCTGCGCCAATCCTGATTGCCCCGTGCATCACCCCAAAAAGCAGCAGCGGCGGACCGATCCAGATGCCGCGACAAAGGCCATGCAGGAGAAACAGCGCCGCGATGAGGCGATTGCCAATACGACCGGCATCCGCGTACTCGCAGCCATTGCCGACGCCGTACCTGTCCGGCTGATGAAGCGCGACCTGCTGTTTGTCGTGGAACGACTGGCCGGATTGGTGGAAGAACGGCGCCTAGAGATCGTCGCCCGACAACACGGCATCAAGCGGGAAAAGGACAGCGATTCCATCGTCAAGCTGTTTGCCGCCTATTTGCGCCGCTCCGAAGAAAGCGTGTTGGGCAGTGTGCTGGTCGAACTGACCATCCTTCTTACCGCCGCCCGCCAGCAGACGACGCAGGTGTTGAATGAAGCCGCAACCTTTTACAAGGTAGACACGAATGCCATCGCCGCGAAGGTCAAGCAGGAATTCGCGGCGAAGGGCAAGGCGAAAGCAGCAAACAATGGCGCGCCAAAGCAGCCAGCCAAGCAACAGGCGAAGGCAACGAAAAAGCAAGCAGCAGCCTAATCCACAATCCAGCCGAAAGCCTTGCGCGGGGCCTGCAAACACAGGCCCATCATTTTTCTTCGCCTGTCCGTTTGCCATCCCTCTTGCGATGCTCCTACCCATGGCAGGAGCGGCTTGTTTGGTCCCACCCAACGGGCAGCGCGCGTCTTTCTTACGACGCGCCCATTTGTCCAGCGGACTCGGATGCCGGTCTTAGATGCCTTTCTTCGCTCCCGCCCGCGTTGTTACCGAGTACCAGTGGGTCTGACTTTGTGCGTATAATTAACGATCAAAGGGGGTGATCAAAATGTCCAAGTTAATTACTTGGCTTATGAGATCGTCCCAATCTCTCCGACATATCGCTTGCGCTGCAAAATTGCCTGACGCAGCCTCATAGCAAGGGCGATTACTGCCTTCAGAGGAGGAGAGCGGTGAAGGTTTCCCTGGCTCTCAGGGGGTCTGAAGGGACGATGGTCGGGCGTCACGGTCATCGCCGAGAGGGTCCATGTTCGCAGGCGGCTTTAAGGGCCGCCTGCCCAATATCCTTTCAATCTGAGTGCGTTCCCTCCCGCAATCCTGTTCCGGGTGGAGCTCTGTCGTTAGCGCCAACAAATGGCCGGAAGCGAAGTTGTGAAATCATCGTCTGCGCCTGGCCGACGCGCGTCTGGCGAGCTTATGTCTGTTTCGAAACGCAAGCCAGGTGAGAAACTGAGTGTGATTCTCTAGATTGATCATGAACCCTGTGGAAGATGCGCTCGAACGTTTTCGATCGGTGACGGAAGCGCTCCCATTTGCGGCGAGCATTCACAATCTCTACAGCGGATTTCGCGAGCTTGCGAACTCTCGCTTTCTGATTCGCAACGCCATGTGGCTGAATGCCTTTGAACTGGCAGCGATCTCGAAATGGGTGTATCTGAACGGGCATAGTCGCGCGCCCAACCCAGTTGACTGGCCGGTCGTGCTCAATCTCTATAAGACCCTCTGGAAGGTTACAGAGGAAGAGACCGCCTATCCCGACGATCCCGCGGTGATTGCGTCCTTTGTGCTGCGGCTCGTTTATCAGCAAATGACTTGGAACATCACCCAGGACAAGATGCAGGCGAACTTTCTTAGGGTCCGGGGGATCTTCGGCAGTGCGTCGCCGCAAGCGACCGAACTCAGACATCGCTTCGAGGATGCGGCGGGCTTGGCATTCGACGACTTTCTCAAAGCGGCAAACGTGCTGCATGGACTCTTCATGCGGAATTCCGTAAGTATCCCCGGATACCAACTGGCGGACGCCATGGGGGGCGCATTCCCCGCAGAGACCGTCGCCGGCACACTTCGAGTCTTGTCTGCAACCAGAAGCGGGTTCCGTAGGTATTACGAGAGCCGGGCTGCCGCCCGGCATGCTTCCGGCGTCGTTTATGAATTCAACCCACTACTTCGCTTTCCGATTCTGCTCCGCGAGAATCGATACTCCTGTGTATATCCCGAACTCATCAACTATGTCGCCACGAGGGGTCTCTATTTCTTTATCGCGGATCTCCTGGGAGTATCCTTCAATGCTGCATTCGCCGATGCCTTCGAGTTCTATGTGGCCGATCTTTGCAGCGGCGCATACGGCGCCGGGAACGTTCTCACGGAGTCGAGTGAAAGAGCATTGGGTTGGACTGGAAAGACGAACGACGTATCTGTCCTGGGCGAAGACTTTGTAATTCTCATTGAGTGCAAGAACTCCGGACTATTCTCCGTTTCGAAGCGGTCCGCCGACCCCATGGACTTGGCCGCAGACATTCGGAAGAACCTCGCAAACGCCGATAAGCGAAAGGGCCTGTTCCAGTTGCACGACAAGGTTGAGAGTCTTCGCCGAGGGCAGTTGCCGCCGTCACTTATGGCAAAATACGCAACTGTAAATAGATTCTTTCCAGTGCTCCTGATCCATGACGAAATCTGGTTCGCCAACAGGCCCGAAACACTGAAGAATCTCATCGATGCCGAACTTGCAGCGCACGGAATCCACGGCTTTGAGTATCAGATCTGGCATGTTGAGGAATTTGAACTCCTGGCGAAATCCGTTCCCCGAAATGAATTAGGAAAAGTGTTGCAGGAAAAATTTACGGACCCACGATATCGGTCGCTCGATCTGGCCGCATATCTTTCCGGTCGCTTTGGTTTGCCCGATGCGGGAATTCACCTCTTCTGTCCACACGGCGATTCGAAGGCGCTGAGAATCCTCCGCAAGCTGGCGGACAATGATGGATCGTAATTTCGATCCTTGAATGGGATTCAAGGGCGCTCGCGGATAGATATTGAACGCCATGCTGACCGTGAACGCTGGAAGGAGACTCTTATAGCGAGCGCAGGGGTGCGCGCGCGTATCGTCTCGCCTCAGGATTACTTCTCTGGGAACTCGATACCCAATAGCTGTTCCAATTGTTGGCGCGAAGAGGCGCCAATTGCTTCGACGACTCCCCGGGGCTGCGCGCGCAGGCGCTCCGTCGCCCGCTTCACCGCTTCAAGCAGCTCGAGGTTCCGGGTTTCGTGCGCAACCATGCCGGCAACGGCCAAAAAGGCAATGGCTCGGTGCCGGTCTTCAAGGAAGACTCTATAACGCGTCATCTTGGACAAGGAATCCGTTGCGAGGTTGTCGAAGTAATTCCAAAAGATGTCGACCTCAATGCCGTCGTGGCGCAGAGCGTTGACCAGGGGATTGATCGACCACGCCCCTCCAAAAGATCGGCTCAAAGAGACTTCCTGCTCAGTCATGTTCTGATAGGAGGTGAACTGCTGATCCAATATGTCTCGTGCCTTCCTGCCCAACGCACGAGATGCATCTTTGGCAAAATCGGGGTCATCGCGCCACCGGGACATCGCCGCAAGGACATGTACGGCGCGAAATCCGGCATATTTCAGACTTGCAGTCACGGTACGTGAATCGACGATCACCCTTTTTCCGGCCGTGTCCACTAAATCCTGAACTGACTTCGCGCGCTCTACAATCGCGCTCGGATAGTGGCCTGTCTGGAACCTCGCGGTCGGCTCCAGTACAGAGCCAATGATAGCTGCGCCGTAAATCTTGTTCTTTTCGATTTCACGGAGGACATCCACGATACCCGTTCCTTGTTGCAGTACGGCTTCCTCAATCCATCGTGTGAACAGAGTGATTGCCAACTCGCGGGATAGATCATCCTCTAGTGTTACCAGCTTCCCCATCAATGCCGATCGATGCTCCGGAAGGACGAACGGCTGCGATGCAAGATAGCGGGCAATGATCCTGAGCGGATCGGCTTTTGGATCCAGCAATTCAATGAAGGCCGTGAAATCTGCCTCAATCGCGACCGAAAGATGAGCGGTTATCCACCCGAGTTCCGGAATTCCCAAGTCCTCCGCGAGAGAGAACCTGCCTGCCCTCGCGAGCAATCCGCGGGAGCGGAATTGGGAATCGGAGGTTTTGTAATGCTTATAAACCTTCAGTTCATCTCTCAGAATGCGCGCTGTTCCTCGACCGCGGAAAAGTTCGAGAACCTTCGTGGTCGCGACGCCGGAAATCCAGGCAAACGCAGCGATTCTTGCATCATCCCGTCCTGATATGCCCTTACGGTGGACATCCTCTATCGCCGTTGTGATTTCATCGATCTCGATTTGCTGACGCGCAGCAACGTTTCTGTTGAAGGGAATCTGACTGAGAATCTTGGCTCGTGCCGCGATCATGGACGTACCTCAATGACCGGCGGTTGAGATGTCGCTCTCGCGAACGCGTCGAGCACAGCTGACTTGGCTCTCTCGTCATTCATTTCGACGATGGCGCTGATCTCCTGTCCGATCATATTGAACGAGCATCCGACATGCCACAACCGGTCTCCGATCTGGAGAAAGCGATCATGCAGACGCTCGATCTTATAGAACAGAATCGTGACGTTAAGCTGTGTCGCTATTTTCTGCGCCAGAATCCTGGCTTCTTCCTGAACCTTGGCGCGTGTCGCATGATTCTCGGCCTCTCCCTTCCGTAACCGCTGCCGGATTCGGAAGGCGAGGAGATCGAATAGCTACCCATTCGTGGGAACGGAATCGAAGGCCGTCAGCACCAGAATCGATCGAACCGCTTCTCCGCGAATTGCCGCCACGGCGATTGCATGGAGCGCGCGTTCTTCAAGTGCGTAGGGGTCGGCAACAAGAATTTGAGAATTCGGCTCCGGCCTCCCCAGTTGTTGCAAGTCAATGAACGCACGATTGACAGCGTTTTGATCGGCAACCGGATCGTAGACGCACTCGGCATCGGCCGGGGGCCGAAAGAGCCGATCGTGTCTTCCGATCACCCATGCATCGTGCCGTGTGCGGTCGCCAGAGAGGTCACCAACGGTCCACGAGCCGCCGGCTGCATGGCCCACTGCGAAGCGCATCTCTGGTCGTGCTTTGTCCTGCGGAACGACGTAGGAATCGCCGCTGTAAATCGTGGTCTTCCCCGATATCGCTCCTATGAAGCCATGAGCTTGGGCATGCATCAGGACTCCGTCCACGCTGACAAGTGCATTGATGACGCTGAAGTTCTCATTGACGGCGTGATGACCCGGTCCCTGAAGATTGAGTGCGCCGACAATCAAATCCTCCCGAATGAGGGTCCCGGTAACGTCTATCCTCCGCGCCAGCAGGGCAGGATCAGAGCTGACAACCTTAATCTGAGCCCCTTGGTCCGCGCGAAAGACCTCCAGCGTGAGGGGAGAAGGCCATACCTCATCGATATCGCCAAGCTTCTCCGGGAAGCGCTGGAGCGGTATGGGCGCCCAACGAATCTCTCTGAGGCATTCGAGATATTCTGCAACTTTCCAGGCATTCGAGCGGCGAAGAATTTCCCCGCGGAAAGCTTTCCGGACGCCGATCGTCTCCCTCGACCAAAAGGAGGTCTCCCAGAACGACCCCTCATTCCTGTAGCTGACCGTGGTTGACGGCCTGAAACCGGTAACCTCTTGTCCGGTGGCATACCTAATTGCCAGCGAGCCGCAGGATGCTGAACCATTTCGCGCCGATTCCAGGAATGCCTCAGCTTCACTACGGCTGAGTCGAACCCGAAGGCAGATTACGGATTGCAGCTCGTAGGGAGCCTCTTCGACGAAATCCGGTACGCTTAGCAGGTCGATCTCGCGGCCATAGATCACCGAGGTGTATAAATTGCACCACAAAGACTCGCGCAACTCCGCAACAAGATGAATGACCGCGGCCGTATAGAGCGGTTCCGTCAACTCGATTGCAGCATGAAATGTTTCCCTTGCGGGCATACTTATAGTCTATCTGGAAGCGCCAGATCGCTACGATTCACGAGCTCTCCAGCTACCAAAGAACATGCGCGCGGCTGGCTTAAGGAATTCGAGACCCATCCACGTCTCTCAGATTTTGTTTTGCACACTTAGATCCTCACTTACCGGTTGGCAAGGAATGATGGAATCAGCCGCGAAGGTATAGGATGCGCGCGTCTTCTCGTCATTCTCTTGTTCCTCGAATGGCTCTTAAGGAAATGTCAGTCCCTCCGCAATGTGTCGTGGTCGAAATTGATGAATACGATGGCTTCATCCGCTGTGGGGATTTCCTGATCGAACTTTTTGTCCAGCCCGCGAACCGGGGACCGGGAACGTAGCGACGGGGATACGAAAGGCTTGCCGTCGAGGTGCCGATAAATCGCGGTGCATAACTCAATGATGTTGATCCATCGATCATAAAGATGGAGAAGCCCAGTCAGCTTCCTAGGCTCGACGTCGACAGCTCCGTCTCGAAAACCACGCTGCTTTGGAGAATGTTCGTAGATCACAGCGAGCGATTAAAAACTGTTCGATTCGTTGAATCGACGTATCTCCTCGCGCAGAGAGACGAGAGCCCGATGCAAAGGGGTCTCTTCGAATGCATTAGTGGAAGAGCTAAAGTCGAGAAAGAAGGGAGATACAATCGCGGAATCAAGAATCATGGGATGGAACTGAAGCGCAATCAGGTGGTAGGCGTACCAGGTCAACCCATCCCATGCGGCGGTGTCTATCTCAAAGAAATCCTCACCCTTGTTTTCGATCGTTAACGGATATTTGCGGAGAAATTCCTCGACGGCCCCGCGCGGTGAACCAACATGCCCCGGCACTTTGAGGATGGAGCGCCGCAAAATTTCCAATACCTCGGACCGGAGCAGCCGTCGAAGGGCAGCTTCGGCCACCGGAATACCGGAGAATACCTGCGCCTGTAGAGCCGAGATGACTTCGTCAAAATCCTGGAACACGTGGATCCAATTCCCTGACGGGAGTGGACCGCCCGACTTCAGCGCCCTTGCCGTGTCACGATGGCGGCCGACTTCGTTGATGAACGCGGTGATAAACTCGGCGTCCTCCGCGAACTTGCTCGGATAAGCCTCGATCTTCCTCCGTTCGGACTCGCTGTACGGAAGCGAGGCAAGATAGGATGCTAGCTCCTTCCGCTCTTCTCGCGCTTGCCAGACCTCGGCACGGACGAACGTGAGTATCTTCAGCTTGCCCGCTTCCTGAAGCTCGTAAGCGTGCCGATACTCCTGCCGTGTAATGCTGATCCGCTGCTCAGGGTTGAACCAGCCGCCGACACGCGTTCCGATAAGAAGCACGAAATAATCAGCTTGCTCGATGGCCTTGAGGCACGCCTCGTAGGAATGCTTGTCCAGAGGCTTCAGGAAGTCGTTGTATTCCGATGCCAGAACTGTACAACCCTGTTCTTCGAGGTAGAACTTCAGCGCCGAGCGCAAATCCTTGAAGTCATAGATGGTCGAGGACAGAAAAAATGTCGGGGGCTTCATAGCAAGATGGTAGTCGCTAAGCGATCAACTTGGCCAACGAGTTCATCGTGTGCTGCACTGCCACTTTCTACGCGTTTTCTGTCCGTTCCAGTGGCGCGACATAGTACGAGTCGAGCGTTTCCCGGAACGTCTTACCTAACGTTTGAATGGAATCCGTTAGGTTCAAAGAAAGGTGAATGTCCGCGACTTCCAGCGTCTGGAGCAGGCATTGAAATGCTGCCAGGAGAGCCAAGTCTGCAACACGATCGGAGCTTGAGCTTACGAAGGCCCGATCCGCCTCCCGGGCGATGGACTCGCCGATGCCGCTCACTCCCCAATGTTCCCAATCCGAGAGTTCAGCGTAAGGTCCGTCGTAAAGTTCCCGGCCTACAGCGTTCGCCATGTCCGCGAGCGTGACTCCTCCATGCCAAGTTCGGTGATAGGGATCGGACGAGTTCGGTTTGGGCCTTTTCAGCCGATGCGGGCCTCCCAATGTCTTCACTCGTTCTTCATTCGCGCGAATGTCGGCCGGATCGACCGGGATGCCCTCTCTCAAGCGCCCTTGGATCAATCGCCAGTCGTGGATAACCGAGAAGGAACGCCAGAGCTTGGCTCTCTCTCCTGGCAACTGAACTGTCCACAAAAGCTGATACAGGCCATCAATCATCGTGCGGGCGATCAGGCCGGCGTCCCGCCGCGGTATGAGAGCAAGTACCGATTCCGCGTGCTGTATCTGTTTATAAAGAAACTGAATCGACATGAATCCAAGATCGTCGTCTTCGCCGATCTTCACGTTCCGCGACTTCGTGTCAGCAAGTGCGAGCGCCTTCTTGACCTGCTCCTGCAGAAACGGCACTTCACGCGGATCACGAACGAACAACCCATCTTTAGCCATAGACAAAGTTTAACCACTACGGAGTCTTATGCGATCATTCTGGCGGGTTGTCTTAGGTTGGCACTCCAGGATGACCTGTCCAAGTGGCGAGGACACGAAGCCTCTTCACCGTATGATGGAGTGACGGTGGCCAACCTGGGGGAACAGTTCGCGGAAGTTTATTGGGAAAGGCACGGCCTCAAGGCCGAGCGTTTCTCCACTGCCGAGATCGGTCAGGGAAAAACGCCGGATTTCCGCGTTCTCAGATCGGGCAAGCTCGTCGCTTTTTGCGAAGCCAAGCATATACAGTACGATGACTGGCTTGATGAAAAATTGGAAACCGCAAGGGCTGGGGAGCTGGTCGGCGGCCTGCGCCATGACCCGATCTTCAATAGGCTCGTGGGGCACGTTCACAAAGCATACAAGCAGTTCACGGCAGTCAACCCGAATCGCGAATATCCCAACGTCCTCGTCTTCATGAACTCCGATAAGCAGTGCGATAACCGGGATTTGGTGGCGGTCATGACGGGAAACGCCTATATTGAGGGCGGGGGCGTAGAGTCAATATATACAGCATATTCGGAGGGCAGGATAAAGGAAGAGAAATTCGCCATCGATCTTTATCTTTGGTTTGACGAATCGAAAGGCGAGGGCCAAAAGGGATTCCATTACTTCATCTCCAACGGGCCGCACTATGCTGCACTGTGCGCGTTGCTTGGCACTGATCCCTCGAAGCATCGGCATCCGTAGGGTGATGTCACAAAGACTGCTAACTCTGACGTTGGCACGAGAGATACCCTAGAGAGTGAGCCATATTACTTGGCCGCTCCCGAGCTCAACTCCTTTTGCGATAAGCGGAATGAGCTCCGCCTTGGGGTGCTCTCCTACGGCCTGAAGTGCTAAATGTTCTGCTTCGTCCTGTGAGCCGGCGATTACAATTCCTGTCCGAATTGGACTTGTGTCCTTCTCGTTGGCGTAGATTTCGACCTTCCAGGATGCCATGATGCCTCGCAGCAATGCTTTCAATTTGGTTGCAGCCCTGCTAGCGTCCACTTTTGAATCGATCTAGATTCTAATTCATCCTCGTCTCTCGCATGAATGAGACCTTCCGCTGCGAACACATTTGCAAGGAGCACACGTGCCAGGCTGCCTCTCATGCTCAAGCTCCGGATGCCTTCGGAGTCGGAGAAAAATATAGCTGGACCGTTGACCGAGCAAGGTCATCGAGCGATATGGCAGTCGTATCCACCTCAAATTGTTTCGAGGCCCGCGCATACACGAAGTATGGCTCCAGTTCTCGATCCGAAAGCATAATCACTCGGGGAGCCCCGCTTTGGGACTGCGCCTGCTTGCAGCGGTCGATTTCTTCTTGGCTAAACGGGCCGGTCTTCGCAAAAATGATGTAGCTCTCAAAATGCTGATCCGGAAATGCATCGGCGACCGCCGCCATATTCCGGACATCATCGACCGTGATCGTGCACTTCGCATCTTTGCATTCGCCAACCGCGATGCTGACGTGGCCGTGTCCTTGAATGGCAACAAAGACGTCAGTCTCGCACTTTGGACTCGCTGGCCCGGCCTCCAACTCAAGATTCGTCATCAATAAACCGTTCGACGAGTGACTCAGATGCGTGTCGAGTTGCTGGAGCGTCAAAGCTACGGGGATGCTGCCTTCCTGATTGTTATCGGCCCCGAACAGGCCTGACCGCCTGTATTTCCAAGGATCTTTTCCCAACTGCCGAGTGGCATCAAAACGGCTGCCGCAGTACGCGCATTCCGCTTGTGTTGAGACGTCATCGAGCTGCAACCAGAACGAGAGTTCACAGTTTGGGCACGACAAGGTGAGACCCACCCGGAATACACCCTTTCCGAGTAGGTAGTGAAACACGTTAACTGGCGTCAGTTTGGAAGTCATGCTGCGCGGCTCGATGAAAAGATCTTCGTATTCCGAAAACGGAGGTTGAGGATTGTCCGCAGTGCCGCGGACAATCGTCTGAATCGCCGTATCCCATCCAAACTCTTGGAGAGCGCTGTGCTCCTTAATGAGGCGGCGCACCCCTGCAATCTTCAGGACTCTGCACCCTTGCACACCCCCGAGCTGCGAGATCAGGCGTGTCGCAATCCTTCCCGGATGGCTGGAATGCGCCTTGATTCCTGCAAACTCGAAGAGGCGCTTTGCGAGTTCAAGCTTCGGGATAGCGCGAATCTCAAGGTGCTCCTCCGTAATCGGACAGATGATCCCAAATCCGTCTTCTTCAGCGCGAAGTGCGTTTGAACGCATCTGGATTGCGCGCCCTAACCACTGATTCAGGTCCGGGATGTATGGAGCCCAAAAGGTATGCGGATCGTCTGATTGATTCGAAATCCGGCTTACGGAGACCACAAAATACTGATCGTGCAATTCGACTGGATCGTCAATCGGAAATGGTTTCTCTGGAAGCTGAAACGCAATTGTTGGCTTCCCAAAACGTTCCGACAATACGCCCAGGAGTCTGCGCTCAGAGATGTAGTGAAGAGGCGGGTGAATGGCGCCTTGCAGGATATTCACACCTTCGACCTGTTTGAAGTAAGGCACGAGTTCGTGAGCGAAATGAAGGCGGGCAACCAGATCCTGCGAGCGGCCCCAGACCGCAATCGTTCTGTCTGTATGGCGAACTCGGGATTGGATTCGGGAGATAAACTCGGTATGACTATCCCTCAACAATTCCAGTCTGTTCGAATGATCTGGATCGAGAAAGACGACATTGACACCGCACACGCGCAGGTTCCAGAAGTTCACAAGGTCATCAAAGCTATTGGCAGAACCGGCATAAAAGCCAATCGTCGCATCCCCAGGAACTCGATCCCAGATGAGATCTTGATCGCTGATCGACGACGGCGTTGCCTTGGTTAGCAACGATGCGGGAATTGGCTGATCCTTACGCGCCATATAGTTGAACGGAAAGAGCCGCGTTTGAATAAACCCTTCATAGTCCCGCTGGATTTCATTTGGGTCGGTATAAGCTCCGAACGACGCGAGGAGAACGTCTTTCAACGGGTCGTCTTCTTCCCATCGCACCAATGCGCATTCAGCTTCATCCTCGACGGAAACGCCATCCCTTGAATCGTTGACCGCAGAGATTCGACGTTCATCGGCCATTGCGTTCAGCGTATGGGAGACATCCAAAAACGCTGGCGACAAACGGCCGAACTTCTCTGTGAAGAGCGTTTCGTGATCTAGCGGCCAAGGAAGAAAGTCTGCATCTTTCATGAACTTGATGATTTCTGCGTCGTCGCTGACATTCATCAGCGCATCTGCGCGGAACCGCCGGATCATTTCGGACGCCTGAACCGTGCCGACCGGAACAATGGGATTGAAGATGCCGCCGCGAAACCCGTGTGACAGCCGAATAGCGCGGCGCAAATCGTCAATGTTTTGGTCCCTTACGCACCACGCGATGCGGGCGGGCCGGTAGCGGATGCGAAGATTGACACTGTTCATCCCCGCCGCTCCTTCGACATTTCAATTGGCAAGACATTCATGGCTGTTGATAGCTGTTTTCGGATTTGCTCTTGTTGGAACTGGAGATGCGCGATTATGCGTTTATGATGAGAAGTCACGGCTGTTAGGAAGCGACGAGATTGCGGAGAAACTGCTCGTCGACCAAGGTTGCGTTTTCATCCCGGTCCAGACCGTACCATTTGCGATCTTCAGCGCGCAAATAGAGAACATGCTTCCGGTAGCCCGGATCAATGAACACCGAGCCCAGGTACAGATTACCAGCGCGATCCTTCGCGAACTCAGCTCGCGGATGACCCATCAAACCGGTGTACCGCGAAATGCTCAACTTCGGGACAAGTTCGCTGAACAAGTGGGAGATCTCGGCCTGTAACCTCGCCGTGACGAGCTTGTAGAGGTGTGCCAGCGTCGATTGCGAAATTGGCGTGATCTCCGACTCCCACCTGCTTACAGACGTGGTTGTCGTACACAATTCCGCTGCGAGCTGTGCTTGCGTCAGCCCCAGGAACGCGCGGTACAACTTCATCTGGTCCGGAGAAGGGGGCCGTGTTGCGGGCAGGCTCAACATGAAGTAAGTATACATGATGTAATTACATAATGCAAATACAGTGCGCAGCAAGGTACGCATCGTTGTAGATGCCCGCTGCGGTATCTGGTGTTCTGTACGATTCCTGTGGCGCAGAAAGGGCCCGTGAATGACCCTTCAAGTTGGAATGGTCGGAATCGATGGTGTAGTAGTTGTTGGAGATACATGGCAACATGTGGAACCGCAAAATAAGTCTTGGTATGGCTATCATGCCTCCAAGCTGCGAGTCAGTGACTCGGGACGAATCGCAGTTGCGTGTGCCCGCGACATGGATACTTCGACACGCATCGCGGAGGAAATTTTCCGAAGACTCACGGGAAATTCGGAAGGTCGGGCAAGCGAATTTCTCGATCTCGGTACACAAGCCGCGAACGGACGCGACTCCGAATGCTTGATTGTTTTTGCCGATCCGGAGCCTTCACTCTATCTGTTTCTATGCGACAAGAACGGAAACCGAAGATGTGAAGAGGTTTATAGTTGTTTTTCCATCGGCGACGCTGGAAATTCGGCCATATTCTGGGCAATGCATTTTTATAGTCGGACGCTATCGGTAAGCCAGCTTACGCGACTTGCCGCTCTCGTGGTTATTTCCGCAGGGAAGTTGAACAGTGGCTCGATCGGAGGATTAGAAGTCATGACCTGCGATCTAGGCGGGATTCACATCTGGCCAAGACCTGAAAATGAAACGCTCGAGTCCGCCACGCAGAATCTCTTGAAACAGATCGGGGAGCTGGTGCTCTAAATGTCGTGCGAGTGCGGTTTTGACGCATCTACTCTGCAGCGAACGAGGAAATGAGGAAGATTCGCGATGGAAACGAACGATGTGCTGAAATCACTCGAACAGGCGGAAAACGAGCCGATTAATTGGGCCATCGGTCCATTGCTTCGTCAGCGGCTTGAGCGAGATGGATGGGAAGAGATCATCATCCTCCAACACCTCGCATCGGCAAGCCCACGCCAGAAAGCCTGGAATGACCTTTTTGATCGGACTCGAAAAGCTCTTGCTAATCCTGATGATCTTCCGATGAAAGGCTCGCTCCTCCTATCGAAGGTGAGAACCCCGATCTTTAATGACGTTCTCGATGACTTTATCGCAGAGATATTGACGGTCCTCTATCTAGCAGCGATGGGCCACAATTCCATCCGTCTTCTTCCCGAAGGGAGCGATATCACGGTCGATATCGAGTCGAAGTGCGATGGGATCACCTACTTCACGGAAGTGAAGAACCTTCGTGAGCCCAGAAGTCTCAGTTTTGTGGCGTTCAAAAGATGGGAGCGAAATCGGACAGCTCACCCCGACAAGTTCACTTTTCGCGCCGATTTGCTTGATTTGGATGATCCGCTGAGCGATCTCACCGCTGAACAGGAGAACGCTGTGAATGTATTGGTCGACGAACTTCCAACCTGCAAAGTTCCGTCAGATTTCACTCGCATGCTGCCGGGTGACCGACGCATCCGAGTACGCCTGGCAGACGGCCCTGCCGCGATGATTCGACAAGGTCCTGGTCCGTTCCTCGTCGGACCGGTCGTTGAAGATGCACAGCGCGGCCTTGTGCTGAAACTGATGGATCCCGCGCGCAAGGCGCTCTCCCAACTCTATCGCCCCGGGGTCCCCGCTGAGTCTCGGCGCCTGCTCTTCATTCGCTGGAAGCTTCCAGAAGACATCGCCGCAATTGGAGAGTCTGAAAATGTACGGTCGGCTGTCCATCAGCAAACCCAGAACTTCCTGCGATCGTTCTTTCCAAATTTCGCCCTCACTATCATGCACACCTTGGAAGACCCCAGCGATGCACCTAATGCGACTTGGAACTAAGACGTTAGGGTGCGGTTAACAAACCCATGACCTCTGTGTTTGGGCAGCAGAGGATCTTCGCTCGCCTTTCGTCGAAACGAGCCTTCCCATTGAACCGAAAGCAGTGCAGTGGACAGAGGGCGCGGGTGCTATAAGGGTTGGTTAATCGGTTCCCAGGGTGTCCCAGGGCGCTGAAAGGAGCCATCCGTCGCGCCTGGTGTCAATGAGTTACGCCTTTCCGCCTTGCTGTCGCGCCAGAGATCGCGGCATCGAGTCCCGGCTCGAAAGATCTGCTAATCGGCAGTCAGTCTTGATCCGAGGAGCAGATTCTGGCACCATATCAATCAAGTAACGGGTTGCTATGCGAATCGCTGTTCCCCCCACCCTTCGCATCGCTACCGGTTCGCTGTTGGCCGTTCTGTTGGGTGTCGTCGGATGCCAAGTCCTCCGCTGGAGGAATCCTGCCTCTCCAGAGGCGCTCCTTGAGCGAGCCGACGAGATGTCGTGGCTGAATAGCTGGATAGAAGCTGAACCCCTATACAAACAAGCTGAACTTCAATTCACGCAGAGGCACCAGCTCTCGAAAGCTCTCTACGCTCGTGTCAGCGAAATGCCGGCACATAGCGAGTCGTCAATGACCGTCCCGGCTCAAATTGCGCTTCTGACAAACGATCTGGCGCTCCCAGAGGCGCAAGAACCTGAGACACGACTTCGCGTTCTGACAATCCTCGGGATGCTCGAAGTGAATTATGACTCAGGAATGGCGCAGAAGACCTGGACAGAGGTCGAGACGCTAGCCCTCCGCCAACACCATTATCTCTTGGCATCCAGAGCAATCGGCGAGCAGGGAATCGCGGCATTCTTGCTTGGCGATATCGCAACCGCAAAAAAGAAGGTGGTCAGAGCTTGGATGATCGCGAAGGCGGCGGACCCAGGCGCTCACATTCGATACGCCAGCATGTATGGCACTGGCCTGGTTGAACTGC
>VFSW01008166.1_pt1 | contig 15083 bp, 13 predicted proteins | sample 5358111 | NCBI WGS metagenome assembly VFSW01 (sample SAMN11554181, study PRJNA540505) | mine drainage metagenome | isolation source: sediment from site ElyBrook_90M | place: USA: Ely Copper Mine, Vershire, VT | collected 2017
GGCGGGGTGTTCCTCTGCTAGCATGTTCTGCTGGTAGCAGGGGTTACTGATGCAGGGGAGGATATGGTGAGCAGGGGGTGGAGATCTCGGGCGGGTTTCTGCATTTTGTGCCTGAGCGCGATCTCCGTTGTGAGCGCCGCTGCGCAGGATACCCAAAAGCAGAAGCTCAATCGCGAATACCAGACAGCGGTTGCAGACTATGACGCCGGCCGGTACGCGGAGGCAGCGGATGAATTGCAGCACCTGCTGCCCTATGCGCCGAGGAGTTACGAACTGCACGAGCTTCTGGGGATGGTCTATGTTGCTCTGGGCGACAGCGACAAAGCCATCGATCAGCTGAAGACAGCGGTCCAGATCAAGCCAGAGCTCGCCGAGGCCCGGGTGAATCTGGGCGTGACGCTGGTTCACGCCGGACAAGCAGCTGCGGCCGAGGAGCAGTTTCGCAAGGCGAGCGTGCTGGACGCAAAGAACTACGACGCCGCGCACAATCTGGGCGAGATGTATGTTCAGACCGGCAGAATCGCCGCAGCCCAGCCATATCTGGAGCAGGCCTGGCGAATCCACCCCGATTCCTATGACAACGGTTACGACCTGGCGATGGCCGATTTCATGCTGGGGAAGCTTGACCCGGCGCGCCAGGTGGTGGCCGGGCTGGTGAAGGTGAAGGATACCGGGGAGCTACGCAACCTTCTGGGCCAGATCGACGAAAAGGACGGGAAGTACGTGGAGGCGGCCAACGACTACGAAGCCGCGGCTCATCTGGATCCCAGCGAAGACAATATCTTCAACTGGGGCAGCGAAATGCTGCTGCACCGGACCTATGAGCCGGCCATTACGATTTTCCAGGATGGGGTTGCGCGGTATCCCAGGTCGCCACGGATGCAGATCGGGATGGGACTGGCTTACTACTCTCGCGGAAAGTATGACGACGCGATCAAGGCGCTGCTTACAGCAGCCGATCTCAATCCAGCGGATCCGCGCTGCTACCTCTTCCTGTCGAAGGCATACAACAGCTCTCCGCTGCAGGCGGATGAGGTTACGCAGCGGTTCAGACGCTACGCGGAACTGGAGCCTCGGAATGCGCTCGCTCAGTACTATTACGCGGTGAGTTTGTGGAAGGGCAGGCGGGTCGAGGGTCCGGGAACGGATATGGCCGCCGTAGAAGCGCTGCTGCGGAAGGCGATTGATCTGGATGACTCGCTCGCGGAGGCGCACGTGCAACTGGGCGATCTGTATGCTGACCAGCGCAAATACGACCAGTCGATACCGCAGTACGTACGTGCGCTGGAACTGGATCCGAATCTTGCGGACGCCTATTACCGCCTGGGCACGGATTACGTGCATACAGGCGAAAAGGACAAGGCGCAAAAGGAACTGGCGATCTACCAGAAGCTGCGGGCCGAACATCTGGCGGAAGCAGAGAAGGAGCGGGCCGAGGTACAGCAGTTCGTCTATTCAGAAAAAGGGCAACCGGCAACCAAGCCCTGATGTCGGGCTCAGGGTCCGCAGAAGAGGGGTACATGGATCAGACTTTGTTCAACGAACGATCCGGAGCGGAAGCCACGCAGGGCGATGCGGCCGGATGGTGGACTTCTGCCCGAGCGCTGAGCCACAGCCGCCGTGATTTTCTGCGCAGCGCTGCCGGCCTTGCGATTGGATCGGCGCTGGTGGGGGCGAGCCCGTTCCTGCATGGCGAAGCCGCACGCAGAAAACGCAAGGTCATTGTCATCACTTTTGGGGGCGGAGCACGCGATCAGGAGACGTTTGTGCCGCAGGGGCAGGAGAACATCCCCCACATGATGAGGGAACTGATCCCACAGTCGAGCTTCTTCTCGCATGTGATCAATCGCGGTATCCTTGGCCACTATGTGGCTACGGCCAGCCTGGCTACGGGAGTCTACGAGACGCTCAACAATTTTGCGGCTGTTCCGCCGGAGCACCCCACGGTTTTCGAGTATTTCCGTCGAGACCTGAGACGTCCGGCGACCGACGCGTGGGTCGTCGCTCCGAGCAACGGGTTCAATCGCATCGGCGAAAGCGAATGCCGCGCCTACGGCGCCGGTGCGACGGTGATTCTGCCCAAGCACCTGCTGGCCGCGGCGCAGCCGGGAGGCGCGAATCTCGATCACCTTCTGCGCGATAACTACGAGAATCCGCTCTACACGCCGCAGCTGGGCGGCGGTGAGTTTGAGCTACGGCAGCTGGACCAGATCCTGCGACTTTCGGTGGCGGATTTCACCGCGCACGCCCGGACGCTCTCCAGTCCCGACGAGCTGTCTGTCTACATTGCGAAGCGGCTAATGCAGCAGGAAGCGCCGAGCCTGCTCTGGATCACGATGCACGACATCGATGTCGCTCATTCCGGGGCCTACTCCTTATATATAGAGGGCATCCGCCGCACGGATCGACTCTGCGCGGAGATGTGGCAGGCAGTTGAGAGCAACCCGGAATACGCGGGCAATACGACGATGTTCATCCTGCCCGACTTTGGGCGCGATGGCGACGAAGAGGCCGGGGGCAACGGATTCCAGCACCACCGCACCGGCGATCCGGCGAGCCGCACGACGTGGATGATAGCGCTGGGCGCGGGCGTCCGCCAGGGCGTCATTTACGACGAGCCGATGCAGTCCATCGATCTTGTGCCGAGCCTCGGCGCGATCATGGGTTTCTCGCCCGCACAGAGCAACGGCAAACCGATTCCGGAGCTGGTGTGATCTATGCGGCCGCGTGATCTCACCAGCGAATCGTTTGCCGCCTGGCCTCCCGTTGCGCGTTCGCTTGCGACGGTGCGTTTAGATACGCTTCGCCAGCTGCCGCTTAGTTTTTTGCCGTCGTTACTACGCGAAATCATTGCCTGCGATTTTGCCTTCCCCGTGGAACGGTCGGCCATCGAGAAGGAACTCGGCGTTCTCACCGCGCTTGACGAGCCAGAGCGCAGCGAATGGCTCCACGGTTTTGCGCAGATATCGATTCCTCGCAACCTGGAAGATTTCGACTGGGTGAACCGCCCTGCCCAGTTTCTCGAGAAGCAGTCAGCGTGGCTCTGGAGCAGCCATCAACTGGATGCCTTTCGAGCCGCGGCGACGGACTTTGGCACACGGTTGCAGAATGCGACTCCTGCTGAGCCTTTGCCGATGCGGCGACTGGGGATCGCCATCATCGGCAAAGATGTGGCCACCTGGAACGAGCCTCTGTTTCGGAATCTTCGCGTCCAGGGTACATGGTTCACGCAAATCAAGCCGGACAGTGGCATCCGTATTCTGCTCGATGCTGCTGCTGAGCGCGCCCGAGCCCATCCCGAGCCGTACGCGCACTGGTATATCGACGGCGGGATTCCGTCGGATTCCGACAAGGCTCTGACGTGCATCTCCTGGACCGCGCTCGAGCCGCTGCGGACCGGTCTTCTGCGAAGGATGCAGACGGAGATCAGCCGGCCTGGCATGGGGCCGGAACAGCTGCGGACGTGGCTAGCGCAGCTCAAACCTGGCGAACTGGGTGTTGCGAGCTCCACGGATCCGGTTCTCGCCCGTTTTTATGTGAGCCTGTTCACCGAGGGATCGGGAACGCAGATTTTCAGCACGACCTTCGCGCAGTGGACCACGCGCGAAGTGCTCCGCCGCGCTCAGGCGCTCACAGTCGTGGCACGCTTCGCGCCGCGCCAGCGGCAGCGCCCCATGAACGAGCTGCTCACCGACAACGACACCACACCCGAGCCCGACCCCGCAGGTTCGCTGATCGATGCCGACATGGCCGCCTGGTATCACTGGCTCAACCAGCAACGTCTTCCTGGTTACGAGCAGTCGTCGTTTATTGCCTGGTTCGAGAATCACAATCAGGCGGTGGCGATCGGTCCCACGCTTCCGCGCGGGGTGCAGTCGGATTCGACGGTGGGTCTGGAAGAGCTGCTCGCTCTTGCTGCGGGCTGATCGATGGAGACGAAACGGGCTGCAGAACTCAACTCCCTACAGACGGGATGAAATTTCGCCCCCTGAATATCTTCATGCTCCTGAGGCCTCTTACTACGATTGCTCACAAGGCGACCTGGCTCCGGTCACTAAGTTCAGGCGTGTTTTGGAAGGGCAAAAGCCGCTTGCGTCACTCGGGGCCAGGCGGGTTCGAGTGAGTGTGACGATCGAATCCAGGGAGAAAACCTGCGCGCATTGGCACCAGCGGACTATCCCCCAATCGATGCCATTGAGTCGGCGCGGACCATGGCTGCCTGGAAATTCTTCCTCGACAGATATTGATCCATCGCGATCAGCGCGCTCGTTTCGCCCGTGGTCCGAATCAACTCCGCAATCGGAACCCTCTCTTCATCCATGAGGCATCGGAAGAGATGGCCCCTGGCATTGATCCGAATGCGATCGCAGGAGGCGCAGAAGGGATGTGATCGTGGGGCGATCCAGCCGACGCGAACGCTGATGCCTTCCCAATGAACGGAGGACATGCACGCCGATCCGGTTGAGTGCGTTGCCAAAGAAATCCTGGCATCCTGGCGCGTCAACCACGTTTGAATCTCTGCTGCGGATACGAATTCGGAATCGCACCAGACGCGTTCGGTCCCGGTGCGCATCAATTCGATGAAGCGGATTTCCAATCCCTGAGCACCGGCAAAGCGAATCAACTGCGGCACGTCCTGTTGCCAGCTGGATCGACGCAGAACTGCATTCAGCTTCACCGGACGAAGCTTGTTTTCGAGGGCCGCGTTGATGCCGTCCAGAGTCGCCGCCAGGTTCCCGCCACGAGTTACGTCTGCGAAACGCATTGAATCGAGGGAATCGAGGGAAATATTGACGCGCGTGAGGCCGTTCCGTTTCAGATCGGCAGCAAATCTGCGAAGCAACGTCCCGTTTGTCGTCATGGAAATTTCCGGTGAACCGGGAATGGCAGCCAGGTCGGCGACCAGGCCGGACAGACCATGGCGCATGACAGGTTCGCCGCCGGTCAATTTGATGCGTTGAATGGGCAGGTGACCGCAGAGAACGCGGGCGATATGGGCCATTTCCTCAAGGGAGAGCAACTCCGAACGATCCAACATGGGAGCCCTGTCGACCTGCATACAGTAACGGCAACGGAGATTGCAGCGATCCGTGACCGACAGCCTGAGCTTATGTATCGATTGCAGCGCGAGTGGTTGCGGGATGATTTGCCCCATGGGTGCGCCGGGCAAAGTGCACAGGCGCCCAACCGGAATCTGTTGCCGCGAACCATTCGGGGCGCCGTTCACCGGTCCACCCTGAGACTGCCGTTGGACAGGATTCTCGCGCGCAATCCACCGCGTCCCTGCAATGCTTTCTCCGCGCCGGGTGCGATTGCGGAGTCCATCCAGTAACAGGGCTTGCATTCGCAGATTCCTTCGAAATCCACACCCTGGACGGTGAAGGTTTTGCCGATGAGGGAGTTGAGGTCGATTCCCGCCGTGACGACATTGCGGCGCGCAACGCCCGGGAATTTCATTTGCACCCCCAGGATCCGGCAGACGTCATCGAATACTTCGCTGGCGAAGAATGTGATTTGTCCCTTGTAGTTGTCGCCGTAATCGAAAAAACGATCCCCGCGAACGCCATGCGCGGCAACACACTCAATCTCGCTCATGGCGCACAGGGGATGTTCTCCCGCGGCCCGATCATGGTGACCGAAGAAATTATGACCGGGAGAGATAAACAGGTGACGGATGATCATAGCTTTAGGTATCCCGAGACTGCGCTCGTGATTAGGCGGCGGGGAACAGCCCCGGCGTTTCTCAGCAGCCTTCTTTCTTCTTTCTGGGCGGCGCTGTTGAAGTGCTGGCGGGGGGCGCGGTTGGAACTGGAGCGGGCGCCACTTTGGGAAGTGCAGGCGTGGCGGCGGCCGAAGCCTCGGTATTGGAGGCCTGCGGTGCACCGCCGAAGAACTTCGCTACCTGTACCTGCCGCTCGAATGCCGGGTCGCTGGTTCCAGGCGATTTCTTCGGGAACACTACGGAGTCCCGCCAGTTCCGGAGGCCGCCGTCCAGGACATAGGCTGACCTGAAACCCTGCGCTTCCAGAAGGAACCACGCCTTCGCGGCTTCGCTGCCGTCGTTTGCGCAGAGGATGATCTTTTCGTTGTGTGCAGCGAAGTCCGGCGTGAGAGAAGCCAGAGGGAAATTTTCAGCCGTGGGAATGTGATACGCGAGGTAGTCCTTCTGCGGGCGCAGGTCAACAAGGCGAAAGTCATTTTTGTCCTGGATGATCCAGTCCGCGAGCTGTGCCGGCTCGATCAGATCCGCACCTTGACCGACGCGCATTTCCAGATCCCTGGTGTCGATGGTCGCATGATGGCCACGGTAGGGGTCGCCTGCGAATGCAGCACAAAGTCCAACCACCGCCAGGCTGAGCGCGAGCGCGCGAACGGGTGTGAGTCGACGGGATCCGCCGATGATCGATCCTTCGGGATCGGGCTGTTTGCCTCCAAACTTTTTCTCCGCCCATTCAGCGGCGGCAAACGCTCCCAGGGCCATCAGCACGACTGCAAAGACAAGCAGTCCATACGGGAGGTCAAAGAGCTTCGGGAGAGTGATCTGCCCCATCGAGGTGGAATGCGCGAAATTGACGATCCGGGGATAGACTTCCCCAAAACCGAGGAGCCCCGCAATCATTCCGAAAATGTAGACCATGCCATCGATGCGGCCCGTGGCAGCGGAGACGCACGAAGTCCCAGGGCAGTAGCCGCCGATAACAAAGCCGACGCCGAGCAGAAGTCCCCCGACGATCTGAGGCACGAGGAATGTCGGAACTAAGTAGACAAGGGACAAATCCAGCATTCCGAGGCGCGAGAACAAGTAGAGCCCGGTCATAGCCGTGATGATCGCAGTGAACATCACCTTCAGAACGCTCAGGTCGCGGAGATAGAACTGGGCGGCGAGCTTGCGTGCGTTGCCGAAGCCCGCGCGCTCGAGGAAGAACCCAAAGCCTATGCCGATGAGGAAGGCGATAATGAAGCTGGCCTCGTCGCCGAAGAGTCCGAATTTGTAGAAGGGAGCGTTCATATCAGATCCACTGCTTTCTGAAGAAGTAAGCCACCGCGTAGGCGCCGCCAAAGACGCACCACATGAAGGCCCAGCTGCCGACGTTAAGCAGGGCGCCGCCGGTGAGGGCCTGACCGCTGGTACAACCGAGAGCGATCTTTGCGCCAATGCCCATTAGTCCTCCGCCGATAAACGCAAATATCAGTCGACGAGGCGTTGTGCTGCGAGGCCCCTGTTCCACTGTGAGCTTGAGTCGATTGGCAAGTACGCCCGAGAGAAACCCGCCGACGAAGACTCCGAGGACCTCGAACACCAGCCAGTCCTTGAGCGGACTTTGGGTACCGTCGCCGAGATATTCAGCGTAGAAGGGATTGTTTTCGGCATATGCGGGGGCGACATGGTGCACCGCTGTGGCGACGGCGGTTGTGAAGGCTCCTGACGCTCCTAATCCGCGCCCCATGATGACGAAGGAGGCCAGCAAAACCAGGCCAAGTCCAAATCCAGCCCAGTAAGAATTCCAGTAGGGTCTGGGAGCGAGTTGTTCCGAATTCATAAGTTGTTCCTCTGTCAATTCAACGCGTGAAACCAATAGCTCTGCTGGCCGGCGTAGACAAGGATGAAGCGAAGTGCAATTCCGCCGAAGATGACGAGAACAGGGGGTGCCAGCGTGTGGCGAATGGAATGCTGCAGCTCGAGCGTTTGCAGGATGAGCGGCAGAAGGATGCCGAGGGAGATGACGAAGATCCAGAAGACGGCGGCATAGGGGCCGCTGAGAAGAAGCGAGGCGGCTTGCTGATGGACGGCGGTGGATGTGAGCTGGCCGATCAGAAACAGGCTGAGCAGGCCAAGTTCGATGGTGAGAAAGCTGTTGTCAGCCCCCGCCAGGACGGGGGCGACCTTTTGGTCGAGAGGACGCGCCTGCGCCAGCCGCGTCAGGGAAGAAAGCAGGAAATCGGCGAACGCCGGTAACTCCTCGCCGGAGGAAGTAAGAACAAGAATTCCGTGCAGAAGCGCGGCCGCCGTGGAGAGGCCGGAAAACAGGAAGAGCGGGCCGAGCAGGGCGCTGTTCCAGAGCGGGCGCGCGCCGAGAGTGCCAAGGAGGATTCCGGTGTAGATACCAAGCCCGATCCCTACCAGGACATTGGCGATGCCAATGGCCACCACCTGGCGCGTACGGGACAGGATGAAGTCGCTCCACGTAATCAAAACGGGAAAACGCTTCGCCAGGGCTGGAATAGCCTCGGGCACATGAGCCAGTGCGTTGGCGGCGAGGGCGGGATAGACCAAAAGCAGAATCCAGGAGCCCCAGGACATTGGAGAAGCGATCTGAAATGTCGTATAGAGGCGCCAGACATACAGTTTGTGAGAGAGATCCAGAAACAGCACGAACATCCCGAGGCTGAGAAACGCCAGACCGATCAGGGGTCCGATGGTGCAGCAGACAAGGGCCGCGCGCTGCGCGGGACGGATGCTGATGAGCCGCACGCCGGCAATGATCATGAGCCCGGCAACGAGTCCGCCGAGAAAAAGGTAGATCGGAATCTGCCATTGCCAGACATGAAGAGTCGGATCAACCAGAGGATTGTGTCGAGAGATGGTTAGTTCAGTAAGTGTATTCATGTTCGTCTAAGTCAGATAGAAGATGGATGGTTTGGTTCCCGCTTCCGGGATCAGAGCATGATGCGGGCGCGAGCTCAGCAGCTGGCTCACCTCGGACTGCGGATCGTCGAGATCTCCGAAGTGAATGCAGTGGGTGGGGCAGACGGAAACGCAGGCCGGATCGAGACCGCGCTCGACGCGATGGATGCAGAAGGTACATTTGTCGGCATAGCCGTCCGGATGGATGAAGCGCGCGTTATAAGGGCATGCCGCGATGCAGGCTTTGCAGCCGATACATTTGTCGTGAGTGACCAGCACCACGCCGCCAAACTCATGCACGTGGCTGGCGCCGGTTGGGCAGCAGGAGACGCAGGGAGGATTGTCGCAGTGGTTGCATCGCTCCGAACGGATCTCCATCTGCAGCGTGGGAAAGGCGCCGTGGATCTCTTCGGCGATCCAGTCGCGGCTGTAGCCTTCCGGAACGCCATTTTCGGTCTTGCAGGCGACCACGCAATCGTGGCAGCCCACGCATCTCCGGGTATCAATAACCATGGCGAAACGGGACATTGTCAGACCTCCACTTCGAGCGTGACAAAGTTGACGTTCATACCTGTGCCGCCCATTAAGGGGTCGGTCCTGTAGCGCGTAATCAGTTGGGAATCGCTCGCGCCTCTGCCGAAGGCGCTGCGAAGCATCCTGGATGTGTGTCCCCAACCATGGGTGATGTACACGCAATCCGGGCGGATCCGCTCCGTAGCCTTGACGAGAATCCGGTCACTGACCTGACCGTCGAGGTTGCGAAGACGCACATAGTCGCCAGTCTTCAGGCCGAGTCTTTGCGCTTCCAGCGCATTCACCCAGACGGAGTTCTCGTTCTGCAGGTCCATGAGAAGAGGATTGGTCTGGGTGCGGCTGAAGGAGTGCATGGGGGCGCGGCCGAACAGAAGCCGATAGGAACCCTGCGGCGGTTGGTCCGGAGGCGTGTATTTCGGAACCGGATCGAAGCCGGCCTTCCGCAACTGGGCCGAGTAGAATTCGATCTTCTTTGACGGCGTGTCGAACAGGGCCGGTGCTCCGTCTTCGAAGTAGATCGGGCGTTGCGGCCCGAGCAGAACGCCGTCGCGCTTCAGGTCTTCGAAGCTGTAGCCGGCCGCTTTGAGGCGCGCCGCGAGGTACTCCTCGATGTCCTTCCACGGGTAGTACGCACCGAGACCGAGCTTCTCCGCGAGCGTTTTGGCGATCCACCAGTTTGGCTTCTGGTCGCCAGGGGCATCGACGACCGGCTGGCGCAGCGCAATGAACGGCTGCCGGAAAGGCTCGGAGTGCAGATCGTCATAACGTTCCAGATAGATGGATTCGGGCAGAACTACATCGGCCCAGCAGGCAATCTCGCTGGGAATCGTATCGACAACCACAAACAGATCGAGATTCTGAATCGCTCGAATCGTCTCGGCCTGATTAGGCAGAGAGTAAAGGAGATTCGTAGCATAGACCAGCCAGCCCTTGACCGGATAGGGCTTCCCGGTCAATGTAGCTTCGCGAATGCCCGTACTAATGACCTCATCCGCAAATGGATATTTGTTGTTGGGGTTGTCCACCGAGGGCTTTTCGGACTTCGGATAAAGGGGAACGGGATAGCCCGGAATCTCCATCTCCGCCGGCATGTACAGTCCGCCTTTGCGCCCCCAGCTTCCCATCAGCGCATTCAGCAGGGCGATTGCGCGACTACGCTGCGCATCGTCGCCGTACCAGCTGGTGTGGCGTCCAGGATGGATCAGGGTCGCCGGGCGGTAGCGCGCCATCTCCCGCGCTGTCGCGCGAATCAGATCAGGATCGATGCCGGTTTCCGGCTAGGCCCACTCCGGCGTGAACGGTTGAATCTCCGCCGCAAACTCCTCGAAGCCGAAGCCGTATTTGTCAACGTATTCCTTGTCGTAAAGCTTTTCGCCGACGATGACATTCATCCAGGCGAGCAGCAGTGCCAGATCGGTGCCGGGCCTGACGGGCAGGTAGAACTTCGCCTTGCTGGCGGCAACGGAGAAGCGCGGGTCAGCGACGATGATGCTCGCGCCGTGGCCTACCGCCTCTGCGAATTCCTGCACCTGCGTGTTATGCATGTTCTCGCCGATGTGCGATCCGATAAGGACGATGCACTGGGCGTTCTCGATATCGGTTCTCTCGAGGGAACCCACATCGTCGCCGAACGTGAGCGTAAAGCCAACATCGCGCGGCCCGCGGCATTGAGCGAAAGAGGGGGCGGCAATGTTCTCTGTCCCATAGGCGCGAAGAGTGTGTTTGAAGAATTTTCCGCCCAGGCCGTGGATGAACGCTGCGAAGGATTCCGGCCCGTAGTCCGCCTTGATCTTCCGCATCTTGTCCGCGATGAAGGTGAGCGCTTCATCCCAGGTGACGGCTTTCCATTTCTCCTCGCCGCGCTCCCTCACGCGCAGGAGTGGAGAACGAAGGCGGTCGCGATCAAAATACGCGCCGATTCCGCCTGTGCCGCGTGGGCAAAGGCGGCCGCGCGACAGAGGATCGAGCGGATTGCCTTCAATCTTCCATAACTTGCCGTCGCGCACGGTAGCGATCGCGCCGCATTCCCAGAAGCAGAGATTACAGAAAGTCGGTACGGTGCGAGTGCCGCGCGCAGCCGGCTTGTCGGATCCGGCAAGGACGTGGAGCGAGGCATCCAGCGAACCGGCTGCTGCCATGGTTGCGGCACCAATCTTCAGGAAACGTCGACGGGAAAGGTTCATCATCGGGGCAATTGCCTCTCTGTTCTCGATCTGAACCCGGAGGTGAAGCACAGACAGTGACCTTCATCACCTCTGTTTCTCACGGGATGGATTCGGGAAGTCATTGTGCTTGTCCTTCAAGTTGAGGAGATCGATCCGACCACGCGGGGAGGATGCATTGCGAACTGAGAACCGAGCGATAGTCCCTGAAATTGGCGAAGACCCGGATGATGCGGCGGTCTTTCTCGTCGTGACACGCGAGGCAGGCGCCTACAAGAAGGATCCTTCGCTGCTCATCGAGGGAGAACGGGCGGGCCCCTTTGCGTGTCGCCGCGTTGCCGCCGGGCTCCTGTAAGAATCCGATCCATGCATCGGCGGGCAACCCATCTTCCGGACTGGCAGGGTACTGCGGCGTAAACCGCCACTCGGCTGTTCGGCCCGTGACGACATATTTGAGCTGTCCTCGTCCGTAGCCGAGAGCTGCTGGGCTGGCATGGCAGGATCGGCAGTCCCGGGCGCCGGTTGCTGTCGTGTGCGCCGACGCGGGAGCAAAGAGGCGGCGGAATCGCGGCTTCTTTTTCGCAGAACTGCCAGGCAGATCCAGGTGCAGAATCATTCCGGGGATGAAGGTGGCGATGCGTTCTGCCGATTTGCCATCTGGCGTGAAGATGCGCTCCACGCCCAACGCAGGCGCGTCGCTCAGATAGTTCGCCGACTCTTCCTGCCAGCTGCCATCGACATACTTACCGGCGAGATAGTCCCAGCCCTGCGCGCTCCGATCGAAGGAGGTGTGACAGGAAATGCACTGCGGAGTCCATGGGGTGTGGCAGGCGGAACACTCCAGCTTCTGATGGATGGCCGCCGTACAGGCTTCAGCCATCGGTTTCGGCTTCAGGAGCCCGGCGGAGTTCATCGGCGAGAGCACGGGACGTCCGCCATTGTCGAGAAACACATTTGGATAGGCCGCGGTGCCGGATTCGCTGACAACGAACTTTCGGCCGGGTTGATTCAGCTGGCGCATCGCGACGATCTGCTGCGTCTCCGGGTCGATTTGGCTGTACTCTTTTGCGGCGGTCCTGCCCGCGGCATGGCAATCCGCACAGGCGATTCTGACAGCGTCGCGTTCATGGGCGTGGGTGGCGCCATCCCCCATAACTTCGGATGCCTGATGGCAATCGATACAGGTCATGCCCTTTTCCGAATGAACGTCGGCAGGGTGTGTTTCAAAGACGCGTCCATCCGCGAGGACGCGAAACTGCGCGGGCCAGCCTGGAGACGCCTGCGCCGTCTTTTCGTCCATGAGGGTTTCGTGCCAGCCCTCGTAGCTGGTCGCAATGCGGCCGGAGCGACTGTGACAACCGAAGCAGGCCTCCTTCGGAACATGGACCGAGATATCGGGGTGATGAAGAGGCGCCGCGGAACCTGGGCGCGCCCGCAATTCGTTTGCGGCAGCGGGATCGTATCTCAGATGACAGGCCGAGCAGCCTCCTCCGCGGTCCGTCTCGTCGATGGGGCCGGGTTGGGCCTTTTCCTGGCCGAGATGGCAGGACGCACAGAGGTTCCTCAGATGGGTATCCGCGGCGGTATGCCTCAAAGCGGCCACGTCGTAATGCGCGTCGAGGTCGGTGTTCTCGCCAAAGGCGAACTTGTCCACCGCTACGACGCCGCTCATCGTGTTCATCAGCGAGGCGTGGACGCGCTGCGCCTGGTCTGTATGGCAGTTGGAAGCTCCGCAAGTCTGCGAAACGACCGAGAGGTTGCCGGGCGTGAGTGTCATGCCGGCGTGGGCAAGCTTCTTATCCAGCGTCCACGGATTGCCGAGATGGCAGGCAGCACAGCCGATCGTCGCGGGATCATGGGCGGCAACAAATCCGGTCATTTTCCGATGGCACGAGAGGCATCCTTCGCGCTGGCCGTCAATCAGGGGGACGCTGGTTTCCACGAGGGTCCTGGCGGGGGGGATGTAAGCCCGACAGGAAAGAAAGTCAGCCTCACCGGCCAGAACCGTGCCGGGGGGCATCCATCGCCAGCCATCGCCACGCAAGGTAAGTCCGATCAGGGTTAGCGCAACATAGAGCAGCACGATTGTGCTGAGCGCGTATCGAGGGGCGAGGTCGAAGTGCGATGGGAATCTCGGCAACGAAATCAGCAACACCAGCACCATGCCCCCCAGCCAAACAGCGATCTGAGGCCCGGGAAGCCAGTGCAGAAACTCCTGCAGGCCAACCAGGTACCATGGCCCCTTTTCAACTGCTGCGGTGCGCCACTCCAGACCCGGCACCAGGAAAAGGGAAAGCAGCAGGATCGGCGGAGCGATCCACGCGAGCGACCGGGCCGTCGGCACGAGGCGCCGAGTGTGTTCCACCGTAACCAGCCAGATGATCAGAGTGGCCGTACACGCGTGTTGAATGTAGACGGTGGAGAGATCCGTGCCGGTGCCGGTGAGCAGCCGTTGCATGGCTGCGCCAGCGAACGGGATCAGGCCGAGCAGCGTCCGCAGCACGGGGAGCGCCTGCTGGGCCCCTGCATCGGCCCGCAGGAGAAATCCCGAGAGCATGACGGCTACGATGACCGGAATCGTCAGCACCAGACGCAGCCAGACCCCAAAACGCACCAGCCTTTCGCTGCGCCGCAGCAGGTGGTCCACAATGTGCGCGACCGTGAAGACCAGAAAGGCCTGCGCCGACCAGTAGTGCAGACTGCGCACGAAGAGTCCGGGGGGATTCTTTAATGCCAGGAGTGCGAGCGAATCAAGCGCCGACGCCGAGCGATATGCCGGCACGAGCATGATTCCCGTTGCGGCACACAGGACAAAGGCGCCGAACGCCAGCATTCCCATCCGTGGAATGCGTCGCCAGAGCCTGGGATTGGTGCGCTTCACGTCTGGCTGCTCCCCAGGGTGACGCGGAGCACGCCTTTCGCGCGGTCCAGCGCAAACGGCAAAGCGCGCAATCCCCGCGTCGCCGGGCCATGCACGACGTCTCCCTGCAGGTCGAATCGCGAACCGTGACAAGGGCAGGCGAGTTCCTTGCCTTCGGTGCGATTGATCCGGCAGCCCAGGTGCGGGCATTTCGACGAAAAGACAGCGACGCCGCCTGTACGGTTGACGACGATGATGGGGTCGTAAAAGTGAATCTCCTGCGCCGCGCTCCAGGGCACGGTGATGATGGTTTCCGAGTTTTCAGGAATTGATTCTGTATTCCGGGCGACGCGGTCCATAATCCAGAGCGCGAGAGCGCCGAGGGAGGTCATCCCCGCTTTCAGGAACAGGCGCCGCGAAGCGGGACGGAGAACAGGGGGCGGCGAAGCCGAACGCCGCAGCTCCCCCTGATTGAACAGCAACCCACGCGCAGGAATTGCCGGCTCATGCTTTTCCGCTCCGTGGGGGACTCGGCTGGGTTGTTCGTCGAGGACTGCGGTTCGAGCGTCTGGCTTCATGTGCTGCATCTCCTCGATCGCAACCTTCGCCACCGCCCGATTGCAAGGCGACATTCGCGGCTTGAATCGAGAGCGGGCGCAAAGGAAGGGCGAAGTCTCAGCTCTTCTGTCGGTTCGCCCCCTGCTTACTAAAAGCTCTTTCCGAAGCCGATCGTTACAGAATCTTCCGACATTTTGCTGGTTACGCTTGTTCCGGGGATTGGCCCCTGCCCTGAGATCCACGGACCGGTGGTCGAATTCTGGAAGGCGTGATAGTTGGTCACCGTGGTATCCCACCCATGCTTTCGCTGGATAATGCCGCCAGACACGTGGTGCTGCACGAT
>VFSW01008167.1_pt1 | contig 15083 bp, 14 predicted proteins | sample 5358111 | NCBI WGS metagenome assembly VFSW01 (sample SAMN11554181, study PRJNA540505) | mine drainage metagenome | isolation source: sediment from site ElyBrook_90M | place: USA: Ely Copper Mine, Vershire, VT | collected 2017
CCCCAACCTCTTCCTTGCTGTTGTAGCCGATGTGGCCGCAGTGGGGCGCCACTCCCGGCCACCCCTCGGCGTCGCAGGCAGCGTCTAGAAACAACAGTGTTTGGCGCCTATAGGGTACCGCAGGCGAGGCGCGGTGTCAACTTTCTGTGCAAACGCCCCAGTAGTCGGGTGGGTGATGATGTTGAACAAAATTGGGCCAGTGTCGCGCCGCAGGGGCGCCATGCCTCCGGTGGCCGCAGTTTTACATCTTTGCGGGGGCACGTGATAAGAGTTAGCCCGCCGCAAACCGTCGGGTTTCAACCCGTGTGGTAAGGCGGGCTTGTCTGCGGCTTTAGCCCTTGCGCATGTAGCCATTATAAACTATAATGGCTACATGGAGACTGAGCGAGACGTGACGCACATCAGTATTCGGTTCCCGCGCGAGATCGCTGAAGCCATGCGGCGGCTCGCCCAGGAACATGACCGCTCAATCAACGGCGAGGTGGTTCGAGCGGTGAGAGAGTACCTTGCGCGCCAGCAGATGCAACAACAGCAGGAAGGGGAACAGCGATGATTCGCGTGCAGACCTTCCCTTGCGCCCTCGCCAAGGCAAAAGCCGACGCGCTCAATCGCGAGAGCGGGCGCGTCTACACCACTGTGTTAGTATGGCACTATCGCATTTACCGCCGTACCGGCCACTGGCTCTCGGAATATGCCGCTAAGCGATTAGAGGACTACCTGGGTGGCCCGACGATCTTGCATGCCCACAGCCGCGACGCCGCACAAGAAGGCTTCTATGCTGCCTGCAAAGTCGCCAAGAGCCAGCGACAGTCCAACACTGGCGAGGCGCACTATCCCCACCGACGCCACTTCTACCGTACGACGACCTGGAAGAACACAGGCATCCACATCCGAGAGGGCGTCATGCTCTTGGCCCGCGCTCGTGGGCTGGAGCCGATTCGCATCATCCTTCCCCCCAACCTGCTCATCTACCCGGCCAGCTACCCGGCCAGCGCCTACAAACAAGCTAAACTGGTGTGGGACTGCGCGGGACGCCACTACCAGTGGCATCTCACCTTGGAGGATGGAGCGGCGCCCGCCACCGCGTTAGGGAACGTCGTCGTTGCAGTAGACCTGGGCGAGATACACCCGGCGGCCCTCACCGATGGCAAACAAGCTGTGGTGGTGACGGCCCGGCGGCTTCGCGCGACCCATCAATACACTGCCAAGCGTCTCAGCGAGATTCAGGCGAAGCAATCGGAGAAGAAGAAGTATTCTGGACGCTGGAAGCAGTTGCAACGGCGAAAGCATCGCTTCCTGGCTCAGCAACAAAAGCGCACGCGCGATATCGAGCACAAAGTCTCGCGTGAGGTGGTGGATTGGGCGAAGAAGCGCCAAGCGGGAACGCTCGCCATTGGCGACGTGCGCGATGTGGCCGATGGCAAGCGGATGCATGCCAAGAGCCAGCAGAAGATCGGGTTGTGGTCTCACGGCAAGGTGCGTAACTACATCACCTATAAAGCCCAGGCTGAAGGGATCGCCGTTGAACTGGTAGACGAACACGACACCAGCAAGACCTGCCCAGCATGTGGGCGCCAGTCCAAACCCCGTGGGCGCGTGTACCGCTGCCCAACGTGTGGGTTTGTGGCGCACCGGGATATTGTTGGGTCGGCCAACATTCTGTCGCGGAAGTTGTACGGCGAGGTGGGACGTATCGTGCCACCTCCATTCTCTGCGACGAAGTATCGTTACCCTGCCTGGCAGGGAAAGCGTAGTCCCTTGGACACGGGGCAAGTGGCTCGCGTGGCTTCGGTCAGGCGAGAAGCCGCCGGGCTTTAGCCCGTGCGGAGTGTCACACAATACACGTCTGTATGCCCTGTTGTGGTACGGGCCGCGTGTCGCGCCTGGCTGTCGTCTGGCCTGAAGGATTGGAAGTCGTACCTGTATGAAACCGCTCGTCGCTATCGTCGGACGCCCCAACGTGGGCAAGTCCACCCTCTTTAATAAGCTCGTCGGCGAGCGGATCGCAATCGTCGAAGACCTGCCCGGCACCACCCGCGACCGCATCTACGCCGACGCCGAATGGAACGGACGCATCTTCACCGTGGTGGATACCGGCGGCCTGGAGCTGGGTGACGCCAACAACATCAGCAGCTTAGTCACGGCGCAGGCGCAGCTTGCCATCGAGGAGGCCGACGTCATCATTTTCCTGGTAGACACCAAGAGCGGATCCACCGAGGCCGATCTTGAGGTCGCCAACCTGCTGCGGCGCTCCGGCAAGCCAGTCGTGCTAGGCGCCAACAAGGCGGATAATCCCGCGCGTCGGCAGGACGCCGTCGAGTTCTACGCGCTGGGGCTGGGCGAGCCGATCACCCTCTCCGCCACCTCCGGCACTGGCTCTGGCGATCTGCTGGATGCGGTGACGGAGGCGCTGCCCACCGCCGTGGGTGACGAGGAGGCCGACGAATACGCTGGGCTGCCACGCATCGCCATCGTCGGGCGCCCTAACGTCGGTAAGTCGTCGCTGATCAACGCGATCCTGGGGCATGATCGCGTCGTCGTCAGCGACATCCCCGGCACCACGCGCGACAGCATTGATACGATGGTGGAGCACAAGGGCCGCCAGATCGTCTTGATTGATACGGCGGGCATCCGGCGGCGCGGGCGCGTTGGCCAGGGGGTCGAGAAGTACAGCGTGCTGCGCTCGAACCGCGCGATTGACCGCTGCGATGTCGCCGTGCTGATGATTGACGGCGTGGACGGCATCACCGCGCAGGATACCCATATCGCGGGCTACATCAACGACGCCGCCAAGGGCATTGTGATCGTGATCAACAAGTGGGACTTGGTACGCGAACGGTTGCGCGTTGAGGCCGAACTCGCCGACCCAGATCGCATCGTCTCGCTGGAGCCAGGCAAGACGCCTGCGCCCACCAGGGACGAGTCGCTCGACGCCGAGCAGTATATCGCCGTGGTGCGCGAACGCCTCAAATTCGTGCCATATGCGCCGGTGGTCTTCGCCTCCGCTAAGACGCATTATCACGTCGGGCCAATTCTCGATCACGCACAGAAGATTTTCGAGACGCGGTCGGTGCGCGTGGCGACCCCGCAGCTCAACGATCTCGTGCGCGACGCCGTGCAGCGCCATCATCCGCCGATGGTGTTAGGGCGGCCTATGCGTATCTACTACGCTACCCAGGCCAACATCAATCCCCCCACGTTCGTGTTCTTCGTCAACGACCCCGAACTGCTCCACTTCTCGTATCAACGCTACCTGGAGAATCGTCTCCGCGCGGTCTTCGCCTTCGAGGGGACGGCGATCCGGATGGAGTTCCGCGCCCGCGAGAAGACGCGCGACGAAGACGACGACAAGCGCCACAAGAAGCGCAAACCCCTCAACTACCGCCGCTAACGCTCAGCCCACCTTGGCAGTGGCGTCGGGATAGAGCGCGCTACAGGCGGCGATCAACTGCTGGGTGAGCCGCATGGGTTGGCCATAGTCGCGCAGGCCCGTCATCTTGATCGGATCGCCCGAACGCCGCGTCACCAGCAGCGAAACGGTGAAGATACCCCGCACAAGTTTGACCTTCGTCAGCTCCGTCAGCGGTAGCGCCATCACCACGCCGCCCTTCACTTGGGCGAATCCCTGAGGGGTGATGAGGAAGAAGTAATCGCTGAGGCGTCGGAGGATCAGCATCCCCTGTACGCCGATGACGAGGAGTCCCAGGGCGATCACGGCAAAAACTATGCTGCCGGCAATCTGAAAGACCGGGATCGTCTCGGCCCAGAGAATGAATGCGACGAAGCCGAGCGCCACTGCGGCGCCTGCCAACGCCATGATGACGCGCGTCAGCACCAGCCCCCGCACCACCGAAAACTTGCTCCAGCCTTCCGGTAGCGTGTCCGCTGAGCGCGCTGCGGCCAGGGCTGTTTTGGCGTCAAACGTTGAGGATGTCATTGCCATACGAAAACCGCCTAAGTAGTTCTAGCCTGGAAGATGAGGATCAGCAAAGATACCCGTGATCAGTATAGCATAGGCGTGAGGGCTATCACGAGGAGATGATGAAGAAACGCCACATCCAGAGCAGCAGCAGCGCCAGTGTGGCCGCCAGCGTGATGGCCTGCGCGCTCAACGCGACGCGGTTGGCCTGTCGCGCGGGGCGGCGCCTGCCGTTGCGCTGCGCCATCGCCAGCAGCGCCGCCACGGCGTCGGCGTCGGGCGCGCCCACCGCGACGCGCGCATACTCCTCGCGGGCCAGCGCCAGCGCCGGGGTCAGTCGTGGGTCGTCGCGCAACGTCGCCAGGGTGTTTGGTTGGGTGAGGAACCAGAGCGTGTAGTATGGCGCCAGATCATACGCCTCGGTGAGCAGCCTGAATGCCTGGTTGCGCGCCAGACGCGCTTCTAAGTCGGCGCCGTCGTGCGCCTCGCCCGCGTGATGCTCCTCGCCGCTAGACCCGCTCACGGCCATGTCGCGGTCTTCTTCGTCGTCAAGCTCGCTCTCTGGGGTCGCCAGCGTATCGGCCTCCTCCACCAGCGTCATTGCCCGCAGGACGGCGTTGCTGTGGATGATCTTGCGCATCTCGGTGAGCGCCTCATCCGCCTCTTCGCGCAGACCTTGCCGTCGTTGAGCGCGGGCCAGCGTCGTCAGGCATGTCATGTGGCTCATTGGGTGGACGAGCGGCAGCAGCGCGTCTACGTCGGTGAGGCCCGCGCGGGCCAGCGCCTCCGCCTCGGCTGGCATGCCGCGCGCCAGCATCACCGCCGCCAGCGTCGCCAGCGCGCTTACCGACCGCTCGCGCGTCAGCGCCAGCGCCAGCCGCGCCAGCGCCCCGGCCTCGTCATAGCGATTCAAGCGGAGCAACGCCAGCGCGCAGTTGGCGATGGTTTCGGGGTCAGGCGAGGCCGTCACCGCCTCGACGCCCGCCACCAGCGCGGAGTCCCACTGGCCGAGCGCCAATAGAATGGTCGTGTGGCGATTGAGCCAGACGAGGCGCCGCACGCCCGTCCAGGCGCCCCCCCCCGTGATGCGTAGTGACTGCTCGCAGAGCGCCAGCGCCTCCAGGTAGCGCCCCTGGCGCATTAGCGTATCGGCGCGGGCGGCAGGCGAGAGCCAGCGTACCAGCCGCAACGCGATCAGCCACAGGGCTACCCCGATCAATGGCGCGCCCTGCAACGGACGCCCCAGCGCGAAAGAGAGTAACAGCGGCCCCCCCACAATCACTGCCCAGACCAGCGGCGCAAGCCAGACGAAGAGATGGCTGTGGTCGCTCGAAACTGTCAGCACGCTATTGATGGTGTTTGTCTTACTCATAAAAATTCCGCCTGACCCGCCATACTGCCTACCGTGCCTTGGTCGCGCACATCGTTGGGTTGTGGGTCATCGTCCGGCGCCAGGCTAGCCACGCTGGGGCGCGTTGGGGAGGCTGCGAGTGGCGCGTGTTCGGTCGTCTCCCCGGTCGTCTCCTCGGGGTCGTGCGCCCCTGTGCGCCCCTTGGGTGATCCTTCGCTTTGGACGGCGCCCATCGCTGGCCGAGTGAGCGCGCGTATCGTTACAAACAACAACAACAGGTTACGCAGCGCGACGGCAGGCATAAAGTCCCAGCCGAAGGTGACGGTCGAGATGGGATTGCGCACGCCATAGAGATACGGGTAGATCGTGGTCGTCAGGGCGCAGATGATCACCCAGACGAGATCCAGCCCCTCGACGGCGGCGACGAATGGCACGATCCAGATCAGGTATTGTGGGCTAAAAATCTTATTCGTCACGATCACAGCGCAGAGGCAGGCGATGAAGGCTTGGCCAATGGTGAGTCGCCCCCACGCCTGCCGCCAGTACGTCCACAGGCAGCCCGCGACCAGCGACAGCGCCGAGAGCGGCTTCAGCGCGACATCCAACGGGCCAACGTAGTTGAGCGAGGAGAAGGAGAACTCCGCATGGGCCGGTAAGCCGATAATCGCGCCCAGCCACAGCAGCGTCGCCGGGGTAGATTCGACTTGCAGCGGGCGGTCGCTGGCGTAGCCAAAGCCAGTTAGCGCGCCGCCGGGGTTGAGCATCAGGGCAAAGACGTACCCCAACGCGACGACCCCTAGCCCCAGCGCCATCCCCTGCGCCACGCGGCGCGCCGGGGTCGCACGCCAGAGCTGCGCGCCCGCCGCCCGCAGCCGCCGGGGCAGCGACTCAGCAGGGGATGGCGCTGGGGCAACGGGCGCGGCGATCAGTCGCCAGAGGTTGGGCGCCCCCAGCGCGCGCCACTGCTCGATGGCGACCAGCGGAATCAGGAAGAATGGGTAGAGTTTGAGTAAGACGCCCAGCGCCAAAAGGATATAGGCGTCGGCGAAGCGGCGGCGTTGCGCCGCCCACAGCGCCGCCAGTGTCACCAGCGCCGGTACGATGTCGAAGCGATCCAGCATCGTCGCCATCGTTCCCAAGACGAGGTAGAGCAGGTAGATCAACGCGCGCCGCCGCCCAGCGAAACGGCGCATCCCCTCATAGCCCAACAGAATGATCGCGATCATCCACAAGTTGAAGACCGTAAGAAAGTCTTTGAGCGGTGGCGCCAGCGTCAGTGAGAATGGGATGATGGAGAGCGGCGGATACTCGACCGGGAACGAGTGGAACAGCGGAAACTGCGTCCAGAAGTTGAGCGCGTAGGTATGATAGAGCGCGACATCGCCGTTGGCCAGCCGAAAGATTTTGGTGTAGAGGATGTTCATTCCGACCAAGGCCATCGCCACTGCGCTAAGCTCCAGCACAGACAGCGTGACACGCAACGTGTGGAGCGCGACCAAACGAACCGCTGGCGGCAGGCGCTCTCGCCACGCGCGCGGCGCTGGCGCTCCCTCGGTTGCGCGTGATGCGCGGCGTTCGTTGCTCATGCGTCGCTAGCTCCCAGTTGTAGGCCTAACTTCAATTTGCGCTCTCGCGTGCCGCTGCGCCGACCTTTCGTTAGTAGAACGTTGGGCGACGTTGGTTGGCGCGGTGGGTCTGAACCTGCTGTATACTACCACGGAAGGGCAGGCGGCGTCGGTGGGCTAGCGGCGGATCGCCGAGTGGATGAATCAAGAGAAGTGAGTGTGCAGCGTATGCGGATCAGTTTCTCCACAGGGACGTTTTATCATCGGCCACTGGCGTATAGCCTGCAACTGGCCCGCGCGGTTGGCTTCGATGGCGTTGAGTTGGCGCTGGGCGTCGAGTACCTCGTGCGGGGCATTGCGCCGCTGCGCGAGACGATCGCGGCGAGCGGCGTGCCAGTCTTGAGTATACATCCCCCATTCCTCCCATTCCCCGGCTGGCCACGCAGCGCGCAACGCGCCGTTCCCCGCGCGGTGGCGGCGGCGCTGACGATAGGCGCTGAGACCTGCGTGATCCATACACGCTTCTTGACGGGTGAACAGTCGCCGCGCGCCCAGGCCTACACCGCCGCCTTGCGCGCCGGGGTGGCGACCGGGGTGGGCAAGGTCGCGGTCGCCGTGGAGAGCAACCAGTATCGGCGCTACGCCACCAAACGCAACCGTCGCCGCTACCTGCTGGATGATCTGGCGACGCTGGTGGCATTCGCCCAGGCCCGCGACTGCGCCATCACGCTTGATACATGCCACGCGGGGGCCAATGGCGAGGATTTGCTGGCCTGCTACGAGATCGTGCGCCCCGCGCTACGCAACATCCACCTGAGCGACGCTGCCTGGCGCAATGGTGAGGTCGTCACGCATGGCATGCCAGGCGAGGGTGAACTGGCGTTGGCGCCCTTCCTGGCGGCATTGGCGCGCGATGGCTACGATGGACTGGTGACGCTCGAACTGGCGCCCCGCGAGGTTGGTTGGTGGAACACTGCCCAGGCCGAGCGTCGCTTGGGGCAGGCGCTCGCGTACGTGCGCCAAGCTGTTGCTCAGGGGGCGCCCGCGACGCCAACCGCCGCAACCACGGCGCCGCAGGGATAGCGGCTGGTGGCGTGATAGCTGCGTCGCCAGCCGTCAGGCTTGGATGGCGCGCACGAGGTCGGCGATCGGTGGTCGCTCGGCGGCGCGGCGCGGGCGGAAGGTTAGCCGCACTGTGCCGCTGGTATCCACGACGAAGACGCCGCCCAACTGCGCCATATCCTGATCCTTGCTCCAGGCGCCGCCATAGTGCGAGACCTCACTGAAGAAGGTAGTCACGCTGGCGAGGCTGGCCTCGGCGCCCGCGTTCATCCGCCCCAGACCGTAGCGGGCGTAGCTGCGCATCTCGAGATCGCAGAGTACGGTGAACGGGAGCCGCAACGCTGCGCGGAACTCACGTGCCTCCTCCGGCGTCCCCAGGCCAATCAAGACGACCTGAAGCCCGGCGGCGTCCAGGGTGGGCTGCTCGCGGCGCAACTGCGCCGCCTGCGCACGGCAGTGCGGTCAGCCAAAGTGGCGCAGGAACACAAAGACCGTCGGCTGGCGCGCCCAGAGCGCCGCGAACGTCACCAGGACGCCATCCTGATCGGGCAGCGTCGCGTCCGGCGCCTGCCCGCCCACCACCGCTGGCGCTGCGTCTGTCTCCGCGCGCTCATCTACATCAGCCATCGTGTCCGCGTCTCTTTCCATGTTCACGAGTTCGCATCTGTGACGCACATAAGTACACCGAACGTCTAACTCAATCAGACTATAGCGTATCGGGCATCAGGCCTTCCGTTTTTGGTGTGTCGCAAAGTACTTATCTTTAGAGCGGCAATGGTATCATGTTGGTGTATTCAGATTCATGACGATGCGAGATGAGGCGACAACGTGGAAAACCGAGCGGATAACCCAGATGCGGCAAGTATTGCGGCAATGCTGATGGCAATTCGCCAGCGTGGAGGACTCTCGCAGGCGCGACTGGCGCAGGCGCTCGGCGTATCACTTGTCTCGGTGAATAAGTGGGAACGAGGCGCCAGCTTGCCTGGCCCCGCTCAGGCGCAAAGAATTCTCGAACTAGGTCGATCGATGAGTGATCCTTGGGAAGCGCATCGCGTCAACGCAACAACCACCAACCCTTTTGCGTCACGGGGCGTGCGACGCTCCACTCCGAAGACTCCGGCTAAGACGACATCTGCTGTCACGCCACTATTGCTCTTTGGCGAAAACACCGACGCCGACGACGCGCCATCCACAAGAACAATGCTCGCGTCGGAGCCGCTTTCGCCGATACTCAAGCGCCTTACTATCGGACGGTACTTTTCTCCCGATGGCGAAGATGCGCTTGTCGCCCTCTTGCGAACGCATACGCTGCCTGCTGATACGACCTCAGACACACCACCTGCCGGTATGTCCGCAGGCAAGAATACCTACACTTATGACGCGCATACCTATCATACCAAGGTTCCTCCACAGGGGATCGCGGAACTCTTGAAACATTACCTACCCACGGGCGGCCTCGTCCTCGATCCTTTTGCGGGTAGTGGTATGACGGGTGTTGCGAGCCGCGCGTTGGGGTATGACTGCATCCTCAACGAGCTTTCTCCTGCCGCCTGCTTCATTGCCGAACGCTTTACCGCCCAAGTCAATCCGGTGGCCTTTGCGCAGGCGTCGCAAGCTATTCTGGACGAAACGCAGGCAGTACGCGCGGAACTCTACACTACGGCTTGCCGTGAATGTGGCAAGCCGACCGAGATACTCTATACGGTCTGGTCGTATCGTGTGCTGTGCGCCGAGTGCGATCACGAGTTCCTCTTGTGGGATGTCTGCCGGGCATATGGAAAGCGCGTACGGGATCATAAAATCCTCACTGAGTTTCCTTGCCCCGTCTGTCATCGCCCGTTGAAGAAGTCTCGTCTACAGCGAACCATTGCTGAACCGGTACAGCTCGGCTACAAATGTTGTGGCTCACGTCAACAGGAGGTGACACATCCGCTCAATCAGGCCGATCTGGAGTTGGTCTATCGTCTCCAATTGGCTGCGCCACTCGCCGAGGAGTTTTATCCTCAGTTGGAACTGCCAGATGGGGTGAACCTCCGCCAGCCCAAACACCACGGGCTGCGACGCATGAGCCAGTTGTACACTCCAAGGAATCTGGCGGCGATGAGTCATCTCTGGCAGGCGATCCACCGTGTTGAGGATACCCAACTCGCAGCGCAGCTCGCTTTTGTGTTCACTTCACTCTACCAGCGGGTCACACGCCTCTCGGAGTTCCGTTTCTGGGGGGGTAGTGGGAATACCCCGCGCTATAACGTTCCTTTCATCTTCAATGAGGCGAACGTCTTCGCCACCTTCGCTCGCAAGGCGCGGACTATTCAGGATCACTTGGAAACGACCGCAACCCACTATCAAGGTCGCTCGCTTGTCATCCAGAACTCCGCGACACATCTGGATTATCTGCCCGACAATTCGATCGATCTGATTTTCACCGATCCGCCTTTCGGCGCAAACATCAACTATAGTGAAATGAACCTATTGTGGGAAGCGTGGCTTCAGCAGTTTACCGATACCCGTGATGAGGCTATCGTCAATAAAGTCCAAGGCAAGACTATAGAAGAGTATCGGTGGCTGATGACACAGAGTCTGCGGGAGTGTTATCGTGTGCTGCGGCCCGGTCACTGGCTGCTCCTCGTTTTTATGAACTCATCAAGCGCGGTTTGGTCGGCGCTCAGAGACGCTCTCGCTGATGCGGGATTTGAAATCCGGCAGGCCGACATCTTCGACAAGCAGCATGCGACGTTCAAGCAATATGTGAGCGAGAATACCGCAGGCAGTGATCTCGTCTTGCACTGCCAGAAACCACTCACTGCCCATACCAGCCAACCTGAACCAACGGCGCCGCAGTCAGCGCGAGGTTCAGTGTTTGGCTTTCTAGCGACTGCCAAAGTGGAAGAGCAGCGTCAGGTGTTTTTGCACGTCTCGCGCGACGACGAGACGGACTTCCGCAAGCTCTATAGTGAGTGGTTGGCGCGATCTCTTGTAGCAGGCGCCGAGACGCTCGACTTTGCACGATTTCGCGCGCTAACCCAGGAGTGGATCGATGAGCAGTCACGTCGTTGAATCTTCGCTTGTGATGTTCGCTTGTCTGCGCAACAGGTCGCGTAGAGCTTCTTGCACTTGCTCAATAGTTAAGTTTGCGCGCGGAACCGTCCAGGTGTCGGCGTCTCGTGGAATCTCATACAGAATATAGAACTGTTTCCCGCCAGAGGTGAACTTGAACTTTGCTCTGGGCAACGGAGTTGCGCTTTGCGCTACAGCATGTGGAAACCCGTTGATATTGCGATTCGCGCCTGTCGCCTTACCACTATCTCTCCACCAGTAGTCTGCTGGATCATAAACGGTTGGTGGTCGTTCCTCCCAATAGATAAACTCATAGGGAGCCGCTGCTTGGATGTCGGTGTCGAGGCGTAGCAAGAACGAGATGACGTGCCACTGAAACCGAGTGACGATGCGCTCATTATAGTACTGCAATACTAGTGCGCCCAGTTCGTCCACCGGTATTGTTTGCAACGTATGCGCGTCTAGCAGATCGTCTACTTTTGGCCGAGCGACAATGATGTCTTCGTAGTAGCCAAGAAAATCGGTGGCATGTTGCCGTTGCTTCGTCGTTCTGAGCGCCTCTGTTTTCAGTGAATAGTTGGTAGCCACGCCTTGTTCGCTGACGACGATATCAGGATGAGCGCGATTGTCACGCTTTCACCGTTCACCCGCGCTCACAGGGTCTTGCGTTTGTGAGCCACCCTTCAGTATCGCCAGGATTTGCTCCCAGGCTGGCCCGACAAGTGAACTGGCATACGGCATGGCATAGACAATCCTGAGTTCTTCCTGTGCGCGTTTGATTTGAGTATCAGTCAGATAGGTTCCCATACGTTGGCGATCCTCCTGTTAGCTCTTCTATGCCTATTAACGCGCTACCTTCCGTGCTCTGTCAAGCGCCCTCACTGTTCCATATAGCGCGAAAGTACGGCGGCGCTTGGGCGCAGGGCCACACGCCGCTACAATGGGGACGGACATAGTGATGCGCAATAGAGGCCGAGGAGGGATCGGGTATGCGGCTATGGCATGGTGGGATGGCAGGCGGCGCGCGTCGGCGCCTCGTGGCGCTGGTGGCTGTATTGGCGTGCCTCGACCCGTCTCCCGGCGGAGGTGCGCCGACTACGGGCCAGCCGGGGGGCAGCGCGGCGCCCGCCACGATTGCGCTGCCGCCGCAGCTCGCGGGCTACCATATCTTCGTCAGCGACCTCGCATCGGGCGATGTGGCCGTGTTGGGCGCGCACACGTATCAGGCCTCGCTGAGTGTACACGGGCTGGGGCTATCGCATGATGGGCGCTGGCTCTACGTCACCGATGTCGCCGGGAACCAACTGCTCGCCTATCCGCTGAGCGGCGCGACGCTGGGGACGCCGCAGCGCGTCGCCGTCGGCGCGCAACCCGTCCATATGGTCAACACGCCCGACGGCAAACGCATCTTTGTGACGAACTTTAGCGGCTCCAGCGTCTCGGTGGTTGATACGGCGACCTGGACGGTCACGCGCACGATCCCGACGCCGCTCGCGCCGCATGGGATCGCGATCTCGCCGGATGGCCGCTGGGTCTACGTCGCCTGCTATGGCGCTGGCAAGGTGGTGGTGATCGATACGCAGAGCGAGACAGTCGCCACGACGATCAGCATGCCGGTCGGCTCCCATCCGTTCGGCGTTGCGCTCAGCCTCGATGGGCGCTACCTCTACGTCACCGATAACTTTAGCAGCCGCTTGTTTGTGATTGACACCACGACGCGCACGCTCGGCGCCAATGCGCCGGTGGGCCTGCAACCGGCGCTGATCGCCCGCTCGCCGGATGGTGGCACGCTCTACGTCGCCAACGGGCGCGGGCATACCGTCAGTGTGGTAGACATCTCGCAGCCCGCCAGCCCTGTTGTGCGCCTGAACATCTCGGTGAGCGGCTACCCACATGGGCTAGCGGTGACGCCCGATGGGCGCTACGTTGTCGTCGCCGAGACGTTTGGCAGGCAGCTTGCAGTGATTGATACCGTCACCGATACGGTCGTCGCTACTATCAGCGGCATGCCGTTTCCCAATGATGTGCTGATCCCATAGAGCGCCCCGCGCTGGTAGACTACACCTCCTTTCCTACGTCTCCGCCGACGGGCGCTGCGAGTGACGCCTCGTCGCTTTCGCCGCTGTCGTCGCCCGCATCGTCTCTAGCGCCGCTGAGGGGCTGCTGCTCGCCCTGGCCCAGCGCGCGGGCGAAGAGCAGCAGCGCGGGCGCGAGCGCGGCCCCTGCCGTCACCAGCGCCGCCTGCAATCCGGCGAAGAGGCCGATGGCGCCGACGATCGGGCCGCCAGCGATCTGGCCGATGGCGTCGGTCTGGCCAGTCAACGAAAGTACGGTCGCCCGCACCCGTGCATCCGCACTCTGGTTGACCCAGGCGGTGTAGAGCGGGCTGCTCACCCCACGAATCACCGTGATCAGCCAGTAGAAGCCCAGCGCCAGCGCGAAGTTCCCCGTCAGGCCGAAGACGATCATGCTGACGGTCAGCAGGGCGGTGGCGATGAAGAGCGCGCGGGTGACGCTGCGGTGACTATTGGTATCCACACGCCGCCGGATCACCTCGACGACGCCAATGGTCAGCAGCGTCGCCCCTAGACTGAAAATGCCGAACCAGACGACGACCGGGTTGAGCGGCCCCAGCCTCGGCAGATGGATCTCCAGCAGGAAGCGTGTCTCGCCTAGCCGATCAAAGCCCTCGCTGGACATCCCCCAGATGAAGGTGATGCCCAGGATCGTCAGCAGGATCGGTCGTCTGACGACAATTTGTAGGCTGCGAACCAGCGTCGCACCCAGCGCCCGCCAGACTGGAGGAGCCGCGCCCTCAGTCTCCGTTACGGTGACAGGCGTCGCCGTTGTGGTGGGCGCGACGGGGATCGCGACGATGGACATTGCAGGCGCGACGACGGGCGCGACGGCGGCGCTGATCGGCGCCAGCGGATCGGCGGGTTGGCTAGCCGACGCCCCGGCGCGCCGGAAGTCGCCCTCCGGCATGATCACACTGAGGATGATCCCCAGCGCCAGGAAGAGCGCGCCCGCGACCAACATCGGCAGCCGCACGACGACGCTGCCCAGCGCGACGCTGATCACGATGCCAACAATCGAGGCGACCCCGCCGAGCTGCGCGGCGCGCAGGTATGCCCGACCCGCCGCCGCGACACCGATCTCGTCGGCGAGCCAGGCCTCCTCGGCGCCGTTGATGAAGGTGTAGCCCGTCCCCCACAGCGCCTGCGCGCAGAGGATCGTCCAGAAGGTGGTGAACGAGGCTTCGAGCAAGAAGCCCACGCCGATGATCAGCGCGCCAATGATCACCGAGAGGCGGCGGCTCACGGTATCGGCGAAGACGCCGGTGGGAAGCTGGCACAGGAAGATGCCGCCTTCCAGCGCCGTGCCCACCAGCGTGAGTTGCAGCGGGTTGAGGCGCGCCACCTGCACCCGATAGATCGTGCTCATCGTGGCGTAGATGGCGAAGAACAGTGAGTAGGAGATCTCGATGAATAGATAGACAGCATAAGCGTTGCGACTGCGCAGACGACTGCGAAACTGATGTATTGGTAACATTCGACCCTCGTGACACGGAGCGCCATCACGTTTGACGCTCCGCGATCCATTCGACGCCTGGATGGCCGTACGATGCGGGCGCGCCAGGCGACGGGGAACGGCGGAAGCAAAGGCGGGGCTAAGGGCGAACGTAGGGGGCGAGCCAGCAGGGGATGAGAAGCCAGCCGCAGCTATGGCGATCTCGCTGGCAAACAGGGCGCAGAGCAGCCGCGATGCTCCCTATCGGCGCATCGCCGCCAAAACGCCTCTATCGCACAACCATCCGTCGCAGGGCTAGGCAGATGGCTCAACAAGCCAGCGGGATCACTTCACATCAGCGCGGGGTGGCGAGAGAACGGGCGGCGCCCAGAGCCTCCACTACGTCGCGGGTGAAGATGACTATCATAGGGAGCATCCTTTCCTTGGGGACAATCATACTAGGGCGCAGTGTATCGCCGCTGCCATGCGGGTGTCAAGTCAAGCGAGCGTGTTCGCCGGTCTGCGATTGGTTGGCGCTCCACAGCGTCGTCGCCCACGCGCGTGAGCGCGCCGCCAGCGGCGCGGGCGCGCGGTGGTCCGGCGCCGCTGGGGTGGGGGC
>VFSW01008168.1_pt1 | contig 15081 bp, 10 predicted proteins | sample 5358111 | NCBI WGS metagenome assembly VFSW01 (sample SAMN11554181, study PRJNA540505) | mine drainage metagenome | isolation source: sediment from site ElyBrook_90M | place: USA: Ely Copper Mine, Vershire, VT | collected 2017
AATAGAATAATGTTATTACGCTATCTTTTCATTATTCAAAAATAACCTGCACCACCACTCAAAATTCATAAAAGACCATAAGAGCAGGCGGTGGTTTATATGCTTGTTGGTATGTTCGTCAATTACTTTTGTAATATAAACGGGGTTTATAAATTCCGATGATGCTGTTTTTTTATTCAACAGCAATTCCTTAACATAAGCGGCATTTTCGCCCCTGTACCAGCTTTCGTCGGGCGCAGAAAAGCCCTGCTTTTTACGGTTAATTATTTTGTCTGGCAATAGGTCAGCCATTGCTTTGCGCAATACATTTTTGCCGTCGTCGTACTGCTTGAAGAAGTCTTTTTTTCTGATGATGTTTTCATCAATCTTCTTCATGTTTTCCAGTTCGCCAAGCTTATGGCGTATAGGTATTTTCTGGGCAAAAGCAACAAGGTCGTTATCGAGGAACGGGAAACGCTCTTCAAGCCCGTTTGCCATGGATAGCTTGTCGCCCACAAGCAATAAACCGGGCAAAAACGTTTTTATTTCAAAGTACAGGCTATTTTGAATATGCTGTTCGGGGGTATCGTACTTCAGTTTCTCGTTAAATGTAAATACTCGCTCAAATATCTTTCGGGGTTCATCTGCTTTCATGCTTTTGAAAACATAGGGCATAAAGGCATTCTTCTTGTCTTCATCGGTAATAAGCCTTTGCCAAAAGCCATAGTAATTGTCGAAAAATGAGTTTTGTGAAAGCGATTGAAACACCCTGTAATATCTCCATGGGTAACCTCCGTAAAGTTCATCGCCTCCGGTACCTTGCAAGCATACCTTTACAAACTTGGATGCCAGACGGCTTATATAATAGTTCGGGTAACTCATTCCCACCCGTAAGTCCTCTATGTGCCATACCACCCTCGGCAGCGACCAGCGTATGTCTCCGGCATTTATTACCTGTTCATAGTGTTCTGTTTTAAAGGCGTTAGCCATAAGCTCGGCATCAATGCGTTCATCAAATCCGCTTTCCACGCCTCTTACTTCGGAAAGTTCAAATCCTGCTGTAAAGGTGGTAAGTCGGGGAACATACCGGCTTGCCACTGCTGTAATAGAACCCGAATCCATACCACCCGATAAGTAAGAGCCTACCGGTACATCGGCAATCATCTGCCTTGCCACAGCCTGCTTGAACAATCGTTCCGTTTCTTCTTTCGCCTCTTCGAAGGTCATCTTTTCATCGGGCTTCGAGAAATCATAATTCCACCAGGAACGGTGTTTTATATATTGAATGTTGCTTTCGTCCACCTTTACCGTATTGGCCGGGGGCAGCATGGTTACGCCCTTGAACAACGTATGGTAACTGAACAGGTTCTGAAAAGTGAAGTATTCATTCAGGGCGTCAAGGTTCACTTCCACCTTAAAATCGGGATGCGAAAGGAAGGCCTTAATTTCGGAAGCAAATAAAACTGTCTTACCGTTGATCCAGTAGTATAACGGCTTTATACCAAATCGGTCGCGGCTTAAATAGAGGGTTTTACTCGGTTTGTGCCACGCCGCAATGGCAAACATGCCGTTGAACCGCTGAAAATAATCGGGACCAAACTGCGACAGTCCTTCCGTAATAATTTCAGTATCTGTTGTCGAAACGAATGAATGACCTAATGATTTTAACTCTGCTTTCAATTCAAGGTAATTGTAAATACACCCGTTGAATACCACCACCCATTCGCCGTTGCGCGACTGCATGGGCTGCGCTCCCTTCTCCGACACATCGAGTATGGCGAGCCGCCGATGTCCGAGCCCGATGTGCCCGTCAACAAAAAAACCATCTCCGTCCGGACCGCGGTGTGCAATGCTTTTGGTCATAGCCTTCAGGATGTTCTGCGAAACAGGTTCCTGGTTAATGTTTAATATTCCTGTTATGCCGCACATGGTTATATTGACTTTAAGACATCGAGAACATATTCATAGTCGTCCTTGGTCATCCTGTTGTGCAAGGGTATCGACATGGAATATTCACAGGCTGCATTGGCATTGAGGTAGTCCGATGGCTTTATGCCGAATGTTTTTGAGTAATACCCAAGCGTATGCACCGCATGTGTTCCCGGGCGGGTACCAATGCCTTTTTGTTGCAGATATTCCATCAAATCGTTACGTTTCATAGGCGCTTTGGTATCATCAACTAATAAAACATACGATTGCCAGCCATGCTTATAACCGGTTGGTATAAAGGGCGATTTCAGCCAGGGTATTGCCGATAGGTTTTGAGTATAATAGTCAGCCCATTTCTGGCGTTCGTCTATAAACCTGTCCAATTTTTTCAGCTGTACAATACCTATTGCAGCCTGTATATCGGTCATACGGTAATTGTAACCAACCATGTTGAATTCGGGAAGAATGTATGGTTTCGGTCCCCTGTGCCGCTGCTCCTCCGATACAGATGCACCGTGATTGCGCAACATATTTAAATGTTCCGCCAGGGCATCGTCATTGGTAGTGAGCATGCCGCCTTCTCCGGTCGTTATGGATTTGCGGGGGTGAAACGAAAAGCAACCTATATGGCCGAGGCTTCCTGCCGGTCTGTCGCCAATACCGGCGCCTGCTGCGCAGGCGCCGTCTTCTACAATTTTCAATTGAGGGGCAATGCGTTTAATCTCGTCAATATTGGCGCATAAACCGAACAGGTGTACCGGAATAATGGCTTTGGTGCGTGATGTTATTTTGCTAATAATTTGAGTAGTATCAATGTTAAAGGTGCGAAGGTCAATATCCACAAATACAGGGGTGGCATTGCAATATAATACTGCATTTGCCGTGGATACCCAAGTAAATGCAGGTACAAGAACCTCATCGCCCTCTTTTATGCCTAATGCTAATAATGCAAGATGCAGGGCGGTAGTGCAGTTTGAAACGGCAATGGCATGTTTCACCTTATGGCGCTGCGCAAATTGCTTTTCAAATTCCGCAACTTTCGGACCCTGCGTTATCCAGCCGGAAAAAATTGGTTCCTTGGTCGCTTCCCATTCCTCCTGTCCCATTGAAGGCAGAGCTATGGGAATGTTTCTTTTTTCCATAATCAGGCAGGCACGCTTTTTTTCTTCCCTGTAGTTCTCCATTCAATCAATCGCTCAAGTCCCTGCCTTAATGAATACTTGTACTTGAATCCGATTTCCTTTTCCGCTTTGGCAATGGAACCGATACGGTTTTGCACCAGGGCGCGGGCATCGTCGGCGCTGTATGGCTTGTAAGTTACTTTCAGCGATGATTTTTTAAGTTCGAGAATGGTATCGCAAAGCTGCTTTATGGTGGTTTGCACTTCGGTACCCACATTATAATATCCGAATTTCATATCGCTTTTCAGAGCCGCCACATTGCAGCGTGCAACATCTTCCACATATATAAAATCGTATGCCTGGCTGCCGTCGCCATTGATTACAGGAGCTTCGTTGGCGTCTATTTTATTGAGCATAATCGGTATTACGCCGCTATAAACGGCATGTTGGTCTTGTCCGGGTCCGTAAACATTCATATAGCGCAGCCCAATCACCTGCAAACCGAAACGGTCATTGTAAGCAGTGCACATGGCTTCGCCCGATATTTTCGTAGCCCCATAAAAATTTTTATTATTGAAAGGATGATTTTCAGTCATAGGCACCTCCACTGCATCGCCATATACCGATGCGGAGGAAGAATAGATTAGTTTCTTGATGTTGTTCTTCACACAGGCTTCCAACACGTTGAATGTGCCGGCGATGTTCACTTCAAAGGCGGTTCTCGGATAGTCTTTGCAGTGCAAAAGCCACATGGCGGCAAGATGAATTACATAGTCAACGCCCTTCATGGCATCGTTCAGTATATCGGTTTCACGAACATCGCCGCCAAAAGGATAAATGGTGCACCGCGGGTCTTTCAGCGATTCCTTTATATTTTCCGTTTTTCCCCTTGCAAAGTTATAGTAGATTATAAATTCCTTAACGTTTTCTTTCAACAATTCGGCTACCACAAACCCGCCGATAAATCCAGCGCCGCCGATAACAAGTATTTTCGAATTTTTTATTTCCATATTATATCTTTTTTATTTCCCATTTGGTTTTAGGTTTTATGTATCCGTGCACGGGACCATAAGGGTAATCTATATTTTTTACGGCTGTTTCTTTCAGTACCTTGAATCCGTTTAAATTTTCAACATGGTCTATGGTTCTTCCTTTATCGTCGCATACAGCCACTCCAATATTATAATTGCCGGGCATTAATTCGTCCTCAAATTTAACAATTACTTCGTATGTGCCTGCTTCAAAGGGCAGGCCTTTATAATTTTCGTTTTCGGTGGCCATTATCACTGTTTCGCCCATTGTGTTGCAAATATGCACTGCAACTACAGCCACATCGAGTTTTTTAAGTATCTGCAAATGCAGCCTAACCATAAATTTTTCTCTGAAATGAAATATCCTGCAGGGAACCGAAGCATCGGTAAGAACCTGCATTTGCGTGAATTTTGCCTGACCGGTATTATATCTGACAAAGTTATCGGGGATCAGACCGATTGAATCGTCTGTCCTTTGAATATTCTCGGCAAAGTACTTCGATATCATATCATGTGTTTTGCCGGCATCATATATGGTACCCTTTTGCAGAATGATTACCGATGAGCACAATTCCTTTACCGATGGCATATTATGACTCACGTAAAGTACTGTTCTGCCCTCGCCCGCTACATCCTTCATTTTTCCGAGGCATTTCTTCTGGAATTCGGCATCGCCTACCGCCAATACCTCGTCAATAATAAGAATTTCAGGTTCGAGGTGAGCCGCCACGGCAAAAGCAAGGCGTACGTACATACCACTGCTGTACCTTTTTACCGGTGTATCAATATACCGCTCAACTCCGCTGAAATCAACAATCTCATCGAATTTACTTCTTATTTCGGACTTGGTCATACCCAATATCGCCCCATTCAAAAAAATGTTCTCCCTGCCGGTGAGTTCGGGATGAAAACCTGTGCCTACTTCCAGTAATGAAGCTATTCTGCCCTTCGCTCTTATAGTTCCAACAGTTGGGCTCGTTACCCTTGAAATTAGTTTGAAAAGCGTGGATTTCCCTGCGCCGTTCTTCCCGATTATTCCCAGCACTTCGCCTCGCTTAACATCAAAGCTGATATCCTTCAGCGCCCATACCCAGCCATTTTCACTTTTTTGCCGGTGGTCATTTACTTCAGCAATTTTAAGATAGGGATCTTCTTTGCCCTTGATTTTTGCCCAAAACCGGTTTAAATCATGACTGATGGTGCCGGTACCTACCTGCCCCAAACGGTATTGCTTTCCAACACCCGCCACTTCTATTACTGTTTCGCTCATTACCCAGTTTATACAGTATCCATAAATGATTTTTCCACTTTATTGAAAACAACAACCGCCGTAAGCAGCAGTATAATCATAAAAACGAGGCTGTAGAGCAGGGCGAACCAGCTCAAAATGCCGTTGCCCAGAAATATATATTTGAAGGTTTCAATGATGGATGTAACCGGATTAAGCATTAAAATATGCCTGTACCGAATATTGTGAATTGACGATAAAGGGTAAATGATGGGACTGGCATACATTGCCAGTTGCGTGCCGAAACCCACCAAAAAGGTGAAATCGCGGTACTTGGTTGTAAGCGACGAAATAAGTATTCCGAACCCCAGACCCAGTCCGGCCATAATAATAACAAGCAAGGGGATGAATATAAGCATATAATAATGAGGCGCCAGTGAGGCGCCTTTAATAAGATAGTAGCACCATATTGTTAAGAAAAGAACCATTTGTATGCCGAGCTTAATAAGGTTTGAAACCAATACGGAAAGTGGCGCCACCAAACGCGGGAAGTACACCTTGCCGAATATGCCTGAATTTGAAATGAAGGTATTCGAGGTTCGGTTCAGGCAGTCGGAAAAATATGTCAATAGCGTAATACCGCTCAGGTAAAACAGAACAGGCGGTATTCCATTGGTGCTGATTTTGGCTATTCCGCTGAAGATAACGGTAAAGGTAAGAGTAGTAAGCACAGGTTGAATAATGTACCAGAGTGGTCCGAGCAGGGTTTGCTTATATACCGAAACAAAATCGCGCCGTACGAATAACATCAGCAAATCGCGGTAACTCCATATTGCAGCTAAATCCAGTTGATACCATTTGGTTTTAGGTTTTATAACTAAGTCCCAGTTGTCTGCCGTGTCTTTTGTATTCATTACCATCTATTCGCCCCGAACCGGTTTTATATCCCCGTTTCTCTTTGCTGCAGGGATAGCTAAATTACACTCTTTTTTTCAATTGCCTCTGTGAATACAGCAAATGTACTACTTTTTCTACTCTTGTCCTTGCCAATAAAACAGGAAAAAGTGACGGGGCATTTATTTGCCTGCATTCTTTACTGACTAATCTATTTTCTTTGGCTTTTTAAGGCTGCGCCGAATCCGGATTACAATTCACCCAGATCCTTGCCAATGGTAAATACAAACTGCCCTCTCGGCATGGCAAGATTGCCCGGTACATTATCAAGCCTGAACCCGTAATCGAAGCCTAGAAGGCCGAACATCGGCAATGATACCCGTACGCCCGGACCAACAGCCCTGTATAAGGAGAATGGGTTGAATTGCCTGACACCCGCCCAGGAATTGCCGGCATCCAGAAAGGCGAGAACCCAAACCGTTGCCTGATCGTTCAGCGAAATGGGATACCGCATCTCCATGGTATATTTGACGCAGGAAACCGCACCATCGAGGGGCGACAGCGAGGCGTCGTCGTAACCTCGCAAGGCGATTATTTCCCGGCCGTCCAGAATTGAATATCCGGTAAGACCGCCGCCACCCATGTAAAAGCGGTTGAACGGGCAGTCGGCTATTGTAGGGTTATAATATCCCATTATGCCGAATCCTACCTTGGTATACAGAACAAGGTTATGCGCCTTGTGGTCCTGATGATCTTTAAAATTGGTGATCTTGGTGAACCAGGCATCGGTGAATTTATACTTTTGAAACTCCAGCCAGCCATACTTCTGGTTGGGAGAAAGATTGGTGTAGTTATCGCTTTTTGCAAAAAGAGCATGCCCAAGCTGCGACCAGGGCGGCGTTAATTCGGCAGAAATTTTCAGGTTGGAACCCGAAGTTTCAAAAATCGGCCGGTCAACCGAGTTGCGCATAAGGGTAATCTTGTAACTTATGCTTTTTGCGTCGCCGTTGGCAAACAGCGGAAACAGAATTCCGTAGTTGTAAACGGTATAATATTGAAAGTTAATTGACTGTGTGAGCATAAAGTAGTCGTCGGGGAATTTTAACGGAACCCCGAACCCTACCGACAATTGCTTGATATTTATAAACTCCCTTCCTGCATCGCCAAATGGCAGTCCGTTGCTTTCTGTGGTGGAGTACCCGCTTACGCTTAATGAATTGGGGTGCTTACCGCCCACCCACGGCTGGGTGAAGGATAGGTTGAGCGCCTGATAGGGCAAGCCGTTCGACTGGAACTGCACGCTTATCACCTGCCCGTCGCCGGTAGGCAGCGGCCGCCAGGCTCCTTTCTGGAAACAATTGGCCACCGAAAAGTTGTTCAGCGTAAGCCCCAAAGTTCCTATCAGCCCGAAGCCTCCGCCCCATCCGCCGGAGAGCGAAATCTGGTCGTTAGATTTTTCGGTTACCATATAGGCAATATCCACCGTTCCGTTTTCGGGATTGGGGGTAGGCACAACATTCATCTTTTCCGGATCGAAATATCCCAACTGCGCAAGCTCCCTTTCGGTGCGCATTACATCGGAGCGCCTGAACAGGTCGCCGGGTTGTGTGCGTATCTGGCGGTAAATAATCTTATCGTTGGTTTTGTCGTTGCCTGTAACGGTTACATTATTTACCCGCGCCTGGCTTCCTTCGGTTACGTGTATTTCCAAATCTATTGTATCGTTATGCACATCCACCTCTACAGGAGTTACCTGAAAGAAAAGATATCCGTTGTCCATATACAGGGAGCTAACGTCAATACCGGTTGGGTTGAGGGTCAGGCGCTGGTTAAGCAGTTCCGAGTTATAAACATCGCCCTTTTTTATTCCAAGTATGTTGGAAAGTACCTTTGCAGAATACTTTGCATTTCCTATCCAGCTTATGTTGCCGAAGTAGTATTTGCTGCCTTCGGATAAGGTTATTTCAATATTGATGCGGTTTGGAACCACCGGGTTCTTATAAATGGTGTCTTTTACTATTTTGGCGTCGCGGTATCCTTTGGCGTTGTATTTGGCAATTATTTTTTGCTTATCGTCTCTGTAATCGTCGGGTATCAGTTTTGAACTGTGGAATATGTTATACAATCTCTTCTCCTTGGTCTCCTTCATTGCGCGCCTTAGCTGGGCAGCTGTAAGAACCGTATTGCCATGAAAAATAATATCCTGTATTTTTATTTTCGCTCCCCGCTTTACATTTATATACAGCACTACGGAGTTGGGGAGCGAACTGTCAGGTTTTTCAGTAATGTTAACCGTGGCATCGGAATAGCCATCGCCATGAAAATAGTCGTTTATCTTCTCCTTAATGTCTGCAAGCAGGTAGTCGGTAACTACTTTGCCTTTGGTGAGTTTAATTTTGTCGCGAATGTCGTTTGCTTCGCCTTTGGTAAGCCCGCGGAAGGTGAACTTTGACAGGCGCGGGCGTTCCGATACTTCTATTTCAAGGTATATCTTATCTCCCTCGATTTTAGTGGCATAAATTTTCACGTCTTCAAAAAGCCCCTGCTTCCAGATATTCTTAATAGCATCTGTTATCTTGTCGCCGGGCACTTCAAGCTTATCGCCAACCGAAAGGCCCGATATGAGCTTAAGTACGTTTTGATCCATGTGTTCGGCTCCGGTAACGTTTATTTCGGCTATTATATATTCCTTCGGGTTGGCATAGTCTATTTTACCTGTAGTGTCGCCCCCGATTTTAAGCTGTGCCAGCACCTTTGTTGATGCCCCGGAAATCAGCAGCAGCAGCGCTATACCGCAGTATATCACCCTGAAGGCAGGCATGTGAGCCGATGAGTTGCAACGATGTCTATTGCTCTGTTTAATGCTTTTCGATGTACCGGCCGGTGCGGTACTTAGGTACTTGTCCATTATCAATTTTCTGAATTAACGAGTTGTTCGCTTGTTTTGCCAAACCGGCGTTCGCGCTTCTGATAATCGGCTATGGCATGGCAAAAATCATCCTTCCGGAAGTCGGGCCAGAGCTTGTCTGTAAAATAAAGTTCGGCATAAGCTATCTGCCATAGCAGAAAGTTGCTTATCCTATGTTCTCCGCTTGTGCGTATCAGCAGTTCGGGGTCGGGAAATGCCGAGGCGGGCAGGTAGCTGTTTATGGTATCCTCGGTTATTTCGCCCGGTATTACCTTGCCCGACTTCACATCGCGGGCCAGGTTATTGGCTGCATTCACCAGTTCCCACTTGCTGCTGTAACTTAGTGCAAGTATTAATGTCATTTTTCTGTTTCCGGCGGTTTCGCGAATGGCGCGCATCAGTTCCTTATAGCACCGCTCCGGCAGGCTGTGCAGATCACCTATGGCTTTAAGGGCTATATTGTTCTCCATCAGGGTTTTAATCTCCTTGTTTATGGTAATTACAAGAAGCTCCATCAGCCCGCTCACCTCTGCTTTGGGGCGGTTCCAGTTTTCAGTGCTGAATGCGTACAGCGTAAGGTATTTAACGCCCAGTTCTGCCGCCGCTTCAATTGTTTCGCGCACAGCCCTAACCCCGTTCTTATGACCGAACAGCCTCGATTTGCCCTTTTGTTTCGCCCACCTTCCGTTGCCGTCCATTATTACGGCTATATGTTCCGGTATGCGCGTTTTATCTATCTCTGCTGTATTCATTCAATAATCAATCCGTTCCGGTTCTACTGTCACTATAAGTTGCCTTCATGTAATAACTACCATACACAACAACTCCCTGCCTGTTCATGCTGCAAAAAATTCTGCAAAAGATTACAGCCGGGCAGGAATCCTGTTTTTTTTAGGGTGCAAAGCTACAAAAGCAAACCGTAAAAACTGTAAAATATTGTTAAATTTATAAATAAAGACCAGCATACCAGCAAAATTACCTGCTTCATAAATACAATTTTTGGGCCTATGGCCAAGCCCGTTATTGCTTCAAATAATAATCCTGAACCGGATAAAGGAATACATGCCGTGGCGCATGAAAGTGAACTTTGAAACAGAAATTATTTCCCCAATTCTGTATTTTCTGAATTTGTGTTGATAAAAAAATTCGTATTTTTGTTAAAAGCTAACTCTATGCGTTTGGCAAAAGGTTAATTTGCGGAAAAATTAAGAAATTGCAACGCACCCGCCCGACCCCGCCTTAAACGGTATCGGATTTTGCAGTTACGCTTCAAAGTAAGATTATGGCTAAAGCTGATTTGCATACTTTTCATGTACCTGTTATGGGTTTGGGTTACACTATGGACTGTCCGCTTAAGGTGGCACGGTACGGCATATCGTCGGTTATATCTTTAGGCGAAGACGAACTGGTGGAACAGATGCGTAAATTTCACAGTTCGGAATCGGGTGAACCCTATACCCCAATCACCGAAGATGAAGACGATTTTCGCGCAAAAAGGGTAACCGCATACCTTAATCTTGTACATAAGCTCGTGAACAGCCAATTCGAAAAACTGGCCGCCCAGCCCTTTCAGGCCGGAAACGATATAGTAAAATACTTTGAACTGCTGCCCGACAGCTCTCCTGTAAAGAGCCGGTACAAATCCACGATATTGCTGCCGGAGGGTAAAGAGAAACAGGAACTGCAGGAACAACTGCGTAAACAGATGAAGGCCGGATCAATCGACGTAAACATCATGTCGAAGGTAGATACCACCCATTATAATAAAAACGACGAGCCTCTGCCGCCCGAATACGCCAATGCCATGTCGTCGCTGCGCGGATATGCTAACAGTAATTTGCATTCCACCATTGTTTTTTCGGCGGGCTACAACCCCAGACTATACGGCTATGTGGAACAGTTCGAAGACTTTTTCCCCGATGAAAACGGATACCTGAAGAAGAAGATAGCCATAAAGGTGAGCGACTACAGGTCGGCGCTGATACAGGGCAAGGTATTTGCCAAAAAAGGAATTTTTGTTTCAGAATTCAGGGTTGAATCGGGGCTGAATTGCGGCGGACACGCCTTTGCCACAGAAGGCCTGCTGCTTGGTCCCATACTGGGCGAATTTAAAGACAACAGGGAAACCCTGGAAAATGAGCTGTACACCATAAGCAACGCCGCGCTGCAACAAAAAGGCAAAAAAACATTTCCGGCACCCCCCAGGCTGAAGCTGACCGTTCAGGGCGGGGTAGGCACAGGCAGGGAACACAGTTTCCTGCTCGATTATTACCATTTCGATTCCGTAGGCTGGGGAAGCCCCTTTCTGCTTGTACCCGAAGTAACCAATGTGGACGAAGATACACTGTGTATGCTCGCCTGCGCCACAAAGGATGACTATTATCTAAGCAACGCTTCACCTCTCGGCATACCATTCAACAATTTCAGGAAAACTTCCTCGGAACACCTGATAAAAACGCGCATAGACAAAGGCAGGCCCGGCAGCCCCTGTTACAAAAAATACCTTGCCACAAATACCGAATTCACCAATACACCCATTTGCACCGCATCGAGGCAATACCAGCACAAAAAGATAGAGCAGCTCAAAGAAAAGAACCTGCCCCCGGCCATCTACAACAGGGAGTTTAAAAAAATAACCGAGAAGGAATGCCTTTGCGAAGGACTGGGCGCCGCCTCACTGCAAAAAAACAATATAACACACCCGCACAAGCTGGAAGCAGTAACAATATGCCCCGGGCCAAACCTTGCCTATTTTTCGGGTATTCACACCTTGCAGGAGATGGCAGATCATATCTATGGAAGGGCCAACCTGCTTAATTCCCTTAAAAGGCCCAATATGTTTGTTAATGAACTTGTACTGTATATCGATTACTTGAGCGACAAAATAGCCGCAAGCCTTTACGAAACCCAGCCGAATTTTGAAAAGTACATGCAATCCTTTAAAACCAACCTGGTTCAGGGAATAAATTATTACAAGAGCCTGCTGAACCAGTTTGCGGAAACCGAAGCCTATAAAGAGGAGATGACAAATGAGTTGTGCTCCCTTGAAAAAAAGGTTATAGCCATGTCGCTGCCGCGGCACGAAGACCGAGAGATAATACCATCGGTTTAGCGCCCCCTTCATTCTTGCAACCCCCAGCCCTAGTTGGATACAGTACAGCCGTTTATCGGTAAATAACGATAGAGATTGAAACAAAACATCCCCTCGTTTGCAAATGCCATAAATGCCCACGCACGGGAAAAAAGACCTTTTCTGTTCATCCTTGATTTCGATTGCTCCAAACCAATTGTGCGCTTCATTGACGAAATTAACCCCGACGAGATACTTTTCAATTTCAGGGGATTCACCAACCAGCCTTCCCGGGAAGCAGGCCATACCCATCTGCCCTATTCCTTCAGCAAGTCGCCCATGCCTTTCGGCAAATACAAAGAGCGGTTCCACCGTGTGAAAGAAGAACTGCTGAAAGGCAACAGTTACCTTCTGAACTTAACTTTCCCTACCGCTATTGAAACCTCCTTAACACTAAAAGAAATATTCATACGCAGCAATGCACCCTATAAGCTGCTTTATAACAGCAAAGGGGGAAAGGCACATCAGGGCCTGAATGGGAGCGGTGCGGACTTTGTTGTTTTCTCGCCTGAATCGTTTGTACGAATAAAAAATGGCGTTATCAGCTCCTTTCCGATGAAAGGAACCATAAACGCCGCCATACCCAATGCCCGTAAAATAATACTGGAGGATGCAAAAGAGCTCGCAGAGCATTCCACCATAGTAGACCTGATACGGAATGACCTGAACATGGTTGCCGGCAATGTAAAGCTGGCTCGGTTCCGGTACGTCGAAAGCATCAAAACGCATAATTCGGAACTGTTGCAGGTAAGCTCCGAAATAAAAGGCAAAGTAAAAAAGGAATTGCTCTGCAACTATGGCGAACTGCTTACACGCCTGCTGCCTGCGGGCTCCATAACCGGTGCGCCCAAACGCAAGACCGTTGAAATTATAAAAGAAACGGAAGGATATGAACGCGGTTATTACACGGGCGTATTCGGGTATTCCGACGGCGAAACCCTTGAAAGCGCCGTGATGATACGCTTTATTGAACAGAACGAAAAGGGGTTGTGCTTTAAAAGCGGAGGCGGAATTACCATTTACAGCAACCCCGAAAGCGAATACCGCGAACTGATTGATAAAGTATATGTGCCATTTGATTGAAACCATAAAAGTTTCGGGGAAACAATTCCTGAATATTGCCTGTCATAACGGGCGCATGAACCATGCGCGGCTGAAACTGTTCGGCAACAGCGATAAGATTGATATCGCGCAAAGCGTTCGCATCCCCGCCGACCTCGGAGAAGGCGTGTATAAATGTACCGTAACTTACAGCCGGAACATAGTAAAGGCGGAATTCAGCCTCTATGCCATACGGAAAATAAGGAGCCTGAAGGCTGTGCATTGCAATAGCATTGAGTATGAATATAAGTACGCCGACAGAAGCCTGCTGAACAGCCTGCTGCAGCAGCGTATGGGCTGCGATGAGATCATTATAGTTAAAGACGGCAAGCTGACCGACACCTCATTTTCCAACATCATTTTATACGATGGCAGCAACTGGGTAACCCCTGATACACCGCTCCTGAAAGGCACCAAAAGAGAAAAACTGCTGCGCGAAGGTTTTATAAGCGAAGCCTCCGTATCAATGAGCGATTTAAATAAATTCGACAAAGTATCCTTAATAAACTCCATGCTGGACCCCGGCGACATTATTGCAGATTGCCGGAATATACTTGCGTAGCATTACTTGATTCGCATCCGAAAGAACCTTGCCTGCCCTGCCAACCAATTGATCTGTTCAGTTGGTGCAAAGGCGCCTTGTTCCACTGCAAATTCGCCCTTTTCAACAAAATGTTGTTAGTAAATGCGGCTTGCCTTCGGGCACCATGGAATATAATCGGGGTAGCTTTGTAAAAATAAATTAAAGATGCTCAAATACACTGTTCTGTTATTCAACCTGATTGGGCTGTTCATGTATCATTTGTTATTTCAGGCAAGTGTTACGGTTACACAGAACCTTCCGGCCACTGCCCCTGCTGCCGGCAGTTTTGAAGTGGATGTTACCATAAATAAATCGGATGTATCGGGCTTTGCCAAATTCGAGGAGGACTTTCCCAAAGGCTTCACAGTTACAGCGCTAAAAAGGGAGGGGGCAACCATACTCTCATCCGATAACGATATCAGGTTTATATGGGCTTCGCTGCCTTCCGCATCTGTTATAACTATATCATTCCGCGTTACAGCAGATTCTACGGTATCCGGCGCCCAGGCATTTTCGGGCAAATTTTTATACGTGGTGAACAATGAGCGGCAGGAAGCCGATGCCACACCCGCAACCATTACGATAACCCCTCTGCCAGCCAATCCCGTTGCCGCCGCCCAGCCGCCCCCGGCAGCCGCGCCTGCCGACACCGCAGCCAAAGCCGCGGCTCCTGTAACAGCAGCGCCGGCCATAACCGTTCCGGCGGTGCAAGCAATATCATCGCCTCTCTCTGTTACCCAGTCCTTGTCTGCTTCCACCGTGGCTCCCGCCACCGATATTACAGTTACCCTCATGGTTCACCGCGGAAGCGTAACGGGCTTTGCCAAGCTGGAGGAACCGCTTCCGAACGGGGTGGTAGCCGAAGGCAATGACATGATGGGCGGCTCCTTTACATTCGCCGACGGCAAAGCAAAGTTTGTATGGCTTAACCTTCCTTCAGATTCGGTTTTCTCGGTTTCATACAAAATAACGCCCACCTCTACGGCATCAGGCGAACAGTCGCTTGCCGGTCAGTTTTCCTACCTGCAAAACGACAATGCCATGACTTTCAATATCCCGGCCGCCACCTTTACCGTTCAGGGTGCGCCTCCATCGGCTCCGCCTGTTGCAGCAGCGCCGGCCCCAACCCCTGCCGTAACACAGGCACCGCCTCCCGTGCCGCCAAGCCCCCCGGTAG
>VFSW01008169.1_pt1 | contig 15080 bp, 9 predicted proteins | sample 5358111 | NCBI WGS metagenome assembly VFSW01 (sample SAMN11554181, study PRJNA540505) | mine drainage metagenome | isolation source: sediment from site ElyBrook_90M | place: USA: Ely Copper Mine, Vershire, VT | collected 2017
CCTGCAAAAATACGAAAGTACTCCGCCACAATAAACCCAGTAGAACCGATTTTTAAGGCGTTGTCAAAAATGCGCCGTATCTTTGTGACGTAAAGTTTCGGTTCATTCACGTCCGGACTCGCAAAACGGCCCCCTCGTGTTGGTTTTTCACCTAATAATTCATGCTCAACAATGAAACATTTTAGTTTGGATACTCCGTACACTCACGGCTCACGGCTCACGGCTCACGGCTCACGGCTCACGGCTCACGGCCATAATTTTCTTCGCGCTTATGGCACTTTTCGTTAGCGGAGCCAGCGCGCAGACTCCCATCACCATTCCCAATTCCGCAGGATTATCCGATGCCCGTTCGCCAAGCATAACATCGTGCGGTGACGTCGCCAACGGCATCAATAAATTGGTGTGTGCGTTCGTGACGACAGAAACCAACCTGCCTCGCGTCCACGTAGCGACATCCACGAACGACGGAGCGAGCTGGACCGATAACGGCGCGCCGGATAACGATAACGTTCCCAGCTTTATAAATAACAACTCGGCGGCGTGCCTGGACCAACCGCAGGTCATAGCGGATGGATATACGGATGTTACGCTTATCGCGCATGGGTACGACCAAAGCACCTACAAAGGGGCTTACAGCAGCGATGGCACATACCCGACTCTCTTCACGACCGCTGGTATCTATTATAGTCATTCAACGGATGGAGGGGTCACCTGGACGGCCTGGCAGAAAATTTGGCAAACCTCGGGGAGCTATATTACGGTGGATCACCCACGTGTTGCTCTTAGGCGCGATTATGGGGATTGGGTCAATGATGTTCCACTTTGCGTGGTGTGGGAGCAGCGATCATGGAACATGGATGGGACAACCATCCCAAGCACTTCAATCGTGACCAAGATCGGTATGGCCTTCTTTTCCGATGGATCACTTTATCCCCCCGGAGCCGGAGGAACGGATTATTACACAGGAATTAATACAGGTGTAACGGGAGGGTATTATCCCATGCGCCCTAGCGTCGCCATCTCACCCGATGGACAAATTTGGCTTTCTTATTACGCGGTTACGGACATGAGCAGCACCTATCCGCACACTGCAAACTACTATGTGCAGAGTGGTAGTGTTTCGATTAGCGGGTCGCCTGCGAAAGCTACTCCCAGCTTCACGACCTCAAATATCGCCGAGGTTTCTTCGGGAGAGAATTTAGAGGGGGACTACGACCCTAATCGTGGGTACTTTTTCACGCCGGAGAGCCAGGTATATCCGGATTTCAACGATGAATTCGATCAGGGGCCTTCGATACAAGTCGCCGTAAGCAACATCTACCAATGCGAACCCACCTACACGGTAGGGCTTGCATATACCCACGCGGATGCACACTATAATATCTGGTCGGACGTGGATCATACGTCGCCCGATGTGAACCGTTGGCTGGCGTTCTGGTACGCTAGTGTGCCGTTCCTCGGCACGCCAAATGTAACATGGAACGAGCGAGACAAATTGGACTATACCGATGACGCGGGCAAATACCAGATGTTCCTGTTGCCGGAGCTCGAGTATTCCAATAATTGGGATGATAAACATTATTCCCAGAGTCCTGACGGAGGGTATGACCTTGGCGTTACAGCGCCTGGCAGGCTTTCTTCCTTCTTCGTGTTGAGTTACCTGCACGCGGAACGGTGCACAGGCAACGTTGCCGCTGGCGATAACATTGACGGCATCGCTTGCCGCACGGGCTTCACTTTCGACAATACGTTCGGCACAGGCAGCATTTTCCAGAATGCGGAACTATTTTACCAGAATGCATGTAAGGATGAAGCTATGGACATCCGAGATTTGGGATCGCAAATCGCGCTTTGCGGAGAGCAGTCGGATTTGCAGTTCCATACAGCGTGGCATCACCTGGGCGTCGGGGATGGTGCCCCAGCGGACCAGCTTTATGAGAATAACGGCGGAGCCATTATCGCTCAGGCATATTTGGATGGCTACCCCTATAATGACCGGAACGCGTTCCCCACGGTTACGGGCAGCCCGTACCTGTATTTCAACTTCGATGGGATTGGGCAGCCGAGTCCGAGCGCGATTTCGTTCCCTTCCACATACACCAGCCCGAGCCCTACTGCGGGGATCGCCGCTGGTCTCGGTAACTTTGTTTTCAATACCTTCGTCCCTGCGATTTCACCCACGGTTAATCCCGTGCCCTATGGCGAGTATTGGGGGCACTATACCACCGACCAAAGCCTTGGAAAGACCGATTTTGGCTCGCTCAATACGAGCGACCAGCGGAAAATCGTTATGACGGAAAATATCGCGCATGCTGTTTTTGAAGAAAATAGCGTCGTCTATTACAGCGAGGGCATGCCGAATATTCCGATGGGCGATGGCAATGATCGCGATTGGACGCAGCCCATTGCTATCGGCGGCGTGCCGGCACCGCCGGCGGGAACTACAATAACTCAGACGTTGCCCTCGATTGCGGTGTATGAGGAGGATGGAGAGAACGCGGTGAGGACCGCGGAACTTGCCATGGGCATTTATCCCGCAAGCGGCCTTCCCGAAAGCCCGGACCGCTATGACGGACTTTCCTCCATTGCAATTACCTGGACGGAACTTACGAGCACCACGCAAAACCCGAACCCGACGGCTGCCATTAAAATTCGCACGCGCGAATTCAACGCATGCACCGGTGTGTGGGCCGATTGGAGCCCCATCCAAACGGTCTATTCAAGCCCCTATACCTACGAAACCGGAACCTGCGATGGCATCTCTATTCCAGTTCCCGTTTCCACGGTGGCGCCGCTGGCATGGCCGAAACCATACCCTGGCACTGATAATGGAAGCGCGTGGCAGTACCAACAGGACAAATACCAAACTAATTACACCTTCCTTCCCACGAACTTGATCGGGTGGGTTACAACATGGGGCGACGACAATGGCGACTACAATGGAGTGCTCAACAATGGAGTTGATATTCTCTCAAGGACCTTGCTCAGGCCATACAAAAGCGGCAGTACTACGACCATTGACAATTCGAATTGGGGTACCTACACCGGTTCGAACTTTTGGCCGCCGGTTGCCTCGATGCCAAACCCAATCTATACCGATGCCGACCCCGGAACCGTATGCGAGAATTTCTTCTCCTACATGTCATCCACTAACCAGGAAAATAAGGCGGAAGACTCGATGGTTGTAAAACCGCAGCTACAAAATCCGCCCGGAACCCCACCCGCTGGATACACTTCCAATCCACGTCAGGCCAATTACCAGATCGATGTGGCGTTTTCGACGAGCGACGGCTCTATCAATACTCCGAATGGAAATGTTATGGGGGGCTTGGGCACGGGAAGCGCAATGTATGGCACGAATTCCGGGACACTTGGTTCCCCGGGATCGTATGGCTTTTGGAATAAGGTTCCGATGCAGGTATTTACGCCGCTTGGGCCCTCGGCTTCGTTTCTCGAAGAAGCAAACAATCCGGACATCACCGTTAATAGTTCCGGTCAGCAATTTTTGGCATGGCAGGAGAGTACGCTTGGGTGGATTCTTCCAAGCTTAACTCCAACAACGATATTGGCTATCGGCTTGACGAATACGTATTATGAAGGGAGCTGGCTCAAGAATGGGAATCCAAACGTTGTCACGTATATCGACGAGACACCCAGCGAGGAGATCAGCCCGAATGGTTACTGGATGAGCAACCCCAGCATCGCCGGTTCTCCGAAGACCGGTCAGGTCAATGGATTTGGCGCTGGGCCTGACTATGATCTCGGAGAAGTGCAACTTTTGCTCTGGCAGAGGGTGAATGCCACCGGCTCGTTAGTGAATAATCTTATTCCATGGGACTACCAGGAAATGGGTGGCGTGCCCGGACTTCCGGACCCGGCCGCAGACGATGCCGGATGGACGGAACAGACCTATCAAATCCAAACAGGAACGAATCCCCAGGTTTCGTTCACAACGATGCCCTTTAACGGAAGCCCGGCTCTGATGACGGGAAATTCCGCTACCACTGCTAATACCTTCATCACTCCGGTTTCTCTTGGCAGTTACAAAATAGGCGTATTCGATTCCATTCGGAACTTTGCGCTTTACCGCAGCGAGGGACGAGTAAGCGATAGCGCCATGGCTAAATTCGTATGGGGAGATCCTCATGTAATGGAGCCGGGCGATTCGATTGGCTATCAAATAAAGCTGGCATACGGTATCGATACCGCAGGGTGGGCATCCCACGATGAGGTCCGCGATTCCATCTTCCGCACGCAGCCATTCGAACTCGATTTAGGCGCGACAGTCTCCTACTTTCGAGGCGGTTATGTGATGGCCGCCGATTCGACCGCGGCGCTCTCATCGTTCAACCAGAATGACACGATGCGTTACTGGATCGAAATGGTGCATGGTGACGGGCATGTCGATACACTCGAACGGCTTACGTATGCGCCGGGAGCCGGAGCATACCTTTTGCCATCGACAATTACCACCCAGCCCTCGCTCCTTCAGACCGATACGGTCTATCTTCGAGTCGAAGGTTCGGTCTCCGGTTTTTCGGATGCCGATTCACTCTGCAAATTTGCAAACGAGATTAACCTGGGGCATTATGCATCCTACGTGGATTCCACATTGCAGACTCAGCATTCGCCCGCGCCTCCCCCATCGCAAAGCGCGCTGCAAGTGCTGGACGCATATCCCAGCCCAATTGCCGAAACGGGAGCGAATACAACAGTCGTTTTGTCCTGCCCGAAAGGCCTAATCGCTAATATCACCTTAGTCGATGCCACGGGAAGGATGCTTGGCAGCGCAATGGCGCAGGAGGGAACGAGCAATTGGATGACGTCTTCCATACCTGTTCCGGCAGCGGCTGGGGAATACTTCCTTCAGATTTCGGATGGAGTCGATTCCAAAGTAGTTCCAATATCCGTCATTCGATAAGGGAAGCACTATGGAACGAAAAAAAAATATTGCTATCGCGGTTCTGCTCACCCTCTTCGGAGGGTGGGCAGTGCCCAATGCGGCATTAGCCCAGCATGAATGGGATAATTTCGCTATTGGCGAGTGCCTAATTGTAAATCTCGGAGACACGATACCGAAGTTCGATACTTCTCCGGAGCAGATTTCGGGTTTAGCTTACACCTGCTTAATCAGCGGTGGAGAAATCACGCTTTCTGATCCACGAACAGGCCAATTACAGTTTGTCAATGGCCTGAACCGTAAGTTTGAAGATATTAAGGGCGGCGATGGAACGGCGCTTGGAATATGGGCATGTCCTGTTCCTGGCGATGATTCCGCGTGGTTTTGTCTGTCTTCGTGGTTCTCCAAGATCGATATGCGTGGCGATAGCGGGCTCGGGGAAGTGACAAAGTTGAATGAAAACTTCGCTCCTGTCATTGGTGGTGGGATTGAGATAGTTCCTCATTCAGATAGTTATCATTATTGGTTTATAGCTCCAGGGCCTTTTGCGCCTAACGCAAATGGCCAAAATGTCCACACTGAATTCTACAGCTATTTAATTGGCCCGGATGGGCCAGTGCTTCCACCTGTCGTTTCCAAAGAGCCGTTGGATATTGGCCTCTATGGTTTCCTTTATGGTTCCCCGGATGGATCGACACTGGTGGGGCATGCGCGATACGACTCGCTTCCTAGCACCCCCACAGGGATCGGAATTTTTCACATTGACCAACGTACCGGCCAAATTACCTTCGAGCATGAAATCGAGACGGGACAGTTACAGTTTTCAGGTGGTCCATCCTCGCACTTAGTCTTTTCTCGTAATGGCAAGGCGCTTTACTATTCCGCCTATGATCAGAGCGACAGCACTTCCTACATCCTTCAATACGATCTCACGCGCCTGGCAATAACCGATGCGCCGTACGTCGTGGCTCAAAGCAGGGTTCCGATTGATAACGCCTTTGGCCCCGACATGGCCCTTGCTGGAAACGGCCGCATTTATGGGTTGAGTAATTATTCGAAAACAATTAGAGGCTTGCCGCAATATTATTTTTTCGGTATAAATTCACCGGATTCCATCGGCCCCGCCTGCCATTTTGTTGATACAGCTTTTGGTGTTGGCCATACGGAGGGTCTCGCCATTTGGAATGGCGTTCCGCGGGTGGTGCATAGCACGCTTGCGCAAATCCAGTCGGTTTCCGAGCCAAGCTGCAGGAGTAGTTGCTATAGCTTCACGCGGCCGGACAGCGTAGCCGGGTTCCCTCATTGGAGCTTCGAGGGCGGGTCACCTGCTACGGCCACCGGGCCTACGGCAGAAGTCTGTTTCGATTCGGCCGGGCCGCATGAGGTGTTCGCGGTTACGAGTTCGGGGGATACGCTATTCACGCTTGTCGCGGCTGGCACTCCGAGCGGCGCGGCGCATTCGCTTACCACCGCCTCGTTTACAATCTCCCCGGGCGCAAACATCACCGTGCCGGTGGAACTAATTCTCGGTTATGTCAATGGCGGTCCTGACCAAACGGGCGATACGATTGGCCACCTGATGCAGGAATGCGTGATCCAATTCGATACGAGCATACTCTCGCTCCCCACGGATGCGGCCACGGCGATTTCGATCCCGCCGCAGGATGAAATTTATTCGGCCCGGCAAACGGGCGGCACGCTCACGCTGGTGTTCGAGGACACGATTGGCTCTACCTGGTGGCCTGCCTTCGGCACCTGGCGCGACACGATGGACAAGATTTCGATTAAATTCCGCGTGACGAATTCGAATAATTGGCAGTCGAGCAAAATTACACTCACCCGCTTCAGCCTGGACGGCGGCGATGGTTCCCGCTACGATTTCTGTCCAGTGGAGGATAATCTGCTGGCGACGCTCACGAATGCAACAGCGGGCGTGGCGGAGCAGAAACCTTCTTCGCCCTTACTTCGCATTTTTCCGAATCCGGCGTCCAACAGCATTACGGTAGAACTCGCGGGGACGGTAACTATTTACGATCCACTTGGGCGAGTCTATAAGGTTCCCATTCATGGGAACACCCTGGACATTTCCTCGCTCCCCGCCGGGGTTTATTACCTGAGCGATGGTTCTGGGCGCGCCAAATTCGTAAAGGAATAACCAACCAGGATTCCCAGGATTTGAAGGATTAGCAGGATAGATTCAAGCCCCCCGGAATTCGGTGGGGCTTTTTTCTTGCACCGGACCGGAAACATGAGCCTCATTCTCCCGAATAAGAATTTTACTTGAACGACACGATTCCTCGCCTTTCCACTGTTCTTTCCACGTTAATTTCAGCAACGTTATTGTAAGCGTTTTGCGCTTTTCCTTCTAAACAAGTAGCTTTTTAGGTCGCTTTTGCAGAGATACGCATTCTTTTCCCTTGCCGCGGGCCTTGTGCTCGCTGGTGTGCTGGCCGGTTGCCAGGATAGAATTTCGGCGCTTGGCGCTCCGTTTTATACGGATACCGTCGGTATTCGCACCGTGGTTCGCAACGATGCCGGCTTCATGCAGTTCGCCGATACCATTCATCCGCTCGTCAACGTGAATGGCGTGGACGTTGCACTCACGGACTCGACGACGCTCATGCTGATCGGGCAAGTCAATATTGGCAATGAAAATCTCTCGTCGTGGGGAGTGATACAATTTCCGCCGCTTTCGCCGGATACCCAAGCCATGGTTACCGGGATACGGCTGCTGCTAAAGGACTTCGCATATAAATATGGCGATACAGCGAGTTCCTTCGTGAGCTTTCGCGTTTGGACGACTCACAACACGGTGTTCGATTCCACCACTTCGCTCTCAATGTCTGATCTGAGTCCGATGCCTGTGAATTCGACCGACACGGTCTTTGGCGATACCACCGATCATACTCTGCCGCTTCCGCTCGATACGACTGCGGTGAAACCGCTACTCACCGAGAGTCTCAATGCCTTCGTTATTACTCCGGGACCGAACATGACGAATGTGCGGGCGTTCGGTACGCTCCATAATTACTTTAACGATGCAAACTCGATTCCGGAACTCCAGCTTATTTTAAATAATGGCGATACCATTTACCGATATCCGACGCTCGATTTTCATTTGGTGAAGGATAATAGCATTACGCCCGCTGGGGAATTTACGCTTCGTGCCAGCACCGGCCGGCGCGAGCGCATCAACCTGAATTTAACACGGCCGACGGACACGGTGCATCTCGATCCATTTACAACCATCAATAACGCGACGCTGGTGCTTCATCTCGATCCAACGAATACGCGCCTTGCTTCGTTGGTCGGCGATACGGTTGGGCCGAATATCGTCATGCTTGGCCTTTTGGACTCCGCGGATCATCCGGAAGGCAATGGCTTGCTCGATCTTTCGGATCCGACGCATACCACCTACCGCTTTCAAGTGCGAGCATTAGTGGAAAATTGGCTTCGGAATCCTTCTCAGAATCTTGGTTTCGAACTGCGGTCGGAATTCGCCTACCGAACAATCGGCGGCGAACTGATCGGAGTGGAAGACAACACGCTGAACCGCTGGACGTTTTACGGTCCCACCTGTTCGGATTCGTCGAAGCGTCCGTATTTTATTTTATCTTACTCTAAACTCCGCTGATGCACCACCACCACGGGACGCGATGGGCGATTTTTGTCCTATTCGTGTTGGCCTTTGCTAAAACAGGTCATGCGCAAGGCTCACCCTACGATGAGATCGGGTTTGGATTGCCCATACGGTCCGGCAACGCGACGATCGATGCGCTCGGCGGCACGGGGCTGGCCCTGAGTGGCACTTCTACGATTAACGATCTTAATCCCGCCGATTGGGTATGGCTCGATAATGCGCGTTTCGGTGCTGCGGTGCGTTACAATTTTATTAGAGCAACGCTTGGGACGAACCAGGATTTACAGCAGAATGTCCAATTCACCGGTGTTAACTTCGGCGCGCCAATATGGAAACCGATGCGACTATCCTTCGCACTCGGCTACGAACCGCTCACCGATGCCAGTAACGATATCAACATCGTAGATTCGACCGGAACGCGTGATTACCTCAGCCGTGGCGGGACGAACCTCGTATTTCTTGGCCTTGCGGCTCGCCCACTTTCCGCAATAGCCCTGGGCGCGAGGCTCGACTATATCACGGGAGATATTCGCCACACCGCACAAGTCAACTTCATCGATACCGCCGCGGGCAGCGGCCAGTTCGAGCGTGATTATCTCTTCAATGGCCTGAGGCCGACCTTTGGCATTCAAATCATCGGCGATTCGATTACGCCCGGTCTTTCAGGAATAGTCATCGGTGCGAGCTACAGCCCGCCCACGCATCTTACCTCGACGATGGAAACGATCAATACGCCAGTCTCAAGCACGCTGGACACAACGATCGACTCCGCTGGGGTGGGACGGTATCCGGGGGCGTTCTCGGTCGGGCTCTCCATTCATCTGAGCCGAAGATACCGAGCAGAAGCCGATTATTTTGTTCAGGATTTCTCCAGCGCTTATGTTTATTCTCCGCAAATCATTTCCGGGGATTCGATGCTCCGTGCGAGCAATCGCATTGCGATCGGTATCGAACGGCTGCCGAACCTAAGCGGAGAATACGGAGAATCCTTCGGCCTCGATCGCTGGGGAATGCGGCTCGGATTCTCTTATGGCACGCTGGCCGTCAATCCGGCGGGTTCCGGAGGCGCTCGGGAGTTCGCGCTTTCCGGCGGATTTGGAATTCCCATCAGCATCAAGACATTGCTCAATCTCTCCGGCGTAGCAGGGCAGCGTATTCCCATCACCAGCGGAACCGCACCGAACGAAACCTTCGTGCGTTTAGGCGCGGACGTAAGCTTTTCTGAAACGTGGTTCGTGCCGACGAGGAAGTAGTGGTGAGCGCTATGGCGGTTCCCGCAGGCACTGCCGGTCATGCTTTTGGCGGGAATGACAAAGGCCGGATAAAAGCGCGAAGCGAATAAAACAACACATTCCTGTCATTCCCTCAAGTTCCGGAATCCAGGTTCTTAGTACGTACTTTATGAAAATTGCCATTGCCAGCGACCATGCTGGATTTGAATATAAGGAAGTCATTAAGAAATGGCTCCTCGCAAATCACTACGAGGTCAGAGATTTCGGCACGACGAGCACGGCGCCGGTGGACTATCCTGACTTCATTCGACCCGCTGCCGAGGCGGTGGCGAGCGGCCAGTGCGAGCGCGGAATCGTGCTCGGTGGCTCCGGCAATGGCGAGGCGATGGTGGCGAATAAAGTGCATGGCGTCCGCTGCGCGCTCTGCTGGAATGACGAAAGCGCAAGCTTCTCTCGTCACCACAATGACGCAAACGTGCTCTCTTTGGGCGAGCGAATGATTTCGAAAGAAATCGCACTGCAACTTGTCGAGATTTGGCTTACGACACCGTTCGACGGCGGCCGGCACATCGCGCGGATTAAAAAAATGGAACCGTGATGGGCGACCGCGTCGCACCACACACTATCACAATGGACAACGAAGTATTCAAGGCCATCGAGCATGAGCTCGAACGCCAGCAGTATGGTCTGGAACTAATCGCCAGCGAAAATTTCACTTCCCAGGCGGTGATGCGCGCACAGGGAAGCGTGCTCACGAATAAATACGCCGAGGGTTACCCCGGCAAGCGGTATTATGGCGGGTGCGAGTTCGTCGACGTGGTGGAAAACCTGGCGCGCGACCGCGTGAAGAAACTTTTTGGCGCAGAATATGCGAACGTTCAGCCGCATTCCGGTTCCCAGGCAAACATGGCGGTTTATTTCACGTTTCTCAAGCCCGGAGATGCCGTGCTCGGAATGAATTTATCGCACGGCGGGCACTTGACACACGGGCATCCCGCGAATTTCTCCGGGCAGCTTTATAAATTCCATGCATATGGCGTTTCGAAGGAAAAGGGATACATCGATTATGAAGATGTCGAACGGCAGGCGCATGAAGTAAAGCCGAAAATGATCACCGTTGGCGCGAGCGCCTACTCGCGCGATATTGATTTCAAGCGGTTCCGCGAGATTGCCGATTCCGTTGGCGCATTCCTCTTCTGCGACATGGCACACCCGGCCGGACTCATTGCAAAAGGGTTGCTTTCCAGCCCACTGCCGCATTGCCATGTGGTAAGTTCGACCACGCACAAGACGCTTCGCGGTCCGCGCGGCGGACTGATTTTGCTCGGGAAGGATTTCGAAAATACCTGGGGCAATGTTGCGCCGAAATCAGGGCGCACGAAAATGGTCTCCGAGATTATCGACTCCACGGTTATGCCTGGCATTCAGGGCGGGCCACTGATGCACGTCATCGCGGCAAAAGCGGTTGCGTTTGGCGAGGCGCTCGAAGATAGCTTCCGCTCGTATGGTGAGCAGGTCATCAGCAATGCGCGGCGCATGGCTTCCGAATTAGTGAAGCGAGGCTTTTATATTATTTCCGGCGGGACGGATAATCATCTCATGCTCGTCGATCTTCGCGGAAAAAATATCACCGGCAAAGCTGCGGAAGAAGCATTGGACAAAGCCGCCATCACCGTGAATAAGAATGCGGTGCCTTATGATGATAAATCCGCGCTCGTCACGAGCGGCATTCGCATTGGTACCGCCGCCATTACCACGCGCGGCATGAAAGAAGCGGAGATGGACGCAATCGCGGAGATGATCGACCGGGTTGTTTCGAATTCGACGGATGAGAAATTGATTGCCGCCGTGCGGGATGAAGTGAAAAAGCTTACGAGCCGGTTTCCGCTTTATGCCTAAACAGTGTTGCTTAACTTAGGGCTAAAGCCGGGGGCCAGCCATATATCTGTGCTCCGATATCGTCACGTCTGACATCTTCATCTCTACTCCTCACGGGATCGCGAGCGGTCCAACGCGCTCAGGGATCTGCCTTCGAAAGGCTGTAACTTTGTACTAAAGGAATACGTTGCTCCAGAGTATTTGGGGTGTATTCATTCATTTTGATACAAAAAAACATGAAAACTTGTCGTGCTTCATTTTTGAGTGTGGCGGCTTTTTTGATGCTGCTATGCTCAACGTGTATTGTTAGCCGGAGAGCAACGGCTTGCCTAACTGGTGTAGCCGGACCGACTTCATTTACTGCCGCACCCGGAGGCTCACAAACCCTAACGTGGACCGCGTACAGTGGTGTGGGACCGTTGCCAATGACGGTTACTATTACCCCCGGATCGAACGTATTTACGCTCAGTCAAATGCCAGTCATGTTTCCGTCTCTTTCGGGTTCGGTTGATTCGGCTACTTTTACGGTTACCTTCACGCCCGGCGCAAACGACACCGGAACAATTAAGGGAACATTGACCTGCCCTTGCGGCCGGACATACGAATTAGTAGGCACTGTCGCAGCATCGGGAGTTGCGAACTCTCTTCCGAGCAATGTCTCGTTTAGTATTACTCCGAATCCTGCAACGGATAATATCAATATCATTTCCAGTGGCGTTCGCACGACAAAGATCGGAATTTACGATCTACTCGGCAAAGAGATCGCTTCGTCGAATACGACGATCTGGAAGTGGGATGCCTCGAGCATTACAACAGGCTCCTATTTCGTCCGAATAGTAGGCGAGTCTAATACCGGAGAGCAATTCGCAATTTGGAGAAGAATCATTATCGCGAGATAATGTCTCGATTTGCAAAACCTCTGCGCCACCTGCAATTTTGGGAAGAGTAATATTGAGTAGTTGCGGAGCTCGCAACCCAGGGTAATAATATAATTAAAAGATGTCATCCTGGGCGGAGTCAGTCCCTGCCAAGGAGGTACGAACCGAGTCGAAGGATCTCTGGTAATGCAAGAGATTCTTCGACTTCGCAACTCTCCGCTATCGCTACGATTTAATACGCTCAGAATGACAGGTTAAACTAACCAGCCATGTTTTGAGGGTAAATTCGGGACGAAAGCCAGCGCTTATGCGTTTAGCGCGGCGCAATGAGCGAAGCGAATAACACGGAAGCCAAATCGGACGATCAGGAGATGTCCGTCTGGGAGCACCTTGAAGAGCTCCGCTGGGTGGTCGTTCGTGCGGTGATCGGGATTGTCGTTGGAATGATTCTTTGCGCGATTTTTTTCGATGAGATCGCGAAATATGTGATTCTTTTGCCCACCACGCAGACGACCCCTCCAATGAAGCTTCTGAACACGGAGGTGTACGGGCAGCTTTCGGTCTGGATGCAAATCGTTTTGTGGGGCGGGGTCATTGTTTCATTCCCCTACACACTTATTCAGCTTTGGAAATTTATCGCGCCGGCCCTGAAAGACAAGGAGCGGAAATACGTTCGGCAAATCAGTTTTTTTACCGCCTTCAGCTTCGCGTGCGGAATGGCGTTCGCGTATTGGCTGATGCTGCCAATGGTGCTTAATTTTTCGATGAGTTTCGTAATCGGTAACGTCGAGAACATGATTTCGATCGAGAAATATCTGAGTGTATTTCTCGAAATCATTTTGCTCTCCGGCATCGTCTTCGAGATGCCATTAGTCGCTTATTTTCTCGGACGTTTGGGAATTTTAACGCCATCGTTCCTGCGGCATTACCGCAAGCATTCGATCGTGATTTTGCTGGCACTGGCGGCGCTGTTATCGCCGGGCGGAAATCCAATTTTGCAGCTTATTTTGTTTGGCCCGTTATGGGCACTCTTCGAAATGTCCGTTGCGGCGACGGCGCTTGCCGCGCGGCAGCGCCGCAAGGCCGAAGTGATCGCGATGTCATAACGTATGTCCCAACTTCAAAAAATTCTTGAGCCCGTCGAGCGTGAGATGAAGGAATTCCATGCGGAATTCCGGCGCGCAATGATTTCGGACGTGCCGCTCGTCAATCTTGTTGCGAAATATCTCATTCGGACGAAAGGCAAGCAGCTCCGGCCCATGCTCGTGCTGCTTTCGGCGAAGGCGTGCGGCGAAGTGAACGAAGCGACCTACCGCGCTGCCACGCTCGTGGAACTGTTGCACACCGCGACGCTTATTCACGACGACGTGATCGACGATTCCGAGCTTCGCCGTGGATTTGCCAGCATCAAGGCGCTTTGGAGAAATAAGGTCGGCGTGCTTATGGGCGATTATCTCCTCGCGCAAGGGTTGCTGCGAACGGTTAAAACGCAGGAGTACCATTTTCTCGAAATCACCTCGAACGCGGTGCGGAGAATGTCGGAAGGGGAACTCTATCAACTTCAAAAGGCGCGGCAGCTCAATATCGATGAAGCCGCCTACTTCCAAATTATCGCTGATAAGACGGCCTCGCTCATCGGCACCTGCTGCGAGCTTGGCGCATCGAGTATTATGCACCCCTTTCTAAATAAGGCGGGGGACGGGGGGGCGCTGAGTTACCAGGAAGCTCTCAAGAATTATGGCGAAGCCATCGGCATCGCCTTTCAGATCCGCGACGATCTCTTTGGATTTGAATCGAAGAATGGCTCGGTTGGCAAACCGGCGGAATCCGACCTCAAGGAGAAGAAAATGACGCTCCCGCTCATTCATTCGCTCTCGTTAGCGGATAAGGGCACGAAGAAGCGGATTATTTCACTCGTGAAAAATGGGAAAGCTGCGAAAGAATCATACCGCGAAGTGATCGACTTCGTCTCCTCCAATGGCAGCATCGCCTACACGCGTGCAAAGGCGGAGGAGTACTCGGCGCGAGCGCACGAAGCTCTGATGGTGTTGCCCGAATCCGAATCACGAACGGCGCTCGAAGCATTCGCGCGCTATGTGATCGAGCGAGATCACTGACTTTTAGGTTTTTGTCGCCCGTTTCTTTTTTATCAACGGCTCGCGGCCGGCGTTCTTCATCGAGGCAGCATCGGGACTCTGCTTTGCATGATCGCTGGCGATGAGCTTCTGGTACGCTCGCTCGGCGCGGTCAATAGCTACTAATGCCTCGCGGCGGCGGCGCACGACGGAAAATCCGAAGCCGATCACGAGCGTGAGAATCCCCGCCCATACAAGATTGATCCACGGCTTTATAAAGGCTTCCACCGTTACGACGTCAGTGGGCGGCGGAGGCAAATGGTCGAGATCGAAATAGCGGAGGACCACTTTCGAGTTCGCCGGGTTCTGCATGTCCGGCATTAGCTGCCCAAGCTGGACGTGATACCTCGTGCCGGGCACGGTAATATCATCCTCTTTTGCTTCATCCGTCACCGGATTTCGCGTGACGCCAAGCGT
>VFSW01008170.1_pt1 | contig 15078 bp, 4 predicted proteins | sample 5358111 | NCBI WGS metagenome assembly VFSW01 (sample SAMN11554181, study PRJNA540505) | mine drainage metagenome | isolation source: sediment from site ElyBrook_90M | place: USA: Ely Copper Mine, Vershire, VT | collected 2017
TCGTTTTGGAGGTTGTTGTTCAGGTACGGCTTACCGCTTTCCAGGATATAGCTGTCCAACCCGGACCCGCTTGGAATCCGTTCACCTAATTTTGGTGTAAATTTACCGTAGACTGCCGCGGTGATCGAATCGCCCGTGCTGGTGTCCAGCATCTCCAGGTTCGCCGAATCGACCTGCAGCAGGCTCACGGTTTGATTGATGATGATTGGGAGCATTTCAGCCCGCGTGGTTGTCGAGCGCAGGGCCTGGCTCAGGGCGGCAATTACTTGCAATTCCATTTCATGCTGCTGGCGCTCGGTGACGTCCCGCGAATTGACCACCAGCGCATGCACGTTCGGGTCTGCTAACAGGTTGGCGCTGGTGCCTTCGTGGTAATGCCACAAACCATCCACATGCCGCAGGCGAATCACCCTGGCGTCTGAAAGGTTACCAGGGGCCCTCAACACCTTGCGGAATATCTCGCGCAGCCTGGTCGCATCATCCGGATGGACCAGCCCAAAATATGGCTGTGAGATCAACTCTTCGGGGAGGAAGCCGGTGGTGCGCCTGACCGATGAACTGATGTAGCGAATGGTGTAATCTGCGTTGAGTAAGAAGAGCATATCGCTGGAATTCTCGATCAGGCTGCGGAAGCGGGCCTCGCTGGAACGCACGCCTTCCCCCCGGCCCAGGGCCCGGCCCAGACGCCGGGCGGTCACGGCGTTGCGCACGCGCAGGTTGATCTCCTCCAGGTCGATAGGCTTGGAGAGGAAATCGTCCGCCCCGGCGGCGATGCCGTGCAGGCGGTCGCTGCGCTCATTGAGAGCCGTAACCAACAACACCGGGAGCTGGCTCGTGGCCGGATCGGCCTTGATCCGGCGGCACACTTCAAAACCGCCCATACCGGGCATCATCACGTCCAATAACACCACATCCAGCGGGGTAGTATCTACCACTTGCAAAGCCTGCTCACCGTTTTCGGCTTCATAGACCGCGTACCCATGGAAAGCCAACAGGTCGCGCAGCAGCTTACGGTTGCGCCCTTCATCATCCACTACCAGCACTGCTCCGGCTTGAGACACAGCTGATGGCTGAGAATCTTCGGTCATAAGGCTTCTCCTGGCGGACTGGCTGGCAGCGGCAGGGTAAAGACAAACCGGCTGCCCCAACCTGGCCCTTTACTTTCAGCCCACACCTTACCGCCGTGCAGCTCAATCATGCGTTTCACCAACGACAGGCCCAGGCCCGTTCCGGGAGTTTTGCCTGCCTCAGGCGACTTGACCTGGTAAAAAGCTTCAAAGACCCGCTCGAGGTCTGTGGCTGCCAACCCGATGCCGGTATCGGTTATGCAAATCTTCGCCCACGACTGCCCCTGGCCTTCAACCGCGTCTATCAGGCAGGCCGAAATGTCTACCGCCCCGCCATCCGGGGTAAACTTGACCGCGTTTGCCAGCAAATTATACAAGACTTGCCTGACTTTGCGTTCATCCGCCATGAGATTGAGTGGTTCGAGGCGCGGGTCGATGTAAGCGCTCAAATACAGGGCATGTTTGGCGGCGCGTTCGCGCACCATGATCAGGCTGTGTTCAAAAATAGTCTGCAAGTCTATCCTGGAGGTCTCCAGGTCCATCCGCCCGGCTTCGATCTTAGACAGGTCGAGGATATCGTTGATCAATGCCAACAAATAGGTGGCGCTTTCATGGATGTCTTTAACGTATTCCACCTGTTTGGCGGTCAAGGGGCCGTAGTACTGCTGCCTGAGCATATCCGAAAAACCGATCACGGCGTTCAGCGGGGTGCGCAGCTCGTGTGACATGTTGGCCAGGAATTCCGATTTAGAACGGTTAGCTGCCTCGGCAGATTCCTTGGCCAGACGTAGCGCTTCGGCCTGTTTCAACTCGGTGATATCTTGAGATACCCCACCGATCCGGAAGCCTTTTTCAGTCTTGATTGGGAAAACGGTTTGCCGGATGAAATGCCGTTCGCCATTCGAGCAAATTATCTCAGCTTCAATCGCCCGGTTGAAAAACGCTGATTGTCCGGTCCGTAAGGCTCTCAATATGGCATGCCTGGTGCGGTCGATTATTTGTTGGCTGTGCTTTTCGGAACTAACAAAGTGATCTTGCATATCCCAGTAATAGGACCCGATCGCCTCCTGGCGCGCCACACCGGTGATTTGCTCGCTCGAGTTATTCCATTCGATAATGCGGCCTTCCTCGTCTAGGATCATCACCCCTTCGGCGGACTGTTCGATGAACGAACGGAAGTGCTGTTCGCTCTCGCGCAGGGCCTGCTCGGCGCGCTTGCGTTCGGTGATATCTTGAATGACGCCGGTTATTTTGTAAGGTGTACCGTTGCCATCACATACCAGATGGGCAATTGAATGGATTACTCGCTGGACGCCATCGTTTACGCCCCGGATCTGAAATTCTTCATCGTATTGCCCTTGCCCGCGGATCAATCCCGACAGGGCAGCATCCAAACGGGGACGATCCTCAACGGAGGTAACCTTTTGAACCTGTTCTAAGGTAAGGTAGGGCAAGTTTCGTTCTATGCCATAGATTCGAAACGCTTCGGCTGAAGCCCAGAGGGTCTTATCCGCCAGATTGAGCTCCCAATTGCCAACGTGCGCGATCGCTTGCGCTTCTACCAACCGGGCTTCACTTTCTTTCAGCATATTCACAACCTGCTTGCGTTGAGTGATGTCCTCGTAAATGGCCATCGAGCCGGTGATTTCACCCTGGACGTCGCGCAGCGGGGCAGTGGAAAGGCTGATATCCAGAATCGTCCCATCCTTTCGCCGGCGCGGGTTTACAAACCCGGTGCGCTGGGCGCCTTGCAACTCTTCGTGGATCTGCCGGCCGACTTCCTCCTGCATTCCATCCGGGATATTAGGCAATCCGTGGCCGATCACTTCCGCCTGCGTCCAACCAAACAGCCGTTCGCAGGCCGGGCTCCACAGAGTAAGACACCCCTGGCGGTCGTGTGCAGAAATGCCCAGGGGCGAAGCTTTGATCAGGGCGTTCAAAAGCTGGTTGGTCTGGCGCAGGCTTTCCTGGGCCAGGCGCAGTTCACTGATATCCTGCACCGTGCCGTGCAGGTACACAACCTGGCCATTTGCGTCAGTTTCCGCTTCTCCATGCACGTGCACCGGGCACAAGCTACCATCCGGGCGCACCAGATCCAGATCCATGTCATAAGGTTCGGCCAGATTCAAGGCCCTATCAAGGGCAGGTTTCAGGCGCGCCCAGCTTTCCGGGGTATATAAGCAGCCTCGTTCTGAGCGTTTTGGTAAAGGCGTGCCCTGGTTCCAACCAGTAATCCGGTACATTTCATCCGACCAGTAGGTTGTATCGGTGATCACATCCCAGGTAGAACTGCCCAGGTGGGCCATGCGCTCGGCCTCTTTCAAACGCACTTCACTCTCGCGCACGGCCTCTTCGGCCTGCTTGCGTTCGGTGATGTCGGTATGCGTGCCGACCACCCGCCACGGATGGCCCTGCGGGTCGTATTCAACCGCTTTTGCCCGCGACAGGATCCAAACCACCTCGCCACACTTGGCGAGCATGCGGAATTCAATTTCGTACTTTTCAGACAGCCCGGAATTATAATCGTCGAGCGCCTGTTGGACCCGGGCAAAGTCCTCCGGATGGACCAGCTTTTCGAAGGCAGCCTGCGTGGCTTTGAATTCGTTGGGCCGGTAGCCCAGCATGGTGTAATAGCGTGGACTGTAATAATCCTGCCCCATTTTTCCATCGTGATCCCACAGGCCATCGTTGCCGGCCTCCAGGGCGAAGCGCAGGCGTTCTTCGCTCTCCCTCAGCCGCGCTTCCGCTTGCTTCGTCTCAACCATGCGCCAGACCGAATTCATTAACAGGTTCACCTGGCGGAGATCCGACTGGTTGTAATCCACAGCCTTGTTGGCTACCGCCACTACCGCGACGATGTGCTCCTGTGAAAAGATCGGGATGCTGAGGAATCGATCGATCTGGACGTGCCCCTGGGGATAGCCGCTCTTGAGTGGATTGGACGCATGGAAATCATTGACCAGCACCGGCTTGCGCTGGCGAATGGGTTCGCCACCCAGGCCGGTTTCATCCAAGCGGTAAACGCTTTTCGGGTAGGTTATTCCGCAATTACCGCTCGTTTCCATCGAACGCAGATTCAAAGTCAATTCTTGTTTCTGCTCGTCGTAAGAAAAGAGATAGGCTAAATAGCTGCCGGTCAGGTCGAGCGCCTGGCGTACGGCAAACGCCAGCAGATCGTCGATGCTTTCAGCGGCGTGCTGCGAAATATCGAGCAGCCCTTCCAGGCGCTTCTCGTCCAGGCGCAGCTCGTTTTCGATCTGCTTGCGCCGGGTAATGTCTTCAACAAAGCCTTCCAGGTAAGCCAGCGAGCCATCCGGGTTGGTCACCCGCCGGATCGACAGGCTGCCGGTGATCCGGCGGCCGTCTTTGCACCGGTACTGGTTTTCGGCGCACAGCCAGTCATCCTGCTGCGCCACCGTACTGATAATCTGGGTATGCCGGTCGGGACTGACGTATAGCTGGGCTTTTATGTTGGTCACGCAGGCAATCAATTCGTCCGCAGAGTCGTAACCCAGCATGTGCGCCAGGGCCGGGTTGGCGCGGATAAACCGGCCATCCGGCGACGAGTGAAAGATACCGAAAGAGGCGTTCTGGAACAGGCTGTGATAGTGTGCTTCACTCTGGCGCAGGGCCTCTTCGGCTTGCTTGCGCTCTGTGATGTCGCGCGAAACACCGAAAGTTCCAATAATCTGGCCTTGTATGTCCCTCAGCGGCAATTTGGTGGTGGAAACCCAGGACACATGTCCGTCCTTAAAGTCTTCCCTTTCCTCTTTATCCACCAGGGGCTGGCCCGAGCGCATAATGGCTTGCTCATCTTCATACGCCGCCCAGGCGTGTTCGTCGCCAAACAGATCGAAATCCGTTTTTCCAATCAATGAATCCGGGTTTTTTATCCCGACATGCTCGGCGTGCGCCTGGTTGGAACGCAGGATGCGGCCGTGGGCATCTTTGAAATAGATCGTGTCCGGGACGTTGTCCATCAAGGAGGTCATCAGGTAGCGTTCCCATTCCAGGGCCTGCTCGGCCTGTTTGCGCTGGGTGATGTCCATCCCGGCCGCCAATATTCCGGTAACCTGGCCCAGATCGTCTCTTAGTAGGGTGTTATGCCAGGCCACCGTGAGTTCTTCGCCGGATTTGGTCACCACCTGGTTTTCACGGTATTCAGCTTCGGACTCTCCGGTCAGATACTGCCTGAGAGAAACGCGCACTTCGTCGCGGTCTCTGACCGGCACCCAGTCATCCACCCAATCCTTGCCCAACAGTTCCTCCGCCGAATAGCCCAGCATGCGACAGCCAGGCTGGTTGATCATGGTCAGCTCGCCTTGAACGTTCGATGCGGCCAGGATCAGCTCGACGGAATTAAAATAAAGTTGGGCGCGGTCGCGTTCCTGGCGTACCGCCTGGTCGGACTGGATGCGTTTGATCGAAATAGAAGCCTGGTTGACGATAGTCTCGATCATTTCTATGTAGGGGGCAATGGCGGATTTCGCCAGGATGACAAGATTGCCAAACTGATCGTCTTTCCAGGTAAAACCAATCGTATAAATACCGCTTAGGTCCATCTGCTTTTCAATTTCTGCGCAGATTGGTTGGGGAAATTTTCGGTTGGTCAGCTCAAAAATCCCGCCGGTAAACTCTGCCAATTGGCTGTTATTGAACAGGCGCACAACTTCAGCACTTACGTCTTTCACATTCCAAACAAGGTTAAATGGATCTACCTTTACCGCAGCCAGGATACTTTCGAACAGGCCGTCGAAACCGTATTGGCCGATGGCCTGGAAGGTCTGATTCTGTGGATCATTTCGAAAAACGATGACATACCCATCGCCGATCATCCTGTGGACCACCTGTCCAACCAGTTGGTAAATTTCCAGCGGACTTTCGAGATAGGCAATCTGTTTTTGAGTATCTACCAAAAGGCGCAGGGCCTGCTCAGCTTTTTTTTGCTCGGTGATGTCTTCGACGGTGCCTTCATAATATAAGACTTTGCCGGCCTGGTCATAAACGACCTGGGCGCTTTCGCGGGCGTAGACAAACGAACCATCTTCTTTTTTCCAGGCCGATTCGAGGGCTTTGAGTTCACCCTGGCTTTCGATCTGCAGTTTGAATTGGCTGCGCGGGTAGGATGAATTGAAATAGTCCTGTTCCAGGTTGCGCTGAGCCAGGTCGGCGAAGTCTTCAATGCCCAGCATACGCAGCAGGGCCGGGTTGGCCATCAAAATGCGCCCGTCCGGGGTGGTGCGGTACAGGCCCACGCTGTTATTCTCGAACACGCTGCGGAACCTGGCCTCACTGGCTCGCAGGGCCGCCTGGGTTTGTTGGATGCGCAGGTAAGCGCGCACGTGCGCCAGCAGTTCACGATCGGTGACGGGAATGGTGATCAAGCCATCTGCGCCGGCCTCCAACTCTTCGGATAGGTTTTCGCTCCCCTGCAAAAGGACGACGAAAGTTGGCTGGGCGGCTTTGATCTGCCGGCACACCTGGGCTGCAGAAACCAGGCCGGCGTTGACGAGGGCCAGATCGAAAGAACATTCAGCGGCCAGGCTGGCCGCCTCAGCGCCATTTGTAGCGCACACTGGTTCAAACCCGGCCGTTTCAAGCACCTGGCAGGCGCTGTTTAGGCGCCTCTCATTGTCTTCGACGATCAAGATTCGAGGTTTCAAATGCATACACCTACCTCCACGGTTATCCGTTACCCAGCATACCAATAAAGGCTTCTACCGCCTGCGGATCAAACAGTGTGCCCGTTCCGGCGCGGATGTACTCGATGGCCTGCTCTGTTGAGAAAGCCGGGTGGTCAGGCCCGGTCGCAGTAATCGCGTCCCACACGTCGACCACACTGAAAATGCGCGCCGCCAGAGGGATCTGGCCGCCTTTCAACTGGCGTGGATAGCCAGTTCCGTCCCATCTCTCATGGTGGCAGTAAGGTATGTCGAGGGCGCGGCGCAGGTAGGCGATGGGCGAGAGCATATCAAAAGCCAGTTGGGGGTGGCGGTGCATCACTGCGCTTTCTTCAGCGGTCAACGGGGTTTCTTTGAGCAGGATGTGGTCAGGTATACCCATCTTACCAATATCGTGCAGCAAAGCTCCCCGGCGCACCTGCGACTGCTCTTCCCAACTGAGACGCATGGCGATCGCCAGGCGCTCGGCCAACTCGGTGACCCGGTGGGTGTGGCCTTCGGTTTCTTTGACGCGCAGGTCGAGGGCATGCGACCAACCCTCAATGGTAGCGTCGTAAGCCAGGATCAGGTCCATGTTGGAGCGCTGCAAGCTTTGGAACATTTGGGCGTTGTCGATGGCAATAGCAGCCTGCCCGCCGATGGTTTCGAGCAGGTTGAGCGCATCCGCCTCGGACGTGGGGGCGCTGCGATAATACACCTCCAGAACGCCTTTCACCTCGCCCTTGGCAATCAAAGGCAGCGCGTGATAGGCGACAAACTTTTCAGGCGCTAACTGGCTGCCGCTGCGCACCGGGTAGGTGGACGTGGCCAGGTTGGGGACAAAAACGCTGCGGCGTTCCAGGGCCGCCCGCCCGGCCATGCACTCTCCCACTTTCAAATGCGTGTTTTCGACGGCCGGGGTAAGAAAGCCTTTCCCAGACAGGTATTCAAGGCGGTGCATGTGCGGGTCGAGCAATAATACATCGCCAGCGTCGGCATGCAGTTGTTCGAGGGTGCGCGACAGGAGCACGTTAAATGTCACCCGCAGGTCCATACTGCTGCTGATGGCGCTGTCGATCTGCTGCACGGCGCTGATATACTTGAGGCGGCGTTCGGTCTGTTCGAATAAAGCGGCGCGATAAAGAGCGTTGGCGGCATTGTCGGCAATCGAAGTCATCAGGCGCAAGTCAGCCGGGGTGATATCGGTATTACGGCCCACCAGCAGCACCCCGATGGAAACGCCTTTCACGCTGAGCGGCACACCGGCCAGGGCGCGTGCATTTTGGACCTGGTTGCTCAGCGAGAAAAGCGGGTCTTCCATGGCGTTATTGTTCAGATAAGGCTTTCCGGATTGGAGCACGCTCTCGGTCACCCCGCTGTCGGCGGGGGTGCTCAGGTGCAGCACCGGCTCAAATCCGCCGCGGGTGATTTCAACCGTATATTGGCCGCTGGAGGGGTCGGGGGTTATCAGGGCCGCCCCGCCGGCCTGGAACAGTTCCATCACCTGGTCGAGGATCACCGGCAGCATCTCGGCCCTGGTCAAGGCAGACCGCAAGGCGCCGCTGACGGCGGCGATGGCTTCTACCTCGCGCTCGTGCTGCTTACGGGCGGTGATGTCTTGAAACAGCCCAATCGAGCTGGTGACGACGCCATGCTCATCGTAATAATCCACGGCGGCTTCAAAGACCCAGCGTAACTTTCCGTCGCGAGTGCGCAGGAGCCATTCACATTTCCAATAAGGGACCGCGCCTGACCTCACCCTGGCCACGGCCTCTTCCATCGAGCAAGCCGCAAGATCGCCGACCATATGCGATTCCACCACCATCGAATCAAAGACTTCATCGGTAAATTCTTCTGGCCCATAACCGGTAAGCTGCCGGATGCCTTCGCCAATGAAGGTAAACCTGAGTTCTCCAGCCTGAACCCCTTTCGGAAAAACCTGCTGATAAGGCACCGCGTCGGCGCCTTCGATAGCCTTGCGGTAAATGGCTTCGGATTGGCGCAGCGCCTCTTCGGCCTTTTTACGTTCGCTGATATCGGTCAAGAAGGCCACAGTAGCCGGGCCATCCGAAAGCGTCACCGAAGCAATTACCAGGTGCATGGGGAACTGTGTGCCATCGCTGCGCTGGCCGACCAGTTCAAATTCCGACGGGACGGGCAGGCCAAGCGCCCGGCGCTGGATGCGTTCGAGGCTTTCTTCCCGGTATTCAGGGGCATAATATTCAACACTGGGCCGGCCAACCGGCGATTCGGAATCTGTGAAACCAAATAATTGGATCAACTTCTGGTTAACGTACAGGTTTACACCGGCGCGTGAGACATTGATCGCCATCGGCGCCTGGTCGATTAACGTACGGAAGAGACCCTCGCTTTCGCGCAAAGCGGCCTCGATCAGCTTGGATTGGGTGATATCCACATGGGTGCCGACCATGCGCAGCGGGCGCCCTTCGGCGTCCCATTCGACCAGCTTGCCACGTGACCGGATCCACATGATTTCGCGGTTCCTGGTCAGGGCGCGAAATTCGACTTCATAGTTTTCGCGCCGGCCGGCCAGGTAATCGTCCTGCGCCTGAAGAATCATCTGCAAATCATCCGGATGGGCGATCTTTTCAAAAACTCCTTCGCCAGATGGGAATTCATCCGGGGCATAGCCCAGCATGCTGTAATAGTGCGGGCTGAGATAAGACTGCCCGGTGACGACATTCCAGTCCCACAAACCGTCGTTGGCGGCATCCAATGCCAGGCTCAGGCGCTCTTCGCTGGCGATCAGGGCCTGCTCGATCTTCTTACGCCCGGTGATATCCCTGGTAATGCCAAATACGCCGATCATCTGGCCGGCGGCATCGTAAAGCGGCATCTCGGTCGTCGAACCCCAGGTAAGCGGATGATCTGGGCGCTGTTCTTTCTGCTCCAGATCAACCACCGGCTGGCCGGTGCGCATGATTTCCATTTCCAAATGGTAATATTCCTGGGCGCTTTCTCGGGCGAAAAAATCGAAGTCGGTCTTCCCGATCATCAATTCCGGCTGCTGGATGCCTTCTTTTAGCGCGGCGGCTTTGTTGACGCGGAAAAAGCGTAATTGTTTATCCTTGAAGAAAATCGCGTCGGGGATATTGTCCATTAAAGCGCGCATCAAGTCGCGTTCACGCTCCAAATCCAGCTCAATCTGTTTGAGCTGGGTAATATCCCTGGAAACCGCAAATACGCCGGTCACCTGACCGGTGGCATCCCGCAGGGGTACCTCGTTGTCCAGATACCATCTGGGAGTCCCATCGGGAAGATGCCCTTTTTCCTCACGGTTCTGCATTGGTTGGCCGCTGGCCATGATTTCCATTTCCTGGTCGTAATACTTCTGAGCGGTTGCGTGGTCAAAAATATCGAAATCAGTCTTGCCAATCATCAACTCGGGCTGCGCAAAGCCCTCTTTTTGTGCAGTGGTACGGCTAACGCGCAGGAAGCGCAGTTGGGCGTCTTTGAAATAAATACTATCCGGGCTGGTGTCCATCAAGGCTTTCATCAGGTCACGCTCGCGCTCCAGTTCCTGTTCGGCCTGTTTGCGATCGGTGATGTCCTTGGAAATAGCAAACAGCCCAATCACCTGCCCGGTGGCGTCGCGCAGCGGCAGCTCGGTGACCAGGAACCATCTGGGCGCCTGGCCCGGACGCTGCCCTTTTTGCTCCCGGTTGACCACCGCCCGCTCGCTGCGCATGATTTCCATTTCCTGTTCATAAAATGCCTGAGCAGTTTCAGGATCAAAAAAATCAAAGTCGGTCTTGCCGACCATCAACTCAGGCTTTTGAAATCCCTCCCTGAGCGCAGTCGCCCGGCTGACGCGGGTAAAGCGCAACCGGGTATCTTTGAAATAAATACTGTCGGGGCTGGTGTCCATCAAGGCTTTCATCAGGTCGCGTTCGCGCTCCAGGTCCTGTTCAGCCTGTTTGCGGGCGGTGTTGTTGGTGAGCATTCCGAAACCGCCGGTGAAATTGCCTTGCCGGTCAAATAATGGCACAGCCGAAATGCTCGCCCATAAAATACTGCCATCCTTGCAAAGATAGCGCCGCTCAGATTGGCCAGACAACCCATTTCTCCGCTCTTCGAATTGCCGGTTGTGCTCCGGAAGGTCCTCCGGAGGAACAAAGCCGGTGATGAGCATACCGATCATCTCTTCAGGCTGGTAGCCGAGCATATCCGCCATGCGCTGGTTGACGTAGGTCGTGACGTCGTTCTCATCCTTCACCCAAATGCCTTCGTGGGAGGTTTCTACAATCCGGCGGTAGCGCTCTTCGCTTTCCTGCAAGGTGCACTGTGCCTGCTTGACGGCGGTTACATCATGAAAATACCACACGCGGCCGAAATAGCGTTGATCGGGTCCAAACATGGGCGCCGAATAGCGTTCGAAAACCTGGCCGTTCCGCATAATCAGTTCTTCCTGGCTGGTTTCGTGAATGTGTGAATAAAGATGTTCAATACGCCGGACAAATGCCAGGGGATCGGCTACTTGCGTCGTCACGAAATGCAGCACCGGTTCATCGAGGCCGTCTTCGACCAGTTTTTCCGGAATACCCATCATCTCGACAAACCGGCGGTTATACGTGAGGATATGTCCTTTTTCATCCACCACCAGGATTCCATCGATGGTGGTTTCTTGTATGGCAGAAAGAAGGATGTTTTTAAATTGCGATTCTGCCTCCGCCTGTTTGCGACCGCTGATATCCTCAACGCTGCCTTCATAGTACAACACCTGGCCGGCCGGGTCGCGCACTACCCGGGCGTTTTCACGCACGTAAATGAGCGAGCCATCCTGTTTCATCCAGGCGGATTCGAGGCCTTTGACTTCTTCCTGGCTTTCGAACAAGGCGCGGAAATGACTGCGTGAGTAACCGGGTTGTAAATAATTCTCCTCCAGGTTGCGGTGGGCCAGTTCTTCAAAGGATTCATATCCAAGCATGCGCATAAAGGCCGGGTTAGCCAGCAGGATTTGGCCCTGCGGATTTGTGCGATACAACCCAATCGCTGTGTTTTCAAAGAACCGTTGAAAACAGCCCTCGCTTTGGAGCAGTTCCTGTTCGATGTGCTTGCGATCGTTGATGTTACTGATCACAGCCTGGCGCAGCTCTTCGTTCTGCATTTCCAATTCAATCTGATGCACCCTCAGCTCATGGACTAAACGGGAATTTTCCTGCGCCGACTGGTCAGTCTGGCCGCTCGAATCCTCGGGCCTGTCTTCCCTGATTGTCATTTACACCTCCTCAGAGGTAATACACAATTCTCCCTGGCATTTTCTGGAACAAACCCATCCATAATAATCAAAGCATGCCGGCAGAATCAACCTTTAATCCACCCCCAAAAGTCAAACATGACTTTTCGCTCGTACCTCTGTCTGATTTGATATTATCATCATAACCACAGGCCGGATTGACGTCAAGGATGGCGAATTTACAGGAACCTTCCAAATTAATATCAGAAAACCCTGTGCTTTCAGGGCTTTGAAAGATCATGGCGCAGTCGTGCCCTGCCTGGCAGTGACAATACTTCGGGTCAGGGCACGACTGTGTATTGACGAATTGATTTAATTGTAAATGCCCGTCGTGCCCGTACACCAGGTGGCGCGAGGGACCCGTATGTGACTAAGTATCAGAGAAAATTTATGGCAGCACGTACCAGGGGTTAATGAAAGCCCCGCCCGAGCGCACTTCGAAATGCAGGTGAGGGCCGGTCGAGTTGCCGGTGCTGCCTGCCAGGGCGATGCGCTGGCCCTGGCTTACCGAAGCGCCGCAGCGTACCAGGAACGCTGAAAGGTGGGCGTAAAGGGTAGTGTAGCCGTTGCCGTGGTCGATCATGATCATGTTGCCGTAGCCGCCGCCAATGGGGGCGGCGTATACCACCACGCCCGAATCAGAGGCATACACGTTGGCGCCTTCTCCGGCGGCAATATCGATGCCGAGGTGGCCTTCCCAGTAATCGTTGCCCGACAGGTAATGGTTGTTGGCCGGCCAGACGAAATAACCGCTACCCACCGCGCCCCCGTTGCCGGTGGCGCAGCCGGCCTGAATGCCGCGCGAGGCGCCCGAATTGGCTTTCCACATGGTCGGGATCAGCCAGGGTTGAGTAGGACGCCACCCATTCGGCACCATCACGTAGGTTCCGGCTTTGACAATCGGGTTGAGCAGGTCCAGGTGGTTACCCGGCCAGGTCAAAATATCTTTAACGTCAGCCTTGTATCGTTCAGCCACGGCTTGCAGGGTGTCGCCATCTTTCCACTTGACATACACCCCGTCGGTTGCCGGAATGCGTAGTTTATCGCCTACCGAAAGATCGTTAGGGTTGTCGTTGAGCACATCATAATTGGCCCACAACACGGTGGTCGGTTTGAGATTGAAATATTTTGCAATGCCGAAGATCGAGTCGCCTTTTTCCACCACGTACTCGCTGGCGTCACTGCGCGGCCGGTCAGGAATAATCGTGTGCGGGTTGGTGCTGCGCGAAACTGCGGCAATGACCGGTGGGTCGATATCCGGCAGAGCCAGGGCGGCAGCCTCCTGCGCTTCTTCGGTAGGTGAATCAGAAACAACCACTTCTGTAGCCGCCGGCTGGATATTTACGCCGGTGAAAGCCGAATAAGCCGCCGGCGCATGCAGGAAAAGCATGTATCCGGTGAAGGCTACCATCAAAATTGCAACCCCCCACGAAAGTCGAGGAAGCCAGGTCAGTAAACAACCGTCACCCTTTTGGGCGCTTTGGGAGGCTCCCCGCGCAGCGGGTTTAAAACTCACATATCCTCCGTCAGATTTTCGAGGAATTCCTGGTTGGATTTGGTGCGGGTCATGCGCTGTAGAATGGCTTCGGTCGCCACGGCCGGGTCCATCCCGGCTCCCTGCGGCGGAGCGCCCACCATCTGGATGTACATGCGGCGCATCAACCACACCCGCTGCAGCAGGTCGGGCCCCAGCAGCAGCTCTTCACGGCGGGTGGAGGAACGCTCGATATCGATAGCCGGGTAGGTGCGGCGTTCTTGCAGCTTGCGGTTGAGGTGCAGCTCCATGTTGCCGGTGCCCTTGAACTCTTCGTAGACCACGTCGTCCAGGCGGGAACCGGTGTCGACCAGGGCGGTAGCGATGATGGTCAACGAGCCGCCTTCTTCGAGGTTACGCGCCGCGCCAAAGAAACGTTTGGGCGGGTAAAGGGCCGAGGGATCCATACCGCCGGAGAGGGTGCGCCCGGAGGGGTTGACCACCAGGTTGTAGGCACGCGCCAGGCGGGTCAGCGAATCCATCAGAACGACCACGTCCCGGCCAATTTCCACCAGGCGCTTGGCGCGCTCCAGGGTAATTTCAGCCGTACGAACGTGCGAAGAAACCGGTTCGTCGAAGGTGGAGGAGACCACTTCGGCGTCGACCGAGCGATCGATATCGGTAACTTCCTCGGGACGCTCGCCGATCAGGGCAAAGATCAGGTGTACGTCGGGATACTTGGCCGAAATCGAATTGGCTACCTGCTTGAGGATGGTGGTTTTACCGGCCTTGGGAGGCGAAACAATCATGCCGCGCTGGCCGCGGCCGATGGGTGCAATCAGGTTGATCAGGCGGGTAGACAGCACGCTGCGATCGCTTTCCAGGTCGTAACGTTTTTCAGGGAAAATCGGGGTGAGGTTTTCGAAGTTCAGCCGGGTGCGCATTTCCTCGGGGACAATGCCATTAATAGTTTCGACCTTGAGTAAGCCGTAATGCCGCTCGGATTCGCGGGGCGGACGCACGTGGCCGATGACCAGGTCGCCGCTGCGCAAGTCATAGCGGCGCAGCTGCGCCTGGGAAACGTAAACGTCTTCCTGGCCTACCTGGTAATTGGTGCGTAAAAAACCGACCCCTTCACTCATAATTTCCAGCACACCGCCGCGCACTTCGAGGCCTTCTTTTTCAGCCTCAACCTGGCGGATGCGGATCAGCAAATTTTCTTTTTTCAGGCGGGCTGCATTAGGGATTTCTAACCCCCGCGCGATATCTCTTAGCGTAGACAGAGGCGCTGATTCCAGTTCTAGTAGTTTCATGGATTTATATCTTTCTTGAATAATTCCTGCGTCTCAGCTTAACCAAACCATCGCCACCTGTTAAGTCGCAGGTATAAAAGTCAAACTATAGCCATAACGGACTGCGGGATTGGTAGGTTTTCCAGACGATGGGTTTGACAAACATGCAGGTGTTACATAGGGTTGTAATAGGGAAAAACAATAATTTATGGATAATCTTGCAAGAATTATAGCATGCCCATAGGGTAAAGTCAATCTGAGATTATACACACTATCAGGGCGATTCGCAAAGTAGGAATTATCCACGAGTAACCAGCGCCAAGGCTTG
>VFSW01008171.1_pt1 | contig 15077 bp, 21 predicted proteins | sample 5358111 | NCBI WGS metagenome assembly VFSW01 (sample SAMN11554181, study PRJNA540505) | mine drainage metagenome | isolation source: sediment from site ElyBrook_90M | place: USA: Ely Copper Mine, Vershire, VT | collected 2017
ACGTACACCCTGACCCCCCAACCTCACTTCTTCACCACCTTCCAGCGGAGGACATTGTCGTGGGCCTTGTCGAACGGCACCAACACCAAACCCCCGAAGATCCGCCCACGCAGCCTCTTGAGCGCGTTGCCTACCAGCTTTGGGGTGAGCGGCTGCCCCTCTCGGGCGTTGCAGCACTCTTCGAGGGCACTCTTGAGTGTCGCTCTCTTTGCACCCCAGGTGTGGCCGCAGGCGTCGAGGATCTCCTTCGACGTCATCGCACGCCCTTCCATGACGACGTAAAGCTCGCGCACGAAGGAGGCTCCTGCTTGTCGTGTCGTGTCCGCCATCTCCGCGAGCCCTTCGCGCGAGTCTCCGGGGTCGGCGAGTCCGGCGTAGACCGTGGCCGAGCGCGGCAATGCGCTCCAGGCGTCGAACGAACCCCAGCCTGAGAGTCCCATGTCGGGCCTTCCGGCTTCGTGGTAGGCGCGGAGCGCGGTGAAGATCGACGACAGGATCTCCGAGCGATGCTCTTTCACATAGGAAAGGATGCTCGGGATCTTCCAGTCGGTGACGAGTTCCGGGCGCTCGATCTGCGGCTCCAGTCGCACGTGAACGATGCGCCGGGACAAGTCGCCGCCGATGGTGAGGTTGTTCCCAGAAAGGTAGAACACCGTGTAGATCGGACCGCGGAAGGAGATGTTCGTCCCGAGGATGCGGTCTTCCCAACTCTCTGCCGTCGCTGCGCGGTCGAGGGCGCTCGATTTGAGGAGGGCACCGTTCTCGATATTGTCGAAGAGGATCATCCGGTCGCCCGAGCGGACGATGGTGGTGATCTTCTTCCGCATCTCTTCGTCGTCGGGCGAGTATGATGACCGAGCCGCGATGCGGCCGAAGGCGATCATGGAGATGATGTCGACGAGGAGTGACTTCCCCGAGCCCATCTGCGATGCCTCGATGAACGTGATCGGCGACGGACCTAAGAAGGCGAAGCGCGCGAGCGTGGTGAGAAGCGCACAGAACCATCCGGCCGCGTGCGCGGGCGTGCAGAAGGGGAACTCGTCGAGGATGCCCATGACGTGCTTCTGCGCTTTCACAGCGTCGTCGATCGTCAACTTCTTTGGGATCGTGATGTTGACTCCGTTCGAGACGTAGAGGCCGCTCTTCTTGTGGTAGCCGGCGACGAGAGGCACGTCGCCGTCGGGAAGGAAGACCGGCGAGTCGCCGACGCCCACGAGGCGGTTCATCTTCGGCCAACGTCCGCGTGCCTCGACGCCCGCGACGAGCCACGCCGGGGGGTGCGCGGGGAGCCATTCATCTTCGCGTGCGTGGTACTTCTCGAATTGGCACGTCGAGCAGATGAGATCTTGGAGCCGCGCCTGCGAGACCTGACGAATGTATGGCGAACCCGCTTGACGAAGGATCGTCTCGACCTCTTCCTCTTCATCAGGCTTGATGACTTCGGCGAGGTAGTTGTTGGAGCGAAAGAGTTTTTCTGATCCCTTGAACGCTTCGATCACTTCGTCAATGACGAGGTGTTCGTCGGTGGTGATCTGAATGACGGGTCGTTCGTCCTTCTTACTCTCGCGCTTGTGACAGAGCGCGTTCCGGATCGCGCGCTCGGCCTGATTTTCGAGGAGGTAGCCTTCGCGGACCTCGCCCGAGTGTGCGGCGTCTTCAATCTTGTGACGGATCTCCTTCGCGCTCCATGGGGGCTCGCAGCGAGGGTTGAATTCCTTTTCGATCATCTCGAGGACGATGTCCGTCGGCAGACGGAACCCACGCGCGAGTGCGAGCGAGGCCCGCCAGAGAGCGTCGTGACCCCCTTCACCCTCGATCGCACTTGGGAGCTTCGCGAGGTACTCGGACGCACGGTCGAGCAGTTCCGGCGTGACTTTGGTGGGCTCGATCTCGTGGTCGATGGTGGTGTCATCCACCTCGTCAACGTCGTCGGGGAACTCCGTCGCGACGAGGAGGTCGAGCCAGCTCACCGCGAGTGTGCCGCCCGAGAGTGTCTCAGGGATCGGATCGGATTCTTTCCGTCGTGTGTAGAGGTGGATGAGTTGGAGGAGCCTGTCGGTGCGAGGGTCGAACTCGCGTTCGTTGTTTTCGCCGAAGACAGCTTCCGAGAAGACGCCGAGCACGTAGCCGAGTTGACAGGACCACGCGAGCTTGTCACCGGGTTCGAGCGGGAGCGGCTCTGCCAGGGGGATCTCAACGTGATATTTTCCTGCTTCGGGGCGTCTCTGTACGATGTGTGCGAGGTCGAGCGCTTGCACGAGTTCGAGCACGCGCTCCCAGCCGTCGCCGTGAGCGTCCTCGTCGTCATCGAGGAAGAAACCCGTTCGCGAGGTCGCTTCTTCATCGAAGGAGCCTTGGTAGCGCGACGTGCCGTGGGCGACAGTGTCGGCGGCGCCCTTCTTCGCGATGCGTTCGGCGATCTCTCGTCGGGCGTCCGCGTGCTGTGTGAGCGTCGCTTCGACTTCGGCGCCGAGTCCGGGTTCCTTCTCAGTTCCACCCCGAGTCGAGCCAACGTTCTCCCAGTGGGTCATGACCCAGGAGCCCGACCATGGCTTGAGCGCACTCGCGATCTTCGCGAGGAGATCGTCGGTGTTTTGTGTTCGCGCCCAGACGCGCCCGCGTTCGAGCCACTTCGCGCTCCTGCGCGAGGCTTTCTCCCGTTCCGCCACGACGGCGGCCTAGCGGGCGATCTGTTTGCGTGGTTGTTGACTCTGTCGACGATCAGATCGCAACCTCAGTCCGTCGAGGATGAGCGTGCGGACCGTTTCGGACCGACTCGGTTTGCGCTTGTAGATGTCTTCCTCGCGCATGCGCTCGGACTCCTCGTCGATCTGTGTGAGGAGTTCGGTGCTCGTTGGGAAGGAGAGGTTCAAGGAGCGATCTTCTTGGGGACGCTTGGCAGGCATGAACGCGGACGCTATCAAAAAGAAATTTGGTGGGCAAATATTTTCATTGGTGTGTAGCTTCTGCAATAAAGTATTCACAGGACTATCGAAGTAGTTCACAGGACTTGTTCACGATCTTTAATTTTTAAGAAAAATTATTTTCTTGACAAGGCCCCTTCGCAGGGCCGAAATCGCTCCCTGCGTGGGTGAGATCGCTCTCAAGGACGAGTACCATTCCCGGCGTCTCAAAGTGCTCGGTAAGACGAGCGCGAGTCAGATCCAAGACGCGGAGCGGTGCATGCGTCGCTGGTTTTTCCGCTACGTCGAGGGTGTCACGACACTTCCGACGGATGCGCAGAGGCGCGGCACCGAGATCGACAATAACTACGTCCAGCCCTATTTGAAGACCGGAATTGTACCGAAGGGAGATTGGTACAAGCTCGCGTTCGAAGCGATCCATCATCTCCCTTCTCCTGGTCCGCGTGACGACCTTCTCATCCAGCACTCGATTGAGATGCCCACCTTCGATGGCGGGCCACTCGTCATCGGTTATCCCGACTGGGTGGACGTCGCGGAGTTCAAGCACGCCAAAGTCATCGAGATCGGCGATCTCAAGTCGACAAGTGACTTCCGCTACTGCAAGACCGAGGACGAGCTGCGCACGAACGTGCAGATGGTCACCTACGCCGAGTGGGGCTATTCGGTCTTTGGTGCGGATCAAGTCTCGATCGCGCACGTCTACGTGCGGACGCGGGGGAGCGTGCGTGCGCAGAAGGTCGGTCCGTTCGAGATGTCACGCGAGGAGGTCCGCGAGAACTGGGAGCCAAGGCTCGTGCTCCTCCGTCAAATGGGTGATGCGGCTCGCGGAGCTGTGCGAGGAGAAGATCTCGTCCCAAACACTGAGGCGTGCATGGACTATGGCGGCTGCCCATTCCGTGCTCGTTGTGGTTTGCAGGTTGTCATCAAAACCAAGAAGCGAAACCAAGGAGTGAAGATGTCGACGAACAAGGGACCGAACGGGCTCTTCGCGAGGCTCAAGGCTGCGGGGGAGAAGACGAACGGGAAGACGAGCGACGAGGGCACGACCGTTGATGGAGACGGATCGGATCACGCACTCGCGACGAAGTCGAAGGTGAGCAATCTGTTTGGAAAGAAGAAGACCGAACCGACCGCGTCGACATCGGAGAACGCTCGTTTCAATACTCAATGCGCTTGTGGTGAGGTGCTCACCAAGGCGAACACGTCGAGGCTCCCCTCTGGTGAGGTGAAACACGTCGGTTGCTCACTCAAGAAGGTCGATGCCAAGAATGGCGCTGGGTCCGCGGTCGTGCCGCCGGACGCGCCGTCGCGTGAGCAGACCAAGACCAAAATCAAAGTCGAGGGCGAGAACGGAGAGATGCGCGAGGAGGTGTTGGAAGAAGCGCGAGAAGATAACCAACGTCGGAAGGTTGAGGTCACTGAGACGAAGGCGCGTAAGAAGACGACCGACGCCGAGAAGAAGGCCGAGGTCGCTGAGGCGTCGCGGTCACTCAAACAGGAGCTCGAGAAGCACCCGGCGCCTGGAGCGCGTCCCGTTCCCGCCGTCGCGCCTATACTCTTCATCGACGCGCTCGCGGTGAAGGGTGTCGAGGGGGCGGTTGCTCTCGAAGATTGGCTCGGACCGATCGCCGAGATCGCAGCAGCGGCCCACGACGTCGAGGATGTTCGGCTCATCTCCTACACGTCGAAGGGAGTGCTCGCGACCGCGATGCGTGCGGCGCTCGCGACGACGCCGAAGGTGCTCCTCATCGACTCGCGCCAGTTCGGTGCCGACGTCGCGATGGAGGTGCTCGTTCCACACGCTCAGATGGTCGTGCGTGGGACGCGATGAAGTTATCTGACATATACAAAACGATGAATTGTATATGCGGGAAGGCTCTCGCGAACGGTGAAAAATTTCATCTAGGGTGTCCGCTTAGACTCGATATATGTAAAAACTGCAATAAATCATATAACGAGCATCATTATCGAGACGAGGATATGGAATGTATTGTGTCTGATGAAGGAACTGGTGATGTTTACGAACCAATCGAATTGACAATGTGGGCAGCAGATCTTCATGAATTTGGTCCAGGAAAAGTACATATTGTCAATATAGATAATGATCAAAAGACTTTTTGTGGGCGTTGGCTCAGGGCTGTTCCAGGTAAATTTGTAGATGATAAAGTAGCAACTTGCGTTCAATGTAGAAATTGCATTGTTGCAAGGGAAGAAAGAAATAAGAGACAGAAACAGTGGCAGATCGATAGCTTACAAAGACAACAAGAACAGGATCAAGTTTGGGAACGACGTAGGCAAGAATATAGGGCTTATTTACAAACACCTGCCTGGATGAATAGAAGAAATGCTGTAATGCAAAGAGCTAATGGTAGGTGTGAATCTTGTGGAATAGCTACGGCTACTGAGGTTCATCATAAGACATATGAGCACATCTTCAATGAGCCATTGTTCGATTTAGTAGCCATTTGCCGTTCTTGCCACGAAAAAATTACGCTAATTGATCGTGAGCGAAAATTCCGGTGAGCCGACTCTCCGACATCCTCCTCACACGAAGCGGTCACAAACCGAAGCGTGGATCTATGATCGAGAAGCTCCGTTCTAAAGGTGGGGTCCGGCGCTCGATGGAGTGGGAGCGAATTGCTGCTCTCCCTCGTCGAGCGCTCGACCTCGGGACGGTGCCGGACTTGACTCCGGTGTTCGCTCGCGAACGTGTAAAATGTCCAGGTTGTGAGCTGTGTCGTTCGGGTCGCGCGAGCTTGAGACCGATCCAGTCGGCAGCGCTCGTCGAGGCGGAGCAGCAGGGAGGTCTCTTTGCGCCCATCGGCGTCGGTCATGGGAAGGAGTTGATCTGTCTTCTTCTCCCCGACGTGCTCCAGTCAAAGAAGGCGGTGATCCTCACGAAACCCCGGCTCAAGGCGCAGATGATCGAGGTCGACATCCCTCGCTATGGGCGACATTTCAAGCTTCCTCTTGATCAGATCACGGTCGTGTCCTACTCGGAACTCTCGAACGCGAAGACTGCCGATGTGCTCGACCGAATTGAGCCTGACCTCGTTGTCGCGAATGAGGTCCACTGTCTTCGTCACCGCTCGGCCGCGCGCACGAAGAGATTTCTCTACTACATGAAGGACCACCCGCTCTGTCGGTTCGCCGCGCTTTCGGGAACGATCGCGAACAACTCGATCAAGGACTACGGCCACCTCATCGAACTCTCACTCCGGTTGAAGTCACCGCTCCCGTCGGGATGGCGGGAGCTGGAGGACTGGTCGCGGGCGCTCGACGTGCTCCCCGAGGGCGAGGAGCCAATGCCCGCGGGTGCGCTCCTCGATCTTCTCGGCCCGGAGGTGCGTGCGGAGGAGAAGGAGAGCGCGCGGAAGATCTACAAGCGCCGGCTCACCGAATCGATCGGCGTCGTCGCAACAACGCAGGGATCGTGCGAAGCGAGTCTCACGATCGAGGCGCGCGCGGTCGAGGTGCCTCTCGTTATCACAGAGACGCTCGAACTCCTTCGGCGCAAGTGGAAGCTCGGCGACGAGGAGTTCTCCGAAGCGATGCAGGTTGCACAGAAGGCTCGCCAGATCGCGACCGGGTTCTACTACTACTGGGACTGGCCGAACGGTGAGGTCGACACCGAGTGGCTCGACGCACGGACGCAGTGGTTCCGAGACGTGAGGCACGTGCTTCGCTACCGTGCGCGGCCGGGACTCGACTCGCCACTTCTCGTCGCGAACGCGGCCGAGCGCGGTGAGATTGATCTTCCGTCGTGGGAGATCTGGAAAGATGTCCGAAGACGTTGGCGGCCGCATCCGCCACAGGCAGTCAAGTGGCTCCACGCGTTCGTTGTCGATGACGCGTGTGCATGGGCCGATGCGGTGGAAGAAGATGCTCCGGGGATCATCTGGTACACCGACGACGCCATTGGCGAAGCTCTGAGGGAACGTGGGATCTCGGTCTACGCCGGGGGTGCTCAAGGAGACCGCATCCTCCAGTCGCGCGAGCGCGTCGTCGCCGCGTCAGTGCACGCGCGGCGAGACGGTGACAACCTCCAGCACTTCCGGCGCAACCTCGTTGTGACGTCGCCTGCGAACGGTACGATTTGGGAGCAGATGCTCGGCCGGACCCACCGTTCGGGCCAGCTCGCCGACGAGATCGAGTGTGAAGTGAACCTCCATGACAAATCTTTGAGAAGTGCGCTCGCGTCCGCGATTGCGGATGCGCGATTCTTCGAGGAGACGAAGGGGATGAGTCAGAAGCTTCTCCTCGCGCAATACGTCGGCATCCGAGGTCTCAGTGTCGAAGATGAACGTTGGGAAGGGTAGCAAACTGGCAGCGGCATGGTGTCGTTGTCAGGTCACAACGAAGGTGAAGGAAAAGGAGAGAGTCAAATGGGTGTTTATGACAAGGTGAGAAGTTCGAAAGCAACGGGTGGAGGAAATTGGTTCGAACCGGATCACGACTGGGTGGTCATGATCAATGAGGTCAAGAGCATCGAAACGCGGGCGGACTACACGGCGTTCATCGTCGAGTGCCGCGTGCTCCAGACCGACTGTGAGAAGGTCCGCTCAGGTGCCGAGCGGTCGTGGTTTGTCGACATGACGAAGGACGCGGCACCGGGGAACGTGAAGCACTTCATCGAGGTTGCTCACGAGCAGCTCACAGGGGAGCCGCTCGAGAACATCGACTGCGACGCGTGTGATGCAACCGGCAAGACCGGCAAGATCACGTGCCCGGAGTGCGACGGCGAGGGCAAGTGCTCACCGATCGATGAGGCCGGCGTGCTCGAACTTTGTTCGGAGCGTCAGCCGTACGCAGGGCTCATCATCGGGCTCACCACGTTCAACAAGCCGACGCGCGAGGGGAACCCCTTCACGCGACACAAGTGGACGCTGATCCCCGAGGCGCAGCTCAAGACGTACCAGGACATCGCGAAGAAGCTCGGCCTCGGTCAGAAGTCGGAGTCGAAGGACTCGAAGAAGGGCGCTCAGAAGGAGTCACGGGCGGAACAGTAGTCGGTTCGGGACGGCGCTCACGTTTCAACAGCGTGGGCGCCGTTCCCGATTTTTCAAGGTGATGAATGTCTGCGACCAACCGCGGCGCCGTGCGCCGGCCCGACGACTTCTACGAGACCCCGAGCTGGTGCGTCGAGAGACTTCTCGAACGTCTGGAGCTTCCGGGCGGTGAGTGGCTCGAACCCGCGTCAGGAGGCCGCGCGATCGTAAACGCGGTCAATCACGTGCGCGATGACGTCTCGTGGACGACGACGGACTTGCGCGAGGGATTGGATTTTCTGCAGACGGAGAAGTGGTGGACGCGATTCGCGGTCGCGATCACGAACCCGCCCTACTCGCTTGCGATGGAGTTCGTCGAGCACGCGCTCCCGATCGCCGACTACGTGGTGATGCTCCTCCGGCTCAACTTCCTCGGCTCCGAGAAGCGCGGGGTGTTCATGAGGCGCGAGGCGCCCGACGTCTACGTGCTTCCGAATCGGCCGAGTTTCACAGGCGGCGGCACCGACGCGACGGAGTATTGCTGGATGGTTTGGACGCCCGAGCGCGGGCGCAGGGCCGGCAAGATTGAAGTTCTCGACGATACATCACGGAGCGTTCGATGAGCTTCACTCTCTCTGTTGATCCCGGTCTTTGTGGTGCAGGCGTTGCGCTCTGGAACGACGAACGGCTTATGCGCGCGGCTTATGTGACATCGTTTGCAAGTGATGAAGTAGCACCGGAAAAAGTTGTTGAGCGTGTTCGCGACATGGCCTGTGCGATCCACTATTGGGTGCGTCCATGTGACGTGGGCCAGCTCGTTCTCGAATGGCCACAGACCTACAGTGGACGCGCTGCGCGGGGAGACGCGAACGATCTTTTTCCCCTCGCTGGCGTCGATGCCGCGCTTGCTTCACTACTCATCTACGCTCAGGTGAAGCAGTACACCCCGCACGAGTGGAAGGGATCGATCCAGAAACCGAAGAGCACGAGCGTCGAGTACATCGTCCGCGAGCGCGTGATCGATCGGCTCGATGTGATGGAGCGTGCGAAAGTCAACTGGCCGGGGAACAAGCGGCACGGATGGGACGTCGCGGATGCTGTCGGAATCGGTCTCAAGTTCCTCGGTCGGTGGAGGCGCTAAGTGACCTTCGGCGGCCGTCCTGCTTTCCCTGGCGGGAGTCCGAGCTTCTGTTTGTGCATGCGCACCGTCGTGCGCGAGACGCCCATGATGCGCGCAGCTCGGCTCACGTTCCCGCGCGCGAGCCGGAGAGCGCTCTCGACGTCGGTGGGTTCGGAGACGCGTTCAAGAACGGCGACGCGTTCTTCTGGCGTGAGAAGCGACAGCGCATCGCGCACGAATTCGATCGCAAGTTCAATCCTTCGAGTGCTCATGATCGGGAGTGTCGGTTACCGCGCGGTTTCCGTCAAGCGGGTTTTCTCGTGCGGACGGCGCGCGGACGGCGCTCGCGCGCGTATGCGCACGGTCCTACAGGTCTAATAGACCCACGTGGGCATAGGTAGTGAATAGTAGGTAAATGTAGTTAGCAATTAGTGGGCAATTGGCCTAGGACATGCCATAGGACGCGCTACGGGCCCGCTGGTGAGCCTAGGAGCAGGGCCCTAGCACCCTGGTAGCCTAGTCAATTACTTGCCAATTCGCCACACTCGTGTCAAATATGACACATTCATAAATCCTTAATGATTTCAATAGGTTATCAATTAGGTGAGGCGTGACGCCTCACAGTAGGCCGAATAGTGAGCATTTCGACCCCAGTGGGATAGTATCCTACATTTGCTAACATATTGAATTCATTAAGAATTAAATAACCGAAAATTGGCCCGATGCCTGCAAAGTACCCCGAATTGTAGAACGCACGTTACGGGAATCCGGTAGCTGACTCCAGGGAGAGCGCAAGCTCTCAAATGAGCAGACCGGGATCACGAAACGGGCTAAAGACCGGCAAGCTAACGCTTGCGAGCGGCCAAATTAGGGCGCTCACGTTCGGGGTAATCCCGAACCATTCCTGCAAATAGCAGGGTGATGTATGAAAAGAGAAACCCGTGCGAAAGTCGGCGGGTAACTCGTAACCTGCTCTAGACACTCTCTAGCTACTAACTGAGAATCTAGAGCAGTTACTAGTGAGTCTTAGTCTATATCTAAGACTCACTAGTAACTGAAAAGGTTAAACACATGCTCAAAACCAGTTTTCCCACTGGAGCGGAATTGCCGCGAGCGCATGCGCCGCGCGCGTGCAGAAAGCGCGGTAAGACCGGGCGCTCCTACACTCTCCTCGGATCTCCCGAGTTTTTCAAAACCCCTGTAACGTGGGGGTACGGGCTGATCGCGAAAGCGATTCGCGCCCAAGGTGGCGAAAGGGTCACCATGAAGGGTGAACCCACGCGCGTAGAGTACCCCGCGCCTGTTTCGCCTGAACGTGGCGCGCGTGTCGAATTGCCGAACCTTGGGCCGATCGTCACGATCGGCGCGGGACAGTCGCTTGATGAGCAGACCGTCGGGCGCTCGCCTTGTGTCGACGTGCCAACGAGCTATTCACTCGACGGTGACACTACGGTGCGTGACGCGCGCCGTCGGAAGATCGTCAAGGCAATGATCAAAGCGCGGTAAATATTCGCGCGCACGCTTCCGCAAATTCTAGTTTCGCGCGCACGCAAGGTTGCCTTGCGTGCGCCTTCTACCTCGCTCGCTGTCTGTCGACGGCGCGTGAGGTAGAGGTAAGCCTATGGAAACCGACGCGCACGATCGCATCTTGCGCTGGTGCCGCACGCAAACGGGCTACGGTGAGCCGTGCATGCGCACGCGCGACAACGGGATCTGTCTCGTGATCGACGTGAGCACGTCGACACGCGCGAACATTCTAGCGTGCGGTCTCGACTGGGATGAAGTCTTGACCGGCCTTAAGTGGCTTGGCATTCAGATCAAGTAACCCGCTCTCACCCGGAGGTACGCCAATGATCCTTTGGCGAAACATCCACAGTGTCAAAGTCTGGTACGGAGTGCTCCACTACGCGCGCCTTCACTTGCGCGTGATAGAGTCGTGATTCCGCTCCCTGTCGGGGTCGGGAAAGTCATTCCCGATCCAAACGAGCCCGGCTCCTACTTCGTGCAGACTCCCGATCGACTCTGGGCGCTCATGATCATACGCATGAAAGCCCAAGTTGCTCAGCGTGCCATCGAGTTGAGTGCGTGGGAAAGTCAGCAGCAGCAAAAGCAAGCTGGCGTGCGCGCGAATGCTTGGTATTGGGAGCGGTACAAAGAAGAAAAATCCAAGCTGCGCGTCGACTACCCCATGCCTTGGGGTCATGTCATGTTCGGTCGCAAGTAAGGAGGAACGCGCAGGCGCGACCTGCGCCGACGGTCTATCACGTGATAGGCTGCCGGCGGAGGTCGCACCATGCCCAATGCTCAAGCAAGCGCGCGCCCGCGTGCGGACGTGCATCTCACCGAAAGCGAGTATCACGATCATTGCGACGCATACGATGGCGTTTGCCTCGGGTGCGGCGAATGGACGTGCGGAGGGTGCGAGCCCGACGCGCGCAAGTACCCCTGCGAGGCGTGTGGGGAAAAGCGCGTCTACGGTGCCGAGGAGGCACTCATGATGGGGCGCATTCGCTTCGACGAAGAGTAGAGGTACGCCGCGCGGGCGCGACCTGCGCTAGCGGTCTATCCTGCGATAGATCGCTGGCGGAGGTCGCACATGCGTCTCAAGCGCACCGTGTGGCAATATGAGGTCCGCCGCTCGCGAGTCATGCTCGCGAGCGACGTGCAGCCTCTCTATGCCGACGCGATCACAAATCCCTTCACAGTCGCCGCGGTCTTTCGTGGCATCGTGGGGGAGCAGCCGCGCGAGCATTTTCTCGCCTTCTACCTCGATGCGGGCAGTCGTATCATGGGCTTCGAGACCATCGCGATCGGTGGATCGTGTTCGGTCGAGGTGGAACCTGCCCAAGTCTTTCGGGGCGCGCTCCTCGCGGGCGCGCATCACATGATCGTCGCGCACAATCATCCGAGCGGCCGATCGGAACCGTCGCAAGCGGACGCGGACCTTACGCGGCGTTTGCTCGACGCTGGTAAGCTGATCGGCATTCCGCTCGTGGATCATGTCGTCGTTACGACAACCGATCATCATTCGTTTGCGAACGCGGGAGCGCTGTAACCATGAAGTGCCCTATCGGCGTTATTCTCTTCGAGCGCGTGCCTCTCTATCGGCCCTATCAGGGGCTACGCACTACTCACTGCAAACGGTGAGTTTCGGTGCGCTCACGCGCGCCGGGCTACACGACTGCGCGGATCTACTATCATGCGCCTCTTGATTATCGTGCACATCCCGTGTGTGTGATCAAGATGTTCAAGAATGGAAAGCTGCGCATCGATCCGCCGGACGGGACCGCGAAGAAGGGCACGCCCAAGATCGCGCTCGGGCTCTACAAGCTGACCAAAGACGGCCGGCGCGTGGTCAAGGTCATGTCGCCGACGTGGCCGGGCAAGCTCGACTTGCAGCCGGGCATGGTCGTCGAGGTGGAAGGCGCCGAAGTGTTCCCGTCGGGCGCGGTGCGCCACGGGAATATCAAGAGGGTGAGAACGGACAAGAGCGAGAAGGATTGCACGTACGAAGCTGCCATCGCAGCAGGAGGTGCATGATGAGTGTTCGGAATCCTCTAGCGCACGACTTGAACCTCCGCTCGCCGAAAGACCGCGCGACTCTCCGCGTGCGCGAGGAGCAGGCGAAGCTGAACGTGATGCTGGATGAGTACCTGATGGCGCGCGGGGGAGTGCGCACCGATCTCGGTCTCGGTGGGTGGCTACTCCAAACTCCGCTCGGCGAGCTGCGCGTCACACCCGAGCCTGCTCACATGGCCGGCATCCTCCTCACCGTCTTCTGCCGCTTCGACGACGTCGACCGCGCGTGCGCCAAGCTCAACGTCACACGTCGGCTCGGGGGCGATGTCAACCCCTACTCGGGCAAGTGGAACTTCCACGTTGATGGCACTGCGGAGGAAGCCTTTCGTACCTTCCGCACGAATCTGGAGGTGCTCTGATGCGCCCCCATCTCAACGTCTGCGGCCAGCTCGTTCCACCGGGTACTCTCTCCGAGGGCACCGAGCGCCACCGCCTGCTCGCGCGGGAGATCGCCCGCATCGAGTCGCAGGTCAACGACCCGAACCGCGCGCTCAACCGGGACCCGGCCGAGTATGCCGAGTGGCGGCGGGCCGCGACCCACTACTTGAACGCCTTCAAGAAAGAAGAGAAGCTCCTCGGTCAGTGGATCGAGAAGCGCAGGAAGGCTGAGCCGCTGTTCGTTCAGGCGTACGAGCTCTTGAAAAAGCTCGAGCTTGAGATCGATTTCGAGGACGACGAGAGCGAGCTCATGAAGAAGCTCGACGAATACTTTGCCAGGGAGGGACAATGCAACCAAGACCCGTCAAGCATCGGCCGCAATTCTTGATCGACCTCGACAAGAGCGCGCCCGTGAACCTCGACACCGAGCGGCTCAGGCGCCGGATCGTGTTCACCATCTTCGCCACGTTCATGTGGGCAGCGCTGGCGGGTGCGGCCGTGTACTACCTGTCGAAGTGGTTCTCTTGAAGATGTGGAGGTAGGCACATGGAAGAAGCGCGCCTCGCCATGCTCGAATCGATTGCGCTCAAGTACGGCAGCCACGGCAAACCAGCCGGCGACGCAATCGAGGCCTGCGCCATGGAGTTTGTCTCGTACCTTGCCAACGAGCGGTGGAGCAACCGACCTCAGTGCGCGTGCCCCGTGCTCACCACGTTCGTCATTGCGCTCAACGACAACTGGAGCGACGCCGACCGTCAGAGGCTCAAGCCGTTCCTGCCGCGTCTCATTGGTACGCGTTCGACACCGGAGATCGAGATCAAGCGCGGAATCGCGTCGCTCGACTGGACGATGCGCGTCCACCGGCCGATCTGGATTGCTGCCGCTGGTTATTCCGAGTTCGCGGCAAAGTTGCGCGCGCTGACGGAAATCGTCGACGAGGCGTCATTCAAGCCAGCGATGGCGATCCAAGACAAAGTGATCCAGCAGGCCGCGAGGGGCGCGAGGGCCGCGAGGGCCGCGAGGTACGTGATGGTCGAATGGGACGCGAGGTACATGATGGTCGAATGGGACGCGTGGGCCGCGTGGGCCGCCGGGGGCCGCCGGGACGCGAGGGCCGCGTGGGGCGCGACGGCCGCGTGGACCACGTGGACCGCGTGGATCGCGGCGGCCGCGAGGACGTTACCGACCATTATAGCTTTTAACGTGGGCTCCTCGCTCAGCAAAGATGCCGCCGACGAGCAGCACAAGGAAGCCGGCATCGCGGCGCTTGAATCGGTAGCGCGCGAGGTGCGCGACGCCGAGCTGGTGCTGCTCGACCGGATGATCGGGATCGTGTCGTGATAAGTGAAAGGAAACCGACCATGGCTTTGGCATTCGAATACATCGACCTGACCGAACCAAAAAGGAGGAACATCGTGCCCAAGAAAGCAGTGAAGGAAGACGCAGAAGACGAAGTGAACGAGGTGGAGTTGAACGCAGTGTCGGGGCTCATCTTGGCCCGCGACCTCGGACGGAGACTCTTCGGTGACGCGCTGACGGCGAAGCTCGCTATCGACCTCTACGACCATCTGGTCGATGACGAGGGCGAGATCGACGAGGCGTCGCTCGATGACTTCATGAAGGCGAAGGAAGTCACCGAGGAGGAGATCTTCAAGGGCATGTCGCCCTCGCCCCAGGACATCATCGACGTCTACGTGCGGATGTTCGTCGACCTGGACGAGGAGGACGAAGACGACGAGGACTAGCAGCACCGAGGCGCGACTGTTGAGTCGCGACCTCAACCGAGCATGCGAGGGTGTCTTGGGCTGTACCCCCTGCGGTCACGGGCGCGTTCGCGTGCTCGGTTGAGGTGAACATGGACAAGAACGACGGCGAGTCCGCTCTGACGTGGGGCGAAGTGGCGACGGCAAAGGAGAGATTCTGATGGCGACGTTTTCGATCAAGCACCGATACGAAGACCGCGTGCTGTACAGCGGCGAAGGCGAAACGCTCGCGGCGGTTGTCGTCAAAGCCGTCTCTGAGAAAGCGGACCTGCGCGGCGCGGACCTGCGCGGCGCGGACCTGCGCGGCGCGGACCTGCGCGGCGCG
>VFSW01008172.1_pt1 | contig 15076 bp, 8 predicted proteins | sample 5358111 | NCBI WGS metagenome assembly VFSW01 (sample SAMN11554181, study PRJNA540505) | mine drainage metagenome | isolation source: sediment from site ElyBrook_90M | place: USA: Ely Copper Mine, Vershire, VT | collected 2017
TCCAAAGAGCCCATACTCCCTCAGCCGTGTACAGGCGGTCGGTCGCTACTAGAAACGTGAACTTGTCGATGGTGGTGCGAAGAAATTCAGGTATGGTTTGCATCTTTCTGACCGCCCGCAGGTCGTCCGACATATGCGTATACATGTATAAGCCTATGCACGAGTCCCGGCTGTGACTGGCGTCATGTCTCTATGTGACTAGCCCCACACGACGCGAGGATCCAAATGAAGATGAAAGTGCTGCTTTCTCGATACCGAAAACTCAGCTCACAGGCAGATAGCGGAGGGGACCTCCTCCGCTACTGGGCGGGAGACCGATTTGAACCCATCAATGGCCCAACATTCCAGGGATTGGCCTTTTTGCCGCGAGAGTTGAGGGCACCGGAACTACGATGTGACACTTGAAGGCAGCGAACGAGTCTGCCCCTGTCCATCAGGCGAGGACCAGCAGCGTCTTTAAGATTTGTAGAATATGGTCTTTTCACTACGTTACGTGCAATTCTTAACTCCCCGGCGTTCGCGATTGTGGCTGGCTGATAGACAAGTTGTGCCGGGCCGAATCGCGTCAGTGGCATTTGCTACCACCGTGTCACCTAGCTGCAATTTGCCGAACACTCCGTCTTGCCGCTGACAGCGACGCCGGTTTTCACATCTACACACTCCGCTTTGCCCTGTCGCACACGAATCACGAAAGTCCGCTGAACTCCGCAAGATGTGGGCACAGAAGTGTGGATTCGGATTCGAATTGTGCTCAGTTGTACCGGTTGTACCGAAAAGCGTCCAAAAAATGAAAGCGCGAAAGGCAGCGTAAGCAATTGATTGCGTAAGTTGCGGGGGGTGGATTTGAACCACCGACCTTTGGGTTAGGAGCGACCTACACGACTTGTTCTTAAGAGGTTAACGTCACGGATGGCCAGTCGTGAAAGCAGCAAATAGCCCAACAAATTCGCCAAAGGGAGTTGAACGGGAGCGGCTTTCACCGCGACCGGTGCACCGCCTCGATATGCGTTTCGGCTGACGGAGACGGGACAAACGGAGGAGGGATCGGAAAAGTTGAGTCGGAGCGAAACCGCAGTGCTGGTGGGAGAGTGGCGTGTCACTTCTCCGTCTCTAAGTTATGGTGATCGCCGCCGTCCCCATCCTGAATCCGCAATACGGCCCTTCGATGCTGGGTTTCGTCGTGTTCCAGTCGGGTCGCGATCTGCAGTTGACTGTCGGCTTCTTCCTTGCGTCCAACGCGAACCAACGTCAGGCCGAGATAGTAGTGAGCTTCGCGCGACGAATCGTCAACGGCTAGCGCACGTTGCAGCAGATCGATCGCGTCAGAGTAACGTTTCTGTTCGAAAGCTACTCTCCCCAGGGCAGACAGAGCTCCGGCATGTTTCGAATCTCGGTTGAGTACCTGGCGGAAATTGGCAGCCGCCTCGTCGAGGTCTTTCACATTGAGTTCGATAAGCCCGAGACGGAAGTAGGATTCCGTCTGCTTCGGATTCAGCGCGATCGATCGCTCAAATTGTTCTCGTGCCTCCTGCGTATTCTCGAGAGCCGCGAGAGTCATCCCCAGAGCACAGTGGCCGGATGCATTGTCGGGGCGCGCTTCAACGTAACGGCCAAACGCCTGGCGCGCCTCCTCAATTTTCCATACTCCAAGAAACGCGCGTCCCAAGCTATAGAGAGCCACTGGGTCATTCTGCCGCACCTTCAATGTTTGCTGGAAAGCTGCGATTGCGTCCTGCCACAGCGACAGTTGCAGCGCCATTGCCCCGAATTCGGATTGAACATCGGGATTGTCGGGCGCATAGTTGCGGGCCTCTCGCAGCAAGGCCAGGGACCTTCCCGAATCACCTGCCGCCGCGGCAGTCTTGCTTTGGTCCCGTAAAATTTGGATCAGTGCGTTCGAGGCATCCGTGCGAGCAGGATCTACCCGCAACGCTTCGCGCAATTGAGGAACCGCGTCGTCCGCACGACCTTCCTGGAAATAGAGCAGTCCAAGGTGCGCGTGGGCAGGGGCGAAGTCCGCCTTTTTCTGAACAGCACGGCGCAAAAGCTGTGCGGCCTCCACGTCGCGATGTTGAAGGACTCGGACGACACCTAACAGATCGAGGGCGAGATAGTCGTCCGGGGCGGTCCGCAGAACGGTCTGCAGATCGGTTTCAGCCCGAGTAAGTTCCCCCGCAGTCATGGCCTGGGCCGCGTCCTGCAGCAAGGAGATATTTGAGCTCGGCGCAGAAACCTGAGCTACCGGCATCAGGCTCGAAAGCAGGAGGACAGCGCCGCAGAGAAGTTTGTTTCGCACGCTATTTCGGACTCTGAAATGTAGCCTTTGTTCTATTTTAACGGCTCGGTGATTGCGACGATGCGATCCGGTTTCTGATCCCGCAAAATCTGGCGAATGCCGCTCGGCCAACGGATTTCGATCTCTCGGATCGCATCAGCGGTACCCAACCCGAAGTGCAATCGCTTGTCGCTGGAGGATTGGTAGCTGCTGCCGGTAGTCACCGTGGCAAATTGATCGCCGAGCGTAGTGTTGACTCTTACCTGCGCTCCAATCGCATCGCGGTTGCTCTTCACGCCCACCAGATTGAGAGTAATCCAGTGGTTCGGCGTGTCTGTTTGGTTCAGCAGCACCCATGCGGGGCCATCGTTGGATGTGACGACCGCATCCAGTTTCCCGTCGTTGTTAATGTCCCCGACCGCTAACCCTCGCGCGGCCCAATCCTGATGGAACACATCACCGGAGCCTGCGGAAACGTCCACGAACTTCTTACCCTGTTCATTTCGCAACAAAAGAGGTGGCTCGCGGTAATGCACACTCGGATCGTACATCTCGATAGTGTCGATGACGTGCGATTGGACGATCAGCAGATCCTTCCAGCCATCGTTGTCATAATCGAGAAAGCGCACGCCCCAGCCCGAGTGCAGAAGAGAAATTGCGTTCAGACCGGTGACCGAAGTTGAATAATCAAAAGTGCCGTCTTTCAGGTTGGTGTAGAGCGCGTATCGCTGATTCGCAAGGTCAGTGATGATGATGTCCGGCCACCCGTCGTTGTTGTAGTCCTCAAAATCGACTCCCATGCCGGCGAAGGTATTTCCGTTGCTATCGAGCCCGGCTCCGGAAGGCAATCCAACTTCCTCGAACGTTCCGTTACCGCGGTTGTGAAATAGGTATTCTGACATTGAATCATTGGAGAGAAGGATGTCCATGAACCCGTCGTGGTCGTAGTCGGCGATCGCGAGACCCAAACCTTTTCCGGGCTTGTCGATTCCAGCCAGGTGCGCCACCTCGGTGAACTTCCCACCGCCGTCATTGTGAAACAAAAGTACCGATTCCGGCTTGAATAGATCAGGATGGCAGTAAGAGCGAAAGCCGTCTTTCCCCGGTCGTCCGCAGAACACATCGTCAAAGTCCCACTGCATGTAGCGCGCAACCACGAGGTCAAGCCGCCCATCGTTGTCATAGTCCACCCAGGCGGCGCTCGTCATCCAGCCTGAACCCGCAACGCCGGCTGCGGCGGTCACGTGCGTGAAGGTGCCGTCCACATTGTTGTGGTAAAGCGTGCCGCGGCCGTATCCGGCTACATAGAGGTCTTCGAATCCATCGTTGTCGTAATCACCAACCGCGACGCCTGTGGAGTAGCCGATGCCACTTAGACCGGCGTGTTCCGTGACATCTTCAAAGGTTCCATCCGATTTCTGGTGATAGAGGCGATTCCAGTACTTCGGGTTGTCTTTCTTCGGAATCGTGCCTTTCGGCGTCGGATCATCGAGCCGCGCACCGTTAGCGAAGAAGATGTCGAGGCGGCCGTCGTTGTCGTAATCGAACAAGGCTACGCCTGAGCCCATCGTCTCCAGAAGGTATTTCTTGCCGGTCGGAGTAGCCTGCTGGCGGAAGCGGATTCCAAGTTTTTCCGTGACATCGACGAAACGACCCGGCGTGAGTGAGTTTGGGGACGCCGCGAAAGAAAGCCAAGCCCCGAAAATCGAGTTCCCGAGAATCAAGGCAAGTCCCGGGAGCATTGCGCGGGAGGAAAACTTAGAAAAGTTTTTCATGAGGAGCGATCAATGGCCGCAATTCGACAGTTTAGCGCGTGGAGGCAACATCCATCGGAGGCATCGTCAAAAGACCCCTTAGAGTACTCGTCATTGTCAAAAGAGCAGATCGCCCCCTCAGTCGATAGAGGCTTAACCCTTCAAAAGAACAAATTTTAGATCGTTTCCGACAAAAAAGAAACAAAATCATTGACTGTAGCGCCAGAACCGCATTAGGATTCCGGGTGATAAAGTTTGCACACCCGTTAAGTCCAAGTGAACGTGACCGACGCCGAGGGGGAATTGCCATGACGCAAAACGCGCAGTTATCAGGAGTGACGTGCTTCAGAAAGTTCTTTCATGCGATCGCATTGCTGGCGGTCGTTGTTTTCGGCGCGCTGCCGATGCTTGCGCAGTTCGATACCGGCACGATCACCGGCACGGTGACGGATGCCTCGGGAGCCGTTGTGTCACGCGCTGCGATCACTGTGACGAACACCGGGACAGGCATTCAGAAAAGCTTCGTCACCGATCAGAACGGTAGTTTCGTGGCGTCCTCGCTACCTTTCGGAAACTACGTGGTCAGAGTCGGCGCCAGCGGATTCGCGGAAACGAAGAGCGCACCGATCGTGCTGAACGTTGGCGCAACGGTGAACCTCAACCTGGCCGTTTCCGTGGCCGGATCGCAGGAGAGTGTGCAGGTCACCGGTACGCAGACCACGGTTGACACCTCATCGAGCATGTCGGGCACGACATTGGACTCAAATCAGGTCCAGAACCTGCCCATCAACGGACGCGATGTAAGTGAATTCCTGGAAATCGCCCCCGGATCGGTGGACTCCACCGGATTCTTCCAGGGCAGCGTCAACGGGATGGAGAATATCTTTACTGGCCTGAACATCACGCTCGACGGCCAGAGCGCGATGCGCGGCGACATCAATGGATTCCTGGATACAGAAGGCCAGGAAGCTGCACGCGTTACTCGAGCCAGCGTGGATAGTATCCAGGAAATTGACTACTCAAATAGCGGCTACACGGCGGAAACAGGCCATTCGCTTGGCCCGCAGATGAACCTGATCACGAAGTCCGGCACGAATGATTTCCATGGCAGCATTTTTGAATATTTCCGCAACGACGCTCTCGACTCATTGGACTACTTTGAAACATCGAAGCAGCCTTTGAGGCTCAACCAGTTTGGCGGCAATCTAAGCGGGCCCATCATCAGGAACAAGGTCTTCTTTTTCGTGAACTATGAAGGCGATCGTACGCATATCACGATCCAGAGGCCCCTGAACCATACCTTGAGCGCGTTCGCACGACAACGAATGGCGGCGACTCCCTCAATGGCGCCCGTATTGGCTCAGTTCCATCCTTTGCCCGCCGCGTGCAATGCGATTCCGGCACCGCCGGCGTGCGTGGGCAACCTGAACTTCCCGGATTCGATTGACCCGACGCAGTCGGATATGGTCTACGATCCCGCCTCTCTTCCCAACATTGTTCGCGAAGATACCGGATCCGTCAGGATCGATTACAACGTCTCTGAAAAGGACAGAATTTTCTTCCGCTACAACATCAACGATTCGCTGACCAACTATACCTTTGGCCTTAATCAGGGACAGGTATCTCCTCAGAAGTTGAGAACGCAGTACGCCAAGGTCGATGCGACTCACACCTTCGGTCCGACGCTGCTGAACCAGTTCAGCATAGGGATTAACCGTTTTTATTCCGACACGAACTCGAACACTCCCACTCCGCTGGCTGGTTTTAACGGCTTTTTCACAGACCTTGGGTCGCTGCCCGGACCGAATAGTTTCAATCAGATTACCCCGTTTACCGACATCGAGATTTTCGACAATGTAAGCAAGACCATCGGGCGACACACTCTCAAGTTCGGCCCGCAAATTCGCATCAACCGGAATAACGAGTGGCTGCGGCCGCAACAAACGTACGACTACGGCAGCATTTCCGACCTCGTAAACAACAATGTTTTCGTTCTGCAAAAAATCGGATACCCGGGTTTCGTTGGCAACCGCAACTCCAACTGGGACTTCTATGTCCAGGACGACTGGAAAGTGAACAGCAGACTCACTTTGAACCTTGGCCTGCGATACGACTACAACACGCCGTGGGCCGCCGGCGCGAACCAGGGACAGAATTTCGATATCGCCACCCAGGCGTTTCTCCCGTCCAACCAGGCTACCTACTCCGCGCCGAAGGGCGACTGGGCGCCTCGCGTGGGCTTCGCATGGGACCCGACTGGGAAGGGAAAGACCGTCATCCATGCATACGGCGGGCTTTTCTACAGTCCGATGCACTTCAACTTTGCCACAACGACGAACGTACCCGCGCTCGCGAGCTACAATGTCAACGTCTTTCAGGCGATCTTCGCAAATCCTCCATTTTCGATCAACTATCCGTCCCCCAATCCTCCGCTCATTGCGGGAACACAAAATGTGAACGCGTTTCCGCGAAACCCCAAGGATCAGGTTGGCACGAACTGGTTGTTCGGTATCCAGCAGGAAGTCGCACGCAATACCGTCCTGACAGTCAACTACGTCGCCAACAACGTGCATCACATGCAGTCTGGTGTTGACTTTGCGGGACTAAACGCTAACCCTGCGAATGTGTTCACACAGGCCCGACAGTATTCGGGCTTTGCGAACGAAAACATCCTCGCCGCTGGACTTGGTTCCAATTACAACTCCCTGCAAGCGAAGCTGACACGAAGGGCAGGAAGGCTTACGCTGGAGGCAAACTACACGTGGTCCCATGAAATCGACGATATGCTCAACGTTTTCAGCCCCGGCTTTGTGAGCCCGTACACTCCCAAGTACGATCGCGGCAGTGGAGATTGGGACGTACGGCACAATCTCACTGGCAGCGCCGTCTACAGCTTGCCCGATTTGAAGGGTTCGAACTCTTTCGTTCAGAAAGCGCTGGGCGGGTGGCAAACGTCCGGCATTCTTCAAACGCGATCGGGACTTCCGACGAATATCACGCTGGTCAGCGGCTTCTTTGGCAATCCTGTGCGGCCAGATTACGTGCCAGGTCAGCCCTTATGGGTTCAGGGCCACAGTTGGCCTAATTCGAGCTACAACATCAACGCCTTTGCCATCGAACCGACGTACGACGGAACTCCGGGTGCCACGATCGGAACAGTAGGACGCAACGCTCTGCGGGGGCCAGCGTACTTCCAACTCGACTTCTCTGGGATGAAGAACTTCGCCATTACCGAAAGGGTGACGATGCAGTTCCGGGCGGACATTTTCAACATCTTTAACCATCCGAATTTCACTAATCCCGACGGAGGGATCTGTTCGTCAGTCACGGAGCCTTTTGGGCCCCCGCCGACTTGTGCCCCCCACGCCAATTTCGGTCGCGTCGGCCAAACCATCGCCGATGCGAATGGAACACAGATCGGTGGCGGCACTGCGCGCCAAACCCAGTTCTCACTCAGGTTCACCTTCTGATCACTCAGCCCCCGCTTATCACGGCAGCGACAATCGACCGTCGCTGCCGTACCTCCAAGCTAGTCGCGCGTCCGAGGATGAATGTCGAAGCCTTACATCTCGAATTACGATAAGTATCCCCAGGTGCGCGTGTCTGACTCGCGGCTTGGCTGCGAAACGGGGTGGGATGCGATCGGCCGGCGTCTCAAAGCGAGAGTGCGGCCCGGGCGTTTCGTGATCTGTGTGGAGTCCTATCCCGGCTGCTTTGAAAAGGAAATTGAAAAACAACTGGTGAGCGCGCTGGAGCCGCAGATTGTGCTGCGCGTCGACAAATGTTACTTGGCCGAGAGCGCGATTCAGTCCCTCTGCGCTCGCGATCTGGGCGATGATCCGGTGTTTGCCTTCATGGGCAAATACGAACTTTCGGAATTCCTGGACGAGCGCGAACTCGCAAAGCAAAGACGGCGATTGAAGGACGCATCGAGCCTTGTCCTCGTCATTGGTACCGGCGCAACGCTTCTTGCCGAGCAGTGGGACCTGCTCGTCTATTGCGACCTGGCGAGGTGGGAGATCCAGCAGCGCCAGCGCGCTGGCGAAGTCACGAACCTTGGTTTGCAGAATTACACGGAACGTCCGCAGGCAAAGTATAAACGCGCCTACTTTGTCGACTGGCGTGTCGCCGACCGCTTGAAGAAAGATCTGATTCCAAGAATTGATTTTCTGCTGGACACAAATCAGCGCGACCAGCCCAAGATGATCACCGGGGCGCAGCATCTGCAGGGATTGAAGAATGCGGCGCACCGGCCGTTTCGCGTAGTTCCCTTCTTCGATCCCGGGCCGTGGGGCGGACAGTGGATGAAAGAGGTGTGCGATCTGCCGCGGGAGGCTGAGAACTACGCGTGGTGCTTCGATTGCGTACCGGAAGAGAACAGTCTTCTGCTGAGCTTCGGCGACGTGAAGGTAGAGATTCCATCCATTAACCTGGTATTTCCACATCCTCACGAGTTACTCGGCGAAGCGGTGCATGCGCGTTTTGGAACCGAGTTCCCCATCCGCTTCGATTTTCTCGACACGATGGAGGGCGGCAATCTCTCGTTTCAGGTGCACCCGCTGACGGAGTACATTCAACAGCAGTTCGGAATCAACTATACCCAGGATGAGAGTTACTACCTTCTGGATGCGGGGGAGGGAGGCTGTGTATACCTGGGGCTGAAACAGAACATCGATCGAAAACAAATGATGGCTGACCTGCTGCAGGCGCAGGAGGGCACAATTCAATTTAACGCCGACAAGTACGTCAATCGGTTTCCCGCCGAAAAGCACGACCACTTTCTGATTCCCGCGGGCACTCCGCACTGCTCGGGCAAGAACAGCATGGTGCTTGAAATCAGCGCGACTCCCTATATCTTCACATTCAAAATGTGGGACTGGGGACGGCTCGGCATGGACGGCACCCCACGCCCAATCCATCTCCAGCATGGGTTTCGAAACGTCCAGTGGGACCGGACAACACAGTGGGTTGAGAAGAATCTGATCAAGGTTGTTGATCCCGTCGCCAAAGGCTCCGGCTGGCGCGAGGAGCGCACCGGACTCCACGAACGTGAATTCATCGAGACACGGCGGCACTGGTTCACCGCCCCGGTCCATCACTCTACGAACGGGGGCGTGAATGTCCTAAACCTTTGCGAAGGGCGAGAGGCCGCGGTTGAGAGCCCGACCGGGCAGTTTCCCCCGTTCGTTGTCCACTACGCGGAAACTTTTATTGTTCCTGCTGCATTGGGTGATTATGTGATTCGTCCACATGGCCCTTCCGAGGGGCAACAATGCGCCACGATCAAAGCCTTTGTCCGCACAAACCCGTGACAGGAGTTTTTATTCTCATCCGATGGCTAAACGGCTCATGAAATCAACCCTTCGTTACTTTCGCAGGCTTCTTCTGTGCACGTTGTGTACATTCCCCGCTTTTTCTCACGAGAAAGCTACAGTACTTTCTGACACTGCACGGTGGACTTCCACTGTCAATGAGCAATACTGGATTCAACCTGACATTACTTATGGAGTCGCGAACAATTACACACTGAAGCTCGACGTGTGGCAGCGCAAGGATGCAAAAACACCCGCTCCGACCTTGATCTATTACCACGGCGGTGGCTGGATCTTCGGCGATCGCACTGGAGCTACACTTCTCTTTCTGCCGTATCTGGAGATGGGCTGGAATGTCATCAACGTTGAATACCGTATGGCTAACGTTTCTCTTGCCCCCGCGGCCGTGGAGGACTGCCGTTGCGCTCTGCGTTGGGCAGTGAGGAATGCTAAGCAATACAACATCGACACCGATCGAATCGTCTTGACTGGCCACTCCGCGGGCGGGCATCTATCTTTAATCACCGGGATGCTGCCCGAAGGCACGGACCTGGATAATAACTGCGACGGGACTGAAAAACTTAAAGTTGCCGCTATCATCAACTGGTTTGGCATCAGCGACGTAGCCGATCTGGTGCAGGGCCGCAACCGAAAAAACTACGCGGTAATGTGGATGGGAAGCCAGCCCGATCCACTCACGATTGCAAAGCGAGTCTCGCCCCTGACCTATGTTCGAGCCGGACTACCCCCGGTCCTGAGTATTCATGGAGACGCAGATCCAGTCGTGCCCTACGATCAGGCGACGCGTCTGCATCAGGCCCTTACCGCGGCGGGTGTGTCGAACGAATTAGTGACTATCAAAGGCGGCGGCCACGGGGAGTTTACGAATGCAGAACTGGAAGATGCCTATCAGAAGATCCGCGCTTTCTTGCACTCTCATGGTTTGCTGCAGTAGGTTTAACGGCGTCGCATCCCGCGTTGAAGCTTGATTTCCTCATCGCTATCCCCACGCACGACGAGAGTATCCTCCGTTTGATGGACATCTTTGATCTGTGTCCATTGGAAAGGTACTGCATGAAGGAATAAATCATATTGCGCCTGAAGGCACGACTTTGCCGGGATGAAACTAAGCACGGGAGTGTCGAACAAACGGCGCATTTCGCGAGCGTGGGCAAGGCCCAGCGGCATTGGGCTCGTGCCAAATTCCACGCCGCGAACCCTTGTTCTCTTGTTCCACGGAGCATAGTCCCGAGCGCGGTTTTCTTCCCACAGCACAATCCAGGGAAAAAGCCTGGGATCGAAACAATATCCTGCCACGAGTCGGTGTCGCCGGTTGTGGACACCGACGAAAGCGCTCTGATGATCCGCGACGGCGACCAGTGAGGCGACGAAGCCGGTCCCATCACGCACGAATGCTTGCGAGAGATTGATCGGCTCGCCATCGATGGATGGCGCATGCGGCCACCGATATTCGACGCCGCTTGCAAGAAGCTCGCGCCCTTCATATCCTGCCGGCCAGGTCACTCCACGCGTACCGGATACAAACAGAGTAGCTTCGCCGTTTGTGAAGAACGGCTCGCCGAAGGCGGCGTGCTGCACCCATTGAAACTCGACTGCGTCGCCGCTCAGGTTTGTAACAATTTCCGTGATACAAGCGGTGAAGGTCTCGCGCTGCAGGGAAATTTCACGCCGAAAGTGTAGGTGGTAGACGGGAAGCGTGACGTCCATCACCAGCGTCGCTGACTCGTCATCTGCAACCGCGGAGACAACTTTCCACTTCGAGTTAGCCGCTTCACCATGCAGGGGCAGACCTTGCTTAGCCTCTTCCGGTGACGGCCTGCCGAAGTAACCGAGCGCAACGGCATGTCCGGTGTAGCCGCACAAAAAACGCCCTACGGGACCATCTCCGTAGAGCGCTGCATGCTCGCGCGAAGAAAATGTCTGCGGCTCAATCGTAGGCCATGGTGACTCCCAAAGAACATTGACTGGAGAACCACGGAGACGAACATCCGCAATGTGTCCGGCCCCGAGCAGCACCGTAAGTTCGAGTTTGGCATTCGATAAACGGTACGCCTGGCGATCGTTCCACGTAACGGCATCCACGGCGCAGCGCGACATTCAGATACTGAGACCCCCATCAACAGCGAAGGCCACGCCGGTCACAAATTCCGCGGACGGTGAGACCAGATAGAGTGCGGCCTGAGCAATCTCCTCCGCAGTTCCGAATCGCCCCATCGGCTGGCGGGCGATGAAGAGTTTACGGGCTTCCGCTGGATCAGGGAACGCGGCAAGGCGATGCGCAAGCGACGGCGTCTCCACCGTGCCGGGACACAGGCAATTAACTCGTATATTGTCGCGGATGTAATCGAGGGCCATTGATTTAGTAAGTCCGATTACGGCGGCTTTCGTCGCGGTATAACACGCACGATCCGTCACCGCTCGCAACGCCGTTGCTGAAGCGGTATTCAGTATGATCCCTCCGCCCCCCTCCTTCATGAGCGGGATGACGGCATGGCAGAAGAGATACATACTCTTCACATTGATCGCCATCGCGCGGTCCCACTGCTCTTCGCTGATCGCCTCAAGTTTGCCCGTAGGAACAATGCCCGCATTATTAAATAGATTGTCCACGCGCCCGAATTTTTGCATCGTTGCACGAAGGACGTTGTGTACCTGCTCTCGTTGACTCACTTCCGCGACCACTGCGATACATTCGCCGCCCGCACGTCCGATCTGAGCGGATATCTGCTCCAGGAGTTCGCGGTCGATATCGATCGCCACAACTTGTGCGCCCTCCCTCGCGAACAATGCAGCGGACGCAGCGCCGATTCCTGCAGCCGCTCCCGTGATGATCGCCGTCTTATTGTGAAGATTCATTTGTGGGTTGCCGCCCCCGTGCCGCCCTCCTGGAAGCTCATCCCACCGGCAGGCACAAGCATGCCGCCGTCTAGGAGTAACGCCGCGCCAGTGATGAAGGAGGCCATTGGAGACGCGAGATAGGCGATGGCATCCGCCACTTCTTCCGGCTTTCCAATGCGACCCAAGGGATGCATGCGACTACAGGCTGCTATCACTTTGTCGGGATCGTCTGATAATCCAGCGGCCCAGCGGAGCATCGGAGTGTCGATCGTGCCGGGACACACGCAATTCACTCGAATGCCCTTCTGCGCATAATCGAGCGACATAGCTCTCGTTAATCCGAGCAAGCCGTGCTTTGACGCAACATAGGCGATAGAGTTACTGATCGCAGTCATGCTTTGTACCGAGCCAACGACGACGATGGCGCCACCGCGTTCGATCATATGTGGAACGGCATACTTCGCAACCAGAAAACACCCCTTGAGGTTGATTCCCATCAACCGGTCCCACTCTTCTTCGCTGGTTGTTATGGCGTCCCCATAAAGCTGGATGCCAGCGTTGCTCACCAGGATGTCGATCGCTCCGAACTTCTTGACTACGGCGCCAACGGCTTGCGAGACTTCTTTGGCGACACCTATATCGCACCGAAAGAATTCGCAGATACGTCCGTTCTTTTCGGTCGCCGCAGCACTTTTGGGCCCGGCATCGCGGTCAATGTCGAGGATAGCAACCGATGCTCCGAGGCCGGCAAGTTTTCGCGCCGTGGCTTCCCCAATGCCCATGGCACCGCCAGTCACGATCGCGACCTTGCCAGTGAAATCAAGGTTCATCGGGCGCTACCTTTCCTGATGCGCGGCGTGGCGTGAAGTCTCAGAGTGAGCACCTCAAAGGGTTTGATTTGAACGCTGAGATCTTCGCCTTGAATTGTGATTTCCGCCTCGTTGTCTTCAAGCAAATTGCACAGCCAGGCCCGCTCGAATGTGAGAAACGGGCTGTGTATCCTGACGTTTGATGCCTCACCCGCTGTGCCCTGTAACCGAAGAATTGTTCCATCGCCATCTTCCGCGCGCTTCCAGGCCAGCAAAGTTACTCCCGGATTCCCGACCTCCAGTAAGCTGGCTTGTTCATTTGGCAGCAAAGAGGAATCCTGCGTACCTGGCACATCATCCCGTTCGAGAGGGGTTAGTGCTTCCAACCCGAAGCGCGTCAGCGACGGGGCGTTGAACTCCGCCTTGCTCGTGATTGCGTAGCGAAAGGTGAAGTCACCGCCTTGCCATGCCGGAAAGTTCGTACCCCAATAGTTGTTCATGAGCCAGGAGAAGATCGCGCTGCTCTTGGGCTTAAACTCGGCGGGCCAATCGGCGCGAACAATGTCTCCAAAGGCAACCAGCGGAGCGTCGAGCGGGACGACGGTCGCAGCCACTTGCGGATTGTATACGGAAGCCCCGGTTGCGGGCAGGTACCATTCACGGCTTCCCCCAGCAAGCTCATCTGTCGCTGGATTTACCCACGCCGCCTGAGAACCGTATCTAAACGCCGGTGTGGTCACGGCGAAAGGAAACGCCACATAAGCGGACTCTCTTGTCAGCACGCGGTCTTTGTGTAAGTGATAAGTAATCAAAATCTCTTTTGTAGAGTCGAGCAGCAGGATTTCTGTCTGTATCGATGGGGTATTTGGCGCGGCTGAATTGAGAGTTGCGACGATCCCAAGGGGGTTTTTCGTCACAGACATCAGCCTTCCCGAAGTCGCCGGATGAACAGTCAATGCGGGAGGCTTCAGTCCAGCTCCAAACCGATAGAGCGAGTTTTCTGGATAGTTGTCTCCGCCGGTGACGTAGAGATACTGGCCAAACCTGTACGGGCTCGACGGATCGACGAGCTCGCGCCCCAATTGCTTGTCAAACACGCTCGCGATCGCTCCGGAGGTCGGATCCAGCGTAAGTCGATAGAACTGGTTTTCGAGGACGTTTCCTTGAATAGTGGCCGAGGCAATTCGCTCTTTGGCAATCGGTTTAATAGTGTACAGTTTGTATCCCACCGCAGGCACAGCGGCAGCCAGGAAGCGCACGCGAACATTGCCCGGGCCGAATCCCGGCAGGGAGATTCCTTTGCCTTTGTGAAGTATTTCCACGGGGATCTCAGCGCCAGTTGACGAGTCGATGAGCGTGGTGCCGTCTGGCAAATCGGTCTCCACAATACCGGAGCGTACCCAGTTCAGCGAATTGAAAACAGCAATGGAGTTATCCTTGGTTCTTACCAGCGCTTCAAGCTGGGCCCATCCGCGCTGAATCGATTCGTTGATATCATCGCGTGCCCGCGTTGCGCGAGTTCCTTTGAGCTCGATTTGATCTTCACTCTGGTGATGTTCCGGCTGTGTTGTAGCGCTAACATACGTCCACGTGTGCTCGTCATAGAGAAGCTCGTTATGCCAGGCATCGTCGATCATGTCCTTGTCGGGACGCACTCGCGTGTCGATCGAGGAAACAGCAGCACCCAGGATCTCGGCAGTCGCGATGCGATGTTGGTTTTCCCGGTGAATCGCGGTGTGCAGCGCATCGGAGCCGTATCCATCCTCCCAATAAGGACCGAAGTCGCCTCTGACCACTGGAAAATCGCCCTTCCCCTCATACTCGATCTGTTGCATCGCAGAGTGTACTGTAGAAAATTCGAACTTAGGCCAGGCATATTCGTGGCTAAAACTTGCGACGATTTCACTCTGCTCCCTGGCCAGCGGCGTGTTCTCAAGCTGGGTGCCGAAGATGATCGCTGTACTGGCCGTATAGTCCGGCCGCGTATATGCCTGAAGAAAAACCGGCAAGGAATCGCGGATCGATTCCATTCGCCACGGACCGCCAAACAGTGTGTGAGCCTGCAGG
>VFSW01008173.1_pt1 | contig 15075 bp, 15 predicted proteins | sample 5358111 | NCBI WGS metagenome assembly VFSW01 (sample SAMN11554181, study PRJNA540505) | mine drainage metagenome | isolation source: sediment from site ElyBrook_90M | place: USA: Ely Copper Mine, Vershire, VT | collected 2017
CGCCACCTCCGGCTGCAGCACCGCGAACAGGCGCTCGGCCAGATCCGGCGTTTCGAGAATCGCGTCGAGCAGCAGCAGACAGCGCCGCGAATCGTCGTGTTTGGCGAGCGAGAGCAGCGCCCGCCCCAGGTCCGGATCGCGCCGGAACCGTTCCGCCCCCTCGATCAGCCAAAGGTCCAGCGCGTCCTCGATCCCGCGCAGGTCCGACATGAGCTCCGTGTGGTATCCCTCCGGATCGTCCACCAGATAGCCCGGATGCACTTTGAAGAACTTCGCCAGCAGCATGCGGGTCGAGTTGGTCAGATGCGGCCGCGCGCCGCTCTCGATCTGCGAAAGATAGGACTGGCTGATCGACTGCCGCAGCTCGGTTTTCACCGCCCGCACGATCTCCTGCTGCGTCATTTCGCGCTCCATTCCGCGCAACGCTCCTTCGACCTCCCGCAGGTACCGCAACTTTTCCCCAAGTCTCATATCACAATCCGCAATCAGACTATCACGGATTGCAATTCACGTCAAGCGAAAATTTCGGCGCCCCGCTTGGGTACGATCGGTACGTGAGTACCTTCGTCCTGATCCACGGAGGCTGGCACGGAGCCTGGTGCTGGCAGCGAGTGGCCGCGATGCTCGAAAATGCAGGGAGCCGCGTGATTGCGCCCGATCTGCCCGCCCACGGCGCGGACTTAACCCCGATATCCGCCCGGCCTTATGAGATGTATGTGCCGAAGGTTTGTGAAGTGCTCGATCGCCTCGCGGACCCGGCGATCCTCGTTGGTCACAGCTCCGGCGGAATGATCGTCAGCGAAGCGGCGCGCCGGAGACGCGAACGTGTTCGAAGCCTCGTATACTTGTCGGCGTTCCTGTTGCCGCCCGGCAAGACGCCGCGCGACGCGATGCAAATAGACAATGAGTCGATCCTTCCGGCGAGCCTCGAAATCGACATGGAAAAGGGCGTGTCGATTGTGAAGGCAGCATGCGCCCGCAGGGTGTTCTATGAAGATTGCACGGACGAGGATGCAGCGTGGGCGATTCGCCAATTGCAGCCAGAGCCTTTAGTTCCGCCGGGTCCATCGGCCCCCGAAGCCGCGGGCGGCGAGCCGGTTCCGCGAATCCCCCGGTTCTATATCGAATGTCTCCGGGACAAGGCCTTGGGACCGCGCACGCAGCGATGGATGTACACTGAGTCTCCCTGCGACGCGGTTTATTCGCTTCCCACCGGCCACTCGCCGTTCTTGTCCGCACCGGAAGCACTGACGCAAATTCTGCTGGAGATCGCCGGATTCCGCGCGCCGGGCGATTCGTCCAAGTAGCCATGAAAGCTCCGAAGCCGGCTTTCACGGAGCTATCGACTTCAGCGGGCTCCAAGGATCGACCACGCGGATGCCGCAATGTTCGAAGTCGCCTGTATTCCGAGTAGCGAGCGATGCGCTCCGCGACCGGACGATCGACGCGATCATGGCGTCGAACGGGGAAATCGGGCGCCCGATGCGATCCCTGCCTGCGACGATCTTCGGATAGACCCGCGCGGCGTCTTCGTCGAATGGAAGGATCCGGCCGGAGAACTCTTCGGCAAGTACTTTCCCGGCGAGGTCCGCCAAACGCGCGCGGCGCTTACCGGCGGGCAGCGCTTCCACTCCGTAGAGCATCTCCGCGTGGGCCACGGCCGTGAGGAATACGTCCAGCGGTTCCTGCGCCGCCAGCCATCGCAGCACCGCCGGCGAAGGCGACGGTTTGAATGCCTCCGAGAGGACGTTCGTATCGAGGACGATCATCCCGCCATCTTCGGCGGTCGCCGGATGGCTTGACGCGCCGGAAGCGAAATCTCAACGCCGCGGCCCGGCGCAAAGTGCCGCCGGATCGAGTCGGCCAGATTCGGCTTCGCGGTCCTTTCCGCGGCGAGTCCCGCCTTCAGGATGTTCCGCGCTTCCTCTTCCATGGAGCGTCCGTTCCGCGCCGCGCGGAGGCGAAGCCGGGCTTTGATTCCGTCGTCGAGCCGGCGGATCGTGATGGCAGCCATGCATCAATGATAGCAATGCAATCACCTCGACGCGGATTCAGCGTGGAAATGTGACCAACACGACCGGAATTCACTCGCGTCAACCACGCCCAGAGGTCTCATGCCGCCGGCCGGACAGACCTCGCCGCAACTCTATTTCCCAAAGTCGTTTTCTACATCTTAAAAATCCGGGGCTGCGACAGCATTGTAATGAGCGGCTCTCGATCGGTATGGCGAGCAACTCTGCGACCGTCTCCATCGTTTATCTTTGAGTGGAGTCCGATCCCGCGACGACGGAAGTCCGTCTCATCCCGGCAGGCAAGGCGACGCCCGGTGAAACCCGCCCTTAGAAGGACAATCCGTGAAAGATCTAGCGCCCAAAATCACGACATGCCAACCGAGATCGACGAGGCCCGAAAGCAAGTCTCGCGGTTTTTACCGCGCGACGGGCTCGGAAACTTCGGTTGTCACCAGGCGGCTGTGCGTGCGGCCGTAGAAGAAATAGATCAACAAACCGCCCAGCATCCACCCTAGCGCCGTGAGCTGCGTGCGGCTGTCGAGGGAAACGATCATTCCTCCGCAAACGATCATGCCCAGGATTGGCACCAGCGGCACCAGCGGTGTGCGGAACGGGCGGGCGACTTCCGGCTGTTTGCGCCGCATAATCCACACCCCGATGCAAACCAGTACGAAGGCGAACAGCGTTCCGATCGAAGTGAGGTTGCCGGCCAGAGACCCTGGCACGAAGCCGGCGAACGCGCCCACCAGCAGAAACAGGATCATGTTGCATTTATACGGCGTGCGGTAGGTCTTATGCAGGTCGGAGAACAGGCGGGGGAGCAGGCCATCGTTGGCCATCGAGTAGAACACGCGGCTCTGGCCGAGCAGCATGACCAGAATCACCGACGAGAAGCCAAGCAGAATGGCGACGGTAACCAGCGTGGCCAGCCATTGGAAGCCGGGCATGTGGTGTTGAATCGCGTAGGAAACGGAGGCTTCCTTGCCGACGGTGAGGAATTCGGTGTAAGGAGAGACGCCGGTGAGCACGTATCCGAACAGCACGTAGAGCACGGTGCAGACGGCGAGCGACCCGAGAATGCCGATGGGCATATCGCGCGTCGGATTCTTCGCCTCCTGCGCCGCGGTGGAAACGGCGTCGAAGCCGATGAAGGCGAAAAAGACGATGCCGGCGCCGCCGAGAACGCCGCCCCAACCGTGGCGGAAAACGCCTTCATGGCCGGGCACGCCCTCCGGAATCATGTAGGGGTGGAGATTGGCGGGGTTGATGAAGTGCCAGCCGACGGCGATGAAGACGACCACGATACCCACCTTCAGCGCCACGATGAACGTGTTGACCAACGCCGACTCCTGCGTGCCTTTGATCAACAACAGCGTGAGCGTGATCAAAATGAAGAGCGCGGGAATATTGACGATGCCGTGGAGGCCGGTGGTGGAGACGTCGAACGGTGAGTGGCACCATTCGAAGGGGATGGACCCGCCCATCAGATTATTGAGGTATTCGCTCCAGCCGATAGCCACGGTCGCCGCGCCGAGGGCGTATTCGAGAACCAGCGCCCATCCGATCGTCCACGCCACCAATTCGCCCATGGTGACGTAGGTATAGGTATAGGCGCTGCCCGCGATGGGGATCATCGCCGCGAACTCGGCGTAGCAAAGCCCGGCGAAGACGCATCCGATGGCGGCGATCAAAAAGGAGAGCGTGACCGCCGGTCCAGCGGCTTCGCCCGAGGCCGCGGCGGTACGGACGAAAAGGCCCACGCCGATGATGGCTCCGACGCCGAGCGCGATGAGTCCTCGCGCCGTGAGCGTGCGCTTCAGGCCGTTTCCGTGGTCGCTGGCCTGGGCCAGCAGTTTCGCCAAAGGCTTCTTCCGAAAGATGCTCATCCGTGGGATAAAGTTTAGCAGAGCGCGTTGAAAAAGGGGGAGACTCAGCCTGCGAAAAAGCCGCGCCATGTCGCGACCACCAGCGCGTGGGTCACCATCGAAGCGCGGACGCTCCCCGATCTCCAGTAGGCGATGCCGCAGGAAAGGCCGAGCACCGTCGCCACCGCGACCCATCTCCAATTGGGGAACCCGCGAAACGGCAGGTGGGCCAGGCCGAAGATGGCGGAAGCGGCCAGTAACGCAGCCAATTGGCTATCCCAGGCGCGGGCCAGAAGTTGCTGCAGGAAGCCGCGAAAGAAGAACTCCTCGGCCAGCGCGGTCACCCAGAGGAAGGCGAAGAACGTACCCAGCACGATCAGCGGCAGCTTCCACCACACCGGCGTCGCCAGGTGGAACTTCACGGCGTGGACGAGATAAGCGACCGCGCCCCCAACCGGGAGAAAAAGGAAATATTGCTCGACGCCGATGCGCCACTCGCGCGGCGTTGGCACGAATCCGAAGCCCGCCTCCCAGCCGCGGACGCAAAGGATGGCGAGGATGCCGGTGCGAATCCACATCAGCCGCCCCAGCGTTTCCAGTGGCAGGTGCGGCGCCGGACTGGGATAGATCTGGCTGAAGACGTGGCTGAGATAAACGGCGGCGACCAGCGCGAGAAAGAGGCAATCGGCGAGCGCGCCCGGCTTCGCGGCGAGGTACCACAATGAAAGCGTCGCGGCCAGCGCGGCCAGGAGACCGAACTCGGCCCAGCGGAACTCGCCGAGGCGCAGAGTAGCCAGCAAGTATGGAAGCAGGGCGGCGGAGGTGACAATCAGCGCGCGGAACGCCGGCGGTTGAACGCGCCGCAGCGTCGCGCGGACCCCTTCGAAGCCCGGCGCCAGATAGAGGGCGAGTTCCGCCAGAAATGCCGGCAACGCGCCCCAGAGTATCGTCGTGGGGATGCGCTCCTGGCGCGCGTAAACCCACGCGGCCACGGTTCCCGCTATCCAAACGGCCGCCACAGTGAGCCAATAATGTTTCCAGCCCGTTCCGGCGGCCTTCGGCATCCGGCTTCATCGTAACATCGCAGCGGGAACCGATCCGTAGCTTTCCGCGTATGCCATAATGTCGTGGATCGGGAGGGATGGATGCAATCGCACATTAAGCTTTTAGGAATTCTACACATCGTCTGGTCCGCGTTTTTAATTCTGGCCGGGGCGATCGCTCTGCTGGTTTTCGGAGGGATGGCCGGCCTGGCCGGACTATCGGCGAACGTGGAGGACCGTATTCCGGCCATCGCCGTTCTCGGCGGCTTGGGCGGCATCATCTTCATCGTCGTGCTGGCGTTCTCGCTGCCCGGCCTCGTCTGCGGCGTCGGTCTGATCCAGTACCGCTCCTGGGCGCGCCTGCTGGGCATCGTGCTCTCGGCGCTGGAGCTGTTCAGCGTCCCCTTCGGCACGGCGCTGGGAATCTATGGCCTGTGGGTGCTGCTCAACCCGCAGTCCGAGGCGCTCTTCCGCATCGGCCCGGCGCACGAGTCTCCCGCGCGCTGGTAAGCTCGAGCACGCGGACTATACGTTCGCCGACCACGAGACTTGAACCACTCGCCGCTCGATCTTCTGGAAGGCGAGCCCGCCCGATAGCGGGTCCCAGAACATTTCGTGAAATGGCGATTCACGAAAGTTTTTCACGACAAAAAGACAGAACCGTCCTCCCAACGTAGCGGCGGCGCCGTACTCTTTGGGCGTCAACGAAAGGCTCCCGGAGCGTTCCCTCAAACCCTTCACTTCCACGGCCAGAAAATCTTCCGCGCCTGCGCACCGTAAACGGAAGTCATACCCGCATCCGGACTGCGTCGTGTTCTCCACACCGCAGCGGTCGAATACCGGAAGGCGGGGCTGCACCACCTCAAAGTATCGCTCCGCCGCGAGCCCGGTCGCGAGCCTCGCGAAGTACGATCCGTCCTCTTCGTCCCCGCCCCCGGCGCCTTCGCGATATCCGGTCCAGGATTTCAGCATCCCAGCGAACGCATCCAGATCCAAGTCACCATGCTGTTCGAACGCGTTGAGGCAGTGCTCGCGAATTTCGCGCTTGTGCCAGCCTTTGCGCCGATTCGGAAACAATGGATCGAACTCGTCGCGGTAGTTCTTGATCGACGCCGGCGGCGCGCCCACCGCGTATCCGATCACGTTGTATGCCTCGGCGAAACTTTTGAACCCCAGCCTCTTCAAGCCCAGGGAGTCGAACTTCGACAGATACAGACCGGCCAGGATCGACTTATCTCTCGTTGTCATGGGCCTACAAATTCTTCCCCAGGAACTTGCCGATTTCCTTCCGCATCGCCTCCGTCTCCGCGGGGCCGCTTTCGTACCGCACCAGCTTCCAACGCCCGCTGTGCCCCGAGTACGCCTTCTTCATTTCCGCCTCGATGCGGTCCAGTAAATCGGGCGGCGTGGCAGGGTCCTGTTTGTCTTCGAGCGCCAGATGCGCGCGCGGGGCGATCAACGCCTCCGGCTGCACGGCCGGAGCGGGCGAATCGGCGAGGCCGCAAATGTCCACGCAAACCTTGAAGCGCTCCTCCAGCGCCGCCACCCATCTCGCCATCGCGCCGCCGTGCGCAAAGCCAATGACGCCCAACCGCGCCGCGTCCACGTCCGTTCGCCCAGCGAGATACTCCCCCGCGCGCAGCGAATTGTAAACCGCCACCCTCCACGGCGCGCGCTCCGGCTGGCCAATGCAAAGCGCGGCGTAGTCCATGCCGGTAAGAAACTCGGCGTACGCAGGCTTCAGCAATCCAGCCGCGCCATCGAGAAGTTCCCCATCGCCCGCCTTGGACGCGCAATACAAAAACGCCGGTAGCTTGCCATGGAGCGTTTGGCCGGGCTTGACGAAATAAGCCGGCAGCGGATCTCCGCCGTTCCAATCGAGCAGCAGGCTCTCGACGGTATACCCGTTCTGCACGCGCGAAGAGAGCTTCTCCACGCCGATCTTCGCCTCGCGCGGCGGTAGACTGCCCAGTTGCGCGTAGAGCCGCGCGCGCCCGTCCCCGGAGTCTCCGGCGATCGCCGCCGCGGCCACCAGCGGCGCAAGTGTCCGGGCGAATTCTCGTCTCGTCATCCTTCTAATATGGAATGCTCGGGCAGAGCGCGTCGCCCGGGTCCGCCCAGCGTTCGTTGGGAATCAGTGGCGTCCAACCCGGCCGCGCAGGGTCCTGGTCGTATGCGTACCCGCCCAACCGCTGATACAACTCCCGATACTCACCCAGCTTCTCGCGGTCCAACTTCACGCCCAATCCAGGCCCCGTGGGTACGGGGATGGTTCCGTTCTCATAGCGCATCAAGCCGCCTTCGATGATGTCGTCGGTCAAGTGATGATAGTGCGCATCGGCGGCGAAGGAGAGATTGGGAATCACCGCGCCCAAGTGCAGCATCGTCGCCAGTTGGATGCCGAGTTCGCCGGAAGAATGCACGGCGATGCCAAGCTGAAACGTCTCGCAAACCCCCGCCGCCTTCACGCACGCGCGAATGCCGCCCCAGAACGTCGTGTCCAACAAAACGACGTCCGCTGCCACGTCCAGCGCGTTCGCGGCAAGCTGCTCGAAATTCACCACGATCGTATTCGTCGCCAGCGGCACGCGCGTCATTTCCCGCACGCGCCTCATCCCGTTCATCCCGAAAACCGGGTCTTCCAGATAATCGTTGCGCAGCCCTTCGATGCCCTGCGCGAAGCGAATCGCCTGCTCGGTGGACCATACGGCGTTGGGATCGAAGCGCACGCGGTCCTCGGGAAACGCGGCCGCCAGCGCCCGGTACGTCTCCAGTTCCAGGTCCGGATGAAAAACACCGGCCTTCATCTTGTGCGTCGTGAAACCGTACCTGCGCTTCAGCTCACGCGCGTTCGCGATCACTTGCTCCTGCGTACGCACTTCGCCCTCGCCCGTGGCCGGGTTCGCGTAGCGGTAAAAACAATAAGACGCGAAAGCCACGCGGTCGCGCAGCCGTCCGCCCAGGATCTCCGACACGGGAACGCCCCATGCCTGGCCGAGAATATCGAGACACGCGAACTCGAGCGCCGCCAGAATCTGCGTGCGATTGTTATAAAGCGACGCCGTCGGATTCGCGATGAGGAAGCGCACCTCCTCGAGCCGCGCCGGATCGCGCCCCACCAAATATCCCTTCATCGCGCGGAACGCCGCCTCGGCCGATTCCCCTCCGCCGCCCATTTCGCCCAAGCCGACGATGCCGTTATCGGCCTCCACCTCGACGATCGTTCGCACGAATCGCCCCCAGTGGCATCCATTGGCGTGGCGCAGCGGAGCTTCAAGCGGGACGGTAACCGTCGTCGCGCGGATATCGGCGATCTTCATCGTCCCTTAGAATATGCCAGGCGGAGGCGTCGTGTAGACCGGGACCCCGGCGCTGCACACCGGCGCGCCCTCTCCCGCCGCGCCGCACAGCGACAACGATAATTGCACCGAGGGTCCGGAGAGCGGGACGGTCAGATTCACCTGCTGCACGCCCACCAATCCCGGCGCCGCTCCGGCGTAATCGATTACCGGATCGTTCCCAAACAAAGGGGTAGACAGCTTCGCAGTAATCGTTCCGGTTCCCGAAAGCCCGGTGGCGAAAATCTGCATCTCCGTGCCCCCTTTCGCCGGATTCGAGGCGCTGTTCACGGACCCGTCCTGATTCAGAACGCCGCCCGCGAAAATCCCCGGCGCGAACGGAGCGAGCGTCACTGTCCACGCCGCGCTCGATTGCCCATCGACGGTGACCACAAGCTGGGCGGTTGTCTGCCCCGCTAGCGCCGCCGGCGCCAGCAGATTCAACTGCGTGTCGTTCGAGAAAAAGATCGTGCCGGCCAAATTATTGAACAACGCCGAAACCTGGCTGCCCGTGAAATGCGCGCCGAAGACCGTCGCCAGCGACCCCGGAGCGAGCGTGGTCAGATGAAAATCGGCGGCGCTGGTGACACCGGAGATTACCGGCGCCGGAGGCTCCGCGGCCGCGGCGATGTTCACCATAACCGGAATGCTGGCCGACCCGCCGATGATCCCCGCCGAAAGTGCGATCGTCGCCTGATACGTTCCCGGACCAAGCTGCGAGGGATCGAAATAGGCGTAGGCATTCGTCGCGCCGATGCCCGCGTTGGGCGTAACCTGCAACCAGCCCGAAGGCCCGCCCACGGCGTAATCCACCGTGGCCGTCCAATTCAAGACACCGCCGGCCGCGTTGCCGACGTGGATATAATTCGATTGCAATTTGCCGCCCGCCGCGGCCTTGAAGGTCAGCGCCGCGGGAATCACCGCCAGCTTCGGATAATACGACGCCCCGCAGTCGCCGACGATCGAGCAATCCGGGCCCGGCGTAACCGGTGCGAAGCGCGGCACCGGCGCCGTGGCGCTGGCGATGGCGGCGGAGGACACCGGCGCGAACGTCACCGTCTCCGTCGTTTCGATCACCGCCCCGGTGCTGACGACGTTGGGCGCCAGCCCAAAGAACGTCGGGAACTGCGCGCTCTCGGTCGTGAAAGCGTTCGCGTCGACAACCTCGTAGACGGCATACCCCGCGCCGTTGGTCATCGCCACTTCGCTCATGGCGTCGAAAGTCACCGCCGGCGAGCCGGGTGCGGCGGGTCTGTACACCGGTGTGCCTCCAGCGCCCGTCGCATCGGCGTTCATCACCAACGCCAGCAGCAGCGATCCTCCGGCGCTCGGCTGATACTGCCCGCCCGAAGCCGCCGCGCCCAGATCGCCGCCGGCCGTCGGTTTCACCGCGTCGGAGCCGGCGACGGCATTTGGCACAAACAGCCGCGCACCGGCGGGGAAACCCGAGTAAGCGACGATAAAACGCTCGCCCGAATTCCCATTGAAGTTCGTCTCATTCGAAAGCGGTTCGAACGCGCTGGCGAAGCCTTCCGTGAGGCGCGTCGTAGTGAAAACCGTCTGCGCACCCAACAGCGCCGCAAAGGAATTCACCGCGGCGGGAAGCGGCGACCCACGCTGGGAACACACCAGCTTCCCGGAGGAGCCGGTGAAGAGGCTGGGCATCGGCGTCGCCACGTCGAAGACGCTTTGCGTTAAAGGAAGAATGTTGCCGCTATTCAGCGTCAGCGATGCATAGATCGTCGCCCCTGGCTTCACTTCCGTCGCGTTGGCGCGAATATTCGAAAATCGCAGATTCACGCCGCCGGAGGCCGATAGCGGAATCGCGGCCCCGTTGAAGGAAACCACGGGTCCCGACAGAATTCCTTGCGCCGCCACCGGCTGCGGCCCCGCACCATCGTCGTATGTGAACAGAACGTCCGTGACATTCGTTGCCGTGATGCGGTTGGTGATCGCGACGTTCAAAAACAGCGAGAAATTCCCCGTCACCATCGCCGATGGCGCTCCACCGCTGCAATTGAGCAGGATGTCCCCCACACGCTCGGTGACGCCCTCGGCGCGCACGGTGAGCGGTACGGCTCCGGTGATGCAGGTGAGCGACGGCTGTACGGCGGCGCAAACCGAAAGGCAGGAAAAAACCGGGAGGAATAAAACCGGCAGGAAAAACCTCATTACAAAAACACCCCGCTGGCTAGGAGTCTAGCAAAAGCCGGACACCGGCACGCTTTCCCCGCATCCCCGGCTGTTACGATGGAATCATATCCAGTAGGGGAATACGCCGCCGTGCCCGCCACAACCATCACCCTAGCCGAAGAAATCCTCGAATTGAAGCGGGCGCGCCGGGCGATGATCCTGGCGCATCATTATCAGATCTCCGAGATTCAGGAACTCGCCGACGCCGTGGGAGATAGCCTGGAGCTGGCGCGGAAAGCCCGCGATTTCGACGGCGAGGTGCTAGCGTTCTGCGGGGTCCGGTTCATGGCCGAAACGGCGAAGGTCCTCAACCCGGCCCGCACGGTAGTCGTTCCCGACCTCGACGCAAGTTGTAGTCTGGTCGAGAGTTGCTCGGCCGCTCAAGTGCGCGCCTATAAGAAGCTGCATCCCGAATACGCCGTCGTTTCCTACATCAATACTTCGGTGGAGGTGAAGGCCGAGAGCGACATCCTTTGCACCTCCCGCAATGCAGTCGCGATCGTCAATTCCATTCCGGCCCACCAGCCGGTTCTGTTTCTGCCCGACATCAACCTGGGCAACTACGTCAAACGCCAGACCGGCCGCGAGAACATGAAGATCTGGCAGGGCGCCTGCATCGTCCACGCCACGTTCCCTGCCCGCCGCGTCACCGCTGCGCGGATGGAGCACCCCGAAGCTCTGGTGGCCGCGCATCCCGAGTGCCCTTCCGACGTGCTGGCGATGGCCGATTTCATCGGGTCCACCAGCGCCATCATAGACTGGTGCGTCTCCTCCGCCGCCGAGGAGTTCATCGTCATGACCGAAAGCGGCGTGTCACATTCGCTGAACCGGCTCGCTCCGCACAAGCGTTTCTACTTCGTCGCGAACGAGAATTGCAATTGCAGCGAGTGTCCTTACATGCGGCTCAACACGCTCGAAAAGCTGCGCGATTGCCTGGACACCCTGGAGCCGCGCGTGGAGATCGACGCCGAGATCCTCCGGCGCGCCGCCCTGCCCATTGAGCGCATGCTGGCCGTGAAATAGCTCCCGCGAGGACTCCCCATGCCGGCCCCGCTCATAGACACCTTCGGACGCCTCCACGACAATCTGCGCATCAGCGTCACGGACCGGTGCAACATCCGCTGCTTCTATTGCATGCCCGAGGAAGGCGTGAAGTTTCTCCCCAAACCGGAGATTCTGTCGTTTGAGGAAATCGCGCGCGTAGTGCGCGTGGCCGCGAAGTTGGGCATACGCAAGATCCGCCTCACCGGCGGCGAGCCGCTGCTGCGCAAAGACATCTATCTTCTGATCCGCGAGCTCGCCTCGATCCCCGGTATCGACGATCTGGCGCTCACCACCAATGGCTTGCTGCTCGTTGAACAAGCCGAAGCCCTGCACCGCGCCGGTCTGCGTCGGCTGAACGTTCATCTCGATACCCTGGACCGCGAGCGTTTTGTCCGCATCACCCGCCGCGACGAACTCCACCGCGTGCTCGAAGGCATCGATCTCTGCCTGCGCCTCGGCTTCGGCCCGCTGAAGATCAACGCCGTCGCCGTCAAAGATCTCGTCGAACCCGACATCGTCCCTCTCGCGCTTTATGGCCGCGAGCGAGGCGTCGAGATCCGCTTCATCGAGTTCATGCCGCTCGACGCCCAAGGCATCTGGCGCCGCGACAAAGTGCTCACCGCGGACGAAATCGTGGCGATTCTCTCCCGCGAGATCTGCCCGCTGATCGAAGCCCCGGGGAACGACCCGCGCTCCCCCGCTACCGACTACCGATTCTCCGACGGCGCCGGCGAAGTTGGCTTCATCGCCTCGGTGAGCCGCCCGTTTTGCCTCAACTGCAACCGCATCCGCCTCACCAGCGACGGCAAGCTCCGCTACTGCCTCTTCGCCATCGAGGAGACCGACGTGAAAACTCTCCTCCGCGCCGGCGCCCCCGACGCGGAAATCGCCGCGGCGCTCCAAAGCAACGTCCACGCCAAGTGGATCGGCCACGAGATCAACACCTCGCGCTTCGTTCCTCCGCCGCGCCCCATGTACTCGATCGGCGGCTAAGCCGACGCCGACGCCAGCAGCATAGCCCGTATGCGTTCGATATGGACTTCGCTTTCTTTGGCGCGAGCGGCGTAAGCGCTTTTTCCGCCCGCGCGAACCTCCCCCCGCGCCATGTTATTTAGCAAGTTCTTTCGCTCTTCGAGCATCCGGAGCGAGACCCAAAGCGTCTCTTCGATCTTTTCAGACTGGCTGTCGAGCAAAGCCGACGACGTGAACGAGTGGCCGGCGTGACACCGGAACCTTTGCAATGGATCGGGATTGTCCATCTCCCAAAGAACACCGCCGCAGTTCGGGCAGTTGTATGGGACCTGACCGCCTAAGCTGTTCACTTGCGCGACATCGCTTAAGACGCGTTCCGCGATCGCGGCCTCGGTCCGGACGTCGTCCGGGATCGGCTCCCTCTCGCCACGAGGCTCGTGAACAAGCTTTCCAAGCAGCGGCCCCATTTCCGCTGCGGGGACGCAATGATCCACCTTCAGATTATCGAGGGCGTTCCGCGGCATGTCGGGATACGCGGCGTCTTTCGGGTCCTGCACCACCGTGACGCCTCCGCACTTCATCACCGCCGTCAGGCCGGCGGTTCCATCGTCCAACATCCCTGTCAGAATCACGCCGATGACACCTGGGCCATGCGTAACGGCCGCCGAGCGAAACAGGGGATCTACCGAAGGCCGGTAGCGGTTTTCCCTGGCGCCTTTCGTCACCAGAAGCGTCTTTTTCTTTACCAGCAGATGGTGATCGGCGGGGGCGATGTAAATTCTCCCGCGCTCGAAAAACTCCCCGTCGCTTGCCAGCTTGCACGGGTAGGCCTGATGTTTGCCAAGCCGGCTCAGGAGCGCATCTCCGGTATTATCGGGCCCCAGATGCTGGACAATGAGAATCGACGCGGGGAGACCGGCCGGCAATTGGCCGATCACCTCGTCGAGAGTTTCCAATCCCCCCGCCGAAGTTCCCATTACTATAATGTCGTGTCCCTTGGTTGCCATTCGATCCGCTCCTTCGGAGGTAACGCTCGCGCAAGTCCGCCGCTACTTTCCCACGCCCCTCTTCGTCGTAACTCTATCGTCGTTTCCGCCCGATCTCCTCGAAACCGCGCCCAGACCCGGTTAAGGTTCGACCGCTTCCACCGCCGCCCTGAACTCCGTCTCGGTCGTCCAATTCCGGTCCGCCTTCCCGCTGCGGTAATCGCTCGCGCGCCACAATGGCAGCCGCGACCACACGCTCATCCCTCCGCGCTGAAAGTCGTAGAGGATATGAATCGGAACCGCGTTGTCGTTTGGCCGCGCCGCCGGCCGCCAGCGGAGATCGAGCAGGATGGCCCGGTCGATAGCCAGCCATCGCTCGCCCGGGTTGCGCTCGAGCGCCCCCGCCGGAAGGCGATAACGCAGATTCAGGCCCCACGTCCCCCAGATGCGCAAATCGATGTCGTCGGAAATCAGCGGCTGCGAAAGCTCGAATCCCCAACACTGCCCGCCGCTGCACCGCTCGTCGGACCCGATGTCGCGCTTCGCATAGCGCCCAACCAGAAACAGCGCCGCGGCGATTACCACGGCCCCAGCGATCGAGAACCGGATGACCGTGCGCTTGGGCGTGAGCGGAACCAACCTCCCATTATGCGCCTCCGTGGCGGCGCCCCTACTTTCCGAATCTTTCGTAATCCTCCGGCATTGCGATCCCGAATCGCTCGCACAACAGCCGGACGTCGTGGAAGTCGTTCTCGTCCAGCGCGTAGCCCGTGTGAAACTTCACCAGCCAGTGCGGGTCGATGCATCGCACCGGAAATCCGCCGATGCTTCCTTGGCCCGTGAGATGTTCGCCGCGGTATGCCACGCCGTATATGTTGTTGCCGGCCGCGTCGAGCGTGTAGGAATGCACGTCCAGACGGCGGGCTTCCTCGTCGGCGAGAACGAAGTTGCATTCCCACGTATCGTCGCGAAGTTGCTCCCGAAATCCGCGCCCGGCCAACAGCGCGCGCAAACCCGGCGCCTGTTCGTGCGGCAAAGCGATGTCCAGGTCGTCGTGAGCCCGCGTCTGCTCCCCCAACAAAGCGTCCACCGCCCACCCGCCGTCAACGTAGACTTCGAAGCCATGCTGTTCCAGTAACCGGAGCAAGTCCGCGGCACTGCGCTCGTCCATCGGAATCCAGTCTAACCATTCGTCCGTCGCGTTCGGTGCGGCCGTGTTTCGTGGGCGCTCGACGGCGATCCGTCGCGGCGTCGTGAGCGGTGCTCGAGCGGACATCCCGCATCGCCCATCTCGACCATCGGTCCTCCCGCAAATCGCCAATGAACAACGCAGCCATCCGCGTTTCGACGAGGAACGCTGGCTGAAGCGGTCACTGTGGGGTTCTTTTGAAAATCAGTTCGCCCAGGGTAAGAGGGATTTGGCAACAATCGCCGGTACGGCGGGCGCATCGTGCTTTACAGAGTCCAGGATGTCGCCGCTCATGACGTACTCGCCGTTGGTATGTCGCTCTCCTATAGCCCGCACCTGCGCTCCGTCAAATCAGACACCCGTTATTGATAGCGGAGAGCTTCGGCGGGTGGGACGGCGATGGCGTGGCGGGCGGGCAACAGGCAGGCGAGGA
>VFSW01008174.1_pt1 | contig 15074 bp, 13 predicted proteins | sample 5358111 | NCBI WGS metagenome assembly VFSW01 (sample SAMN11554181, study PRJNA540505) | mine drainage metagenome | isolation source: sediment from site ElyBrook_90M | place: USA: Ely Copper Mine, Vershire, VT | collected 2017
CTTCGAGTCGTTCCGAGATCCCTTCGAGTCTTCGTCCAATGACTTCGAGTCGACTTGCGGCCATTTCGAAGCGATCCGCGGATGCTTTGGTTTGTCTGCGGGAGCGGCGTGGTGGGGTCGGCGATTCACTTGCTTCCAGCCCCCCTACCCGTGCCCCTCCACGGCGCCGCGCACGCCGCGGTCGAGGATCAACCGATGCAGGTAGCGCCGGCTGACGCCGGCGAGCTCCGCCGCGCGCGTCACGTTGCCGCCGGTGCGCCGGAGCAGCGCCGCCACGTAGAGCGCCTCGAAGCGCTCGAGGCACCGATCGCGCGCCTCCTTGAGCGGCAGGTCCGCGGTGGCGAACGCCTCGAGCGCAGTGGCCGGGACCGCGGTCGCCGCGGACTCCCCCGGCTCCGACGAGCCCCAGCCGAGCAGCGCGCTTCGCTCGACGAAGTTCCGCAACTCGCGGACGTTGCCGGGCCAGCTGCGGCCGCGCAGCGACTCGAGGATCTGCGCCGGCAATCGCGCGTCCGAGCCGGTGACGCCCGCGTGGAAGAGGTTCGCGAGCAGCGCGATGTCCTCCTCGCGATCGCGTAGCGGCGGCAGGACGATCTCGACGACGGCGAGCCGGTAGTAGAGATCCTCCCGGAAGCTCCCCTCGTTGATCGCGCGCGCGAGCGGCCGGTTGGTCGCCGCCACCACGCGCACGTCCACGGGCCGCGGCGCGTTGCTCCCGACCGGACGCACCTCGCGGGCCTCGAGTGCGCGCAGCAGCTTGGGCTGAAGCGACAGAGGCAGCTCGCCGATCTCGTCGAGGAAGATGGTCCCGCCCGCGGCCTCCTCGAAGAGCCCGCGCCGGTTCGTCGTCGCGCCGGTGAACGCCCCGCGCACGTGGCCGAAGAGCTCCGACTCGATGAGGTTCTCCGCGATCGCCCCGCAGTCGACGGCCACGAAGGGACCCGACGCGCGCTTGGACGTCTCGTGCAGCGCGCGCGCCGCCAGTTCCTTGCCGGTCCCCGTCTCGCCCTGGACGAGGACCGTGGTGTTGGTCGGCGCCACCGTGGCCATCACGTGAAACACCCGCCGCATCGCGGCGCTCGATCCGTAGAGCGGCCCCAGTCGGTCGCGCGGCGCGAGCGGCACCTCGATGTCGCCGCGCAGGTCCACGGCGATGCTGGTCTTGCCGACGTCGACCCGCGCGCTGCTGCCGAGCTTCGCCTCGACGATCTCCAGCCCGTTCACGAACGTCCCGTTGGTGCTGCCGCAGTCGACGACGGTCACGCCGCCCGGCTCGACCCGCAGCTCGCAGTGGATGCGCGAGACGGCGGCATCCGCCAGGCGAAGGCGGCAGCTCGCGGCGGTGCCGATGCGCGTCACCCCTGGTTCGAGTCGCAGCTCGCAGCCGGCGTCGGGACCGCTGGTGACGCGGACGAAGACGTCCGCGAACCTCAGGCTCGGCAGCTTGGGGATGATGTCGGTCGATTGGGCGTCTGCGCTGGACATGGCGGGCACGCCGATCGGCGATCAGAAGATGCCACGTATGAGCAGCGAGCCCAAGCCCGGGATGACCTGGGTCGCGGCGCTCGGAGCGGCCTGGGGCGAGGGCGCGGCGAGCCAGATCACGATCCCGGCCGCGGCGAGCGCGCCCCCCCCGACGAAGGCGACCGTCGACGCGTCCGCGAGCGTGGCCGCGCTTCCGTAGTCGCTGCGCGCGGGGCCGATGTTCGTGCACGCGCTCAGAATGGCGCAGTCGGACTTCTCGCGCGACGACGCCGATTCCGCGAGCGCGCCGAGGACGCCACCGGCCAGCAGCCCAGCCACCCCCAGACCTCCGACGACGTACGCCGTCGTCCGCCAGCCGCCCCACGGACGCGACGGGGAATCGGACGGCGTATCGGGCAGCGCCGCATTCGGCGGCGGGGCCGGTGCCGGTTGCGGGCTCGCCTCGGGCGGCGGGGCGACGAGTACGGTGACGTTCTGGAGGCGCGCCCCTTGCTCCACGGTGATCCGGCGAACGATCTCGTCCCCGCCCGGGATGACGAAGCGGAGCGTGTGCGGCCCCGGGTCCATGTCGATCGCAGTGCCATCGAGCGGCGTCGGCGACGTGGCCCCGTCGGCATACACGGTGGCGCCCTGCACGTCGGAGCCGTCCGGGCGCCGGACCACGAGCAGCACGGTGGCCATCGCCGTCTCCGCCTGACGCAGCCGCTCGACGCAGTCGCGACTGACGAGGGCCGGGCACCCCACCCGCCCGCACGCGATGAAGTGCGGACGCGACGCGACGAAGTGGTGCCCCAGCATCAGCCGCTGGCCTTCCTCCGACTCGGCGATGCACTGGTCGGTGAGGTCGGCGCGCGCCGTCCGGGAGATGCAGAGCCCGAAGAGCGCCGGTACGAGGGCCACCAGGAGGGCCCTCATAAGCACGCCTTCAGCCAGATCTTCTCGCCCATCGGACCCAGGCGGTAGGGCGGATTGCACCCGGCTCGTGCCGGCGTCGCCGCCGGTGCGGCCGCGCGTCGGGCAGAGGGCGCCGGGGTCGTGACGCTGGCGGCGGACGTGGGCGCGTTCTGCGGCATCGCCGGCGTCGACCCGCTCGTCGCGGGGACTTCGAGCGGGGGCGGGGCGATGCCCACCGCGGTCGCGGGATGGCTCGACGGCGCGGGGCCGACTCCGGTCGTCCTGGCGGGAGCGAACGCAAGCCAACCCACCTCGGCGATCGCCGCGAACGCTCCGACGATGACGGCCGTGCGCGTGCGGACCCCCGGCGGCTCGCGGGAAGGAGGGACCTCCTCCGGCGCAGGAAGGGCGGCCTCGATCTCCGATGCGTCGGGGAGGGTCGCGGCCGCCTCGATCCCCACCTCGGCGCGCTCCGTCGCCCGCACGCGCGCGCGCCGCTCCGCCAGCGCAACACCGTCGAGCGACTCGACCCACGCCCCGATCTGCGTGGGCGTGGCGGTGGGGACGTCTCGCTCGATCGCGAGCGCCATCTCCCTCGCCGTGGGCCAGCGCCTTCGTGGATCGCGTTCGAGGCCGCGCATCACGATCGCCTCGAGCGCCGGATGGACGTCCGGAACGAGCACGGACGGCGGGTCGACGACGCCCGCGAGCACCTTTCCGATCGTCTCGCCGTCGTCGTTGGCGCGGAAGAGGCGCGCGCCGGCCAGGCCCTCCCAGAGGACGATGGATGCGGAGAAGACGTCACTCTGGCGCGTGGCCCGGCCGCTCAGCTGCTCCGGCGCCATGTAACCGAGCTTGCCCTTGAGCTGCCCGTCGCGCGTGCTCTGCAGCCGGCTGGTCGCCTTCGCGATGCCGAAGTCGAGCACGCGCGCGAGCCCGTCGACCCCCACCAAGACGTTGTCGGGGCTGACGTCGCGATGCACGATCGACAGCGGGCTCCCCGCCTCGTCGATCGCTTCGTGCGCGGCGTGCAGACCGTGCAGGAACTGGGACACGATGCCGGCGAGGATGGGCTGGGGCACCCGCCTATCCGCGGTGAGGGACGAGAGCCGCCGCAGCGACGCGCCGTCCACGTACTCCATGACGAGAAAGAGCTCTGCGTCGGTGGACACGACGTCGAGCATCTGCACGACGTTGGGGTGCCGCACCCGCGCCGCGAGCCGGGCCTCGTCGGCCAGCATCAGGCGAAAGTCGTGCTCCTTGGCGTAATGCGGCAGCAGCCGCTTGATGGCGACGGTGCGCGCGAACGCGGCTGGCCCCACCAGCCGCCCGAGGTGCACGGTGGCCATGCCGCCCGACGCGAGCATCGCGCAGAGCAGGTAGCGCTCGGACAGCCGCGTCGGCTTGACCGCCGGTGCCCTCGGAGGCGCGGCCGGACTGCTCGCCTGGGAAGGGACCATCCAACATCAGAGAATACCAGCAATCTCCAGGGGTCGCATGGACCGGGGCGCGTGCGAACGCGTGTCACCTCATCCTCGCTCGCTCCGGGCGGGCTGCGCGAAGGGAAGAGGAGGGCGCGTGGTACGCTCGCGTCGATGCTCGCGCGTGATCGACCGCTGCGTGCGGTCACGCTGGCTCTCTTCGGCGCCGTCACCGCATGCCGTGCCGTCCTGGGCCTCACGGCGCCGACGCCCGCCGATGCCGGAGCGGACGCGAGCCCGACGACGGACGCGGGGACCGACGGCGCGCCGGTGGCGGAGAGCGGCGGGGACGCACCTCCCGTCGAGGGCGGACGGGACGCGGGGTTCGTCGCTTACTGGTCGTTCTCGGACGGCTTCGAGAGCGGCGACTTCGGGCACTGGGATCTGAGCCCGGCGATGTCGGGCGCGGCGCCCACCGTGGTCACCTCGGGCGCGCACAGCGGCTGCTGCGCGATGCACGCGACCACGGGAACCGGCGGACCGCAGTACGCCTACGTGATGGAGACGTGGACCTCTCCCACTGCGTCGCCCTCCGCGCCCGGGCTGACGTCGGGAACCGTGGCGGTGCGCGCCTGGATTCAGACGGCGGCGCTCGATCCCAACACCAACGAGCTCAGTTTCGTGCAGGGTCAGGAGAACCCGGCCTACTACGCGGCGGCCGGCCTGGGAGGCACGAGCCCGCCGCTGTACTGGGGGTACGACTGGAACGTGCCGCCGGGGAACAACACGAGCTCCAGCATCCCCGCGGGCAGCGCGGCAGAGACTTCCTACCATTGCGTGGAGTTCGTGATGAACGTCGGGTCGGCGGCGGACGGCGGCAGCCTGGCAATCTTCTTCGACGGCGTGCTCCAGAAACAGACCGACGTGCAGACCTTCGTCAACGGCGGGTGGGACAGCGTCGGGGTGGGCCTGTGGTATTCGATGGGCAACGCGCCGAGCGATCTGCTGGTCGACGACGTGACGATCGGCCTCTATGCGGACGAGCAGCCCGTCATCCACATCGGATGTCCGTGAACGAGGAGCTCACTCGCTCTGGGTGAACAGCCAGCTCCAGTAGGTCTCGCTCGTCGGGATGACGTAGTACGTGTCCCAGACGTCGTGCGCGAGGTTCGGGTCGACGGTGAGCTTCATCAGCCCGCCCGCCGCTTGCTGGGCGGCGTACATGTTGTCGTCCCACTGCAGGGGCACCTGGGTGTCCTGCTGTCCGTGGATGGCCCAGATGGGGACCTGCTCGAGCGCGGCGACGACCGACGGGTCCGGCGTGGGATAGCCCCAGTCGTACGTCGCGCCGGCCAGGATCAGTGCGGCCGCGAAGACCGGCCGGACCGTCGGGGACCTCGTGTTGAACTTGATGATGGCGTCCCACGAGCCGATGCCGCCCATGCTGTTGCCCGTGACGTACACCTTCGGCGCGTACACGGATGTCGTGGCCATGAACTGTGCGACGAGGGCCATCGCGTCGTCCTGGCACGGCTGGTCCGCGGTCGAGACGCCGCCCCAGTTGATGGTGTTGCCGCTCGGGTCGGCGCTCTGATCGCACTGGGGCGCAACGACGATCGACGGGTACTGGGTGCGGTATGCGACGTCGTTGAACCAGGGATCGATCTGGGCGGGGATCTGGCTCGCGTTGTCGAGCTGGTGCAGATAGAGCACGAGCGGGTAGGCGTAGGCGGTCGTGTACCCCGCCGGCATGAGGTACTGGTACGACATCCCGTTGATCGTCCCGGATTGCCACGTCCCCGTGGTGACGCTGCCGGTCAGAGGCGACGGCACGAGCGGCGCGGTGCTGCCGGCGTCGGACTGGCCGGTCGATGTGGCTCCGGTCACCTTCAAGGTCTGATCCGGGCCGTCGTGCCAGGTGCCCGATCCGTCCTGGTACGTCGGGTAGACGTCCCAGCTGCCGAGAGGAGCGGCGCCGGTGAACGTCCGCGACGCGCTCACGGTGAAGCTGCCCCCCGGCGCCACTGTGGTCGCCGTGGCGTAGGGGGCGAAGTCGTCGAAGGGGCCGCCCGCGTGGGTACCTCCCGGAGGGCGCGCCGCGATGGCTCCGGCCTGGACGGCGACCGAAGACACGCCGTAGTTCGTGTACGTGACGGTGCCTGTGACGGTCTGGCCAGCGCTCGTCGAGGCCTGGCTCAGGTGAAGCGCGGACGAGATGGCAAAGCCTTTGGGAGGCGCGGCCTCAGGCGTCCCCGCATCGACGGGCGGCTCCGGCGTCATCGCATCGGTCGTCGCAAGGGTCGCGCCAGCGTCGTCGTTCGCCGTCGGGCGCGCCTTCTTCTGCGCACCGTCCTCGGGAAGCGACGGGGTCGAACACCCGACGAACGCCATCAGTACCGCACCGACCCCCGGCCATCTTGCGTGGTTCATCGTCATTCCTGCTTCAATGACCCGCGATGAACGCGGCGACGGTCTGGCCGTACGAGGTGAGCACGCCGTTGCTGACGAGGATGTCGGCTCCGCCCGTCGACGGAGAGTCCTCCCACGCCGAGCACCCATACCCGCTCGACTCGACCGCGGAGATGACCTGGGAAGCGTTGGCGTCGATCGTCTGGCCGTCGGTGGAGTCGCCGTATTCGCCGATCAGCACCGGGACGAGGCCGTCGGCGCTGGGGATGGTCTGCGCCGCGAGGATCCCCGTGCCCGAGCTGGCGGAGCCGATGAGGGCGGCGCTCACCGTCGCCGGGTCGGTGCTGTAGTTCGCCGCCCAGCCGTAGAAGTGCAGGTCCCAGACGATGTTGGTCATCGACGCGTAAGTCGCTGGCGTCATCCCGAACCCCGCCCCGATGGTGCCGGGATTCCCGCCCCCCATCAGCTCCATCATGATGATGGTCGGGCTGCCCGTGCCGCGGATGGCCGAGTAGATGCCGGCCTCCTGCGTGGAGATCGCAGCCTCGGCGGAGCCGTAGGAGGTCTGCGGCTAGTTCATCGTCACGAAGCAGACGTACGGGTTGCCGAGGAACGCCGACGCGAGGCTCGCGTACCAGTCTGTCTCGGTGACGAGTGCGGAGCCCGTGTACGGCGCGACCTCCGGCCATGGGTGGTCCTCGATCTCCACGACGATTCCCAGGTCGGTGAAGCTCGTCACCTCCGTCTGCAGATCGCTCAAGCTGGTGCCGGGACCGCTCGGCATGCGAACGAAGTTGATGCCGGGGAACAGGGCGGTGACCTGCGGGCCGGGGATGGACTGGTCGACGTCGATGCCCTTCGCGATGAACACGGTGCCGTTCGGGGCGACGATCTTTCCTCCGGAGACCGTGAAGTGACCGGTCATCGACTGGCCGCCGTCGCCGCCGGTCCCGGCGTCCGAGGCCGAGCTACCGCAGGTTGCGGTGGGATCGGACTCGGAGGTCCAGGCGCCGTTGGTCCACGACCACCACCCGCCGGCGGCGTTCTCCTGGGAGACGACGTGGTCGACGTAGACGAGCGCGGTGACGTTCGCGCTGTATCCGGCGGGCGCGCCGTTCATGTCGACGACGAGATCGGAGGCGGGGCCGGCGAGCGTCCACACGTTGCCCGAGGCGTCGGTGATCGAAGGCCCTGGCCGGGTCACCCGCGTACAGCTTGGGCTCTCGCCCGATGGTTTGCCGGAGTCGCTCGAGCCACCCGAGCTCGAGCTGGATACGGTCCCCGAACTGGAGCCGGAGCTCGATCCGGAGCTGGAGCTCGACGTCGCGCCGGAGCTCGAGCCCGATCCCGAGCTCGCGTTGCCGCCCGAGCTCGATCCGCCCGACGCGGAGTCCGGCGCGTCGTCGGCGTTGCTCGCGCCTGCGCCACCCGAGGTCGAGGAGCAGGCCGTGCCGAGCAGCAGCGCACCTCCTGCCATGGAGCCCACGAGGTAGCCGCCCAGGATCGTTCGCCACGTCATACCCTTTGGCTAGAGCACTGCGTGTACCAGAAGGCGGCGGGCCTGGTTCTGCGCGAGTCTTGCGATCTTCGACGCTCTGCAGGTTGTCGCGACCGGCCGTCCTGAGGCCGCCCAGGTCGCAATGGGAACTGGGGGTTCTCACGAGGGCGGATCCACGGCTCACGGCCGCACGGGGACCGGCCCGGAAGACACGGGCCACGGAGGCGGGGGAACCGGCCAATCCCCGGCACGTTCGTCGACGTGGGGCCCGCGATGGCCACGCCCAAGAACGCGTAGTCGCGTCCATCGTTCTCATCAACGTCATGATCCGGGTTCCGATCCCGGGCCAGCATGAGTGTCGTCGACACATTCAGCCCGTGCAACTCGGCTGCGGCTGGCCGGGTCGAAAGCGCGATCTGCGCGGTGTGCTAAGAGTCTCTGACATGAGTGGCGACGCGTTGAAGTTCGATGGCTTCGTGGTCGAGGCCAACCGCGGCGTCTTCACGATCGCGGTCGACATGGGCGGGGGCCCGAAGCGCAACGTGCACGCCAAGCTGTCCGGTCGCCTCATCAAGAACCGCATCCGATGCATTCTCGGCGACTTCGTCGAAATCGAGGTCAGCCCTTACGACGTCACGAAGGGACGCATCACGCACCGGGGTCGGCGCGAAGCTCGCCAGTGAGCGCGGCCGCCCTCATGAGCGCGGCTCGCGCGGGCGCTCCCGGGCGGCGCCCGCTTTAGCGAGAGGGGAAGGGCGAGCGTCAGCGCAGGCGTCCCGCGAGCTACTTCGGGGTCAACCTCATGACTCTGTCGGCGGTCGTCCACGGTGCGCAAGCCTCCATCGGGCGCGTGTTAGTAAATGGTCATGCACGATGACAACCTCGACGATTTCGTAGAGTGGCTCCAGGCGAAGGAGTTTCGCAGCGCAAATGTCACGGCGGTCGGTTTTGGAGTCGAAAAAGTTCGCGACGCGGTCCTCGCGCTCGCCAGCGTGATGAGAAAACTCGAAACGCGGCTGGCCGAAAGCAACGAACAGATCGCCTTGCTCACCGAGCGGGTGCAAAAGCTCGAGGACACCAGATAAGGGAAGACGTGGTGAGCACGCGCGATCAGACGCCGTCATCGTGGTCATCCTCGCGGCGGTTGGGCTCGGGTCTCCCGAACAGCCAGGTTGGGAGCAGTGCCCCCTCCCCCCGACATCGGGCCGACATCGGGGGCAGGACGGGAGGGGGGCAACGAGATGGGTCGCACGACACCGACGTCCTCAACGGGGGAGAGGCTGATGCGCCATTCCGCTCCTCGGAGACCTACAGGGGCGGCCTGCGGCCGCTGCTGCGGTGCGGTAGGCTCGAGCGCTAGGCCGAGCGGAGGCGAGAGGCCCTTCATCCTCGGCTCACGGCCGCACGGGGACCGGCCCGGAAGACACGGGCCACGGAGGCGGGGGAACCGGCCGTCGCACCACGTATACGGGGTTGGTGAACCCCAGCGGCGGGACGGGCATGAACGGCAGCACGTCGCTCATCCGTCGCTCGCCGCGCGCGATCACCTGCACCCAGCTGTTGTCGGGGCCGACCGGCACCTCGAGGTCGACGTCGAGGCGGATGGTGCGCGCCTCGGCCTCGGCGAGGGTTCCGGGCTCGGGGCCGATCTGCGTGGGGCGCGGGGGAACCTCGAGCGTCTGCGCCAGCTTTCCGCCGACCACGATCTCGATGCGCGTGACGTCGACCCAGGGCGCCGCGCGCACGCGAAGGTGGCCCTTCAGGACCTCGTCGGTGGTGTCGGCCTCGTCGCCCGGCCGGACGCCGGCGAGCTCGAGCTCGAGGATCGGGCCGCTGGTCACGATCGCGTGGCCCTTCTTGATCGCGGCGACGATGGCGAGGGGGTCGACCTTCGTGTCGTCGTTGCCCTCAGCCGCGTGCGGGTCGAACGTGACCATCGTGCGCGGGTAGCCCGCCCAGTGATACTGGATGCGGTGCGAATCGCTGCTGCCCGTGGCGGCGTACCGCCAGCCGAAGTTGAGCAGCGCCCAGTAGTCGCGCAGCACCTGGTCGACGCGCTCGGGGGCCTCGTCGTCGTAGCCGTTATAGACCTCGATGCCGTCGAAATCGATCCGGTTGTGGATGCGACTGCGCGGCCCCTTGGGGTCGAAGCCGATGTTGGCGAAGTAGCCGATGCCCTTGGGCAAGCGCGGGTGGTTCAGCTGGAAGTAGCGCGAGGTGTCGCCGGCCCGCACGGCGCGGAAGATCGCGTTCATCGTCGTGTGCTTGAACGGAGGCACCGGCGACGTCGTGGGATAGGGAAAGAGGCCGAAGTGGCCGAAGCCCTTGTTGTAGGTGGTCACCTCGACGCCGGTGACGCTCTGCAGCTCGGGCCGCAGGTCGAGCGTCTGGATGGACGGGCCGTAGTCGCCCACGATGTTGTGCTCCGTCGGGACGGCGAAGTCGATGCCGGCCGCGACGAGCGACAGCACGCGGTCCTCGGGCGTGACGGGGGCGTCGAAGCTGGGGCGCGCGTGGACGTGAAGGTCGCAGCCGACGACGCCCGGGGTGGGGACGACGTGGCGCGGGGCGAGCTGGATCTCCGTCACGCGCCCGGCGCTCACCTCGACGGTCTGCGCGTCGATGCTCCACTCGATGCCCTTGGTGGCGGCGACGCGGTAGTGGCCGGAGGGCAGCGGCGTGCTCACGTCGCCGCGCAGCGCGTCGATGATGGGTCCTGCGCCCGAGGCGCGGTAGTCGGGGCCGAAGCTGGGGTCGACGGTGCCGTCGATGCCGTGGACGAGAAGGCGTGCGGTGAGCGGCTTGCGCGTGTCGGCGTCGACGATGGAGACGTGGAGATCGCCGCCCGGCGACACGTCGAGGACCAGATCGTGGGGCGAGCCAGGCGTGAACGTGACCACCGTGCTCGATCGCCCCGGGTCCACCGCGGCGTACCACTGCGTGACCGTGGCCGGGACCTGCAGCTCGAAGAGCCCGCCCTCGGCCGCATGCGCTCGAACCTGCGGAGCGCCCTGGTCGTCGCGGCCGAACACGAGCGCAGGATCGGTGGTGCCCGTGACGCGACCGCGGACGGTGACGGTGGGGACGGACGTGAGGTCGGCGAGGGCCTTCCACAGCGTCCGGCTGTCGCGACCCACCGCGATGCGCAGGTCGGCCACGCGGCCGTCGTCGCCGCGGGGCCGCGGAGGCGTGGTGACGGCGACGCGCATGGGTGTCCCGGGGGGCTGCACCTCCTCGATGAGCGCCTCCACGTTCACCGGACCGCGGTCGCTGACGACACCAATCGGGTGAGGGTCCGCGTCCACGACCAGCGCCCCGGCGGTCACCTGCGCGCGGTCTGCGATCTGCCCGATGCCCGACGCGAAGACGACCTGGCCGTCGCTCGACAGCTCGACGCGCAGCCCCAGCGTGTGGCCCTGCAGCTGCGCGTCGTCGGGAGCGAGCAGGTCGACGTCGAGCGCGTCCCGCGCCACGTCGGGGCGCAGCTCCAGCGTGGCGTCCACCGTGCTCGCGCCGTTGCCTGGTTCGCCGAAGGTCACGGCGAAGGTGGCACGCAGCGCGTCGCCGGAGGCGCGCAGCTCCTCGCGGCCGAGGACCAGCGGGCGAGAGACGCCGTCGACCACGAGCGCGAGGTCCAGGTCCCGGCTCAGCGCCCGGTCGCGGCTCTGGACGGAGAGGCGCGCCGCGCCCGGGTGCAGCTCGAAGAGCGCGTCGCGGGCGTCGAGCAGGTTCGCGGCGCGCTGGGGAGGGCGCCTGGGCGCGTGCGGGCGGTTGGCGAGCGCGAGGCCGAACGCGACGAGACCGGCGATCACGCCCATCGCGAGCAGCTCGCCGATGGGCTTCGAACCGCTCTTCGGACCGCTCGACATCGGGCAGACCGACGATAGCGCCCGCCGGGGGGATCACGCGAGCGCGGACGCCGCGCGACCGGTGAGCCGGGCCACGCGGGCGCTGGAGCCCGTGGCCTCGAGCTCGACCACGAGCGCCGGATCGGCGCCCAGCGCCTCGAGCGCGTCGGCCCCCCACTCGACGAGCAGGATGGCCCCCTCCGCCCGCCGCTCGCGCAGCCCCAGCCGCGCGACCTCGGTGGGCAGCGGTGTGGTTGCGTCCCGCAGGCGGTAGAGGTCGACGTGCAGCGCGACGCCCCGGGGGGTCACGTACTCGTGGACCAGAGAGAACGTGGGCGAGGTGACAGCCTGCCGCGAGTCGACGCCGAGCGCATGAAGGATCGCCGCGGCGAGGAACGTCTTGCCGGCCCCCAGCTCGCCGCCGAGCACGACGAGGTCTCCCGGAGAGAGAAGCCCGGCGAAGGCCTCTCCGATCCCCGTCGTGTCCCGACGCGAGCGCAGCTCAAGTCGTCTCGGGCTCAGGGTCGGCCTTCCCGGGGTCGGCCGGCGCGGGCTTCTTGTCCTTGGCGACGAGGCCTTTCTTCTTGCCCTTGCCGGTCTTCGCGACCGGCGCGGCTTCGGCAGCTTCGTCCCCGGTGTCGTCGGCCTCGTCGGACTCGTCGGCGTCGTCGTTCTCCGGCTCGTCGGTGACCGCCTCCTCGCCGCGCAGCTCGCGGATGCTCGCCGCGTCGCCCAGGCTCATCGCGAGCGCCGGGTTCTTGCGGGCCTCCTGCCAGAAGCTCGCGTAGAAGTACGCGACCGCGACGGCGCTGAGCAGGCCGATGATCTGGCTGGTCGACAGCGTGTAGGCGACCGGCTGCTCGAAGCTCTTCGGCCGCAGCGCGAGGTAGGCCAGGATGGCCGGCACGAAGGACAGCACACGCGCCACCAGGCGCGCGCGGGCGTTCGTGATGCCGAGCGAGACGCCGTACGTGAAGGCGACGGCGAAGAGCGCCAGGCAGAAGGTGATGTACGTGTGCTCGTCGAGGGTCGGGCCGTAGCTGCCGCGCTCCTGGTCGTCGCGCCACAGCTCCAGGACGAAGCGCAGGAAGCCGTAGGCGAACACGAAGAGGAAGAAGACCTGCCCCCGGAAGCGCGTGTACCGGCGCTGCCAGAGCAAGAGCAGCAGCAGCGCCAGGCCGACGAGCGACTCGTAGAGCTGCGTCGGGTGCACCGGGAAGCTGGAGTTCATCTTGACGAGCTCCTGTTCCAGCGGCGTGCCGCGGTACTGCTCGAGGTGGCGCACGTAGGCGGGGCTCCCCTCGCCGCTGGCCAGCGTGTTGGCAGCCCAGTGCGGGAACGTCCCGAGCGTCTTGAGCCAGTGAGGCGCGCGGTCGGGCAGGCGCGTCCCGAAGTCGCAGCCGAACAGGTAGCACCCGATGCGCGTGATGAGCAGGCCCGACGCGAGGCTGGGCACGGCGTCGTCGGCCCACGCGAGCAGGCGAATGCGCTTGGGCGCGAGGTACGCCCAGCTCCCGACGAGCCCCCCGAGGAAGCCGCCGTAGGCGACGAGGCCGCCGTTGCGCAGGGCGAAGAGATCGAACACCGACTTGAACTCGTCGGGGTTGGTGGCCACGTACAGCAGGCGCGCACCGGCCAGGGCCGCCAGGGCGGTGACCACGTAGCAGTTGGCCATCGTCTCCTTCGGCAAGCCGTCCTTGTCGGCGAGCGGGAGGGTGAGGTACCAGCCGACGACGAGCGAGACGCCGAGCATCACGCCGTAGGCGTAGATGGGGATGTTCGGCGCCTGGTACGAGACGTCGTGCCACTTCCAGCCGGCGCCGGCGCAGGCGGCCACGACGACGAGCGACGAGAGGATGCCGCTTCGATCGCGACGCCGGGCGGCGAGGGCGGCGAAGATCAGGGCGATCACGCCGACGGCGGCCAGCGCCCACCAGAGCTTGAGCGGCCAGGGGGGCAGCGGGATGCGAAACAGGATCGGGTGCATGACGGATCGGCCCTTCGCTTACACGAAATCCGGGGCAAACGCACCCTGCGCGACGGCTGGCTGCGCGCAGGGCGAACGCCGCCGGGCGCTGTGGTAGATCCGGGAGGTGATGCACATCCGCGTCTCCTGGATGGCGCTGCTGCTGGCCGGCGGCGTCGGCGTCGGCGCCGTCCTCACGACCTCGAGCTGCGTCCCCCCCGGCAGCGCTGGCCCGCAAGACTCGGGAGCGGCCCCGGCCAAGCCGGCCGAGCCGACCCCCGCGGCCAACCGGGAGCTCCCGCCCTCGTCGGACGTCATGAAGACCCCCTTCGAGGACGACTTCAGCCGCCCGGGCTCGCCGCCGCTCGTCGCGACCACCGTTCCGGAGGCGGGCTCGCTCGTCGACGGCGGCGCCCCGACCTTCCCCGGAGCCGAGCCCAACGCCGCCGACTGGTTCGTCACCCAGCCGGGGATCTGGCGCATCGAGGGCGGCAAGCTCTGCGGCGAGCACGGAAAGAACCACGGCATCTGGCTCAAGCGCGTGCTCCCGGTCAACGCCCGCATCGAGTTCGACGCCGTGGCGCAGTCGACCGACGGCGACCTCAAGGCCGAGTACTGGGGCGACGGACGCTCGTTCGCGACGTCGCTGTCGTACACGAACGCGACCAGCTACCTGACCATCTTCGGCGGGTGGCACAACAAGTTCCACGTCCTGGCGCGCCTGAACGAGCACGGGGCCGATCGCAAGGAGATCACCACGGACCCGAACTCGGACGACATCCGCGAGAAGCCGATCAACGCCGGGCAGATCTACCACTTCAAGGTCGAGCGGACCGACGGCAAGACCGTGAAGTGGTACATCAACGGCGACGAGATGCTCACCTTCCCGGACGGCGCTCCGCTGTCCGGCCCGGGGCACGATCACTTCGGCTTCAACGACTGGGACGTGAAGGTCTGCTTCGACAACGTCAAAGTCGTTCCTCTGCCCTGACGAGGAGCCGGCGCCGTGGAAGCGGGCGAGATCGAGAAGTACGTCGGCGACCTGGAGATCGCCGTCGACCGCCTGCGCTCGCTCTACGAGCAGTACTTCATGGGCATCGAGAAGCTCGAGCCCACGGTGCCCCGCAAGGACGTCGACCGGCGCATCCAGACGCTTCGCAAGGAGCAGATCCGCAACACCGCGCAGCGGTTCCGCTTCCAGATGATCCTGCAGAAGTACAACACGTACCAGACGCACTGGATGCGCATCTGCCGCGAGATCGAGAACGGCACGTACAAGCGCCATCTGCTCAAGGCCCTCAACCGGTTCGGCGACGGGCGCGCGAGCGGGGCGAACGCGCCCGAGCCTGCCAGGGTTGCCCTCGCGCAGCCGGGCAAGCCCGCGGTGAGCCTCGAGGCCGAGCTGGCGGAGCTCGACGAAGAGTTCGCCCCCATGCTCGAGCTCTCCGACGCCGACCTGCAGCTCGAGGAGGAGCGCCCGGCGCCCGTGGCGAAGAAGGGCGGCCCGGTCTGGCGCAAGGCCGAGCCCGCGGCGCCCCGGGTGGGAGTGGGCG
>VFSW01008175.1_pt1 | contig 15068 bp, 14 predicted proteins | sample 5358111 | NCBI WGS metagenome assembly VFSW01 (sample SAMN11554181, study PRJNA540505) | mine drainage metagenome | isolation source: sediment from site ElyBrook_90M | place: USA: Ely Copper Mine, Vershire, VT | collected 2017
AGGTGGACGGGGCATCGCTCGCGCCCGCGTCGGCCGCTCCTGCATCGCCTCCCGGCTCGGTCGGCGCCGTGCACGCCACGTCGGGCTCCACGCAGCGAGGACAGGAAGCCGACGACCGACCCGCCAGCACCGCGGCGATCCAGTCGGCGTGGGCGTCGGTGCGCGTGAAGAGCGTGGGGGCGAAGCAGCCCTCGGCACCTCCCGAGACGACCGCCACGATCTGCCCCGCCAGCACGACGGGGCCGCCCGAGTCGCCCGCACAGGCGTTGGCGTCGGCGTCTCCGGCCTGGATGAGCCGCGAGCACACCTGGGAGACCTGCAGGATGACGTCGCGTCGCCCCCCGGCGCCGGAGTTGTCCGTGCCGTTGGTCACGCCGAAGCCCACGACCCTCACGTCGGCGCCCGTCAGCTCCGCGTCGGTCGTGTCGGTGCGGATGGGCATGGGGGTCACGGACAGCGGCGTGGCGAGCGTCACGAACGCGAGGTCGATGCCCCCGGGCCCACCCTGGGATTCGCCGGCGTACGTGGGGTATGCGACCGTGCTGGTCACGGCGACCGTCTGGTCGGGGCTCATCGCGTCGATGCCCACGAGGACCTGCAGATCGCTCGCGGCGATGCCGTACACGCAGTGCGCGGCCGTCAGGACGAGCGACGGGGCGACGAGGGCGCCGCTGCACGTGGTGCCCGTGCTGGGCTGCAACAGCTCCACGACCGCATCGTCGGACAGGTCGAGCGTGCCCCCGACGATCGCCTGCGACGTTCGCGCCGACGGCTCGACGGGCGAGCTGCACGCGACGGCCGCCATCACCGCGCCGAACATCCCGAGCGACCCGCTGCAGCCTCGCGTCACTGCTCCCAGCGTACACCTGCGGCTTGACCGCCTCGACCGCTTCCGGTCAAGCTCGGGCTGCCCCATGCTCCGCCTCCGCGGGATCGCTTCGACGCTGCTGGCATCGCTGGTCCTGCTGCCGGGGTGCAAGAACGGCTCGGAGGGGACGGCGGCCGCTCACGACGGCGGGACGCTGGCGCCCAATCCCGTCCCGCATCGCATCACGAAGGACATGTGCGCCGGCTGGACCGCCCACGGCGTGCAGGTGACGCTCGACGACTGGAAGGCCGCGGCCAACCGGTGCCCGATGGACGTGCAGAAGCAGCTGGCCGATCGGCTCGACGGACAGCGGCCGTCGATCGATGCCGCAGCGCTCCAGGTCTGCTCGAAGCACCTGGGCGAGATGTACGTCCCGGGCGACGCCAGCTGCTACATGGCGGCGACGACCGCCAAGGGCCTCGCCGACTGCAAGTTCTCCGCCCTGACCAACCCGGGCGACACCGACATCGCCAGCGAGATCGACCATCTGCGGGCGAGGTGCGAGGCTCCCCAGCCCGGCGGGTCGAGCGCGCCCATGCTTTGAGCCCCCGGCCCGGTAGCTACGGCCTGGGCAGGTCGCCGTTGTCGATGAGGTCCTGCGTCCGCGCGGCGATGACCGTCGGGAAGCGGATCTCGCTGGCGGCGATGGGGGCCGTCACGAGGTCGAGGCCGCGTCCGATGCGGTGCTGCGTGGTGGCGGTGCCCTGGGAGACGAGCGCGACGTCGCGCAGGTTGAAGGGACCGTTGACCCTGGCCAGCGCCATGGAGGTGGCGTCGAAGCGCAGCGTGATCGTGCCGGTGCCCGCCGGGACGACCTGGCCCGTCTGGGCCTCCGCGAGCGGGTGCTCGGTGCCCTCGGAGTCCGTGTAGGTGAGCGTGCCGCGGACGCTGAAGCGGTCGTCGACGAGCGTCTGCACGTCCACGTCGAAGCTGACGGAGTCGACCAGGCCGTCCCCCGCTCGCTCCACGACCGCCGAGCCGACCGCGGTCATCTGCGCGTGCGAGGGGAAGTAGCCGAAGCCGGCCTCGAGCTCGCGCTCGAACGGGACGCCGTTCGCGGTGCCGGTGGCCGTCAAGTGCAGGCCCCAGGCGCCCACGGAGCCCGCATCGGTGCGGTCGAGCGGCACGTGCGCGACGTACTGGCCACCGCCGGCCGAGGAGAACGTGATGCTGGGGCCGTGGACGTGACCGGGCAGCTCGGCCCAGCCCGTGAGCGTCGCGCCGTCGACGCCCGTGGAGTCGAGCTGGACTCCGCACGTGATCGTGACGGTGTCGCCGTAGCCGTGCGCAAGCTCGTCGGCCACGCCCGAGAGCGCGACGTGGGAGTTGGGCTGCTGCAGCTCGACGATGATGCCCGACGCGGCGACTGCGGGCGGGACGGCGACGCGCACCAGCCCAGGCCTCGTGGGGACGTCGAACGACAGGATGCGCGTGTTGGTGACGAGGGGCTGGAAGCCGGGCTCTCGAGTGAGGGTTCCGCTGGCTTGCGGCGCCGGGAAGTCGTGGGCGCTCTGGATGGGTCCCTGGGGCCCCGCGGCAGGAGCGACGCCGTGGGCGACGTTGATGCCCATGCTGGTGGCGTCGCGGGCCAGATCCAGCTGCGTCCCCGTGGCGACGTCCACGAGGTGCACCGTCGTGAGGTTGACGGTGGTGTCGACGGCGCGGACGATGACACGCGCGCCCGAGGGGGCGTCGACCGGCATGACGAAGCTCGACGGGTCGGTGCCCTGCATCAGCCGGTGGATGTCGTGGCCCACCACCGGCTCCGCCGGCGTCTCCATCCCGAAGGGCTTGGCCGGCGCGAGCGGGTCCGAGCCGTGCAGCAGCGCCAGCTCGGTGGGCCTGGGCACCGGCAGGACGCTGACGAGCTTGCCCGGTACGAGGTCGCCGTGGACGCGCACCGCCGCCGCCGTGGGGTTCTTCTGCGCCGTCGCGGTCGCGGGGCCCTTCTGGGGCTGCGACGTGCACGCGGCGACGATGAGAGGGAGAAGCGAGACCGTCAGGATCTTCATGGAGGACATGGCTGGGGTTCCTTCTCGTGGGTCAGCGGCAGAGGCTCGTGGTGACGGTCGAGGCGCACGTGCCGGAGGTGCACGCGGCGCCGCCGCTGCAGTCGTTGCTGGTGGTGCAGGAGCACACGCCGGAGCTGCAGGTCGAGGTCGCGCCGCTCGGGACCGGGCAGTTCGCGTCGGTGGTGCATGCCCCGCCGGTGATGAGGCACGTGCCGGTCGACGCCTGGCAGGCGTTGCCGGTGCAGTCGGCGTTGCTGGCGCAGGTGCGCGGAGCGACGGGGTAGGTGGCCGAGCAGTCCGTGCCCTGCGTGGTGCAGCCGCCGTTGACGCAGGTGCCGCTGGCGCAATCGGAGTTCGAGCCGCACTGCGCCGTGCCCGGGAAGGTCACGCTGGCGGTGCACTCGGTGTTCTCGCAGATGCCGTCACCGGACACCGCCGACATCGACTGCCACTCGAGCCAGTTGGCGCCGCCGCTCGAGGGCGTGCCCTCGTTGTAGATGGCGTTGTCGTAGTAGTAGTAGTTGGAGCCCTGGTAAGGCTGCGCGGCCGTGACGATGCCGCCGCACTGGACGATGTGGCCCGGCGCGCAGTCGTTGCCGTCGGAGCCGTAGAGCGCCATGACGCACTCGTCGCACGTGCCGTCGCCGATCCAGCTCTGCGGGCAGTAGCCGACCGAGTAGACACCGTTAGCGTAGTTCGGATCGTAGAACCAGCTGTACGACGAGGGGCTGTAACCGCCGCACTGCGCGCTCGTCCCCGTGCAGGTGTAGCCGTTGAACTGCGTCCAGTAGCTGCCGCTGCTGTCGGTGTACGTGTCGCTCTCGGCCCAGGGGCTCGTCGAGGTATCGACGTAGGTCGTCCCGTTGTACGTGTTGGTCGTCGCCGTGCAGTCGCTCGCGCCCCAGGCCAGCGGCTTGGTGCCCGTCGAGTCCCACTGCGTGACCACCGCGTCCTGGCCGTAGAGCGCGACGCAGTCCCAGTCGCAGTTGCCGTTGCCGAGCTGCGACTTGGTGCAGCCCTCCGTCCACGCGATGGTTTGGCCGCCGCTCGTGATCGGCGCATAGGTACCGAAGCCGCAGGCGTCGAGCTGGTGTGGCGACACGTTGGAGGCGATCTCGCCCCAGTCGGCGAAGCCCTTGTAGCCGCTGACGGTGTTGCGCACCTGCACGTCGAGGTTGTTGCACTGACGGCGGCTCTGGTTGTGGTCCTGCTTCTGCGCGTAGGCGAAGGTGTTGCCGAGGCGCTGCGAGCCCATGCACGAGATGAACCCGTCCGAGCAGCTGTTGCGTGCGGTGGAGCTGTCGTTAGTGTCCAGGTACAGCGTGTGGAGCGCCAGCAGCGCCACGTCGTCGAGGAGCGAGTCGCAGCTCGAGCCGCCGAGGGTCGGGCCCTTGATGCCGATACACGCCCCCCAGAGCGTGAAGCCGTAGCAGGTGGTCCCGGACACGCCGCCCGTCGAATAGAAGTTGACGCCGTTGACCGGGTTCTTGATGCCGCCGAAGTAGCTCGACGCGCCGTTGTAGGTGGTCATGTAGTTCGTGCGCAGCAGGTTCACGCCCTCGCCGCCGTAGCCGACCAGGCCCCCGATGAGGCTCGTGATTCCGCCGCTGAACACCTCGTTGGCGAGGTAGGTGCCGAGCGTCGTCCCCGCGATCGCGGTCACGCGCACGGTCGCGTTCTTCACGTTCGTGTAGCTCTGGTTGCGCGTGTAGTTCTGCAGGATGTACCGCGCCTGGTTGGAGCCGCCGGAGTGGGTGACCAGCTCGATCTCGGTGATCCCGGTGTTCAGGAACTGCTGGATCTGCGAGACGATGACGTCGGCGTTGCCCTCGGTGGTGGGCAGCGGGCACGCCGCGCCGTTGGAGACGTGGCCGTAGGTACCGTCGCCCGATTGCGGCCAGGGGGCGCACGAGCCGCCGTCGAAGCCGACGACCGCGTACGGCCGCCCGTTGGCGATCGACGCGACCTCGCCGGCCTCCCAGTAGTTCGACCCGCCGTAGGCGGCCGAGACGGTGCAGTTCTGGCCCGAGCAGGTCATGGTGCCCGGCGAGTCGCCGGTACCGTGGATGAAGACCACGCCGTGGGTGGCGGCGAGCGCGGCCCTCGCGCCGAGGAGCGTCATCGCAGCCGCACCGACCGAGACCGCCGTCTTGAGAACCTTCATCGCCGCCCTCCGTACGGACGGGGCTGCAATGCACCTGTCATTCCACAGTGGGAGCGGAACAATCTCGGGCGGTTGGCACCTACCTATCGGTTCGAGGACTGAACGGAGTTTGCTCTCTGAACTTCGACGAGTTCATTTCGTGTACGGGTGCGCGCCTGTACGCATCGACGAGCAAGAACCCGGAACCTGTAACGCTCGCCCCTCTGGCGGGACTACTCCTTTGCAGAGGAGGCTGACCTTCATGGATGGAGCCACGGCCGTCGATCAATCCGGCGCTCTCGACGCGACGCTCGCCAGCGGCGCGGGCGGTCACGGCTCGAGCCCGTCCACGGGTGGCACCGCCCGCACCACCGTGCTTCCGCGCGTGTCGTGGACCGGAGACGCGCCGGCGCTCGTCAACACCTCGCGCCCCCGGTTCGAGGCGCAGGGCGGGCTCGGGCAGGGTGGGATGGGCGAGGTCGTCGCCGCGCTCGATCAGGACATCGGGCGCGAGGTGGCCATCAAGCGCCTGCGGCCCGACGTGCACGACAGCGCCGGCGTGGCGCGCTTCGTCGACGAGATCCGCATCGTGGGCGCGCTCGAGCACCCGAACATCGTTCCGATCCACGACGTGGGCGTCGACGAGAAGGGGTCGCTGTACTTCGTGATGCGCCGGGTGCAGGGGCAGACGCTCGAGTCGATCATCGAGAAGCTGGCCGCGGGCGATCCGCTGATGCACGCGCACTGGACGTTCGAGCGGCGCATCCATCTCTTCCGGCAGCTGCTCGACGCCGTCAACTTCGCCCACGGGCGCGGCTTCGTCCACCGCGACATCAAGCCCGCGAACGTCATGGTCGGCCACTTCGGCGAGGTGTTCCTGATGGACTGGGGCATCGCCAAGCCGGTCGCGGCCGCCGACCACGCGCGCCCGAGGCTCGGCGCGCCTGCGCAGCCCGAGCGCTTCACGGCCACGCACGTCGGCGCCATCGTGGGAACCCCCGCGTACATGTGTCCCGAGCAGGCGCGGGGCGAGCCCGTGGACGTCCGCTCCGACATCTACTCGCTCTCGATGCTCCTCTACGAGTGGCTCTCCCTGAAGCACCCGCTCGAGGGCAAGACGACGCTCGAGGGCGTGGTTCACGCGGTCCAGCACGAGATGCCCGGCAACCCCAGCTTCGTGAAGAACGAGCACCAGGCGCCGGTGCCCGCCGAGCTCGGATGGTTCGTCCTGAAAGGGCTCGAGAAGGATCCGGCGAAGCGCTACCAGACCGTGACGGAGATGGTGGAGCGGCTCGACGCCCGCGACGACGGCGTGATCCCCATCCAGTGCCCCATCACGCTCACGAAGAGCGTCTCCCGCAGGGCCCTGCGCTTCGTGGACCGTCACCCGAACCTCTTCATGGCGATGATGACCCTGGGCGTGGTCGCCACCACGGGCCTGACCGTTTGGCGGCTCCTCCATGGCTGAAGGTCGACTACCCTCCGCGGCGTGCCCGACGACCTCGCCCAGGCCAGGCTCATCGCTTCCGGCGACGAGGCGGCGTTCCGCGCGCTGCTCGAGGCCGTGGGCCCCTCGCTGAAGCGGCTCACGCGCACGCTCGTCGGCAACGAGGCCGTCGCCGAGGAAGTGCTGCAGGAGACCTGGGCCGCCATCATCGACGGCGTGGGCTCGTTCGAGGGGCGCTCGTCCCTGAAGACCTGGGCGTGCCGCATCCTGGTGAACACGGCGAAGAAGCGCACGGCGCGCGAAGCCCGGAGCGTGCCCATGTCGGCGCTCGGCGAGGGCGACGAGGCGACGGTCGACCCCGCCCGGTTCAGCCCCGAGGGCTTCTGGGTCGCCGCGCCGACGCCGCTCGGCGAGGGTCGGTCGCCCGAGGGGCTCGCCGTGCACAAGGAGGTGCGGGAGCTCGTCCAGCGCACGCTCCAGGAGCTGCCGGAGGCCCAGCGCCTGGTCGTGACGCTGCGCGACGTCGAGGGGCTGGGCAGCGAGGAAGTCTGTAACGCCCTCGACCTCACCGAGACCAACCAGAGGGTGCTTCTCCACCGCGGCCGGGCCCGTGTCCGGGCGGCGCTCGAGGGCTACCTCGCCGGAACGGCAACGCCATGAACCGCTGGACCAGCAAGCTGGCGCACCTGACCTGTCACCTCCTGGGGATGAGCACGTGCAGGGAGGCCACCGACGGGATCACCGAGATGTCCGAGGGCGCGATGTCCGAGGCCGACCGCGTCCGCGTCCAGCGACACGTGCGGCGGTGCGGCGCCTGCCAGGCCTACCGGGCCCAGATGGACGTCGGGCTGAGGGCCCTCAAGGAGCTGCCGCGGCAAGAGCTCGCCGAGACGGAGAAGGACGACCTGATGCGCCGGTTCCGGGAGCGGCAAGAACGAAGAGTGCGCTAGCGCAATCCCGGACGGGAGGATTTGCCTGCGCGCAGTTGCGCCCGTACGCTTCAGCCTCCACGGGCAGTCGCGCCCGTGGCCATAGAGAGGGCTTCCAATGAACATCGTGCGAATGACCGGGGTCGGGGCGGCGGGCGTTTCTGCGATTGCGCTGATCCTCGGGGGCGGCGCCTGCAGCAGCAGCAGCAGCGGGAGCCAAGCCGGGGACTCGGGGACGGGTAGCGATGTGACGATGAACGAGGACTCTCCCTCGGGGGAGGACAGCGGACAGGCCGACACCGGCACGAGCAGCGGCGGCGGCGACACCGGCACCAGCAGCGGGGGCGGCGACACCGGGACCGAGACCGACACCGGTACGGCGGCCGACACCGGGACCACGGTCGACAGCGGCACCGCCGCAGACACCGGCAGCGCCACGGACAGCGGATGCAGCGGGAGCACGCCCGTCGACCTCAAGCTCGTGAACTACCTGGGCTGGTGCGACCTCACGGTCGCCGGGACGGCGTTGCCGGTTCCAAGCGCGGGGACGACCGTGACGTCGCACATCTGCGTCGCCGCGGGCGCGACCCTCAGCGCCACCGCCAATGGCTCGGGCTTCATCATCGGCACCCCTCCCCTGCCCTTCGTCTCCGGCACGAACACGACGACGGACAACGGGGCGACCGCCTCCACGACCCTCGCGTCGGGCTCGACGTGTGTCGTGGCCTGCTGCCCCTTCACGAACGGGCAGGGATGCTCGGGCTCGGCCGTGACCTCGCTCTGTCCCTGACCTTCACGTCACAGCGGTGCACGCTTCGAGGGCGCCGGGATCGCGCGCGACGCGCACGTCCCAGTCGGGGCTCACGTACTCGTCGGGGATGGTGACGGACACCGCCGGCGACATCGGGCCGCGGTTGCCCGCCAGATCGTACGGGCGCAGCGCGTAGCGATAGGTCACGCCGCCCAGCACGCGCGGGTCCTCGAAGCGCGTGCTGGCGGCGCGCGTGCTCGAGTGGTGCAGGAGCATGCCGCCGCCCTCGGCGCGGAACACCTGGTAGCCGTACATCGCCTCGTTGTCCTTCGCGGCGGCCCACCGCAGAAGGACGTGCCCCTCCTTGTACTCGGCCGTCAGCCCCGGGCCCTGCGCGCTCCACTCGGGGGCGATGGTGTCCGAGCTCTCGGGGGCCTGCCCCAGCTTCTTCGGCCAGAGCGTGCAGTCGACGCGGCGGAAGTTCTCGTCGAGGGCCTTGCAGACGTTGCCGTAGACGCAGCGGACCACCTTTTCGTCCGCGCCCGCCTGCCACTTCTTCGGCAGATCCGGATCGGCCAGCAGCGCCCGCGCCATGCCGACCATGTCGCCGATGCCTCGCTCGAGCACCTTCTCCGCCAGCTCGCGCGTCGAGATCTTGCCGGCGGCGATGACGGGGGTCTGCAGCCCCTGCGCGCGCAGCCCGGCGCGGATGGCCTCGGGCATGTAGAGGTTGGCGCCGTCGGGGTAGTTGCTGCCCGGCATGCAGCGGTCGCCCGAGTAGCCGGTGTAAGGATAGAGCGGCTCGCCCTCGATGGGCCGCGCGTCCTCGAACTTGCCGCCCGCGCTCAGCGAGACGTAATCGACCCCGGCGCGCGCGAGGCGGATGGCGATGGGCACGGTATCGACGATGGTGGCGCCGTTGCGGATGCACTCCTCGCCGAGGAAGCGCACGCCCACCGGGAAGTCCTGGCCGACGGTCTGGCGCACGCGCTCGACCACGCGCACGGGCAGCCTCAGGCGATTCTCGAGCGAGCCGCCGTACGCGTCGCGGCGCGGATTCACGCGCGAGAGGAACGACGAGAGCGTGTACGCGTGCGCCATGTGAAGCTCGACCCCGTCGAAGCCGCACTCGCGCGCGCGCAGCGCCGCCTGCCCGTACGCATCGACGATCGCGTCGATGTCGTCCGGGCTGAGCATGTCGACGGTCTGCCGCCAGCCCGAGCGCGAGATCTTGAGGAAGTGGATGATCTGCGGGACGACCTTCCCCGGCCCGGCGTCCTGGCAGCGCTTGCGCAGGTCGGTCAGCCCCGGCTTGAACTCGTCGGCGCTGATGCGCAGCAGCGGCCCGCTCTTGGACTGGTGGACCGCCATCGCCTCGATGACGATCATCCCCGCGCCGCCCTTCGCGTAGCGCACGTAGCGGGCGCGGATGTCGTCGTTGACCACGCCGTCCTCGCCCGACAGGCGCGTGACCATGGCGGGCAGGACGATGCGGTTGGGCAGCGTCATCGTGCGGATGGCGAGCGGCGAGAACAGCATTACTTGTGGGCCTCCACGAGCGCTCCCCCAATGATGAGCTTCTGGATCTCGGTCGTGCCCTCGTAGATGCGCAGGGCGCGGACGCTGCGGTAGAGCCGCTCGGTCACGCTCCCTCGCACCACGCCCAGGCCGCCGAACAGCTGCAGCGCGCGGTCGATGACCCGCTGGGCGGCCTCGGTCGCGAACATCTTGGCCATCGCGACCTCGGTCTTGCCGGCGACGCCCGTGTCCTTCGCCCACGCGGCGCGCGCGACCAGAAGGCGCGACGCCTCGAGCTCCGTGGCCATCTCGGCGAGGGTGCCCTGCACGAGCTGGAACTCTGCGAGGGTCTTGCCGAACTGCACCCGCTGGCGCACGTGCGCGAGGGCCTCGTCGAGCGCCCGCTGTCCCATTCCAACGGCTGCGGCTCCCACGGACGCACGCAGCACGTCGAGCGTCCCGAGCGCGAGGCGGAGCCCCTGCCCCACCTCGCCCACCAGCTGCGCCCGGGCGCCTTTCATGCGAAGCCTGCCGAGCGGGTGATCGTCGAGGGTGACGATGCGCTCGAGCGTGAGCCCCGGCGCGCCGGCCTCCAGGAGGAACGCCGAGATGCCCTTCTTGCCGAGCGAGGGATCGGCGTTCGCGAAGACGACGAAGAACCCGGCGATGCCGACGTTCGAGATGAAGGTCTTCTCGCCGTCGATGACCCAGTCTGCGCCGTCGCGACGGGCCACCGCGCGCATGGAGGCGACGTCGCTGCCCGCCTCCGGCTCGGTGAGGGCGAAGCCCCCGATGACGCGCCCGCTGGTGAGATCGGCGAGGCGCGCCTGCCACTTCTCGGCTCCTGCCATCGCCAGCGGCTGCGCGGCGAGCCCCTGCACGGCGAAGATCGCGTCCGCGACGGGACAGCGGTAGGCGATGGCCTCGCGCGCCACGCAGAGGGCGCGGACGCTCGGCGGCGGCGCGTGAAGCTGGAACACACCGAGCTCGCGCAGGCGCGCCACGGCCTCGCCGGGCTCGTCGCTCGCCCAGTCCATCGTCGCGGCGCGCGCGCGGAGCCCGTCTCCGAGCTTGCCGTGCGACGCGTCGTAGAAGGGCAGCAGCATCTACTTGTCCTTGAAGTCGGCGGGGGCGCCCGCGAAGCGGATGGGGCGCTTCTCGCGCCACGCGTCGAACGACGTCCGGAAGTCCGGGTGCTGCATGCAGATGGCCTGGGCCTGCGCCTCGGCCTCGATGGCCTGATCGAGCGTCATGCCCTGCTCGCTGTCGAGCATCTGCTTCGTCATGGCGTGCGCGAAGGCCGGGCCGCTCGCCAGGCGCGCCGCGAGAGCCTGCGCAGCCGGGAGAAACTCGTTGGGCGGAAGCACGCGGTTGACCAGGCCGATGCGCAGCGCCTCGTCGGCGCGAATGACGTCGCCCGTGAAGAGCAGCTCGCTGGCATGCCCCAGACCAACGACGCGGGGCAGGAGGTATCCCGCGCCCATGTCGGCGCCGCACAGGCCCACCTTCGGGAAGATGAAGCCGAACTTTGCGGCCTCGCTGGCGATGCGCAGGTCGCACGCCAGCGCGATGACCGCGCCCGCGCCCACCGCCGTGCCGTTGACCGCGGCGATGACCGGCTTGCGCACGCGCCGGATCGAGGCGATGAGCGCGCCGGTGACGCGGGTGAACTCGAGCAGGCCCTGCATGTCGCGCGAGAACAGCTCGCCGATGATGTCCTCGACGTCGCCGCCCGAGCAGAACGCACGCCCCTGGCCGGTGATGACCAGGGCGCGGATCTCGGCGTGGCGTTCGGTCTCCTCGATGACCTCGCGCAGCTCGCGGTAGATGTCGAAGGTGAGCGCGTTGAGGCGGTCGGGGCGATCGAGCGTGAGGGTCCCGACGCCGGCGTCGAGCGCGAAGCGGAAGCCCCTGGGTGCGATCGTCGCCATGGTCATCCCTGCTTTCCGGGGTGGAGGGAGTCGCGCAGCTTGCCCAGCAGGCGCCGCAGCTCGCGCCGCTCGCCCGCGTCGAGCGCCGTGAGCAGCTCGGATACGTGCTCGGCATGCGCGGGCAGGAGCGACTGCACCAGCTGCCGCCCCTTGTCCGTCAGCCACACGCGCGAGAGGCGCCGGTCGCTGGGATCGGGCCTGCGCTCGGCCACGCCGTCGCGCTCCGCCCGGTCGACCAGGCCCGTCAGGTTGCCGGCGGTCACCAGCATCCGGCGGCTGAGCGCCGCCGGGGTCTGCCCGTCCTCGCGCTCGAGGTTGGCGAGCAGATCGAAGCGGGCCAGGGTGCAATCGTCGGCGAGACGGCGCCGCAGCTCGCCGAGCATGAGGTTGTGCGACTCGAGCAGGCGCACCCAGAGACTGACGCCGATCGACGCGACGGTGTCGACCTCCCGGCTCTGACGGGAGCGCCCCGAGGGCGCAGCGACGGCCGCACCCTGCGAGCGTGGCGGAGCCACCGACTTCACCGCGACTCCTCGTGCGGCAGGACCGCCGTCCCCTCGATCTCGACGAGGGCGCCGGCCTCGAGCAGCCCCGCGACCTTCACGAGGCTCATCGCAGGCCAGTACGCGCCCATGCGCTCGCGCCAGCCCTGCCCGATGGCGCGCTGCGCGTCGCGGTACTTGTCGAGATCGGTCACGAAGATCAGGAGCTTGACGATGTGCTCCGTTCCGCCGCCGGCCGTTCGCACCACGCTGATCACGTTGTCGAGCGCCGACAGGAACTGCGTCGCGAAGTCGGGGCTGACGATGCGCGCCTGCTGGTCGAAGGCGACCTGGCCTGCGATGTAGAGCATCCGCCCGGGAGCGGTGACGACGCCGTTGGTGTAGCCGCGCGGCTTGGGGAAGTTCGGCGGGTTGACGAGCTGGTTCTTCATGGGCGTTGGCAAGCTTTACACCTATAGGAGCGGGCTCGCCACCCTCGCCTGGTCGGAGGGGTACAATCGCGCCTCCCCCATGAAGCGCATCCTCAAGTGGCTCGGCGGCATCGCCCTCGTCCTGCTCATCGCCGCAGGCTCGTTATGGTTCTACGCCTTCGGCAGCAACAAGCCCATCGTGGACGGCCAGGCGGTCGCCCCCGGCGTGCAGACGGTGAAGGACGGCTTCGTGAGCGTCTTCGTCGTCGACGCTGGGCCCGGAAAGGTCGCACTCGTCGACGCCGGTAACGACAGGTCGGGCAAGGCCATCCTGGCGACCCTCTCGGCTCGCGGACTCACGCCGTCGTCGGTCGCCGCCATCTTCCTCACCCACGGCCACCCGGATCACACCGCCGCCTGCAAGGTCTTCCCGGACGCGCAGGTCTACGCGCTGGCGCAGGACGTCGCGATGGTCGGCGATGCCGCGAAGTCGACCCACCCGCTGAAGGACGGCGATGTGACGACGGTGGGCGACCTGCGGGTCGAGACCTTTGCCGTCCCGGGCCACACCGACGGCTCGGCGGCGTATCTCGCGCGCGGCGTGCTGTTCTTCGGCGACAGCGCGGGGGCGTCGAAAGACGGCGTGATGATGAAGGCGGTGGGCCTGTTCTCGAAGAGCTCCGCGCAGAACGTGGCGTCGCTCAAGTCGCTCGAGGGACGTCTCGCCCCCCGCGCCTCCGAGGTGCAGGCGCTCGCCTTCGCCCACACCGGGCCGCTCGTCGGCTTCCGCCCGTTCGCGGCGTTCGTCACCAGTCACTGAGAGCATGCGACGCCAGCTCCTCGTCCGCACGGTGCTGGCTCTCATGCCTCTCGCGTGCGGCGAGGACGGCACCGGACCGCTGACGCTCGTGTTCCCTCCGATGGGATCGCTCTCGGCGCCGTCGGGGGCGGGCTCCTTTCGCTTCGGCGTGGCGACCGCGGCGACGCAGATCGAGGACCACGACACGGCCACCGACTGGTACGCGTGGACCTCGCCAACCTCGCAGGGCGGCCTCGGCATGGGGGCGGCGTTCGTCGGCGACGCCGTGATGGGCTACACGCGCGCCCTGTCCGACGTCGCGCTGCTGCAGCAGCTCGGCGTCGACTCGTACCGCTTCTCGATCGAGTGGGCGCGCGTCGAGCCGCGACCGGGGCAGATCGAGGAGGCGGCGCTGCAGCACTACTCCGATCTGCTCGACGCCCTGCGGGCCGCGCACATCCGGCCCCTGGTCACCATCCACCACTTCTCGAACCCCGCGTGGCTGAACGGTGCCGGAGATGCGACGTGCGGCGGCAACGACCAGGTCCTCTGCGGTCTGGGCTCGGCGCAGGGCGACGCCGCGGTGCAGGCCTTCGCCCGGCACGCGACCCTGCTGGCGCAGCGCTTCGGCGACCGTGTCGACGAGTGGGGCACCCTCAACGAGCCGATCAACTACCTGCTCGCCGCGTACGGCGTCGGGCAGTACCCGCCGGGCAAGCTCCTGGTGCTGTCGCAGTCGGACCTGCTCGGCAAGTTCGTCCCCATCCTGCGCGACTACCTGCGCGCGCACGTGGCGATGTACCGCGCGCTGAAGCAGTACGACACGGTGGACGCCGACGGCGACGGCGTGGCGGCGAGCGTCGGCATGTCGCTCGCGACGATCGAGTGGGCCGCGGCGCTGCACAACCAGCCGAGCACCGATCCCGTCGACGTCTCCGCGCAGCAGCGCATCACCGACGTGTTCAGCCACCTGTGGGTCGACGCGCTCGAGAAGGGGGCGTTCGATCCCTCCCTCGACCAGACCTGGACCGAGCCGCAGCCCACCTGGAGAGGCGCCATCGACTGGCTCGGGGTGCAGTACTACGCGCGCATGGGGGTCACCGGGCACGATCCGCTCTTCCCGCCACCCGTGAGCGTCACCCCGTGCGAGCCGCCGCTCGACTTCGGCTCGTGCCTGCCGCCGCTCGACCCGAGCTTCTGCGTCCCCTTGATGAACTACGAGTACGATCCGCAGGGTCTGTACGTCGTCCTCGACGACCTCGGCCACCGCTGGCCCCAGCTGCCGCTCGTGGTGACCGAAGCCGGCATCCAGACGGACGTCGGCGAACGGCGCGCGGAGAACGTCGTGCGCACGCTCGAGCAGATCACCCGCGCGCGCGCCGCGGGGCTCGACGTGCGCGGGTACTACCACTGGAGCCTGATGGACAACTTCGAGTGGTCGCTCGGCTTCGCGCCGCACTTCGGCCTCTATCACGTGGTCGATCACACGAGCTACGCGCGCGCGGAGACGCTCGGCGCCGAGACGCTGTCCCGGATCACCGCCAGCCGAGCGGTCAGCGCGGACCTGCGCGCGCAGTACGGCGGCGTGGGACCGCTCACCCCGGAGTCCAAGCCGGTCGCGGGGCCGCTCTGCAAGCCGCATTGAGGTGACGCCGTTGTTCGCGGGGCGACAGAGCCGTCGGGAACGGGGGGCCGGCGAGGTCGCGAGACGGGAAATTGCGGTGGATCGGGGGACGGGAGGGCTCGTGCGGAGGGTG
>VFSW01008176.1_pt1 | contig 15068 bp, 9 predicted proteins | sample 5358111 | NCBI WGS metagenome assembly VFSW01 (sample SAMN11554181, study PRJNA540505) | mine drainage metagenome | isolation source: sediment from site ElyBrook_90M | place: USA: Ely Copper Mine, Vershire, VT | collected 2017
CGGATGCGCATACTTACGAACCTCCACGGTGCAGATTCCGCCAGGCGGCCGCCGGCGTTTGCCTGGTTCCCTATGACCTACTCGCCGTCTGGTTGCCGGTGGTCCGTGCCACCGTTCGATTCGAAGATCGCCATGGCTTCCATCTCAATCAGCAGGTCCGGACGGCACAGGATAGCCTGGATGCCCGTGGACGCCGGCAGGGGATTAAGCCCCTGTTCCCGGAAGAAACGGGTACGGACTTCGTTGAAGGCCGCATAGTCGCGTTCGATGTCCCGAAGATAGCAGCTTGTACGAACAACGTCCTTCCAGGATGCCCCCTCCGATTCGAGCAAGGCGGTGATGTTTTCGTACGTCCGCCACGTTTGCGCTTGAAAGTCGCCCGGATAAAGCGTTTCGCCCCGGTCTCCGATGCTGGCCGTGCCGGAGATCATAAGAATAGTCACGCCTTTGATGTCCAGGCGCAGGCCCCGAGAGAACGATGAGGGGCAGTTGTAGTCATAGGCCTCGTTTAACACTCGCGGGGCACTGATGGCCTTCTTCTGAATGGGCTTGTGGTCGCCAGTGGGAGAGACAGGCGATTCAATGTCTGCTCTTAGTTGATTCATAAATGTGCTCCTGATTCTGAGGCTGGATCGTGCCGTGGCTAAGACCTTCACCCGTGGCGACCCACGCATCCTCACCCTGAAAGTCCACATTCAGGGTGTAGTTATGAGCTAACCCCGTTGGTGTTTCGATCTTGGTCTTCTGGCCGTCCGGCCCGGTAATCTCAATGTCTCCTCGGGTGCCGTGTCCGGCGGAACGGTAGGTTGTCCAGGTATTCGTCGCATAGTTCAGGCAACTCAGCCCCTTGTCCGTACAGGCCCACACCAAGTTGCCTCGTGATTGGACCGCGTTAATGAAGTCGGACGCGATCGCGCTGTCTTTCGTCAAATAGTTATGCCAGTTGCGGCCATCGTAGCCGCTGAGGCCAAAGTACGTAGCCGCCCAAACCATGCCGTTCTGCTCGTTGTATGCAACACTGCTGACAATATTGTGAATCAAGCCCTGGTTCCGGTACAAGACGATTTCCATTTCGCCGTCGGGGTCGGTGTAAGGACGCCAAGAATGAGTGGCCGGATCATAGACAATGACTCCGCCTCCCCAAACGCCCATGTAGATCTTCCCTTTGCCGAAGGCGATAGAGTATGACCATGGCTCCTCGAACGGAGCGTTCTTTTCGTTGAAGATCGTCCATGATTCGGTGTGAGAATCCAGACGACAAACGCCGGCAGCCGTCGCAACCCATACGTCGCCGTTCTGGACAGCGACGCTGTAGACCAAGTCATTGGCCAAGCCGCTCGAGAGATTCGTGTAGTTCTTGAATTGGCCTCCGGAATACCGGCTCAACCCGCCGAACGCACCGATCCAGACATCCCCGGTCTCGTTGTCCACCGCGACCGACATCACCGCGCGCCCAGCCAGGCCGTCGGCCGGAGTAAAGATTCTCCTGACGCGCCCGTCCTCGATCAGGACCAGCCCGTGTTCGGTTCCGGCCCAGACGCGTTTACCATCCACTTTCACGCAATAGACCTTCCCCGGAGGAAAGCCGTTCGCCGCGGTGTAGTTGACCCATTTGGTGTACAGCAAGGAGGGGTTCTGGGCGCCACCTCCGGAGCCGGCCAGCAGCAGTAAGCCGGAGTTGGCGATCATCCACAGGTAGACTAAGTTCCTCATGGACAACTTCCGGCGTCGTTCCCGCTGTGACTGTCTTTTCATAGGGTCTTCGTCACAATGTCTTCAAAAAGTCGATCAGGTCGTTGAGTTGGACTTTGTCCATGTCGGAGGTGATGCCGTGCCTGTCATCGGGATTGAACTTAGTCCAGATTTCTTCGAGCGTGAGGGCTTCTCCGTTATGAAGGTAAGGGGCTCTCATGTAGACACCCTCAAGTTGCGGAACATCGAATGTCTGAGCCGTGTCGTAGGAGGTCGTTGTCCCGACGTTCATTTCGACTCGCGCCGTGTAGTGAGTGAGGGGCGGATGGCAGAAATAGCAGCGGCTCTGGGGAGGGATGATCGAACCATCATTCGTTTTGGTGCGGAAGAAGATTCTTCGTCCGCGCTCCTGCGTCTCCGTGAGATTGTGATTGCGGGCCAAACGGGGATTGGTAGGGAGGGCGAGGGACCGGATATAAGTTGCCAGGTCCTTCACCTCCGAATCAGTGAAGCCCCGCGACCGGAAAATATACATGGCAGTGCGCGGGCCGGCTTGTGTTTCAATGTCCGGGTTCTTGCCGTTCCACTTAAAAGGAGACGTATCAGAGATGGATCGGAGCGTGCGGTTCTCGACGACATCCCGGCCAAGTTCGGGAGTTTCCAGACTCCAGGCCAGGCCGTCGGAAAGACCTTCATGAGGATGGCAGGTAGCACAGGCCATCTGGTGCTGGAAGCAGTAAGTGGCATCGAAAAAGAGCCTTTGGCCGTGGCGAATCGCGGTAATCGGCTTCGGTCCACCCAGCTCGATGGTGGCGGCAATCGCCTGTTTACGCAGGTCCACCACGCTCACGGTGTCGTCCATGCGGTTGGCGATGTAGGCGAAGTGGTCATCCTGGCCGACGGCGACGGCGGTTGGGTTCCGGCCGGTTGGAAGGCGCCGGACCACAAACTGTCGCGCGGAGTCCAGCCGGTCCGCGAGCGCCTCCGGTTGGCCGGACGGGACGTGTTGAAGCAGTTGATTCAACTTTGCGGTGTCGATGAGGGAAACGACGTTGGCGCCGGACGCGGTGACCAATGCCAAGCGGCCATCCCTCGTGGCGGCTGCACCAAAACCGTCAGCGTAGTAGCGATCCACATCGTCCAACAGAACTTCGTCCATGCGGGATGCCTGGGTCGCTCCCGGCCGGATGACGGCCATCCCATGAGTCAAGTACCACCCCTGCTCAATTTGAACCAGCGGGTTAAGGTTTTTGGGCCGCAGGAACGGGACGAGCAGATAGCCGCCGTTTCGCGAGGGGATTTCGGCGATGTGCCGGAGTTGGATGACCCCTGGCAGCATGATCCTCTCCGCGATCTGCTGCCGTCGGGTATCGATCACGGTCAACTCGGAAACCGGAGGCTTGTCGAATGGCCCCAACATCGCGAGAAGGTTGGAGACATAGACGCTGTTTCCATCCCGTGAGAGGGCCAAGTATTCGGGGAATGAGCCGCCGGCCAGGCTTTTGATTTCTCGTCCGGTCGCGAGGTCCAGGAGCCACACGTCGTTGCCCAGTGTGTTCGCCACATAGAGCACACGGCCCGCGCGGTCCGTTGTCAGCCCGGCGGGTCCCCAACCGACCCGGAGCGTCCGACGAACCTGGAAAGTCGAGGCTTCGATTTCGCTGATGGTGCCTTCGTCTTCATTTGAAACGTACAGATTGCTTCCATCCGGCGACACGGCAATAGCTTTGGGTTCTTGACCGACACTCACGCGTGCGACGACCTGTTCAGACCGCGTATCCACCGCGAGCACTGTGTTACTGTCCTCGCAGACCACGTAAAGCCGGTGGCCGTCCGGCGAGAGAGCCAGAGTTACCGGGCTGAGATAGTGAGGTCCGTCGGCGCCGGGGCCTTGGTGGGGCGAGGCAAACGCCACGTTCGGTGCGGGGTGCAACTCGATCCCGGCTATTAGGAGCAGACCGAATGCTGCGGCGCGAGCTAACCTCTTCGTCCGCCTCAAGCGATGAATCCCGTTCCTTTTAAATTGGATCCTCATCGACGCCCGCTCGTCGCCGGCGGCGCAGGTGGTTCCTTCACCGTCAGGACCTGATCCGCGCGGATGTGCTCAAGTGTCTGGACGGCTCCGCTGGGCCAGCGGATGATCAACTTGTCGACTTCGGCGTGTTGCTGGAGCCCGAAGTGTGGTCTTGGGTCGTTCTGTGACAGATAGCCGCTTGCCGATACCGCCTGCACGTATTGATGGAGATCGCCGGCCACCGCTTCCACGGCTGCGCCGTAGCCGTCCCGATTGCTGCGCGTTCCCACTAACTTCACGGTCAACCAATGATTCCGTGCGCCTTGTGGCGGCGTATTGTGAAGGAGAATGCCGTCGCCGCCGAGGATCACGATAAACGCGTCAACATATCCATCATTGTCATAGTCGGCGAAGCAAGCTCCGCGACTGACGTTGCGGGTCTTGAAGAAGCTCCCTGCCGCGCTGGATACGTCGGCAAAAGTGCCGTTGCCGTTATTCCGCAACATGGTATCTTCCATCGGGATGAGCCAGCTTAAGCCGCCATTCACGATGAACAGGTCTTTCCAGCCGTCATTGTCAAAATCGAAGAAGCCGTCTCCCCAACCGACGTATTGGCCCGAGACGGCTCCGACGCCCGCCGCGTCCGTCTTGTCCGCGAAATAGTAGCCGTTGGATCCGTGGGAATCATGGAATAAATTGCGCATCAAACGGTGGTAACGGGCATCAGAGACGAACAAGTCCTGCCAACCATCATTGTCGTAATCGCCGAAGATCGGACCCATCGCCGTTGTGGCCTCTCCGTTCTGTCCGTAAGCGACGTTGACCTCTTCGGCGACGTTGGTGAATGTGCTGTTGTGATTGTTGTGGTAGAGGTAGCTCTCCATCGTGTCGTTGGCGACGTAGATATCGGGCCAGCCGTCATTATCAAAGTCGCCGACGGTGACTCCCATCGCCCGACCGGGGACAGACGCGATGCCAGCCTGGCGCGATACGTCGGTAAACGTTCCGTCGCCGTTGTTGTGAAAGAGACGATTGGGCTCGGGACCATAATCCAGGGGGCCGGGATAGTGGTTGGCGGAATAGAAGTGCCGGTAAGTGGGGTCGTACTGCAAGTAGTTTCCGACGAAGAGATCGAGACGGCCGTCCCGGTCATAATCTAAAAAGGCGGCGCCGGTACCGAAAAAAGGATTGTCGACACCCGCCGCCTTGGTCACATCCGTGAAAGTCCCATCGCCGTTGTTGTGATACAGGATCGCCGATTGGTAGTTCGTGATGTAGATGTCTTCGTTGCCATCGTTGTCGAAGTCTCCCATCGTCACTCCCATGGCGAAGCCTCTTCCCCGGACGCCCGCCTTGTCTGTGACGTCGGTGAAAGAGCCATCTCCATTGTTGCGGTAAAGATGGTTCGTGGCGTCCACACCGTCCGGACCGGAGAGATCGGTAAGACCGTCGATGTGACGGCCGCTCAGGACAAAAAGATCCAGAAACCCATCGTTGTTGTAGTCGATCCATCCACAGCCAGAACCAGCCGCTTCGAGGATCGAACTGAGTTCCTTGTCGCCGAAGGAGTGATGGAAGTGAATGCCTGCTTGTGCGGTTACGTTCTCGAATTGAGAGAATGGCGCAGCAGGATGCGACTGCGGGGTGGCAGTCTGCGCCGCAAGCCTCAGGCCAGTTAACGACAGAGCGGCGCTGAGCGTGATGATCGCGAAATGTGCCTGGTTTCGCATTATCGCTTCTTCAATGAGATGCCTGCTGAGAATTTGAGGGGAGACCGAGAGCCAGCGGCATGCCGGGCCGCTTGAGGGCGAGGGGCCAACGATTCTCGGGTGCGCGGGCCTTATCTTCATGGCATCCCAGACATCCGCGGTCCTCGCCGGGCCGCACCCAGATCCAACTCCTCTGCGTGTCGATTACCTTGCCGCTTGCCGCGATCAGTTCGAAGCGAATGGGGCGGTCCGCAGGAACGGCGAGATAAAACGATCCGTCCGTTTCCACGGGAGCCACGCCAAGGATTCGCTCGCGGCGCGTATCGGGTTCGAACAGGATGAGTCGCACTTGAGCGATCGAGGCGGGAACGGCGCCGTTGGGAGCATCGGTTGAAAGATGGGAGTCCAGACAGATCAAACGTCCAGTAGCCCGATCCGGGTGAAGAATGCTCTTGTACGCTAGCGGGACGGAGTGGGGCAAAAGCGGCACGGCCTGGACGCTGGAGTACCTCGGATCTTCATAGATCCGGCGTCCGAGAGTTTTGGTGGATAAGTCAAAAGCGTAAAGGGAAAAGTGGCCTTTCGATGCGGCCGCGCCAGGATCTAGACGGGCAACGACCAGCGTGTTTCCCTGCAGTGCGTGCGCCGAAGCATAGAGGGGCCGTGCAGGCGGGATCACGACGCTTTTCAGCGCACCGGCACGAACCCATGCAAGCGCTCCGGCAGAATTCCCGCCTCGGGCGGCGTTTCTTTCAACGAAAAGCACGGTTCCGTCGTGGAGTTCGGTTGCCGCGGTTTGGCTACGCCCCGGCGACGGGTCGCCGCGAAGTGACGTTAGTCCGGAGCCATCCGGTCTCAGGGTATATAACGCGCGGGAACGCGGTCCCTTATTTGTGTTCGGAAGCGGAGTTTCGGCGGAAACCAGTACGCGCCCGTCATCGAGTACGGCCTCAACCTCGAAATCGCCGGGGCCGAAAGTAACAGGCTGGGCGCCCGCACCACTCAAGTGGGCCACGTACAAGCGCGATTCACGATGGGTTCCATCACCGACGATTGCGGTATAGACAAACTGATCCTGGGGAAGGTAGGCGGCCTTCAGGCAGTCGCCGGAGCATTGGGTTAGTTGGCGTTGATCCGAGCCGTCTGTGTTCATCTCCCAGACCTGCCATCTGGACGCCGGCTCCTTCTTGCCGGAGAAAACCACCCTCGCCCCGGTAGAGGATACCTGGGGGTCAGCAACGACGAAAAAGTCCGGCGCCAGGTTGACAACGGGCTGGGACGCGGTCCCTGCGTGCCACCGCACAAGACGGCTGCCTTGCGGGAACCGCTCCGTCAATTCAGCGTCCTTTACGACCCGGGCTTCGACGAAGATCATGTCTGGCGTGGCGTCGTCGTGGCTGAAGCCAACGTGCGGAGCCCCGCTAATTCGCCATTGCGTGGTTAAAACCAGGGCCAAACAGATTGCCGCGGCCCAGCCGAGCCGCAGTCCAGGCGTGGTTAGGCTCGGAGCTATCCGGGAGACTTGGGCTGGCCGGCCCGGATGTCGGGAGTTGACGCACGTGGATCGTGGCGGTTGAAGATCGAACAATGGTCTCCCCTAACTCCTGAATGCGAACCACGTCTAAGAAAGCACCAGAGGCGGCCATCGCGTAGCCCCTTTGACAGCGAAAATATTCAGAGACGTGCCTTACAGAAGGTAAAGGATTGGGGCGGCCACGGTCAATAACAGAAACAAACTACGAGGTAATGTGGGTACTAAATGGAACGCGAGAGCCTTATGGCATTTCACATTCCAGAATCAAGCCGGCGCTCAGTCGCTAAGCGACAGGAGCAGCACGGGTGTCAGAAGCCGTCATCGGCAGCAAGAACTTCAATTGTCGCGTCCACGGACGGTTGGTTGGCGACAAAGACCGAACGTCACTCCGCTGGCTGGCGATGTCGCGGCGAATCGGATTGTGCTGATTTCAGATTCGGAGTTAGATCACTTCCGGCTCCGCCGGGCGCACCGTGATACTCACCTGCTGCGCCTTGACCCAGGGAAGTTCGGCTTTAAGTTGGATCACGCCGGGTGTCTCCTTAGCCCGAATCCAGACGGCGCCGACACCGCCACTCAACGCGAACGGGTTATCGCCGACGATTTCGCCCGGTCCGTGCAAGGTGAGGCTTACGGCGCCGCTGGACATTCGCCGGATATTGCCAAATTCATCGGTCAGCCGCAAAACGACGCGCGTGGCATCCCGGCCGTCGGCGAGCAGTTCGCTGTCGTCCGGTTCCACCTGAAGCGCGGCGTCAACCCCAGTGCCGGAGAGCGTAATGGTCTTCACCAGTTTGCCCGCGAGGTACCCTTCAATTTTGAGGTCGCCCCAGTCCGGCCTGTCAGTGATCCGCACCAGAAACGGCGGATACTTCAGATGGCCGTAGGTAGCCCGGTCCGGATCGGCTTCCACTTGCAGCGTGCCGGCGACATACACCTTCAGGTGATCGCAATTGGAGCAGATGGGGACGATTCCCAACCCGCCGCCAGTTGAGCGGTCCCCTTGCGACCAGAAGAATCCCGGCTCGATCACAATCTCTTCGTCCGGGTCGCACTGCGACTTGTAGAAGCCGGCAGCGACCTTCGGGATGCGGAAAATGTCACTTACGCCGTGATAGCAGATGCGATCGCCGGAGCCGAAGTTCGCGTGGGTGTTGTAGTCGAAGGCGCACCAGCCGATGCCTCCAGCGTAGCGGTCGTCGGAGGCGAGCTGATTGTGGACACGCGCATGGCGCAGAGTGTGTTCGGCGACGCGTTCCACCTGGTCGAAGCTCTTGGTCGGGAACATGTGCCCGTTGAATTCGGTGTTCAGGTACAAGGGGTGGTTCGGCGGGCGCAGCGGGAAGCCGAAGTCGTTCATGGTGAAGACGTCTTCGAGAAGTTCCGAGTTGTAGAGATAGCGGATGCCGCCGGTTTGCCGGGATTCGTCAAGGGAGTGCGCGAGCTGATTGGTCCGGACGTAGAAATCGTGATTGTCCCGGGATTCGTTGATGCGGACGCCCCAGAGGATGATCGACGGATGGTTCCAGTCCCTGCGGATCATATCGGCCACGTTGCGCACGGCAAGGTCCTGCCAGCTCTGCTCGCCGATATGTTGCCAGCCGGGAATCTCTTCGAGAACCATCAACCCGATCTCGTCGCAGCGATCGAGGAATGCCGGGGACTGCGGGTAGTGCGAGGTCCGGACCAGATTGAGTTTGAGTTCGCGCCGAAGGATGTCGGCGTCGCGGCGCTGGACGCGGGCGGGCATGGCGCCACCGGCGAAGGGAAACGTCTGATGGCGATTGAGGCCGCGCAACTTCACGTGTTGTCCGTTCAGCATGAAGCCGGCCGGGGTGAAACGCGCCTCGCGGAAGCCGATGCGCGTCGAGTATTCATCGTGCGAGGCGTCTGGATTCGTCAAAGTGACCCGAACGTGGTATAACTTCGGGTGCTGGAGGTCCCAAAGCTGCACATCGCCCGCGCGATCGATCGTCACTTCCTGATAGCCGGTCCGGGCGGCGTCGACAGCGGATTCCTGGGAGGCGAGCGTGATATTGCCGTCCCGCAACTCCACGCGCAGCTTCATTCCGGAAGAAACCGGTCCGTCGATCCAGCAGCGCACCAGGAGCCCGCGATCGCGCTGGAGCACCCGCACGGGCTCGGCGAAAACATTGGCGAGGAATGTTTTCGGAACGACGCGCAAGCGCGCGTCGCGGTAGATCCCGCCGAAGGTCAGGTAATCGATCCGGCCGCCGAATGGTGGGATATCCGCGCGTTCCGTCGAATCCAGCCGAACGGCGAGGACGTTGCCGGCATCCCAATGCAGGTGATCCGTCAGTTCCACCGAGAACGGCGTGTAACCACCTTGAAACTCCGGGAACGCATGCCCGTTGATGACGACCGTTGAGGCGGTCATCGCGCCGTCGAAGTCGGCAAACACGCGCATTCCTCGCCATGTGCCCGCCGGGCTGAAATGCCGGCGATAGACCGAGGTGAACTCGTAGGAGCGATCGTCGAAGCTGTGCCATGGCAGGCGCACATTAGTGTGGGGAAGCGTGATGCGCTCCCACTTCGAATCGTCGAAGCCAGGCTCGAGCGCAGCCTGGTCGTCGCGCGGCACGAAGAGCCAGTTGCGGTTTAAGTCATAGCTGCGCTTGGCGGCCGCACTTGTGGCGGCATTGTCGTCCGGAGCCCCGGTTTGTGCGCTCGCGGCGGTCAGGACGGCCGCGCTCCCGGCCAGAAACGCACGCCGAGTGAAATCTGCGCTGTCCATACGGGCAACAACGTATCACAACCTTAAAAAACTTGTTTGCATTTGCAAAGCGGTGTACGCTGTGGGAACAGAGGGGACAACCATGCTGCGAAGGACGCTGCTGGGACTCATGAGTCTGGGGCTCTCCCGGCGTCTGGAACTGGCGCGCGCCACCGAACCAGCACATCGCGGCGCCAAACTCGTGCTGGTGACTACCGGGGGCATTCGCCGCCAGGAGAGTTTCTCCGAACAAGGAGTTCGGAACATCCCGCACCTGGCCGGAGACCTGATCCCGGAGTCGATCTTCTATCCGTTCACATGGAACGAAGGGGCGACCTCGCACTTCAATACCATCAGCAGCATCCTGACGGGAGTCTGGCAGCATGTAGACGACTGGGGAAGAGATCGTCCCGCGGAGCCGACGCTGCTGCAGTATCTTCAGGCGCAGCGCAAGGTGGACGCCTCCCAAACCTGGGTGGTGACGAGTAACAAGGCGCTTACCGCCAATATCGGCGTGGGGGCGAATGTGATTCTCTCCAAGCAGTTGCTTGTCGAGTCCGTGGAGCGGATCATCATGGGCCAAAGCTCGCACCATCGGCTGGAACGCGGAACCCTGCTGGAGGAACTCACGACGATCATGCAGGACGACTATGAGCGGATCGGATGGAGCATCCCGTCGCAGTCGGCGATCATGGATCCGGAACTGAAGAAGGTGTTCCTCGCCGCGCTGGCGGACTTCATCAACGGGCCAAACAGCCCCACCAGCGGCGATGATCTGACCTGGTTTGTCGCCAGCGAAGTGCTGCGCCGCGTTTCGCCCGCTGTGCTGGTGATGAATTTCTCCGATGTCGAGGTGGCGCACTCCGGCACTTATTCCCTGCACTTATCCGGCATTCGCAACAACGACGCGTTAATTTACCGGTTGTGGAACTTTCTTCAGACTTTACCGGACTATCGGAATAACGTCACCATGGCCGTGATGCCGGAGTTCGGCCGGGATCCGGACGGTGCGACGACCAATGGCTTTTTCAACCACCGCAGCAACACCAGTTCCAACCGGATGTCGTGGGCGATGATTCTTGGTGCGGCGGTCCGCAAGCCGGCCATCATCCCGAGAGAGGTGCGCCAGATCGACTTCGCTCCTTCGTTCGGCGCCCTTCTGGGCGTGAACTGCTCCCGCGCCGCGGGACAAGTCCTGAAGGAATTCGAGGGCTGAAATGGCGGATCCGGTCAGTCCCGCGCTGCTCGCCAAACTACCGCGGACGTTCGCTCCGACGCTCAACGAGCAGTTGCGCAGTTGGGACCTCTTATTTCCGGCGGAGCGCCGCACCATCAGCGGGCAGATGGAGTGGCTCGCGCGGCTGCCGGATTCCGAATTTCGGGCGCTGTTCCAGCAGATAGTCGAGTTGGAGAAGCGGATGGATCTGCCGCTCTGGACGCCGGGCACGGACCGTCTGTCGGTCCGCGATACGGGCATTCTCGTCCGCTCGCCGTATTACCCGCAGTGGCGTGCGGAAGTGGAGAAGCTGTTCGCGAAGATCGATGCCGCGCGACAGGCCGAAGGCGGACAGAACTGGAGCAACAAACTGATCGTGTGCACGATGCCCGCGGGAGCGCCGGCGCCCGCCGGTCCATTGTGGGAAGCGCTGGAAGCCCAGGGGAAGTGGTTCCCGATTGAGTCACCGTTCGCCGAGGCTCTTCCGGTACTGTTTCGGGGCGTGGCCGAGCGGGCCGGAATACCGGAAGTCGAGCCGGTGGAACGGACGTGGGTGTTTGAGTACGATGCGCTTCTGTCAGACCTGCCGGCCGAAGGAACGGTGACCGGGTTCGCCTTCGATGAGCTTGGGCCGGTGCGTCGAGAATTTCTCGTCCGCCTGAATTACATCCATCGGGACCTGCGGACGGTCGACCGCACTTATGACGATTTACGGCACATCGATCTGGGCCGGATGATGAAGCGACGATATCATCCCGGCGTTCGCGAGTTTGTCCGCAGTCTCTTTCTGAGCGGCAATGGCGCACTGCTGTTCGGCAACTCGTTCGTTCAGTGGGGCGCCTCCGAAGGGTTCCGCCGCGCGGCGCCGCAGGCCACGTTCTGCCGCTTCGGGATCCGGCCGAAGTTAAAGCCCTTCAGCAGCGTCGTACTGTTCGAGGATCAGCACCGGGCGAATCCCGTGCCGGATCAACCCGACCCGGCGGGATCATTCATCGACGCGCGCGTGCTGGTGGAATATATTTACCTGTCGGCGCTTCGGGAGCCGGAGTACGTGGACCGCTCCTTGGTCCTGTTGGCCGTGCCGGAACAGACACGCGCTCTCGCGCTTGGTCCAGCGCCGGCCTTGGCTCCCCTTACTACCGGAGGCTCACCGATTCGCACTCCGCAGCTTGTATCCGCGGCCCGGGCATGGCTGGCTGCATAGACTCAACAGTGAGTTACTTCCGCTTTCCGGTTACTTAGTCGGCGGTCCGGAACGGTTTTCTCGACTCATACAGGCGGAGGCGGTTGCGCATCGCCTCCGGTTTGGCCCGCCCGTCTCCCACAACCGCCAGCGCTCTGCGCTCGGCCGCCACGGCGTAATCGAATTCTCCGGCTTCCGCGTAAGCGGCGGCCAGGGTATCGAGAATCGCCGGGTCATTCCGACCCGACAGATTCACCGCCCGTGTCGCCAGCGATACCGCTTCGTTCCCGTTCCTCACCGGCGCCTGAGGACTGGTGGCCAGCACCCACGCGGTCTCGCGCAGTCTCTGCACGTCGCCGGGTTGCAGACGGACGGCCTGGAGCCACTGCTCGAGCGCGCCGGCCACGTCGCCGCGCCGGTACAGTGCATCGCCGAGGGCATCATGGGCTTCGGTGTAATCGGGGTGAATCCTCAGCGCTTTCCGCCACTGGGCCATCGCCCCATCGGCGTCGCCACGTTTCTCCAGTGCGAGCCCGAGTTGGTAGTAGGCGGGCGCATCGCGCGCATCAAGCGCGATCGCCTCGTGAAACTCCGTTACGGCTCCGTCCGGGTCGCCGGTTGCAGCCAGTGCGGACCCGAGGTTGCAGTGCGCCTCCGCGAAGGCCGGTTTCAACGCCACGGCTTTGCGGAAACTGAGCACCGCCTCCTGCGCCCGTCCGCTCGCCAGCAGCACCAGACCCAGAGCATTGTGCGTCTCGGCGCGGTTGGGATCGGTATCGAGCGCCTGCCGCAGCCTGGCCTCGCGCGCCCGGTTGAAGTGCTGCGTGGCTTCGGCGGGGCGGCCCTTCAGCAGCAGCACCGCCCCAAGGTTCTCCTGCGCCATGCCGTCGTTCGGCTTAATCTCCAGCACTTTCTCCCACGCCTCGATCGCTTCGTCGAGCCGCTGCTGCTTTTCCAGGTACATGGCTCGGTCGAATCGCCGGTAGTATTCGAGTACGGGACCGTCGATCGATTGCAGGCCGTTCAGCGTAATGTTTACAAACTCAGGGAGATTCACGGCGCGGTTTGCCGCCGTCGTATTGTCCACATAAATAGCCGGACTGTCGTTGCCGTTCTCGTCGATATGGGTCAGATACATCTGCGTGTACGGAGACCGGCTCTTGGAGGAGAACACCAGCCAACGGCCGTTGGGCGAGAAACTGTGCCAGGAATTCATCGGCGACAAGTTCGCCTTCATCCGGCGCGGCTCACCGCCCGCCGCCGACACGATATACAACTGACTGTCGGGACGCATCAGGAGGCCGTTGCGGCATTTTACAAAGACGATCCAGCGCCCGTCGGGCGAGACCTTCGGGAAGGTGTTGCTCATACCATCGTGCGAGGCTCCGGCGATCGGCTCAGGCGTGCCGCCCTGGCCCCCGTTGAAGGGGATGCGGTAAAGGTCGTACTTAATCTGCCTCTCATTCGGATCGTTGGCGAACTTCGCCACCGGCGAGCCCGGCGGATTCGGGTCCTCGGCTTCGGCGCGGGCAAAAACAAGATAGCTTTCGTCGGGACTCCACACGGCGTTCGCCTGGACGTAACGCGGGTCGTCGGCTCCGGGCACAGGCTGCAGGATGCCGCTCTTCCGGCTGTACCAGGCGAGGATTCCGCGCGTCGGGAAAAACACTTGCAGGAAGCGGTAGTCCATGAAGTTAGTCACATAGTAGTTACTGTGCGAGCCCCGTCCGGCCGCGGGATCGAGCGTGGTGACAACATAGTTTCCCGTGGGCGACACCTGCGACATGAAGCCGACGCGCAGGTCGCTCTCAAGCTTGCCCGCGGCGGACCGCCACTGCACGACATTCTGGTTGCGCACCTCCGTTTGGGGCTGCACCCGCAGCAGCATGTACATCCCCTTGTTGCGTTCGAGGCCGTCCAAGTCCATGCCCAGCGTTTTTCCGTCGGCGGAAAATGAGTGGCAGTTGGCGCAGACCAGCACGTGATCCATGACCAGGCGGCTTCGCGGTTCGCCGATGTTGCGGAGCCGCCAGGCAATCAGCCGCACGGCCTCCGAGGGCACTGGCCGGATGACGCCGGTTTGCGTCATCGTCGGCATCAGCGGCACGTCGCGGTAGAAGATCGGAGCGCCGACCGGGTCTATCGAAGTGTGGATGGTCACCTGCCCGCGCGAGATGGCCCGATGCGTGTCGCCGCCGGCGAACCCGCGGATCGAGACGATGGCCGGGGCCGTCACCGAGTGCCGTTTGATCGTCTCCCACACAGTTGTGCTCGGGACCCACGTCCGCTCCGACGCCTGAAGCGGCGTGAGGCGCGGCAGTTCATTCGTGGGTGCAACACAGAGCGGATCAATGCGGCCCACGCGCGGATGCGGGCCAGATGTGATCGCTTGCAGCGCCTGGGACCCGTCGGCAAACGAAATGTCGATCCGCCAGAGCGTGGCCGTCCGCTCACCGTCGCGCCAAAGAAACGTCGGGGGCGAGATCTCGGGCGGGAAGATCGATCCCTCGGCGGGATAGTCGATCGCGACCGCGGGGATCTGCCGGCCGCTCGCCGGGAAACCCGTCCCGGCGACGAGAACTATGGCAAGGACCACAAGATCGCCAGAGCGTATGCGCGCTCTGACGGCACGGGGTCGACGCTGCCTGGTTTCCGCCGCGGCCCAGGAGGAGCAAAAACTCGATTGCACACCCACAATGTATGCCTTTCCGCTCCGGGCCTCCGTTCCACGGGCACGTCGCCCAAGCGTATCGAGAGGTCGCGGTTGAGCCGGCCGGGTGCCCACGGTCCGTGTGCTTTTCACTCCCGGCTCTGAGTTCGGACGGGTCGCGGGCAGTCGTCAATGTCTCTTGTTCGCGTTGGGGGCCCGTTCCGTTCTGGCTCCGAAAAGTTAAAACCATCCATCGAAGCGTGGACTCGAGAAATCGCCAGCGTGCTTCGGGGTGAGTCAAGATTTCTCCGTCAACGTGCCGCCCTTGGCAGCAGT